>Ga0099364_10003539_pt1 | contig 24177 bp, 24 predicted proteins | sample TergutTh196P3_FD_73070 | JGI IMG/M metagenome (GOLD analysis project Ga0099364, IMG submission 73070) | Microcerotermes parvus P3 segment gut microbial communities from Pointe-Noire, Republic of the Congo - Th196 P3 | ecosystem: Host-associated > Arthropoda: Insects > Digestive system > Gut ...
ACTTGTAGGTCACCAAATTCCGGCAGGTACCGGTCTGCGCGACTACCAAAAAATAGTAGTCGGCTCGATGGAAGACTACGAAAAACTCAAAGCCTCTAAAACGCAAGGCGCAGAAGTGGTAGAAGAGTGATATATAACAGATAAAAAAGCCGCAAAATGCGGCTTTTTTGTTGGCGGCAATTTTCATTACGTTGACTACGAAGCCGGCGTACCCGCAAGTTTTTCAACCAACAGCATACTTTCGGCATTAGACGAAAAGACTGGAGTTATTGCAGCAGGCGTTAAATTGCGGTTGGCGTTGAGGCGCTAAAAATGATGATGATGTATGTTTTCGAGTTTCATTCAACTTTTTGAAGCTTTGCAGACCGTACTGAAACGTTCAGGCGCAAATATTGCTTACATCTCTGAAAGTTTGGGACATGCCGATTTGAAAACGATCGAAAACTATTTAGCGTCATTCGAGCGGGAAGAACGAGAGAAAAATGCAAAATTGTTGACAAATTTTAATATTTGATAGTTTTTTTGCAATTTGTTACAAATTTATACTATTTTTGTAACGAAATTTTATCTCAAAAAAACGATGCAGTCGTCTGAAAAACAAATAGAAATGTATTTGAAAGCCAGAGTGAAGGGGAAAATATACTTCACATCTGACTTTCGGCAACTTGTGCCTGAAAGCGCTATACGTATGGCTTTGTCAAGGTTGTGTATTGTGTTCAAAAGATTGCAGTTAACTGTAATTGGATTGCTTGTTACAGTAGTGTCATTGGCACAACCAAACGTATATGTGGTTGGATGGGAAGGCAACCGTGGGAGTTATGCTAGATTTTGGAAAAATGGAGTATTGCAAGACCTCACAGACGGAGTATTTCCAGAAACAATAGAAGAAATCGGAATAGACAAAAATATTGTCGAAGAAGATAATGAAACTTTTGAGGTATCAATTGTACCCATAACAATAAACGATGTGGCAACTTCCGTTTTTGTATCAGAAAACGATGTTTATGTTGTTGGTAGTAATAGACTGGCTTCAAAAATTTGGAAAAATGGTGTTTCACAAAACCCAAAGAGCCTAAAAGTGTCTCCAAATTCTCTTTTTATTACTGAAAGTGACATATATGTGGCAGGCTACACAAGAAATGAACAATTCATTGCTACCCTTTTAAAAAACGACACTGTGCATTATCTTACCGATGGCGCCTACGAAGCTTGGGCTAATGCCGTTTTTGTATTAGGTAGGGATATATACGTAGTTGGGTATGAAACAAATGAGCAAGATGTTCGAGTTGCTATGCTTTGGAAAAACGAAACAGCAATAAAACTAACTGACGGGACTTACGATGCAATTGCTGTTTCAGTCTATGTGGCAAATAACGATGTGTATATAGCTGGATTTAAAACGAATGAACAAAACGTAAGAGTTGCAATGTTATGGAAAAATGGAGTAAGTCAAAATCTAACAGATGGAAATACAAGAGCTGGAGCTGGATCCGTATATGTTTTTGAAAATGACGTGTATGTTGCAGGAGATGAAGGTATGATTGCGACAGTTTGGAAAAACGGAGTGGCGCAAAAACTAACGGACGGAAGCAGAAATTCATCAGCTTTAAGTGTTTTTGTCAAATAAATTTGTAAATTTTAAACCATGCCACTCAACTCCCTCCACCACTATCACACCGAAGTCGAAAGGCTCATCCATTTTGGCGGCACAGCAAATGAAACCTCCATTCGCAATGCGTTTTATAGCCTGCTGAACGATTACGCGCGTCAGCGCGGGCTTATGGAGGCAGTTGTATGCAAATTGTATGCAAACAAAAATCAGAGCCTCACAAATTACCTTGTAAACCCCTGATTTTCACCGTAGCGAGAGGCGGGCTTGAACCGCCGACCTCATGATTATGAATCATGCGCTCTAACCAGCTGAGCTACCTCGCCATTTTTTTGACGGCACAAAAGTAATAGTTTTTTGTTAAACTGCAAAAAAAATATAATTTTGCAGTCAATTATCATACATTATTACTATACAAACATGAAGATATTGTATTACGATTGTTTTGCGGGTATCAGCGGCGATATGAACCTTGGCGCAATGATAGACCTTGGCGTTAGTCCCGATTACCTTATCGGCGAGTTGAAAAAATTAAAGTTGGAGGGTTATGAAATTAGTGTTTCGACCCAGCAACGTAAGGGAATAACAGGTACGCAGGTAAACGTGGCGCTGACCGACGATGAAAACGACCATAGCCATGACTGCGATCACGGACACGGGCATGGACATGGTCACGGACATTCGCACGGACATTCGCACGGTCATCACCATCTCGGTCCGAAATCAATTTTCGAGGGACTTAAACGCCGCATCATTCCCGAATATTACAGGGAAATAGAGCGCGAACATCATCACGAACATCACGATGGTCATCGAAATCTGAATGATATTGAAAAAATCATACTCGAAAGCGAACTTTCCGACAAGGTAAAGTCAATGAGCATGGAAATTTTCAGACTGATAGCGGAAGCTGAAGCCAAAATACACGGCAAACCGTTGCAAGAGGTGCATTTTCACGAAGTAGGGGCGGTAGATTCTATTGTAGATATTGTGGGCGCCGCTATTTGTCTTGAATTTTTGGCGCCCGACCGCATCGTTTCGTCGCCTGTTGAGATGGGCGGCGGATATGTGAATTGTGCGCATGGGCGTTTTCCTGTTCCTGCGCCTGCCACGCTCGAAATAATGAAAGGCAAACCGATGAAATTGGGAGCGGTTCCGTTTGAAACGGCAACCCCGACAGGAGTGGCAATTTTAGCCGCATTAGCAAATGAATTTACAGAAAAACCATCGTTCACGATTCTCAAAACAGGCTATGGCATCGGTCATCGCGATACGGAAATACCGAATGTTTTGCGCGTGTGTATTGCAGAAGCAGGCGAGGTGGCGGAACAACCGAAAACAGCAACCGAAGACGCCATTATTATAGAATGTAATATTGACGATATGAATCCTGAACGGTACGCATACGTGATGGAGCGGCTATTTGAGGCGGGCGCCGACGATGTGTGGCTGCAAAACATTATGATGAAAAAATCGCGTCCCGCCGTGATGATTTCTGTGCTTTGCGCGCCTGACAGGAAAGAAGAGATTGAACGTCTGTTGTTTACCGAAACTTCAACGCTTGGCGTGCGTTATCATCATGTAAAAAAAAAAGTTCTTGATCGCCGCATCGTAACCGTTGAAACTCCTTGGGGGACAGTACGCGTAAAGGAAGCGTATTATCAGGGCGAGAAATTAAGAGCAAAGCCCGAATATGACGACTGTGCAGAAATTGCCCGTAAACACGGTATCAGTATCGAAAAAGTGTATCAAAAAAATTTTTTTTAGAAAAATGCAACTTTTTTTTTAAAATTTCGTATAAATATAAAAAAGATGTTTAATTTTGCAGTTTTAAAATTCTAATAGAGTATGTCACATCACAAACCAACGCACGAAGAGGTGCAGGACAGGATAAAGAGAAAGAGAAAGCAGAAAAAATATAACCTGCCGGTTATAGGACATTTTGCTGACAGGAGCGTATTGTTTGATTCTATCAATCAGGCATTCGAGATTACCGGTATTCATTACACGCTAATTTTTGAATCGTGTATTGGTAAAATAAATACGGCTGGCAATGCTGTGTGGGAGTACAAAAAAGGCAACCACTATATTAAATATAAAGCGTATTACATCAATTATCAAGATAAATATACGCGTTTTTCATCATTCGGTTAAATTTCAATGAGATGGTATGGAAAATTACATATAAATTTTTGCTAATCTGCATTTTTGTAGCGTTAGTCAGTTGTAAGGACGAGAACGAGGAAGAGCCTTATTCAAATTTGGAAATTGTACTCGACAATGCTCAGGCGTCTCTGTATTTTCATACTATTTTCCGCGAGGCTGAAAACGCATGGGCTTTTGTTGCCGACAAAAATTATGAGCCGTTTGAGCCGGAACATTTTGGACCATTGGGAGCAAATTTTTATAAAACCATTTCTTGCAGCACCGTAGGTAACATCATTACTGCAACCATTGTGTATCAGACGTGGATAACTAATTCTCTCAACCTTGGAGGGACTATAAAAGTTGAATTTGACAGATTGAGTTTTCGTTCTTCCACAAAAACCGCTATGGTTTCGTTGACACAATTTTCTATCGAAGGGCAAAACGTAACGGGCGGCATGGTATTAACATACATCGCAGGCAGCGATAACGACCGATATGAGATGCGTCTTATTCAAAATCCAACTATTCAGGAAAGAGGCGCGCATAACATGCCCGTATTGATTTCTATATCGCAAGGAAGCGGTAATTATGAGCGCATTAAAGGCGGGAGGTCTTTTTCGCAGTTTGAGGACGAATGGAAGTATTGGGGTGCTATATCAGGAAGGTTGCGCGATAACCCAAACATGACATTCACTAATACAGTGGTAGAAACGGTTGCAAATGAAGACGCAGCAGTTTATTATGATATGAATTGCGGAACAGCAACAAGAGGAAAAGCGTCAATAATAATTTCCGGTAGAGACGACATAGATTTTGAATATAGATGTAATCAAATTCACTTTAATACAGAAACTCACAACATCCGTTGAGATATTTTTATGGCTGACCACAACGAAACAGGAAAAAAAGGCGAAACCATTGCCGTTGAATACCTGCAAAGCAAAGGTTATAACATAATTGAGCGAAATTGGTATAATCATCACAAGGAAATTGATATTATAGCAAAAAAGGGCGCCGAGTTGGTGATTGTAGAAGTGAAATGCCGCACAGGTACGCCCTTAGTAGAGCCGCATGTCGCTGTGAACAGAAACAAGCAAAAAATGTTGATAAAAGCCGCAAACGCCTACATAAACAGATACAATATTGATTTGGACACACGTTTTGACGTTATTTCCATCACTTTGGGAAAAGAAACAGTTATCGAACATATCGAGAATGCGTTTTATCCGACTGTTAGGTAAATATTTGGCAATCTATTAATAATCAAGATGTTTTCTGACGAATATTTTATGCGCGAGGCGCTCAGGGAAGCGCGAATAGCCTTTGAAAAAGACGAAGTTCCTGTTGGCGCGGTTATTGTAGCGAATAACAGAATTATTGCCCGCGCCTGCAATCTCACCGAAACTCTCAACGATGTTACAGCCCATGCCGAAATGCAAGCCATAACTTCGGCTGCCTCGTTCCTTGGCGGGAAATATTTGAAAGAATGTACTCTGTATGTAACGCTCGAACCATGTACGATGTGCGCTGGCGCTCTATTTTGGGCGCAAATTACGCGAATTGTTTACGGCGCAACAGACCCCAAGCGCGGATTTTCGTTAAACCCCTTGTCGCCGTTACATCCCGCCACTACATTGACAAGCGGCGTTCTCGAAAAAGAATGTGCAGAACTTATGAGCGATTTTTTCAAAAAGAAACGAAATGCCTCTAAAAAAATAAACTCAACAACAACGCCATAGAAAAACTCGTTACTGAAATTATGGTCACCATTACCGTCCACGATTGCAGCGTTTGTTTTTCCGTCATTCCGAGATATTTACCTACCAACCAGAATCCGCTGTCGTTCACATGCGACGCCGTGCTTGCTCCTGCTGCAATAGCGATAACAACAAGCGCTTTATGCGGCTCCGACATAGCCAATGCAGTCAGCAACGGCGCAACAATCCCCGCCGACGTTATCATGGCTACTGTTGCAGAACCTTGCGACACACGGATTATCATTGCAAGTATATAAGCCAGAACGATAGGCGGCAGCGCCGAGTGCGACATGCTTTCGGCTAATTGAGTTCCGATACCGCTATCAATTAATAATTGCTTGAAAACTCCGCCGGCGCCAGTAACCAATATTATCAACCCTGCCGGCGCCAATGCTTTTACGCTCAACTGCATGACAAGTTCCTTGCTGAATCCACGTCTGATACCCATAAAGTATATCGCTAAAAATGTGGCGATAAGCAGCGCAATGAACGGATGACCGATGAACGCAAGTAAATCAATCCAAAAATTGTCACTTATTCCGCGCATATCTGCCCATGCGCCTGAAACGGTGTTTGAAATTATTAATATCATCGGAGTCACAATAATTGTTATTACCTGTTTGAACGACGGCAGTTTTTTTAGAACTTTGTCATCGGGGGTAACAAATGTTTGTGGAACGTCTACGTGAATTTTTTTGCCTATGTATTTTCCAAATACTGGACCTGCAATAATGGCAGTTGGAACGCCTATTATTAACCCGAAAAGTATAACCCAGCCCAAATCTGCGCCAATTATTTTTGCTGTAGCCACCGGACCTGGCGTAGGCGGCACAAAGGCGTGTGTGACGGCTAAACCCGCAAGCAGCGGAATAGCAAAATGAAGCAGCGATTTCTTTGATTCTTTTGCTAATGCGTAGATAATAGGTACTATTATTATAAAACCAACATCAAAAAATACAGGAATTGCCACTAAAAAACCCGTGAGTGTCAATGTGTACGGCGCGTTATCTTTGCCGAAGCGGTTTATCAGGTACTGCGCAAGCGATTCAGACCCGCCCGACGCTTCCAGCATCTGTCCGAAAATAGCCCCAACGCCCACAATAATGGCTACAAAGCCAAGCGTAGAGCCCATACCATCGGTAATACTATTGATAATTGAGTCCATCTGCATACCCGTAATAAAACCAAGAAATACAGAAACAACCAACAATGCCAAAAAAGCCTGTACTTTGAGTTTCAGTATTATAAAGAGCAGTAAACCAATACTGCCCGCCAAAATGGCAATAAGTTCAATATTAGACATATAAATGCAATTTCGTAAAATTTAATGCAAAATTAGTCATTTTTTTATAATCACGCAAAATAAAACGAAAAAACCGGCAAAAAAATTCACCGGTTTTTACATATTAGTATTAATTATATTATTGAACTATTGATCTGAAAGTAGGGTCTTGGAAGAATCTAATAAATTCAACGTCTTTCTGGGCGTTTGCTTTCAGTTCAGCGCTTCTTGAGGTTGCTGTACGCAGGTTGTTCATCAACATGTCGTTGTTGTTCAAACGAGCGCCTGCTATTGCTCTCAAGTAATAAACCAATGGCTCTTCGCTTCTTATAGCATTCAAGGTTGAAAGAGCGCCTTCATTATCTTTTGTCAACAATTTTACCAGGGCGGCGTTAATTTCTACCTGATTGCCAAATTGGACGATAGCATCGGCGTAGTTGCCTTGAATTATCTTGATTGTTCCGAGGTTGTACTTCACTTCGTCTCTTGAGCCTGCCGAGTTCAGTAATTCTTCAGCTGCTGCGAGGTTGCCATCGCGCAATTCAACCACCGCCAAATTGTTTTTCACGGTTTCGTTGTCTGCAATACGTCTGGCTTCAGTCAGAGCTGTTCTGGCTTCGGCTGTTCGTCCGAGATTCAACAGGGCTACGCCCAGATTGTTCCTTGTACGGTAATCGTCAGGATATTGACGGGCTGCAGCCTGATAGATAGCAAGTTTACGGTTGGCATCAGTCGCAAGAGTTCCTGCATAAAGAATTTCTTCAAGTTTCAAAACGGTTGGGTCTCTGTCAAACTGAGCGTTAATTTCTTGATCTGAAAGACCAACTATTTCAACGTTTACAGTCAGTTGTGCGCGACGCAGTTGAGGAAGAATTTGCACCTTGATTTCTTCATACGCGGCTGTAACAGCTTTAATTTCACGTTCGCGAACTATAGGGTCTGTGTGCATTGACAGAACGCGAAGTATCACATCTCTGTCGCGAATGTTCGATTGTCTCATAAGAGCCTCAAAACCTGCCCAGTCTTCCGAAGTAGTTACGACTTGCAATAAATCATCGCCCATAACTTCTGAAGCGTTGGCAGTTCTGAAATTTCTGTTAAAGAAATCGGAACTTGTTCTTGTGCGACCGTTTGCAAGCCTTTCATTCAGGTCTTGCGGACCTTCGGGTGATGCGTATGCCGAAAGTCTTGTGCCTGTGAACCTGATTCTCTCGTTTGCTGCGGCAGCGCTTACCGCTTCGTTAAGAGCCAGTATTTCGGCGCTCCTTGTTTCAGTTGCGCGGACATCTGATTGCTGTATCAGATACATGATGTTGGCGGCGTATGAATCGGGAGTGATACGCACAAACTGGTCGGACGCATAAATCGTCTTTCCGTTCTTCTCGACTAACAGAGCTGTGGTGATGATACCGTCTCCAATTTTAACGGGATCAAACGCAAGCGACCTGTTCCTTCGGTCAGTGCCTAATATATTCAGCCACAATTCCGATTGTTGATACAACGGATTGTAAGTGACCGTATTGGCGTAAGAGAAAGAGCCGCCATTTTGGAAACTGATAACTCTGTTGTTTTCACTTACATTTTCGCCCTGAACCTTATATTCCGGCAAATCCAATTCGTTATTGCCGGCTTGTAAACTTGGCGTAAGCGTAAGTATCACGTTTTGGTTGAAGTATCGTGCAGGATACGCACCGCTAACATTAACTTCCACCCGGTCGCCAACCAACTCAAGGATAGGCGGGTTAACGCTGTACCTAACATCTTGGGCGTTGTCCTTCATTTTCTTTAAAGGATTACAGCCGCTGAACACTATGCCCACTACTAACGCGGACATGAAAATAAAATTATACCTTTTCATTTTACTACTTTATTATTTGTTTTTTAAAAATTATTATATCCATTTTTTATTACTAAAAATTTTACGCAAAGATAAAGTTATTTTTTTATACAGCAAACTTTTTGTTTCTTAAAGTACAAAAAAAAGTGATTTTTTTTTTGAAAAATTTTACACATTTATTCATATTGCCTCATTATCAGACGATTAGCCTTTTTGTGTTAATAACTAATTTCTCTTGAACGTTCACGTCTTTGTCTTACTTCATACGGGTCAATTATTCTGCCGAATCTGTAACTTAAAAAAACTGTCAAAAAGAATTGACGATTTTGAGCTGGTTTTCCTTGCATGTTACTCGGAGGCGTGAAGTCCATTATTTTTATTTCTTGAAGAAAGCCTTCGGCAATTAACCCCACCTCTAATGCGTGAATAATTCTGTCTTGTGTTCCGAACTCGAAATTGAAGCCAAATTTTCCGAACACTCCCGGAACGGCGCTTATTTCACCGAACCCCTTGAAAAAGGACGCGCGACCAATTATATATATGTCGTTTGTCCATTCGGGGTTGTATTTTTCCGGTGGAATAGATTCTAAACGAGGCTCGCCGATGTATCTACCTAACTCATAATAAATAGGTTTGAGCAAAACCACTGCGGCGCCATAATTGTGGAAACGACGAATTGCTACGCCTCCTAAATCGTGCCGTCTATATATTTCATGCTGTTTGCCATATCCCACTCTGAAATTTACTGCCAAGTTTTTTTTCCCCTCAACGTATCTTGCCGTTGAATTTAAGATTCTTGTGTTAGATTTGTTTTCTTTAGGATCTTTCATATAGGCAAAATCCAACTCGTACAGCCTTTTATCTGCTGCATTTATGCGCTGCCCGTAGCGATAATTGCCACCAAACCCGTTTGAATTGAGCATGAAAGCCAAAGACCACTCGTTGCGAAAAAACACTCTCTGCTGCGTGTCTATCTCGCCTTGGGCATAAATAGCGCCTAAACAACTCGCCACGCCGAGAAGAACGAGAATCCGTCTTTTCACCCAGAATAAGCCGTAAAAAGTATCAACTATTCTGCTGAATTTCGTTTACCGGCAACTCAACAGACGCTGCACGAGGATCAACCGAGCGATACGCCGGACAAGGCTTGCTGCTTATGCACGATGATAATAACATGCTTGCTAACAAACACATAACTGCTAAAACACTTGCTTTTTTCATTGAAATAAAATTTAAATATTAAAAACCGCAAAGATAATACAATTTCTATTATGTACAAAAAATTATACGTCTTTGTACATTATACGCAGAAAAATTCAAAAGGTTTCATTTTTTTTAAAATTTTATACCTGTTTTTTCTGCAATTTTTTCCAAATCGGCTACAACTTGCGGCATTAGCGATATTCCTTCGCGCGAAATTTTTTCTTCGTTCTCGCGTTCGGGGTCGCCCGGAATTAACACTTTTTCCTGTCCTTTTACCGGCGTTGCGCTACGCATTGCCTCTATCCATTTATCCATACGCGTTTTAAAATCGGTGATGGACATGAAGGCGTCAATCCGCATGGCTCCGATAAAATGCCCCCAGCCTTCGCCTGATTTTTGTTCTAACAGTGGCAGATAGGACATCATAGGCGGTACGAATGGACCAAAGTTTGCGCCCGATAGAACAGCCGCAAGGATGTCCACCATTGCCGCCATACAGTAACCTTTGTGGCTTCCGTGTTCGCGGTCGCCGCCCAATGGAAGCATAGAGCCGCCGCGTTCAATGGAGGTTGGGTCGTCGGTGGGATTTCCTTCGGCGTCTTGCGCATAGCCGAAACTTATTTTTTCGCCCTTCTTTGCTGCAATAGTAAATTTGCCGCGTGTGACGGGCGTCGTGGCAAAATCGGCTACAAATGGCGGCTGATTTCCAGCAGGTATAGCCATCGCAACGGGATTAGTGCCTAACATTGGAACGGCAGAAAACGTAGGCGCAACCAATGGACTTGCATTAGTGCAGGCAAAGCCAATCATATCGTGTTCTAAAGCCATCATTGCGTAATATGCGGCAATACCAAAGTTTGAAGAGTTACGAACTGCAACCCATCCCGTACCAACGGCAGAAGCCTTTGCTATGGCTGTCTTCATAGCCTTTATTGCAGGCAATTTGCCGATGGTGCCATCGCCGTCTATTACGGCAGTACTTGGCGTTTCGTGAACTATGCGAATATCGGGCGTTACGTTGATGCGCCCAGCTTCCCACAGTTTATAATAATCGGCAAGACGCATAACGCCGTGTGTACTTATGCCGCGCAACTCGGCTGCCAAAAAGACACGGGCGCAATGTTCTGAATTTTCCTTGGAAAACCCCATTTTCTGCAATAACAGCGAAGTAAAATCGAATAATGATGAATATTTATACATTGTATTTATGTGATATTTGAATTTTGCGACAAAAATACAAAAAAAAATTGCACTAAAAATAACCGACCATTTTTCAATTCGGCAATTTGCCGGTCAGTTGCTACCTGTCTTTCGGCTATTTCGCGTAAAAACGCCCATACGCTTTCCATTATTGTTTGACATGGTTACTTGTTTTGAAATAATTCGCAAATATAACATTTATTTATCAGAATTACCCAAATTTTATTTGAACATGTAAAAAAACGAAAAAGGTTACGTTTTGTATTAAAATTTTTTCTACTTCGCGCTTGGAATTATCGAAAATTTCATCTAATTTTGCGCAATTTTAAAAAAGTTTAATCAATGAGTACCAAACGCGACTTACGTTTTTTCAACACCACCGGACCGTGCAATCCTGACGACCATTACATGCTTCCCCCGGAGGCGCGTCTTGTGGGCGCACAGTTGGATCGCTATATATGCGACAAACTCTACTGGGTGCTTCATGCGCCGCGTCAAGTTGGCAAAACGACTTTTCTTCAAAGTTGGATGCGGGAAATAAACGGCGGCGGCGAGGCTGTGGCGTGTTATGTAAGCGTAGAGCGATGTCAGGGATTGATTGAAATAGAACGCGCAATACCTGCAATTTGCTCTTCTATCAGAGAGCGTGCGAAAAAATCAGCGCTTCCGATTCCGGAAGTAAATTCTGTGGAACCCTCAAGTATGTTAAGCGATATTTTGCTCAACTGGTCTATATTGGTTGCTCCCAAGCCTTTGATTGTATTATTCGATGAAGTAGATGTTATCAAAGGAGAGGCAATGATTAGTTTTTTACGTCAATTACGCGATGGATTTACAGACCGTGGCGCCGGAAAGTTCCCTGTTTCTATTGCATTAGTGGGAATGCGCGACTTGAAGGATTACGTCACCGCGTCAAAAGACGGGAAAAAACCAAACCCCGGCTCGCCGTTCAATATAAAACAGGATTCTGCCGTATTGTCAAATTTTTGCAAAGAAGACGTTGCAAAACTTTTCGTTCAACGCACCGCAGAAAACGGACAGCAAATAACGCAGAAAGCATTGGATTATGTTTTTGAACAGTCGCGCGGTCAGCCGTGGATTGTCAATTCGTTGTTTGCACGTGCTACCATGCGTATTCTCGATGAGAAAAGTACTGAAACTGTTACTTTGGAACATGTTGCAGAAGCGCGAGAGCAGATGATTTTGGCTCGCGAAACGCATTTGGACGCTTTGGCATACAGGCTTGAAGAGGACGGGGTACGTAGCGTAATAGAGCCAATACTTACAGGCGAGCCTGACCTGAATATGGCTCAAGGAGAGGCGTTTCGAGTTTGTTTGGACTTGGGCTTGGTAACTCTTGAAGATGGTACGCCGATGATAGCAAATCCTATTTATCGCGAAGTTATTGCCCGTCACCTGACATACGGACAACAATTAGCCATTCAAAAACCAAAATGGCAGTGGGAAAAACCAAATGGCTCGTTAGATATGGACATGATGCTGATGGAATTTCAAAAATTTTGGCGACGACATTCAGATGTTTGGGAATCAAAATCCAAATCGGGCTATACTGAAGCCTTTCCACATCTGTTACTGATGGCTTTTCTGCAAAGAGTACTCAATGGCGGGGGACGCATAGAACGCGAATGTGCTGCCGGTCGCGGTCGAATGGATTTGCTTGTTGAATACGCCGGACATTGCTATATCATTGAAATTAAACTTATTCATTGGTATGACACACCGCAAACCGTCAGAGAAGAAGGATTGGAACAAATCCGAGAGTACCGCGATACGTATGCTCCCGAAGCGCCTGTTTATTTAGTGATTTTCGACCGCCGCCCAAACACAAAGGAAAAAACATGGGACGAGCGAATATCATGGGAACAGGACGGCGAGGTAACTGTGTTGGGGTGTTGATAAGTAAAAAAATGATATATCAAATTTATAATTTATAATTTATAATTCAAAATTTCAAAACTATGCCTTTACAGATAGATAATGCAGATTTCAAAAATTTCATCGTTGTAGGCGACAGGGTGTTGATAAAGCCCAAATCGCCGATGGAAAAGACAAAGGGCGGCTTGTTGCTTCCGCCAAGCGTGCAGGAAAATGAACGCCTGCAAAGCGGTTATGTTATTAAAGTTGGTCCGGGCTATCCTATTCCGGCTATTGCCGAAATGGACCAGCCATGGAAAGACAAAAGCGACGAGGTAAAATACGTGCCAATACAGCCTCGCGAAGGCGACCTGGCGGTGTACCTGCAAAGTAGCGCCTACGAATTGGAATTTAACAGCGCAAAATACGTCATCGTTGCACAATCGTCTATTTTGTTGCTTATAAGAGATGAAAGTCTGTTTGATTAGACTGCTTTTCCAAAATATCATAAAATAATGTTGAATACGAAATAAATAAATAATGAATAAAATATTAAATCAATACATTGTGTTTGTTGCTATTGGGCTTGTTGTTTCTTGTGGAAACAGGCAGCAGGCAGCGGTTGTTGCCGAAGACGCGGCTTTTGTGCAGGACGTTCCGGAAGGCTGGGAAGCTTTGTTTGACGGAAATACATTAAATAATTGGGAAATTACAAGTTTCGGCGGCGAGGGCGAGCCATACGCCAGAAACGGAATTTTAACATTGCCGATGGCGGTAAGCGGCAACTCAACAGGCATACGTTGGGCTGGCGAGCCATTACCCGTAAACAATTTTGCTATTTATTACGAGGCAAGGCGCATAGAGGGTCACGACATTTTCGGCGGAGTAACATTTCCCTACAACGATGAATTTGCTTCTTTTATAGTTGGCGGCTGGGCTGGCGCAGTGTGCGGATTGTCGTGCATTGACGGGCAAGACGCATCAAGCAACGAAAGCACAAAACTCATTCATTTCACGAGAGACCGGTGGTACAGCATCTATTTGCGCGTTACAACCGACAGCATTAGCGCCGCTATTGATGACACAATTCAGGTATTTAATATAGCAACCGCCGGAAAAAGAATACACCCGCGTGCAGGAACAGACGCGAGAGGACTTTCTTTTTCGACGTATCGAACAACAGGTCAAATTAGAAATCTGCGATTGAAAAGATTGTGATAAACATTTTTTATGTCTATATTTTTTTGTAATTTTGCCGCCTCAAAAAAAATAAGATTGTAAAAATCGGAAAATGGATAAAAATACAGTTACAGGATTATTGCTGATAATGGCAATATTGATAGGATACAGCATTTGGAGCAGTCCTTCAAAAGAAGAAATAGCCCGAATGCAACGTCAGCGCGATTCAGTTCTTCAGGTGCATCAGGAAGAACAGGCTCGAGTGGCTGAAGAGATGCGAGTGATGGAAGAAATGCTCTCGGAAATAGTTGTTGACGATTCAATTCGGCAACGCGATTTACAGGACAGATTTGGCGCTTTTGCACAGGCAGTGGACGGAGAAGACCAATTCATCACAATGGAAAATGAATTGATGAAAGTGCGTATTTCAACAAGAGGCGGACGACCATATTCGGTAGAACTGAAAGAATATAAGCGACACGACCAGACGCCGCTCATACTTTTCGACGGAGATTCAACGGTTTTTGGATTTAGATTTTTCGCGCAAAATAGAAGCATCGCTACCAACGACTTTCATTTTGAGCCGCAAACCGATAGATCGCACATAACCGTAACTAACGATTCTACAACGCTTGTAATGCGCCTGAACGCAGGCGAAGACGCATATATTGAATATCATTATACGATGAAATCAAACGAATATATGATGGGTTTCGATGTTAATTTTCACAATATCAACAGATTGATAGCAGGCAACCGAAATCTCGTAGAATTTGACTGGCAGGTTTACTCGCCGCGACAGGAAAAAGGAGCGCAAAACGAAAATCAATATTCATCGCTTTTCTATAAATACCATTTAGACGCCGTAGAACAATTAAGCGCCGGCAAAGATAACGACCATAAGCAAGTTAATACGCGAATAGACTGGGTGGTTTTCAAGCAGCAGTTTTTCTCGTGGGGGTTGATAGCAAAGGAAACTTTCGCAAACGCCGATTTGCAGTTTACAAGAGATATAGACCAGAATCGCTTTATAAAAAAATACAACGCCGTAATAGGAATGATGATTGAAAACAATCAAGACAGTCAGACCATTCCGATGGCTCTTTACTTTGGACCCAATCATTACAATACTCTCAAAAATTACGATGCAGGTCTTGAAGAGTTGGTTTTTCTTGGACGACACATCATTCGAGGAATAAATCGCTTTATTATTATCCCTATATTCAAGTGGTTAGGCGGGTTTATCAACAATTACGGAATAATCATACTATTGATGACCTTAATTATAAAATTCAGTTTGCTGCCGCTCACCTTCAAATCGTATATGTCCACGGCAAGTATGCGCGTTTTGAAACCGCAAATTGACGAAATTAACGAGCGCATTCCCAAAGACAAGCCGATGGAGCGTCAGCAGGCAACAATGGCGTTGTATAAAAAAGTAGGCGTCAGTCCCATGGGCGGCTGCCTGCCTATGTTACTTCAATTTCCGATATTGTTTGCAATGTTCCGTTTTTTCCCTACATCAATAGAATTGCGACAGCAATCGTTCCTGTGGGCAACCGACCTGTCTACCTACGATTCTATTTTGGATTTGCCGTTTACAATACCCTTCTACGGCGACCATGTCAGTCTATTTACATTGCTTATGTGTATAACCACCATTTTCAGCATGAAGATGAGCAGCGGACAAACCGATACATCGGCAATGCCCGGTATGAAAACAATGATGTACATGATGCCGGTGATGATGCTGTTTTTCCTCAACAGTTTTTCAGCAGGATTGACGTATTATTATTTTGTTTCCAATGTTATCACCATAGGACATAACGAAGTATTCAAACGTTCGATTGACGAATCCAAAATCCTTGCCAAATTACAGGCAAACAGCGCCAAGCCTGTAAAAAAGTCAAAATTTCAGCAACGGCTCGAACAAATGCAAAAACAACAGCAAACATTAGCGCAGGCTAAAAAGAAAAATAAGAAATAAACTGTCTGATAGGCACACAATACCATCCCCCTGCAAACCTTTTTTGAGTTTGCACAAAGACGGAACCCTTTAGCCTCAATTTTGTCCACATCGCCTGTTTTCAATATCTACAGTTTGGAGAGGCGGCTATAGCGACAGGTTAGCAACCTGCAAGCCCGTCTTCAGCCAATTAGCGAACACTTCGATACTTGAGGTAAATGCTATCGTCTCGCCTACTGTTTCGCCGTTGGCGTTGAGTATTGCATGATACGGGAAAGCGTTGGTATCGTATCGGGTTATTTGAAAATCTGCATTTCTTTGTCCCATCGTCCGTTTTATTCTTCCATCTTGTGTTGATGTTATCCATTCATTTTCAGGCAACGGGGTGGTATCGTCGGTATAGAGCGCCAATAATATAAATTGCTCGTTCATCAGGCGCAGTATTTCGGGGTCTGACCATACTAATGCTTCCATTTCCCGACATTTTGGGCAGGCATGACCTTTGAAAATCAACAGTACAGGCTTGTTTTTTTCTCTGGCGCAGATTAACGCTTCATCATAGTCAAAGTATCCCGATAGTCCGTATGGGTATCCAAGCCTTGTATTGTCGCTATATTTGGGAACACCGCACAAGTGGTCGGGCAACTGCGTGACAACGTATTGCGATGTAGCGTCTGTCATTCTGTAGCCCGTATCGGCGGGCAACAGTCCGGCAACGGCATTTAGCCTTGCGCCAAGCAGACCGGTAAACAGATACAGCGCAAACACAAAACTTGCAGAAGCAAAGAACAGTCGCGTTACGCTAATGTGATGTATTTCTTCGTCATGCGAAAAACGTATTTTGCCTAACATATAAAATCCTGCGAGCGCGAAAAGAACAATCCAAATACAAAGGAAAACATCGCGGGAAATAATGTTCAAGCCAAGTCCCTTGTCGGCTATTGACAGAAAATATAGCGTAAACACCAGCAAAAGAAACGCAAAAACTACTTTTATCGAGTTCATCCAGCCGCCCGATTTTGGTAATTTTTTCATCAATGATGGGAAGCATGCTAAAAACGTGAAGGGCAATGCAAAGGCTAATCCAAAACCAAACATTCCCAATATTGGCTTAATTGCCAATCCCTGTGTGGATACTACCAAAATACTGCCCACAAAAGGTCCTGTACAGGAAAATGAAATAATTACCAATGCCAGCGCCATGAAAAACGCTGATAAATAACCGCCTTTATCGGCTTTTCTGTCTATTTTGTCGGCAAACGCGCCGCTCAATGTGATTTCAAATAATCCGAAAAACGAAAGCGCAAATGCTATGAATATTCCTGCAAAAACAAGGTTTGTAAGCCAGTGTGAAACAAGCGTATTGACGAGGTCGGCGCGTTTTGTTAGCGCAACAATAACGCCTATTAATGTGTAAATCAGCATTATGGAAAAACCAAAGATTAATGCTTTCACAACGCCTGTGGTACGATTTGAGGTATCGCGCATGAAAAAGGACACAGTCATCGGTATCATGGGGTAAACGCACGGCGTTAGCACACTGCCAAAACCTGCAAGTATTGCCACAAGCAGAAAAGTCCACAATGAAGCGTCAGAAGAAGTTAGAGGCGTTTGAGTTTCAGGAGTTAGGGAAGTTAATTCAGAATGTTCATGTACGTGTTCATGTACGTTTTCGTTTTCGGGAGAAGCCTGCATAAACATGTTTCCTTCAACTGTTTCTAACACGGGGGCGCTTTCGGTATTTTGGGTTGCAGGAGTTGCTGAGGTTGCCGCAGTTCTTGGCGGACTAATCCTTATTTCAAATTCTACAATTTGGGGCGCTGTACAGGTATTGTCGTCGCAACACATGAATTCTACCTCTGCCTTTACAGTAAAGTCTTCAGACCTCAAAATCCTGATTTTTTGCCTGAATACCGCCAAATTTTTAAATTTTCCTATTTGAGCGTTGCCGAAAAAAGGGTCGGAGCTAACTTCCGGTCTAATAACCTGTTCCATTTCGCCTGCCAACTCGAAAGCCGTATTAGGCTCAAAAACAAACGATGTTGGTATAGGTCGTGGAAAAACATCGGGCAGATCTATTGCATACATTGACCATCCCGGCTCTATCATCGCCGTGAAGCGTATTTCGGCTTCGGTAGCAGTTACGTTTTCTAACGCCCATTGCCATCTGACCGGATTAATTACTTGCGCAGACAGTAAAAAATGACTGCAAAATAGCAAAATGACAAATATTCTGAATTTCATTGTGAATGTAAGATTTAAAAATAATCGCTGCAAAAATAATAAAAATAATACAAATCAAAAAAGTTTATTTTTCAAATTATTTTTTCACCCCAAACGTAACCTTTTTCATTTTTTTTCGTATAATAGGGTAACAGGAAAGAATCCGAACTTTGTGCAGGCTCAAAAAAGTTTGCATGAGGGTGTTATTGTGCTTGTTAAACGCTGTTTTTGATAGCGTTTGTTGTGTTTTCGTCAGCGCGAAATGTGAGAAGTTTCAGGGCAATGTAAAAATCAATTGGATTGCGCTGCTCCCACACAAAAAGTCGTAATAACAAATTTTTAATTCTGATTTAATTGATATAGTGGAAAAAGCCAAGTTAAAATTTATTCGTTCTTTGGAACAAAAAAAATACCGCGATTTTCATAAGTTGTTCATCGCCGAAGGAGATAAGACCGTGCGCGAAATGATTGCTTCGTCGTTAATTACTAAGTGTATATTGGCAAAAAAAACATGGTTAGAGCAAATACCAGAAAATTTTCTCAGAAATGTTTCGGAAATTATTGAAATCAATGACAAAGAACTCTCGCAAGTCAGTTTTCTGAAAACGCCCAATCAGGCGTTGGCAATAGCTCAGATACCTCATTATTCGCTTGATATAACGGAATTAACAGATGGGCTTTCTCTGTATTTGGATGGGGTGCAGGATCCCGGCAATATGGGCGCTATAATTCGTTTGGCAGACTGGTTTGGTATCCGACATGTGTTGTGCGGCAAAGGCTGCGCTGATCCGTTCAGCCCCAAAACCGTGCAGGCAACTATGGGCGCCATAATTCGCGTGAAAACATACAACGCCGATGAAACGTTTTTTCGGAAATTAAAAAAACGACAGCCTGATTTTCCTGTTTTTGGAACCTTCCTTGAAGGCGAAAACCTATACAACACGCCTGTATCAAATAAAGCCGTGATTGTTATGGGCAACGAATCAAAAGGAATAAGCGAAGAAGTTGCGCAACACATAAACCGACATTTGTTTATTCCACAGTATCCGTCCGATGGTCAAACCTCTGAATCGCTGAACGTTGCTACGGCTGCCGCTATTGTTTGCGCCGAGTTCAGAAGTAGAGATCAATGTTAAAAAGTAGGTGGAGTTCCTTTATACATAACTACAAATTTACTCCAAGTTTCAAAACGATGCTCTTACGCTGTATTCAGAGCAGAACTAAACAGTCTGCAACAATATCTCCAAAATTTTCTTTCCTGCGGCGGCTACTGATGTACCGGGTCCGAAAATTGCCACTACGCCTGCATTGTACAGATATTGGTAATCCTGTGCGGGAATAACGCCTCCGGCAATAACCATTATATCTTCGCGACCGAGTTTCTGCAATTCTTCAATCACTTGCGGCACAAGGGTTTTATGACCTGCTGCGAGCGACGACACGCCCAATACATGCACGTCGTTTTCAACGGCTTGCTTGGCGGCTTCGGCTGGGGTTTGGAACAGCGGTCCCATATCCACGTCGAAACCCAAATCGGCGTAGCCGGTGGCTACTACTTTGGCGCCGCGGTCGTGTCCGTCCTGCCCCATCTTGGCTACCATGATGCGCGGCTGACGACCCGCTTTCTTGGCAAACTGCTCTGCCATTGCCTTGGCGTCCTTGAAATCGGCGTCTTCCTGACTTTCTGCCGAATAAACTCCTGAAATAGTTCGTATCACTGCTTTATATCTTCCTGAAACATTTTCTATTGCGTTCGATATTTCGCCCAAAGAGGCGCGTTTTGCTGCTGCGTCAATGCTCAACGCGAGCAAATTGCCGCTTCCGCTGCGTGCCGCTTCGGTAATTGCCTCAAGCGAGGCGCGTACTTCATCATCGTTGCGGCTGGCGCGCATTTTCTCCAAACGTTCAATCTGTTGGCGACGCACCGAAGTATTGTCCACTTCCAAAATTTCGAGCGGGTCTTCTTTCTCCAAACGATATTTGTTTACGCCCACTATGGTATCCTTGCCCGAATCTATACGCGCTTGCTTGCGGGCAGCCGCTTCCTCGATACGCATCTTGGGGATACCGCTTTCGATGGCTTTTGCCATGCCGCCGAGGCTTTCCACTTCTTCAATAAGCGCCCAGCCCTTCTGCGCGAGTTCGTGAGTGAGCGATTCCACGTAATACGAGCCTGCCCATGGATCAACGGCGCGGCAAACGTTGGTTTCTTCCTGAATGTAAATCTGTGTGTTACGCGCTATACGCGCCGAAAAGTCGGTGGGCAGCGCAATAGCCTCGTCCAATGCGTTGGTATGCAGCGATTGCGTGTGACCCAGCGCGGCAGCCATAGCCTCGATACAGGTGCGCGCAACGTTGTTGTACGGGTCTTGCTCTGTAAGGCTCCAGCCCGATGTTTGCGAATGTGTGCGCAACATCAGCGATTTTGGGTTTTTCGGCTCAAACTGCTTCACTATTTTTGCCCAGAGCATACGCGCAGCACGCATCTTGGCTATTTCCATAAAGTGATTCATACCCACAGCCCAGAAAAACGACAATCGCGGCGCAAAATCGTCTATGCTCATGCCCGCGTTTACGCCCGTGCGAAGGTATTCCAACCCGTCGGCAAGCGTGTACGCCATTTCTATGTCGCACGTAGCGCCCGCCTCCTGCATGTGATAGCCCGAAATGGAGATGGAATTGAACTTTGGCATGTTTTTTGACGTATATGAAAATATATCGCCAATGATGCGCATACTCATCTCGGGCGGATAGATGTATGTGTTGCGCACCATGAACTCCTTGAGAATGTCATTTTGTATGGTTCCTGCAAGTTGTTCGAGTTTTGCACCCTGTTCGAGCGCCGCCACGATGTAGAACGCCATTATGGGCAACACTGCGCCGTTCATGGTCATTGACACTGACATCTGCTTGAGCGGGATCTGGTCGAAGAGGACTTTCATGTCTTCCACGCTGCAAATAGAAACGCCCGCTTTGCCTACGTCTCCAACAACGCGCTCGTGGTCTGCGTCGTAGCCGCGATGCGTTGCAAGGTCGAAGGCTACCGAAAGCCCCATTTGCCCTGCGGCAAGGTTGCGGCGATAGAAGGCGTTGGATTCTTCGGCAGTCGAAAAACCTGCGTATTGACGGATAGTCCAGGGACGCATCACGTACATGGTCGAATACGGACCATGCAGGAACGGCGCAATGCCGGCGGCATATTGCAGATGCTCCATGCCTTCGAGGTCGGCGGCAGTGTAAACGGGCTTCACAGGAATTTGCTCAGGCGTTTGCCATATAGCCCCAACTTCGGGTTTGCCCAACGGGTAGGCGGTTTTGTAATTTATACTTTTAAAATCAGGTTTCATATTTATTATATTTTATTATTCTAGCAATCAAAGATCAAAATTTTTTGCAAAAATAACATTTATTTATCAGAATCATCCAAATTTTATTTGAACTTGTAAAAAAAAATACTATTTTTGTAAAAAAAGTGCAAAGGAGGCAACATGTCGGTTTATCGCAAGTTATTTTCTGACCATTACTAATACAGGGTTAGATTCATCATCAAGACTATTCGCCAATCTGACAAGATCGTCCCACTTTTGACCGTAAAGTCTTCTCATTTGCGCGGCGTTTCTGCTAAAAACATGCTCGCGCAATTCAAACGGGTCTATTAAATCAACCAGAGTTCCGTCATCTAACGCATATCTTGGGAAAAACGGCAAGCCGCCATCATTATCGTTTTGAAATCCCTGTTCGCCGATTAATTTAGCCGCGCCGCTGCGTTTACTAAAATAACCCCATGTGTAACTGCGTAAATCACTCAATCTGAAATATATGTTATCAACGTCTTCAAATATTGCCACCGGAAAATAGTTTCCATTCTGATTAATTTGTCCAAGATATTGATCAAGCCATTGTTGAAAACCGGGACCGCCGGGAAAAGGAAAGTGTAAATCATTTATGGGCATTCTTTTTCTTCCCAAATCAAACACAGCATAGGTTGATAATCCGTTTAACGTAACAGTTTGAATTGTATCCGATCCCGATTCCATGAATCTTATATTCTGCTGAAAGGAATATAAACGCGTGTCTCTATACCGAAAACTCATTCCACAATGTACCATTTTGTTATGATTTCTGTATTTTTTTACAACATTTCCCTGTAAATCAGCAATGACCAAACTTTGTTGAAATTGAGCATGCCGATTACAATCATTTTCTGGATTAAAGATATAATTTTTGTCATCAAACGCTCGTATTCGACCCGAATTAATAGAATCTATCGTAATGGTTCTTAAAAACTCCCCTTTGATACTGTATTCTAAAATTTTGCCGCCATAGGAACTTGGCTCAAGCAACAATAAACTATTGCTGTCGTGAGAAAAACTAATGCTACTTAAAATTATAAATTCGCCGGGACCTCTTCCTTGTCTTCCAATTCGAGTTACAAATTTTCCTGACAAATCAAATAAATAGACGCCAATTCCGTCATAAATAGCAATGTGTTGGCTTGAAAATAATATCAAATTTGTTGTATGAATTCTCAACAAGGCGTTTCTATGGGTTTCAATAGGTATATAGGTGATGTCGTTTCCAACCTCGCGCAGTCCCGTTGGCTGAACGCGCGATAATTCTCTTTCTAATGAAATGATGTATGCTTGACGAAACGCCCGCTGCGGATCTATTTCATTTGAAAGCACAGTTGAGATGTCATACGGTAAATTAATCCGCTGCTGTGCTATGCCTTTTGAAAGCATAAAAACCACTAATAAAACTGCTATATACCTCATTTTCATTCCTAAAATAGATTTTAAGTTATTGAAATCGTAATCACGTTTTTAATCTTTAAAAAAAGATTTTTGCAAAGTAAATCATTTTTTTTGAGAAAAAAAACCGCATCTTTTTTTCCACAAATCGTAAATTTGACTTCTACAATATTCATTACCACCGTATATATCACAAAAAATGCTATCTTTGCGAACATCTAATCCTGATACTTTCATACTTTTTGATTTATGATTAAATTAAAAGTACAAAAATACGCAATATAAAGTAATAGAGAATGTTCCTACACTCGCAACAACGAGTTTAAGTTTCGTATGAAATCAGAAGATTTGTTACACTTCAATCCCGATGTGATTGGCGTTTATCTCAAAAAGTTGGAAGATGCCATTTTCTTGTACAGTAATTTTTACTTCCCTAAATTAGACAAAAAAGTGAATGTAGATGTGCAATATTCTGTATTTCAGCCCCAAGACGAGTATTTTGATGTTGTGCTGACAAGTCCGCCCTATGGCGATAGCCGTACAACTGTTGCTTACGGACAATTACAAAGTTGTTTATGACGAAAACAAAAAGGCAACAGATATATTTCGACCTGATGATATTAAACAATACTAAAAATTTTATGCGGGCTAAATTCATTTTTCTCGAAAAATTTTGACTTAATATTGAAATTAATTGTGTATTTTTGTACTCGACCTTGATATTTTTTGTATCCATATAACTTATTGGAATTAAGCCACAAAGACGCAAAACATCAAGGTCTTTTCCAAATAAAAAATCAACTTTTTTTGTTGAATTTTAAAGAGTTAGGAAGAAAATTTATATTTTCGTAATGTACTAAGTCAAAATATTATGGAGTGGAATAAAGAAAAAATATACACTGATCGGGGAATCCCAATAATAGCAGTAATATTAGCAGTTGTAGTAGTTTTTGCAGGATTGACATGGTTAGAGTACATTGTTAGTGTGCTGTCTTATGGTTTAATTGCAATTTTTTTGTTCTGCTTGTTATGCTTCTATAACATCACAATAACGATTGATAACACACACCTTTCTTTCATATTAGGTATTGGTTTGATCAAGAAAAGGTACGAAATAACAAACATCAAATCCTGCAAACCGATTATT
>Ga0099364_10003540_pt1 | contig 24176 bp, 20 predicted proteins | sample TergutTh196P3_FD_73070 | JGI IMG/M metagenome (GOLD analysis project Ga0099364, IMG submission 73070) | Microcerotermes parvus P3 segment gut microbial communities from Pointe-Noire, Republic of the Congo - Th196 P3 | ecosystem: Host-associated > Arthropoda: Insects > Digestive system > Gut ...
AGAGAGAGAGAGAGAGAGAGAGAGCTTTCAGGTTTCAGGTTTCAGAAATTTTGATAGAGCGCGTCATTGCGGGTTTGACCCGCAATACGCTGAAATACAGATATATCGAACTATTAAGAAAAACTTAATAGTTCGCTCATTATTAATTTTTAAAATGAAATGCCTATGTAACAAGCCAGTAGAGAGATAATTTTAAGACAAGCCACAAAATAGTGGCAAACGAGCAGGAGTTAGACCTGCCAAATAAATAATTTATAATAATTTAAAATTTAAAGATTTAATTGTAGTAGTAGTTAAAAATAAATAATAATAGTAGTTAGTAAGTAGTAATTTTAATTTAATTTAATAAAAAAGTAAATATGTTGAATAATAATCGTATAACAAGCTTTATACAAGTTACATGTTTGTGCATCGTTGCAACTTTATTTTTGTCGCAACCTCTTTATGCACAACCAATCAGCGTTAGCGGTACTGTTACCGAGAACGGGGAGCCTTTTTCGGGCGTCACCGTTATGGTTAGAGGTACTGCCACCGGTCAGATTACCGATGCTGCCGGCAGATACCAGATTACGGTGCCTGATGCCGACGCTGTATTGCAGTTTTCTTTTATCGGTTACTCCACAGTGGAAGAAGTGGTAGGTAGCCGTCGTCTAATCAACGTTGAGATGCAGGAAGACGCTCAACGGATTGACGAAATTGTGGTTGTAGGCTACGGTATTCAAAGAAGGGTAAATGTCACTGGCGCTGTTGACCAGGTCTCTTCTGAAATATTTGAACACCGACCTGTGTCCAATTTGACGCAAGCCCTTGTTGGCGCGGCGGCAAATATGAATATCCAGTTAAGAGACGGTAAACCGACCGGCTCGCCTGAGATAAACATTCGCGGAACCACCTCGGTAGGTCAGGGTGGTAGCGCCTTAGTGTTGATTGACGGCGTAGAGGGCGACCCGCGTATGCTCAACCCCAACGACATAGAAAGTATCTCTGTGTTGAAAGATGCAGCCTCTGCTTCCATTTATGGAGCAAGAGCATCGTTTGGAGTGGTGTTGATAACAACAAAAGCCCCTACAAGAGACAGGGTATCGGTCACATATTCTGCGCTTCTGTCTTTAAAAAGCCCGACGGCTGTGCCCGACAATATCGTGGATTCGTACCCGTGGGCACAGGCGTTCAGCAATCAATGGGCTGCATGGCAGGATAATGGAAATATCCCTACAGCCATCAATAAAACGATGCGATTTTCGCAGGCATACCTTGACGAAGTCAAACGTAGATGGGAAAATCCAAATTTGCCGAGAATAGACGTTGACCCTTCCAACAACGAATATCTGTATTTCTACAGTACCGACTGGTACGATGTATTGTACAAAGACCGTTTTTTCGACCAGGACCACAACATTTCCGTATCGGGCGGCACAGACCGCACATCGTTCTTTGTGTCGGGACGCTACAATGGAAACGACGGACTGTTTACCTATAATTCGGACACGTATGATATGTATAACCTTCGCGCAAGAGGGATTATTCAGGTAACAGACTGGTTTAAATTAGAAAACAATGCCAGCTATTCGAACATGCGTTACAGGCAGCCATACAATGTAGGCGAAGGCAGCAATATTTGGAGAAATATTGCCGATGAAGGCTTTCCGCTGGCTACACTGACCAATCCCGATGGTACATTAACCTTTTCGTCAGCCTATACATTAGGAGACATGTATCTGGGAAGAAGTTTCGGATTGTTTCAGGAGCGCATGTTTAGCAATAAAATTGCGGGTGTAGCCGAGTTTTTTAACAAAAGTCTCAGGATACATGCCGACTATACTTTCAGCGAAACAGATTACGGTCACGAAATCATTCGTACCGAAATACCATACAGTCGCGCTCAGGGAGTGACAGTTATGGTGGGGTCAAACACCAACGATTTTGACGAACGGCGCAGAGTAATACAGTATCATGCTACCAACTTTTATGTGCATTATGATAAATCCTTCAATCAGGTGCATAATTTCAATTTCCTGGCAGGATACAACTTTGAGCAACGGACGCTCGACAACATGAGAATGGTTAGAAATGGAATCCTGTTTTCCGACGTCCACGACATTAACCTGACTGTAGGCGACGGCATCACTACTCAGGGAGGATACGAAAAGTGGAGAATAGCGGGCGGTTTTTTCAGGGTGAACTACAATTTCAAAGAACGATATTTGTTAGAAATCAACGGACGATATGACGGCTCTTCAAAATTCCCTACCTATTCGCAATGGGAATTTTTCCCCTCAGTGTCAGTAGGTTGGCGTATTTCGCAGGAAGACTTCTGGAACATTGACCACAGAGCTATTTCAAATCTTAAAATTCGCGCTTCCTATGGCTCGTTGGGTAACGGTAGCATCGCGTCCTATCGTTTTATTGAAACCTTTAGTATTTCCCGTTCCGACAGAATAATAAACAACACGCGTCCACAACGTACTGCCCAGCCGGGCGTTATTCCCAATACTTTAACTTGGGAAACGGCTACGGTAGCTAACCTCGGACTTGACGTGGAAGCGTTGAGCGGCAGATTAAGTTTTATGGGCGATATTTACCGTCGCGAAACCACTGATATGTATACCGTGGGACCTACGTTGCCTGCCGTATACGGAACTACCGTTCCAAGAGGCAATTATGCCGACTTGGAGACCACCGGTTTCGAAATATCTGTTGGATGGAGAGACAGGCTCACTCTTGCACAAAAACCGTTCAATTACAGCGTACGCGTGGGATTGTCTGACTATGTAGCCAAAATAACCAGATTTGAAGGAAATGCAGAAAAACGTTTGGGGTCAAGCCCTATTGCATTTGACCATTATGAAGGACAGGTTATTGGTGAAATATGGGGTTTTCGTGTAGACGGACTTTTCGAATCGGCTGAACAAATTGCAAATTCAGCGTCGCAAACGAATATTCTTGCCCGCAATACACGTAGAAACCTTCCGGGCGACTTGAAGTTCAAAAACCTCGACGACGATGATATTATTTGGACAGGCACAAACACTGTGGATAATCCGGGCGACAGGGAAATAATTGGTAACAGAGAGCCGCGTTTCGCTTTCAGTATCAACATTGGAGCCGATTGGAACGGGTTCTTCTTCAGTTCGTTTTTTCAGGGCATCATGAAACAGGATTGGTATCCGTCTGCTGAATCGCCTTTCTGGGGTCAATACAACCGTCCGTACAATAATTTTCCGCGCTGGCAGGAAGGAAAACAGTTTATGGCTGATTTGCAAAACTACGACGCCTATTTACCCGGATATAGCGGTTATGCTTCACAAAACGCAAACGGACAATTGCGTTTGGCAAACGACAGATATCTGCAAAATGCGGCTTATATACGTCTGAGAAGCTTGAACTTCGGATATACGATACCGTCGAATATTTCAAGCAGAATTGGCGCAAGTGATTTGAAAGTCTTTATTTCAGGCGAAAACTTGTGGACATGGTCGCCTATGTATAAACTAAACAAAGACTTTGATGTGACCAACCTGTGGGGCTCGGGAACCGACCGTGTGCTTGCAACTACCACAATTGGAACAGCCGGAGACGCATTCAATTATCCTACCCTGAAAACTATAGCGTTGGGAATAACTATAACCTTTTAAAAATAAATATAATGAAAAGCATTAAAAATATAAATAATTTATTTTGGGCAGCAATAGTGATTTTATGTTTAGCTGCCTGCAGTTTGGATGAATATCCACGAGACACGGCTCATAAGGAAGGTATTTTTGGGTCGGAAACAGGGTTAATACTCTATTCCAACTCGTTCTACGAAATATTTCCCGGCACTTATGACGGCGTATATCAAATAGACGACGATTCAGATGTAGTAGCCCGCAACAACGTGGCAACGCGGTTCATACCCAATGGCTTAAGCGCTATTACGAGTTCGGGATGGTCATGGAGCAACCTTCGCAATATCAATTATTTTATTGAAAATTGTGAACAAAGCACGGTAGCCAATAAAAATCACTATCTTGGAATGGCGCGGTTTTTCCGGGCTTACTTTTATTTCAACATGGTGAAGCGCTTTGGCGACGTGCCATGGATAGACCGAATAATAGAGCCCGATGATGTTGCTACTCTTTACGCAGGTCGCGACGACAGATTCTTTGTTATGGAAAAAATACTTGAAGACCTTGATTTTGCCATTGCAAATATCACTTTGGAAGCCGACCCCACAAGCCAGAGAATAACAAAAAACGTGGCGCGGGCGTTCAAAACAAGAGTGTGCCTGTATGAAGGCTCTTTTAGAAAATATCATACGGGTTATAACATGCAAAGCACTGCAAATACATGGTTTCAGGAAGTCGTCAATACGGCAAACAGTATTACCGGACACTCGTTGAGTCAGGGAACCAATGTGTACAGGGAAATGTTTTTGCAAAAAACGCCTTATATGGACGAAACTATTCTGTGTTTGGCATTAGACGCCGGTCTGGCACTGTACAATTCCCGCAATCGCAGAACCGTCAGCCCCACCTATGGTAATCGTCCGGCTCTTACGCGTCGTTTTATTCTTACTTATTTGAACGCCGACGGCACATCGTACACGATGACAAATCCAAATTGGGCGACAACGGTATTTGTAGACGAAGTGCAGGGACGCGACCCCCGATTAGGACAGACCATACGAATGCCCGACTACATGCGCACTGAAAATGGCGCGCCCGTTGTAGCGCCACCCAATTTGCAGCAAACATGGACAGGGTATCAGATAATTAAGGGACTGTATGACGAGCGATTTCCGTTTGACGATGAAACGCGTAATGAAAACGCACATCATATTTATCGGTATGGCGAAGTATTGCTCAATAAGGCGGAAGCGTTAGCAGAATTAGGGCAAATGACCAACGAGTTATGGGCGCAAACCATTGGAGCATTGCGGGCGCGCGCAGGCATAACGGGAGCCACGCTCACCACCATGCCAACAGTAGCAGACCCGTATATGGTAGAGTTTTACGACGGTAAATGGACAGACCCCGTATTGCTTGAGGTGTTGCGCGAAAGGTGCGTAGAAATGATAATGGAAGGATTGCGTCCCGACGACCTGACACGCTGGAGATTAGGTCATCTGTTTGCCGAAGCGCCTATGAACGGAATGTATATTCCCGCATTGGGAGCTTATGATTTCAATGGTGATGGACTCATTGACGCATATTTCCATGACGGTACTCCGCCAACGGGGATTACTCCGGCGCCAACTTCGGTTATTGACGTATCAGAATCCGGAACCGGAAGGCGTATCCTGTCTAACGGAACTCACGGCGAAATTATCTGGAACCCGGGCGTTCGCGAATGGCAAGATAGAAAATACTTGTGGCCCATTCCTAATAATGACTATTTGGTAAATCCCGCATTAGGACAAAATCCGGGATGGTAAATATATATTTCAGGGACGGGAGTAAAATCCTGTCCCTGTTATTATAAAACAATTTTAAAATAAAAAAATGAGAACAGGATATTTTTGTATCATATTATTATGTACTGTATTAGCAGCATGTACGAACAAGGAGTTGACCATGCGTGTATCAACGTTTAATATTCGTATGGACACTCCTCGCGACAGCATGAACTCATGGACTCATCGCAAAGATTTTGTAAACGCCCTAATTGAGTTCCACGATTTCGATATAGTAGGCACTCAGGAAGGCTTCATACATCAATTGGAGGATATGGCGCGAATGCCCGGCTGGGCGTTCGTTGGCGTGGGACGCGACGACGGCGACCGGGCAGGCGAATTTTCAGCTATATTTTATAAGACAACCATGTTCGACCTGTTAGAGGCAGGCGATTTTTGGTTGAGCGAAACGCCCGACGTACCCGGAAAAGGATGGGACGCAACATGCTGCAACCGTATTTGCTCATGGGCAAAGTTCAGAGATAAAAACACTAAAAAAGAGTTCTTTGTCTTCAACGTGCACTACGACCATCAGGGCGTAGTAGCCCGAAGGGAATCATCTAAACTGATGATAGAAAAAATAAAGGAAATAGCCGGCAACGCGCCCGTCATAGCCATGGGCGATTACAATGCCACCCCCGAAAGCGAGCCGATGCAGATAATGCTGAACTTTATGAGCGACGCATTCGACATAACTGCCATGCCGCCATACGGGCCGGTAGGAACGTTCAACGGTTTCCGCTTGGACGCGCCAATGAGAAACCGGATTGACTACATCCTGCTGAGCGACCACTTTTCTGTATTGAAATACGCCGCCCTTACCGACTTCAAAGAACAGCGATTTCCGTCAGACCACCTGCCGGTATTTGCTGATTTAACGCTGAAGTGAAAAATGTTATGTGAAACTCCGTGTAATTTAGAAAGTTGCACGGGGTTTTATTTGGTTTTTTATTAAATGCACCTCAAAAAAAAAATGTTGCTCAGTTAAAAAAAAAGTATTACCTTTGCCGCAAATTTAATATTATAAAATGGTAATATCAAAAAATAAAGTAGTATCGTTGTCCTACGAGCTTCGCCTCTCTAATGGCGACGGAGAGGTTATTCAGACTGTGGGCGCGGATAATCCGTTGAGGTTCACCTTCGGGACTAACAGCCTGATTGCCGGGTTTGAGCGTAACGTAGAGGGTTTGAAAACGGGCGATAGTTTTGCGTTCGTGCTTGCTTGCGAAGAAGCATACGGCGAAGCGCGCGAAGAGTTAGTTGTCGAAATCCCCAAAGCATCTTTTATTGTGGATACTGAAATAGACAATGACTTGTTTTTCGAGGGCAACACAATACCTATGCACGATTCGAAGGGCAACCGGTTAAATGGCGTTGTCGTCGAAGTGAAGGACGATTCAGTTATAATGGACTTCAATCATCCGCTTTCCGACGAGGACTTGTATTTTTCGGGAACAATAGTTGAAGTTCGCGAAGCCACCGAAGAAGAATTGAAACAGGCAGATGCGGGTTGCGCATCGTCGGGCGGTTGCGTAGGTTGCAGCGGAGGATGCAATGAGTGAAACAGCAGGTCAGAAAGACAGAAAAACAGCAGGACTGAAAACTGATAACTGATAACTGAAAACTCATCATGCTTAATCACATAAAACTTGAGGATGTTCTGTTTTTAGACATTGAAACGGCGCCTCAACATGCGGAGTTCAGCCATTTGGATGAGCCAATGCGGGAGCTGTGGGAACATAAGTGCACGTCGCTGTGTAAAGACGGACAGACCCCCGAAAGCATCTACGACAGGGCGGGTATTTATGCCGAGTTCGGTAGAATTGTCTGTATTTCAGCGGGTTTTGCTTATCGGTTGCCCGACGGACAGTGGGCTTTTAGGCTCAAATCGTGCTATGACGACGACGAAACGAAATTGTTGCAGTCGTTTTTAGAAATAACAAGCCGTTTTTCAAAGCAACGTTTCAACATGTCGCTATGTGCGCACAACGGCAAAGAATTTGATTTCCCGTACATTGCGCGACGACTGTTGCTAAATGGGCTTGCGGTGCCTCCGGTATTGGAGGTTGCCGGAAAAAAACCGTGGGAAACGCGATTTATTGATACTATGGAACTGTGGCGGTTTGGCGACTACAAAAATTATACGTCGCTGAAGTTATTGACGCACATTTTCAATATTCCTTCGCCAAAAGACGACATCGACGGTAGTCAGGTAGCCGCTGTTTACTGGGAGGAAAAAAATTTGCCGCGCATTGTTCGCTACTGCGAAAAAGACGTGCTGGCTATAGCGCAGCTGATGTTGCGTTACAAAGGCATGCAACTGATTGCAGAAGAAAACGTTATATCGACGACGGAGTTCTATACGTAAAAAAAATATCAAAATACAATTAAACCTTTTTGAAAAAAGAGCGTCTAAGGTTTTAGTAAAGTTTTAATAAAGTATAGTAAGTTTAAGTAAATATGAGCATATCAATACGTTCGCTGAACAAGGTTTATCCCAACGGCTACCATGCCCTGAAGGATATCAATATGGAAATTCCCACGGGGATGTTTGGCTTGCTGGGACCTAACGGCGCCGGCAAATCAACGCTAATGCGGATATTAGTGGCTTTGAACGAGCCCTCGTCCGGCGAGATTGACGTTTTTGGCTATAATTTGCTTAAAGAGAGGAAGGAAGTGCGTAAAATTTTGGGTTATCTGCCGCAGGATTTCCGTTTTTTTGCAAAATATAAGACGTACGAGTTTTTGGACTATGCAGCGCGTCTGTCGGGCATGCACAACAGCAAAAAGCGCAAACAACTCGTCGACGCCATGCTTGAGAGCGTAGGGTTGTTTGATGTGCGCGAACGTTATGCAAACAAGTTGTCGGGTGGTATGAAACGGCGTCTGGGTATAGCGCAGGCGTTGATACACAACCCAAAACTGATAATAGTAGACGAGCCCACAACAGGACTTGACCCCGAAGAGCGTATACGTTTTCGCAATTTGTTGTCGAAAGTCACTGAGGAAGAAGTGACTATAATACTTTCAACGCATATTGTAGGCGACATATCCAGCACGTGTAACTGCATGGCATTGATGAACAAAGGTGAATTGGCTTTTTTCGGGGCGCCACAGGATATGCTCAAAGAAGCGGAAGGTAAAGTGTGGAAAATGAAGGTCAAAAGCGGCGACCTGCCCAAGATTGACAAGCTGTATCCGGTTATCACGACTATCCCGGCGGGCAAAGGCTGGGAAGTGCAGGTAGTTGCCGACGAGGTAAAAGAATACGACGCAGAGCCGTATCCTCCTAATTTAGAGCACGCATACGTGTATTATATGGAGAAAAAACTTAACAGGTGGATTAGTGATTAGTGATTAGTGATTAGTTATTAGAGTTTAGTTATCAATAGTGTTAAATAAATGGAAAAATGGCGTAAATATTGGAGGAGCCGTCCCGATAGGGACAAAATATCGGTAGAAAACGTAATATTGCCCACATACACACGCTGTTACATCCCTAACGGGATGACAACGCACAATACGTCATTTTAACTTATCGAATAGAATTATATATATAATATGTTTAGTTTCAATAATGTAAGTTCGGTTGCCAAGTATGAGAGCAAACTTTTGAAGAGGAGTTGGTTCTATCGGATATTTCTTGCGTTGGCAGTGGTGGTTTTATTCTTCTTTAATTTTATGGCGTTGGTGAATAAGGATAACTCCGGCTTGTGGATAATGAGGGCGCTTGCGTCAAATATAGCGTACATTAACTTATTGTTTCTTAATACGGGACAGGCTATTATTGCAGTGTTTTTGTCGTCGGAGTTCCTTAAAGCAGATAAAAAATTAGACACATCCGAAGTCTTTTACGTTCACCCGTTAAGCAACGCAGAGTACGTTTTCGGAAAAATTTTGGGAAATCTGAACGTGTTTCTACAACTCAATCTGATTGTCATGGCGTTAGTTGTTATATTTAACTTTGTAGGCGGACTGTCAATCGATTGGCTTGCATATCTCACCTATTTCCTGATAATTTCCGTACCTACACTGATTTATATCTTCGGACTGTCAATAGGATTGATGCTAATAATTAAAAATCAGGCTATAACATTCGTCCTGCTGCTGGGATATATCGCTTTGACACTGTTTTATGTAGGCGACAAGTTTTACTATCTGTTTGATTATATGGCATATAGTCTGCCGTTGGTAAAATCGTCGGTGGTGGGTTTCACAAATTGGTCTGTGCTTATAAATCACCGTTTAATATATGTATTGATTGGTTTAGGATTTATTTGCATATCCATATTCTTATTCAGGCGTTTACCCAACACAAAATACGGACGCTATCGCTGGCTTGCCCTGTCGTTAGTTTTTATAATTGGCGGGCTCGCAGCAGGATACAAACATGTAGACACTTTCCTCTATGCGTCGAAAATGCGGACGTTCTATACAGAAATAAACAATAAATACGTCAATTCGCCTCAAATGGTGATAGATAATTATGATATAAAAGTAGAGCAACACCCTCTTACCATATCTGCTACGGCAACTATGAGCGGAACAGCGCAGGAAACAGCCTCGGTCTTCACTTTTTGCCTAAATCCGTCAATGCAGGTAAGCTCGATAACTCAAAACGGCAGGGAACTGTCGTTCACGCGCGACCACCAAATTATTTTGATAGATTTCGGCAGGATTGTGCAACAAGGCGATACGGCGACGTTTGAGATTACGTATGGCGGAACAATCGACGAAAACTTCTGCTATCTCGATATTCCGGCAGAATTGCTGCAAGAGAAATTTGTTGTAGAAAACTTTTTTAATATTGATAAAAGATACAGTTTTCATACCGAAAATTACGTATTGTTTACGCCTGAAACATATTGGTATCCGCGTCCGGGCGTGGCGTTCAGCAATGAAAATCCCGACTGGCAAAAGTCATATTTCAGCAATTATCGTTTAGAAGTCAAGACAATCAATGGTTTACAAGCCTTGTCGCAAGGAACAAGGAAGCGTCCGGTGGAAAAAGTTCCGGCAATACGCTCTAACGAGTTTGACAGCAATGACCGCGCGAGTTTTCGTCCTTTGGGCGGTGGCGGTATGATGATGCGAATGGGCGGCGGTGGCGGCGGAGCCATGGGTAGAATGGGTGGTGGCGGCGGTCCCGTAGTTGCTACTACTGCACCAGGTCCCGGTCCAGGACCCGGAGGCGGTGGTGGCGGTCAAAGACCACAAGGCGCCGGACAGCCCGGACAAGGTGGACAGGGCGGTCAGGCAAGGCAAGGCGGTCAGCGGCAAGGCGGACAGGAGGCAGCACAAGGCGGCGGTCAAAGACAGGGCGGTCAGGAAGGCGCTCAAAGACAGGGCGGTCAGGAAGGCGGTCAAAGACAAGCCGGACAAGAGACTGCCCAAAGACCCGGCGGTCAGGAAGGCGCTCAAAGAGGTCAAGGCGGACAGGAGATTGCTCAAAGAGGTCAAGGCGGACAAGGGCAAGGCGCCAGCGGACAACAACCACAAGGCGAGGGCGGCGAACGCAGACAACGAATGCGCGAGGGCGGCGATGGCGAAAGACCGCCAATGGACAGCGCTATGATGGCGAGAATGCGCAATGCAAGCGACCAAGAAAGAACGCGTATGCGCGACAGTTTAATGACTGCCCGCGCAAGAGAAGGCGGCGACACCATAGTTCGTATGCGCAGAGGCGGCGACAGTATAATGCCCCGAACGAGAAATGAATTAGCAGAAGCAACGCCCATAATGCCCCCCGATAGCATATTTATATTTGAAACAGACTTCCCCACGCCGGGAATATCGTTGATAATAGGCGATTACGAACAAAAAAATATCGAAGTAGACCATACTACATTTAATATATGGCATCTGCGGGGCAACGATTTCTTTACGGCGGTTTTCGACACTATCATGGACACCATTCCACACCAAATAAGAACGCGACGCCATGCTTTAGAGAGCCAGTTTTCGCTAAATTATTCGTTCAATCGTTTTTCGGTGGTAGAGGTTCCCGTTCAGTTTTCAAGTTACGTACGCGCGTGGTCGCAGGCACAGGAAATGATACAGCCCGAAATGGTGTTATTTCCCGAAAAGGGCGCAATATTTAACAATCTGGACGTTGCCAGACAAGTTCACAACCAACAGAACTGGGCAAGACGACAGGGACGGGAAGTTTCGGAATTTGCCGCCACAATTAATGTTTTTAATAATTTTATGATGACTTTTCAACGGGCTGAAAGCAGGGGTGATTTTTCGATGGAGCGCGGCTCTATGAACGTTACTACCGTCCCTAATCCATATTTTCTCTTTCCACAGTTGTACAATTTCCGCTACAATATTTATTCTTCGGAATGGCCCGTTGCCAACCGCTTAATAGAACTGTATCTGCAAGGGCTATCGGATAATCCCTGGATGCGGCAAATGAACGGAATAAGCAATAACGAAAAGGCAAACCTGCTGATACAGCAACGTCCGTTCAAGGAGCTGCTGGCAGACCCCGAACATCGCGACCTGTTGAGCAATATAATTTCGCAGAAAGCAAATGTATTGTTTGCAGCCGCAGAACGAAACGTAGGAAATAACGATTTTCGCGATTCTTTGCGGGCATTTTTATACGATAATAAATTTTCAAATATCAGTTTCGTGCGCCTGCTCGAAAGGATGAGCGAAGTTTCAGAAGAAGATTTGGTAACTCCGTTAGAAACATGGGATTTACCGACAAGACTTCCGGTATACATAGTCGGAACTCCGCAAATAACATATATCATCAACCGCGACGTGGAGGTTTACGTTGTTAAACTGCAGATTACCAACGATTCAGATTATGACGGCATCGTCAACGTTGAGACGCTGTTTGGCGGCGGCGGTGGTGGTGGCGGCTTTGGCGGCGGCGGCGGCGGTGGTTTTGGCGGAGGCGCAAGTAGCGCTACCGACGACCCGCGCGCAAGACGTAAAATTTCGCTCGCACCGCGCGAAACAAAAATGATTGTAAACGTCTGGGAAGACGCCCCGCGCGCTATAAACGTGAACACGCTGATTTCGGCTAATTTACCAAATGTGATGAATATGCCCCTGAACAATGTTATACGTGAACGAAACGTGGCTATTCACCCCGAAGGCGACTTTATTATTGGAAATGTTAATTTGAACGTGCCCGGAGAGGTGATTGTGGATAACGAGGACTATGACTTGTTTGAGTTGTCGCATCCCGATGTTGTCGGGCTTTTGCCGATGTGGTTAGACAGAAATGAAGATGATTCGTTTCCGTATTCGGGAGTGCAGAATTGGCGTCCGCCGTTGCAGTGGACTTTGACAACAAACGACCGCTTTTTCGGTACACACGTGCGCTCGGCGTATGTGATAAGGGCTGGAAACGGCAGTCAGACGGCAACATGGAGCGTGCCCGTTCCCACAAGAGGCTTGTACGACTTGTATTACCATGTAATTTTGCCCGACGAACTCCGCAGAACACAGCAGCAGAACACCAGAGGCAGAGGACCCTCCGGCGCAATGGAATTTAGTTTCTCGGTCAATTATGACGAAGGCGTAGATAATGCATTCATAAATCTGCGACGCGCAACCGACGGCTGGAACAGAGTAGGCACATACTACTTTACAGATGATACGATTAAGGTTGTATTGTCAAACAAAATCGCTAACGTGCGGATGATAACAGCCGACGCGGTAAAGATTGTGAGACGGGAATCAAGTACTGTGGGGGAATTGAGGGTTGAAAATGGAGTTAATTAGTTATTAGAGTTTAGAGTTTAGAGTATGATGACGAAAGAGGAACATATAAGATATTGGGTGGATACCGCGGAAAGAGATTGGATTGCGGCAGAGAATATGTATATGACAAAAGATTACATGCATAGTTTATTTTGGGCGCATTTAGTGCTGGAGAAGTTAGCAAAAGCGCATTGGGTTAAAAATAATCAGGATGATATCCCGCCAAAGATACACAATATTGTTAGTCTTTTAGAGCAGTCAAACGTAGATTTGGGGGATGAAACAATGGATTTTTTGGAAGGTTTTAATAGGTTCCAACTTTCAGGAAGATATCCCGATTATCAAAACAATATTTACACGATGTGCACTAAAGAGTACACATTTGAGCAATTAGAAAAGGTAAAGGAGGTAAGACAATGCTTGATAGAGATGCTGCAATTGGAATAGTGCGTGACTATACACGTGAAATACAATCTCGTGGCGTAAATCTGCGCACCGCTATACTCTACGGTTCGTATGCAAAAGGTACGCAACACGAGTGGTCGGATATTGATGTGGCATTGGTGGCTGACGAGTTTACCGGATTTTACATGGAAGACAAAAAATTATTTCCTTATATAGGAATAAAAAAACCATATATAATCGTAGAAGCAGTAACGTTTTCCACCGATTACTTTAACGATGGCGACCCATTTATTAATGAAATAGTTAAAACAGGTATAAAAATAATTTAGAATATGTTTAAATTGAAGTTTTTAGTAAAGTTAAAATTAAAATTTGTTTGTTTAGTTTTTTTTCTTGCGGGAGCAATGTTTTCTTCGTTTGCCCAAATGACGCTGACAATTGACATGGCTCTGGATATTGCCGAAGAAAATAATCCGCAGATGAAGTCTTCCAAATTGAGTTTCGAGCGAACGCAGTTTTTGCTTGAAGCGGAACGCGCATCGCTGAAATCGCAGTTTTCGTTGAATGTCAGCCCGTTCACCTACTCCCAAACACGAAGTTTTGACCAGCGTTATTCTGATTGGTATACTAATAGAAATTATGTGTCGGAGGGTACATTTCGTATTCAACAACCAATTCTAATCACAGATGGCATGTTGTCGCTTACAAACAGGTTTGGCTGGCAAAGTAATGAATCTGTATTGGAGGGCGCACCCCCTACCCTCAACGAAAGGTTTAGCAACAATCTCGCCATTCGTTTTGACCAGCCGCTTTTTACTTACAACCGTCGTAAAATGCAACTTGAGCGACTTGAATACGACCACGAAAACTCAAGAATCAGTTACGCCCTGCAACGATTGAATACGGAAAGTCGTATTACAAGCCAGTTTTATCAGGTTTTTATGGCTCAAAATAACCTTGCCATCAGTCACGAAGAATTTGAAAATTCAAAGACAAACTTTGGAATTATCAAGGATAAGGTGGAATTGGGTTTATCGCCAAGAGAAGAACTTTTTCAGGCAGAGCTTAATCTTGCGTCGGCAGAATCGTCGGTCGAATCAACTATAGTTACATTAGAGAACGCCAAAGATGCTTTAAAACAGACGCTTGGGATTTCGATTGGCGAAGAAATAAGCGTTGTGGCTGATATTGTGGCAATACCAATGTTTGTAGACCCCGACAAAGCCATCCAGTCTGGCTTGTCATCGCGCATGGAGTTGCGCCAGCGTGAAATAAACATAGAATTAGCCGAAATGGGAATGATTACAACCAGAGCGCAGAACGAGTTTAGAGGCGACCTTTCAATTTCGTATGGTATAACCGGCGACCATCAAAATTTTGGCAATATCTATCATAGTCCGACCCAAAGCCCCAGACTGTCAATCAGTTTTACTGTTCCAATATTCGATTGGGGCGAAAATAGAGCGCGCATGAGAGCCCAGCAGGCAACACAGACAATAGCACAATTAGACTATGAAAATACGCGGGTAGATATAGAACTGAATATTCGTCAAACCCTGCGCAGTCTGAATAACCTTCGCCTGCAAATCAGCATTGCTGAAAAAAACGTTGAGAACGCGCAACTGACCTACGAACTCAACCAAATACGGTATCGCGAGGGCGACCTGACTGGATTGCAAATGAGCCAGTATCAGGTGCAACTGTCAAACGCCAGAACAAATTTTGTCAGAGCGCAGATAAACTATAAAACCGAATTGCTGAACTTGAAAATTCTTACGTTGTACGATTTTGAGAACGACATTCCGATTGTGCCGGCGAGAATGAATAACTGAATAACTGAATAACGGAATAACTGAATAATTGAATAATCAAAAATCGAAAATCATGAAAGTAGAAGATATAGTGTCAGATATAAACAAAGTGTTGGAGTACATGGTTTTTTGCTTGCAGCCTGCCGACCCCTATAAGGTTATCCTTTTCGGCTCTTACGCCAACGGGACGCCTAACGAGCATAGCGATATTGATATCATGGTGATTTTGGACAATTACCACGTATCAAAAACGTATGAAGAGCGGCGTAGTATTAAGTTATCGGTTAGAAAACTGCTTCGTGAGGTTAATCGAAAATTTGCGCTTGATGTGCTGGTGTATTCGAGAGAAGAGTTAAAAATGATAAAAGAGTACGGAAATTATTTTGTAGAAGAAATAGAAAAAACAGGAAAAGTATTATATGAAAAAGGTAGTTGAAGATTGGGTTTTATTAGCAGATAACGACTTATGTGCTGCAGAAGTATTGTTTAAGGATGAGCATCCATTGACAAATGTTGTGGCGTTCCTTTGTCAGCAAACAATTGAAAAATATTTTAAGGCTTTTTTGGTTGAAAATGACGTTCCAATAGAAAAAACTCACGATTTGAGCAAATTGAACGATAAAGTAAAGCAAATTAAAGATTTTAACATAGACGAGGACAAGTTGGAAGACATCAGTGATATATACACAGAGTCGAGGTATCCTGGAGAGTTGGGACTGTTACCCACTGGGATGCCGACAAACAAGCAAGCAGAGGATTTTTTGGAGTTTGCAAAAGAGGTTAAAACGATAATAATGAAAGAATTGAATTGAATTAATATAAAAATAATTAACAAAAAAGATGTATAACAAAAAGAGTATCATTGCATTTTACGCGTTAGGCGTAGTTTTTATGGCGGCTTGTAGTAATCCGCCGCAGTCGGGACCCGTGGACATCGAATCGCAGGTTTCTGTACGCGAGTTGAAGGCAGACGGCTCAATAAGCAGACTAATAAGCACTTCGGGCACAGTGCTTGCTATCAGCAGCGTTGAACTAAATTCCGAAATCGGCGGTCATTATCGACTTCAGAACAACCCCCGTGCCGGACGACCATTCAGATTGGGCGATGCCGTCAGGGCGGGCGAACTGATTATCAGGCTCGAAGACAACGAGTACGAAAACAATATCAGGCTTTCGTCCAGAAAGTTGGCGCTTGAGATAGCCGAAAACGAACTCGTGAAACAAAAAGAACTGTATGATAGAGGCGGAGCCACTGCCACGCAAATCAGAAATACAGAAGTTAGCGTCACAAATGCCCAGTATGACCTCACAAATGCAATGCTAAACCTTGAAAAAATGAACGTGAAGGCGCCGTTCGATGGAGTAATTGTCAATTTGCCGCACTACACGCCAAATGTCAGGGTTTCGTCAAATCAACCAATGGTCGGCATAATGAATTATGCTAATCTGTTCATGGAAATCAACCTTCCCGAAAGCGCGATTGAACATATTCAGCAAAATCAACTTGTGTACATTACGCACCACACCATGCCCGAAGATACGCTGCAAGGCGTGATAAATCAAATATCGCCGGCAATAAGTTCCGAAACGCGCACCTTCAAAGGTATGATGCTTATCAGCAATGCAGACCTCAAACTGCGTCCCGGAATGTTTGTGAAAGCGGATGTTATAGTCGAAAGGGCTGACAATGCAATAGTTATACCTAAAAATGTAATTCAAACAGCGCGAAACAGACGCTTTGTGTACGTGGTTGAACGAAACGTTGCAGTAATACGCAATTTGACGATAGGAATAGAAGACGACGAAAACGTGGAAGTATTGGAAGGATTGGCAGAAAACGACCAGTTAGTTATCAGAGGGTTCGAAACGTTGCGCGAAAATAGCAGAGTGAGAGTGATTAGGTAGTTTTCAGTTTTCAGAATTTATATATCATATAATGAAAAATATAATCAGTTTTGCGGTACGAAATCCTGTCACTATCAGTATGGTAGTGTTGGCGGTGCTTTTGTTGGGTAAAATATCCTACGACCGTTTGAACGTGGACTTGTTGCCCAATATCAATTCGCCGCGTCTTTTCATAGAGATTGAAGCCGGCGAGCGCCCGCCCGAAGAGATAGAAAAAATGTTTATGGAAAACATGGAATCTATGGCTATCCGTCAGCGGGACGTAACGCAGGTGTCGTCGGTGATAAAAGCCGGCTCGGCGCGTTTGACCGTCGAATATGCCCAAAATAAGGATATGGACGAGGCATTCCTCGACCTGCAAAGAGCAATGGTTACATTCGGCACAAACCCTGATATCCAAGCAATTAACATCACGCAACACGACCCAAATACAGCGCCGGTAATGCTTATAGCAATGTCGCACCGCTCAATAACGGATATGGCAGAATTGCGCAGAATGGCAGAGAGTTACGTGCGAAACGAACTTGTGCGCTTGCCCGGCGTGGCAGAGGTAGCCCTGTCGGGACAGGAAAGAACTATCCTGACAATAAATACTAACGCACACAGATTAAACGCGTTCGGACTGACCGTAGACGAAATAGCATCGCGAATAGAGGCAAACAACCAAACCATTTCGGGCGGACGGGTGAGCGATTTAGGACTGCAATATTTAGTTAAAAGCACAACGCAGTTTACTAACGAGTTAGACTTTGAAAATCTGATAGTTAGTTACAGACCTACGGTAGCCGGAACGGGTGCGCAAGCAAGCGGCATCAGTCGGGCGCCGGTCTTCCTGCGCGAAGTGGCAACAGTGCAGTTCGAAAACGAGCGCCCCGTAAACATTGTACGGCTTAACGGCGAAAGATGTATCGGGCTGTCTGTTTACAAAGAAATGCAGCAAAACACAGTCAGAGTGGTAGACGAAATTGCTAATCAATTGGGCACAATAGAACAGGCGTTGCCGGGCTACAACTTTGAAATAATCAGCAATCAAGGCACATTCATCAAAAGCGCGATAGACGAGGTTAAAAACACTGCCATCTTTGGTATGTTGCTCGCTGTGTTGGTTTTGTTTGTGTTTCTGCGTCGCGTAGGCACAACGCTAATAGTCAGTTTGGCGATACCGGTTTCGGTAGTGGCAACGTTCAATATGATGTATTTCAACGGATTGACGCTAAACATAATGACCTTGGGCGGATTGGCGCTGGGAGCAGGTATGTTGATTGACAACGCTATTGTCGTGATAGAGAGTATATTTCGAAACCAGGAGCAAGGGCTCATTCGACGCGAAGCAGTCATAAAGGGCGCTTCCGAAGTGTCGGGAGTGGTTATTGCGTCTACCATCACAACGATTGTCGTATTTTTGCCCATAGTCTACATTCACGGCGCTTCGAGCGCATTGTTTAAAGACCAGGCGTGGACGGTAGCGTTTTCGCTCATTTCGTCGTTATTTGTAGCCCTGTTGGTAATACCCACACTGTATGACAAATTGTCAGGACGCAAGCAAAAAGACACGGAAATTCAAACCGAATCGAACGCTGTGCAGTTTAACTGGTATAGCAATTTAGTAAAATCGTTTCTTAAAGCGCGTTGGATAGTTATATTGGTTTCGGTATTGATGCTTTGCGGAGCCATTTTTATACTGCCTTTTGTGGGAACGGAATTTTTGCCGCGTTCGGAAAGCAGGATGTTTACGGTATCTGTGCGGCTTCCCGAAGGAACACGTTTGGAACGCACCGATGCAGTGATGCAAAACCTTGAATTTCTGATACATTCGATAAGCGGCGACACATTAGCAACGGTTTACACGCACGCCGGCAGGGGCTCCTCTGAAAATGAAATATTTGAAGGCGAACATACAGGCACAATGCGGGTTATATTGTCAGACGCTTCGCCTTTGCCGCCCGAGGTCGTAATAGAGCGTTTTTCAGAACTCACCCGCGCAATAGAAGGGCTTGAACTTATTTTTAAACAGGAGGAGAACTCGTTGGCATCGATTTTTGGCGGCGACGACACAGCCCCTATCGTAGTGGAAGTCAAGGGTGAAGACCTTAACGAGTTAGCCGCCATAACCGATGAAATATTGGAACGGATGGAGCAAATTCCCGGCATTTTCAATGTAAATTCATCTATAGCCGACGGCGCGCCCGAACTGACCGTGTCGATAGACCGAACCATGGCGGGTATAAATAATATTTCGGCTTCGACGGTTATTTCGCAGATAAGACAACATTTGCAGGGACGCGACGCCGGAAAAATGGACTACAGAGGCGAAATGCGTAATATTGTAATCACAAAACCGGACGTTACAGTGCGCGATTTGAGCAGTCTTGTGATTAGAAGCGGAAATCAGGAATTTTTGCTGCGCGAATTGGCAACGATTGAAAGTTCGCGAGCCCCCAAAGAGATATTTCGCAGAAATCAAAACAGAATAAATAAGATAGTAGCCGACAAGGAATTAGGAATATCGCTCGACAGGGTGTCGCAACAAATACGCGAGGCGGTAAGCGACATAGCGTTGCCCGAAAATTATACGATTACAGTGACGGGCGAAGAAGAAAAACGGCAGGAATCGATGCGAAGCCTTATGTTTGCGTTGATTTTGTCTATTATGTTGGTTTATATGGTTTTGGCGTCGCAGTTTGAATCGCTGCTGCATCCATTTACCATACTGTTAACCATACCGTTAGCGCTTGTAGGAGCGGTACTGATTTTTGCAATCACCGGAACAACGCTAAACATCATGGGTATCATAGGTATAATCATGCTTTCGGGCATTGCGGTCAACAACTCCATCATTTTGGTAGGGCGCATCAATCAGTTGAAAATGACGATGGAACTGAAAGACGCCATAGTACTCGCCGGACAACAGCGCATCCGTCCCATCATAATGACAAGTTTGACAACCATTTTAGCATTATTGCCCATGTCGTTCAACATCGGCGAAGGCGCAGCATTACGCTCGTCGATGGCAATGGCGGTGATAGGAGGATTAGTAACCTCAATGCTAATGAGTTTGGTGGTTATACCGTGTGTATATTATGTTTTTGAACAAATGAAAAGAAGTTTGGTAAGAGAATGAAAATAACTTTCGATAATAAAAAACTCCAAAAAATTGTCAATGACGACAGGTTAATGGTTAAGGAATTTGGAAAAATAAGAGCCGACAAGTTCAGAGCCAGATTAATCCAGTTGAGATTTGCAAAAACATTAGAAGATGTTCGTTCTTTACCGGGTAATTATCACGAACTTACCGGCAATAGGAAAGGACAATGGGCTTGCGACCTTGACCAGCCTTATCGATTGATTTTCAAACCACATGAAAGTCCTATCCCTGAAAACGAACATGGTCAATACATTTGGGTTGAAATTACAGGTGTAGAAATAATTGAAATAGTTAATTATCATTAATATAAAAAGTCATGATAAAGCAAAATGAATATTTTCCGCAGTCAGTGCCGCATCCGGGCGCTACTTTAGCTGAAAAATTAGAAGAAATGGAAATTACGGCAAAAGAATTTGCTCTATGTACCGGCAAACCGGAAGAAACCATCAGAGCAATCCTGAACGGCAAAAGTCCAATCACGTCAGAAATTGCTGTGCAGTTTGAAAATGTAACTCGTATTCCTGCCCATTACTGGATAAACCACCAAAAAGGATATGATGAATACGTTGAAAGAAGTTTTAGACGTACTCGTGCCCGTCGACAGGTTGTTGCTTTTGAAGAAGTTTAGGTAAATCAAAAAAAAAATAATTTATAAAAAGATTAGTAATATGACTTATCCCGTTGAAACACACAATAGAAAGATTTTTACGACCGGCGCATTTTTGCAGCCGATGAAAGTAAAAGACGTAAGTGGCACAGATTTTTGGATTTGGGTTGTAGACAGATTTGAAGACACATCTTATTACGATGGTAATGAATACAATCCCATGCCTGTTGCCGATAGTTTGGAGGAATTGCTTATTGATAGGTCAGATGATTGCGATGATTGATTTTGAAAAAATAGAAAAAAAATGGCGATGGAAGTTGACATAAAACAAAACACAAAGAATAAGTTTGGGCAGTATTTTACCCCCAAAGTGGTTGCCCAATTTATGATTGATTTAGCCGATGTTTCACATGGTTCTAAAATTTTAGAGCCGTCTTGTGGGCAAGGCGTGTTTTTAGATTTATTTCAACAAAAAGGATTTAAAGACCTGACAGCATACGAAATAGACCCGGAATTGGCTAACGACTTTTCGTGTGTGAACTATCAAAGTTTTGTTTCGGCAACAATTAGCGAAAAATTTGACCTCGTCATTGGAAATCCGCCTTATATACGTTGGAAAAACCTTGAAGATGAACTGAAACAGGAACTTTCAACAAATCCGCTGTGGGCTAAATATTTTAACTCCCTTTGCGATTATCTTTACGTTTTTATTTTGAAATCTATTGAGTTACTGAACGATAACGGTCAACTAATTTTTATTTGCCCGGAATACTGGATGAATACAACCCATTCGATAACGCTTCGAAACTATATGGTTCAAAATGGCTATTTTGAAGAGATATACCATTTTAACGAAACGCCAATTTTCGACAAAGTGACCGTATCTATCGTGATATTCAAATATATAAAAAACAAGACAAAAAAAAATAAAATTAAGGTCGCAAAATTCTACGCAAACCAAAAATTAACCGTCGAAATTCTTAATAATCTAAAAAACGAAACGATTTTTCAGGATGCCGAATATTTGTCTGTTTCACAATTCAAATTGAACGAAAGGTGGATTTTGCAATCAGACGAAGTGCGTGAAAAATTAGAGTATTTTGAAAAAAATTGCATCAAAAAAACTCAAAACCAAACGCTTAATCTGTTTGAAAACACCAAACACGAATTTAATAGAATTGGTGATTATTGCGAAATAGGCAACGGATTGGTCAGCGGTTTGGACAAGGCATTTCAAGTAAATGGATACAGTTTGAATGAAACCGAACTTAAATCAACCATTAATGTTGTCAAAGCCAAAGACTTAAAGCCTTTTTTTGCCGAAAATATCACTCAATACATTTTTATTTCAGAAGGTTTGGAAGAAAAAGAAATGAAGCAAACATACCCGAATTTTTACAGGCATTTTCAAAAATACAAGTCAGACCTGGACAAAAGATACCAATACAATAGAAAAATTAACTATTGGGAATGGGTGTTTTTGAGAAATTTTAACTTATTCAGTAAGGGCGAAAAGCGAATTTTTGTACCTTGTAAAGAACGAATTTCAAATAAAGATTTTTTTCGTTTTGCATTAGTAAACGAGGGGGTTTATCCAACGCAGGACGTGACAGCAATTTTTAAAAAACCCAAAACAAGAGAAAGCATAGAATACATCTTGGCATACCTAAATTTACCTCTAATTTTTGATTGGTTGAAGTGCAACGGTATTGTGAAAGGTAATATTGTTGAGTTTTCGGAAAAACCAATTGCCAGTATACCATACAGAGTTATTGACTGGACTAAACAGGAAGAGGTTGAGTTGCACGATGTTATTACTGAACTTACCCAAAAGCATTTGAAACAAAAGGATAATTCATATCTTTGCTCTATTAATCAGTCGTTTAACAAATTATTAAAAATGACATTATGACCGTAAATTATTCAAAACTCGTAAAAACAATAAAGGGCGCTTCTGTTCCAAAACCACTTTCTGGTACGTTATCGGGACACGCAGCGGGGGAACCCTTTGACAAGCACGTTTACAAGGAAATCAAAAAGCAATTTCCCAAAAACACGTTCAGGCAGTATGAATATTTGAATTATATTTACATAAAAAATCCTGATGCTATCGGTTTTGAAGCAAGACGGGCGTTATTTACTTCCCCGACAGCTATGTTTTTGTTGGAACGCGGCAAAAACGCAACAGACAAATGGAGCATTGACAACCCCTTCGCCGAAAAACAAAACGATACCGCCGATATTCTCGTGGTCAAGGACAATTTTTACGAAATTATTGACATAAAGACGAGAAATATTTCAAAATCGGCGCAACCGCCAAATATTATTTCTGCTTACAAATTAGCGCAGGTCTGTGCTAAAATGATTGACAATAAGGAGTTTGACAGTTTTTCAATCAACTATTTTGAAATTGATTGGGTGCTCGAAAACGACCTGTTAGTGTGTAAAGACGCTCATTTTGCTGCCCTGTTCAAGTCCAATCCTTTCGATTTGTACATAAATTGGGCTGCTGCCATGCAAATTCAGTTTCATGTTTGCGATTTAGACCAAAATTTCAAAGCAAATACGGAAAAATGGGCGAGAGAATATCTGAAACATTTTGTAACACAGGCTAAAAAGAGAGCAGGTGATATGATTAAAAAGTTTGTTAAACCGTTTGAAAAATACGTAAAATGATGTCTAAAATAACAAAAAACGAGAATACAAAGTCCCGCAGGGACGACACTTTATTAACCGTAGATTTCAATCTACGGACAGCGAGCGACGCTATCCCCATCAAGTCCCGCAGGGACGACACTTTAATATCTGCTAACGAATATAAAGGATACCTCGGCAGTATCGAATACGGAAAAGACGACAACCGACTGTATGGCAGCGTCATAGGAATGACTAAAGATTGCATCACATACGAAGGAAACACTATTGATGAATTGAAAATTGATTTCATAAATGCAATAGAAAGTTATCTGGAAGGATGCGACGAGTTGGGAATTAAGCCGCACAAAGGATTAAGCGTATTCCCAAAGGTAAAAAATCCAACAAAAATAGAGTACGAATTTGCATAAAAATATAGTGACAGAATGAAATTCCTATTAAACAAAAGAATAACAATCAGCATGTTGTTTATATCGCTTACCATGCTTGGGT
>Ga0099364_10003541_pt1 | contig 24171 bp, 26 predicted proteins | sample TergutTh196P3_FD_73070 | JGI IMG/M metagenome (GOLD analysis project Ga0099364, IMG submission 73070) | Microcerotermes parvus P3 segment gut microbial communities from Pointe-Noire, Republic of the Congo - Th196 P3 | ecosystem: Host-associated > Arthropoda: Insects > Digestive system > Gut ...
GATGGGACGCTGGCAATCTTTCATGGCCCACGCAAGTTGGCAAGCTACAATGAACGAGGCCAATTGATCGATTTGGCCGCGCCCCCATTGCAGCAAGCGGCCTGATTTCGGGCCGCGCCGTGGGGAACCCGCTTCCGGGCTACGCCCTTCAGCGAATTCCACACGGCATAATACAGGTGGACAACTTGAAAACTAAAAAACCGGACAACTCTGAAAGTCAGTAACAGAACGCCCTTGTCCGGGTTGGCGGCAAACGCCTCTATCGCATAATCCAGAATTACTCTCTGATCAGCGCTGTTTCGGCTCAGCTTCCTCCAACCCATATCATGCTGGAGCGATTGCACCTGTTTGTCATAGCGGTTTCATTCCCAGCACACACATACGTTCATCATCATCCCATGCTGCCCTCTTGGGCGCAGACGCACACTTTTCTTCGGATGCGCCGTATCGAGTTTGAGCATATTGAGGATGAACTTGCAGATGATCGAGAGGTTCTCCGGCGCGTTGTCACGGCTGACCACGCAAGCGTCCTCGCACATCATGACGTCCAACCGCCAATGCAGGTCGTTTTCGATCGCCCAATGCTGGCGCACTGCTCTGGCCAGTTGCTCGGAACTGAGTGCGGGCGAACTGATGTAGTAACGAGCTTCGATCTATGGGGTTTTGTCGCTCTCGGCTCTGAGTGAGAGGATGCACCCAGGCGTGCGGCACTCGGGTCAGAGTTGGGGATCAACCAAGCCGGTATTGGCGATCACCTCGGCGTGCCGTGCGATGCGTCGCCTGTGTCCGAACTCGGTTTGCTCAAAGCTACTGGCCTCGGTGGTATTGGCAAAGGCATCCTCCAGAGCCTGACGCAGCTTGGGTTGATTGCCTTTGATGCACAACAGGTAGTCGGCACCGCGCACGCGAATCTGTTGCGCCATATCGCTACGGCATCCGACGGCATCAATGCTCACCAGACAGCCGCACAACTCCAGCGCCTCAAGCTGAGCCTAGGGAGACGATTCTTTGGGTTTCATTGGCAGAAAAATTTGCAGGAAATAAGCCGTATTTTAATTGATTTCTTGCAAATCATAAAGCAGAGGTAAGCATTTTATCTATAATTATCAATGACTTGCATATTGTTCAGGGCTGGCTCTATAATCACATTTTCTTTCGCCCTCCAGCATAACAAGCCGCATGCGGTTTCCCGTGTTATAACCGCCCCATTAACCGGGATAATGCCTCTTCAATCAATTCGACACTTTTGCAAAGCCATGCAGGAAAAATACAGCCACGCCGACATCGAACCAAGAGCCCAGGCCATCTGGCGACAAAACGCTGCCGATTACGCCATTGATGCGCCCGATCGCCCGAAATATTATTGCCTGTCCATGTTCCCTTATCCGTCCGGCAAGCTGCATATGGGACATGTCCGCAATTACACCATCGGCGACGTTCTGGCGCGTTTTAACCGGATGCTGGGAAAAAATGTCCTGCAACCGATGGGATGGGACGCCTTCGGGATGCCCGCCGAAAATGCCGCGCTCGCCAATCAGGTGGCGCCCGCAGCATGGACTTATCAGAATATCGGCTACATGAAAAAACAGCTTCAGTCCCTGGGGTTTTCCATTGACTGGACACGGGAATTCGCAACCTGCGCCCCGGAATATTACCGCTGGGAACAATGGCTCTTTACTCGCCTGTTTGCCAAGGGACTGATCTACAAAAAGCTGGGTACGGTGAATTGGGATCCGGTTGATGAAACCGTACTTGCCAACGAACAGGTTATTGACGGACGCGGCTGGCGTTCCGGGGCAGTGGTGGAAAAGCGGGAAATTCCCATGTATTACATGAAAATCACCGCTTACGCCGAGGAATTGCTACAAGGTCTGGAAGAATTGCCTGGCTGGCCGGAACAGGTGCGCCTGATGCAGAAAAACTGGATCGGCAAAAGCGTGGGGGTACGGCTTGCCTTTCCTTATGAACTGGATGGCAGGAAAGACTTGCTCTGGGCCTTCACGACCCGCGCCGATACCCTGATGGGCGTTACTTTTGTGGCAGTTGCCGCCGAGCATCCGCTCGCGCTCCACGCGGCAAAAAACAATCCGGCAATAGCAGCCTTTATTGAGGAATGCAGGCAAGGCGGCTTTGCCGAAGCCGATCTCGCAACCGTGGAAAAAAAGGGGATGCCCACCGGACTCTGCGTCCAACACCCCATCACAAATGAACCTGTACCGCTATGGGTAGGCAATTATGTTCTGATGGGTTATGGCGAAGGCGCGGTCATGGCCGTACCGGCGCATGACGAACGGGATTTTGCCTTCGCAAAAAAATACGGCCTGCCTATCCGCCAGGTAATTACCGCAGCCAATGAAACCTTTAGCCTTGACGAATGGCAGGACTGGTATGCCGACAAGAGTCGCGCCGTCTGCATAAACTCCGGCAAATATGACGGTCTGAATTACGAGGCAGCGGTAGAGGAAATTGCCGCTGATCTGCAAAAGCTGTCCTTAGGCGGGAAAAAGACACAGTTTCGTCTGCGCGACTGGGGTATCTCCCGCCAGCGTTACTGGGGTTGCCCGATTCCCATCATCCATTGCGCACAATGCGGCGACGTGCCGGTTCCCGACGAACAATTGCCAGTGCTCCTGCCGGAACAGGTAGAAATTACGGGCGCGGGTTCGCCGCTTGCCAGAATGCCGGAGTTTTACGAAACCATCTGCCCCAAATGCGGTCAGTCCGCGCGCCGCGAGACAGACACCCTGGATACTTTTGTGGAATCATCCTGGTATTTTTTGCGTTACGCCTGCCCGGACAAACAGGACGCAATGCTGGATGAGCGGGTAAATTACTGGTGTCGGGACGGGGTTGACCAATACATCGGCGGCATCGAACACGCCATCCTGCATCTTCTCTATGCCCGTTTTTTCAGCAAACTCATCCGGGATGTGGGTTTGCCCGGCATTAAAATTCCCGACGAGCCGTTCCGCAATCTTCTGACTCAGGGCATGGTGGTTGCGCCCGCCTTTTTCCGCAAAACGCCGGACGGCAAAAAAATCTGGTTCAACCCGGCGGAACTGACGCTTGCGACCGATGAACGCGGGCGTCTCATTGCCGCAACCCTGAAGGCGGATGGTCAGCCGGTCGAAGTGGGCGGCATGGAAAAAATGTCCAAATCCCACAATAACGGTGTTGATCCGCAGGCGTTGATTGAGCAATACGGCGCTGATACCGCACGTCTTTTCATGATGTTTGCCGCGCCGCCTTTGCAATCACTGGAATGGTCGGACACCGGCGTAGAGGGCGCGTATCGCTTTCTTCGCCGTCTCTGGCGTATCGTGTACGCGCATGTCAGCCAGGGCATTGTGGCGGCAAACGTAGCGGCGGACTTGCCCGCGCCTTTAAAGGATTTGCGCCGTAAGCTCCATCAGACCATCACCAAGGTTAATGACGACTATGACCGGCGGCAGCAGTTCAATACGGCGGTGGCTGCCGTGATGGAACTCCTTAACGCCTATGAAAAAACCGTTCTGGATACGGCGGAAGGGCGCGCGCTCGCGCAGGAAACGCTGGAATCCGTAACTCTCATGCTTTTCCCCATCGTGCCGCATATCACCCAGATACTCTACGCGGAATTGAAGCCAGGCGCTGACGCTGCAAGCGCCTCTTTCCCAAGGGTAGACGAAGCAGCGCTGGCACAGGAAAGCATCGAACTGGTATTGCAGATCAACGGCAAGCTGCGCGGCAATTTTCAGGTTGCCGCCGACGCGGAGCGTGAGGCAATCAAGGCAGCCGCGCTGGCTTCCGAAGCCGCGCGCAAGGCGCTTGGCGACAAGGCGGTGAAAAAAATCGTCGTGGTGCCAAAGCGGTTGGTCAACATCGTGGTTTGATTCGGGAAAAGCCTATTTTTGGAGATTATCATGCGCATTCGCATTATTTTTCGCTCGTTGCCGCTTTTCGCGCTGCTCTTGCTCGCCGCTTGCGGTTTTCAACTGCGCGGCGCGGTGGATATTCCCTATACGCGTCTCTACATTGCCAACCCTTATGCCGACACAACGCTGGGCGCGGCATTGCGCCGTCAGATCAACGCCCACCAGCCGGAAATCCTGGTCGACACTGCGGGAGAAGCTACTGCCGTTTTCCGGGAGCTTAGCAGCTACCGGGAGCGGGAAATCACGGTGCTGGACTCTGACGGGCGCGCGCGTGAATATCAACTGCGCCTGCTTTACTCTTTTCGGATCGAAACTCCTCAGGGACAGGCGCTGACAACAGTCGCCAGCATTCGCCTGATCCGCGAACTAACCTATGACGACAATCAGGTACTTTCCAAGGAACAGGAAGAAGAATTTCTCTGGCGGGATATGGAAAATGATTTGGTACAACAAATTCTGCGCCGTCTCGCAACCCTGAAGCCGGTTCTTCAACCGGAACAGGACGGAGGCGACAATAAAGATATGGAGCAGGTCTGATGCCGCAGATACAGAGTGAGGCACTTACCGCACATCTTGCCGGGCAACTGGCAAGGCTTTATCTGCTGCATGGCGACGCACCCCTTCTGATTCTGGAAGCCGCCGAAGCCATCCGTGTGGCAGCGCGTGTGAATGGTTATGCTGAGCGCGAAATATTGACCGCTTTGCCTGGATTCGACTGGGGCGCGTTGACCACTGCCACCCAGAGCCTTTCCCTGTTTGGCGCGCAAAAAATCGTGGAATTGCGTATTCCAGGCGGCAAGCCCGGTGTAACCGGTGCGGCGGCACTTGCCAATTGTTGTAAAAAACTCTCTGATGAAACAATTCTGATTGTCACCCTGCCCAAACTGGACTGGAAGGACGAAAAAGCGGCCTGGTTTACCACCCTGGCACAACATGGTGTTGTCCTGAAATTGGATACGCCACCCCTGTCCGAACTACCTCGCTGGATTGCCGGACGCCTTGCCCGGCAACAGCAGCAGGCCGACGAAGAAGGCTTACGTTTCATGGCCGAGCGGGTGGAAGGCAATCTTCTCGCCGCGCATCAGGAAATACAAAAGCTCGCCCTCCTCTATACGCCCGGCAAACTGCGGCTGGCAGAGATCAAGGATGCGGTTCTTAATGTGGCGCGTTACCGGATTGACGATTTGCGCGAAGCGATACTGGCAGGCGACCTGCGACGCTTTGCCCGTACCCTTGAAGGCTTGCGACAGGAGGGTGAAGCGCCGCCGCTGGTATTATGGGCAATGAGCGAAGAAATCCGCGTAATGGCCAGAGTCAAGGCCGGGTTAGCCAGAGGAATGAATATGGATTCGCTCTGCCGGGAATTGCGTCTGTGGGGCGCAAAACAGACAGACACGCGCCGCGCCGCAGAAAACCTGAGCAACAAAATACTACAGGACGCTCTGGAGGAAGCCGCGCAACTCGACCGCCAGATGAAAGGCATGGAAGCCAGCGGCAGCGGCAATGTCTGGGATGGTTTCATGCGCCTTGGCCTTTCCCTTTGTCAGCGCGCCTCGCCTCTGTCTGTCGCGCGGCAACGATAGGGTTCCCGCCCGTCTTTGCGACACTGGTTACTAAATACTCATCCTGCAATGATTTCCTACATATTTTACAAATACGTCTCAATTAAAAGGTAACAAGCATGTTTGCAAATGCGCTTTTCTGAATTACCATCAATACACTATTCAACAACCCTTACAACTCGGAGAAGCAAAATGAAAAAACTTTCCGCAATCGCACTGATAGCAGCTACCAGTTTGGTAATTTCCGGGCAGGCCACCGCTGATGAGGCATTGGCAAAAAAGAAAAATTGCACGACCTGTCATGCCATCGACAAAAAGCTGATCGGCCCTTCCTATAAGGATGTCGCCGCCAAATACAAGGCTGCCGATGTACCCGCTCTGGTCAACAAGGTACTGGAGGGCGGTTCCGGCGTCTGGGGCGCTGTTCCCATGACCCCGAACAAGGCCACAGTTAGCCAGGCTGAAGCCGAACAACTGGTGAAATGGATTCTCACCATTAAATAATCAGTTTTCTTTCCCGCAAAACCCCTGCCGCGATTTTTCGCGCCGGGGGTTTTGTTTTGCCCAAGGTTTGTTAAGACTGTTCGCTCAGGGTATACTTAAAAATTATTTTTTTGCAGTTTGCAGGTAATCATGAAAAGCGCACAGGAACTTCGCTCCGGCAATGTCATCATGGTAGGGAATGACCCGCTCGTGGTGCAGAAGACCGAATATAACAAATCCGGACGTAATGCCGCTGTCGTCAAGATGAAGCTGAAAAACCTCTTGTCCGGCTCCGCTTCTGAGGCAGTCTATAAGGCCGACGACAAATTTGAAGTCGTCCAGCTCGACCGCAGAGAAGTGAGTTACTCCTATTTTGCCGACCCCATGTATGTGTTCATGGACGCCGAGTACAACCAGTACGACATCGAAGCGGAGAACATGACCGACGCCCTGAAATATCTGGAAGACGGCATGCCCTGTGAAGTAGTGTTCTACAACGAGCGCGCCATTTCCGTGGAATTGCCCAACTCGGTGGTTCGGGAAGTCGCTTACACCGAGCCGACGGTCAAGGGCGATACCTCAGGCAAGGTGATGAAACCCGCAAAAATCTCCACCGGCTTTGAGATTTCCGTTCCCGCTTTTGTGGAAATCGGCGACAAAATTGAAATTGACACGCGCACGGACGAATATCGTAACCGGGTGAAATAAAGCTGCTGACACAAAAAGCGCCGCCTCTGGCGCAGTAGTTTTCAGCGCCGGGCAGGAATCAGTTAACGGCGGCAGGGGCAAATTCCACGACGCCAAGCTGCCCAAATACGCTCCCGCCCGCCACACCCAACTCATTCAGCAGTGTGTGGCGGCTGTAGCGGAGCAATGCCGCTTCAGTTACCTGCGGCGGAAGTCTCTTTCTCCGCATCTACAGGCGCTGCATCTACAGGCGCGGCCTGTCTTTGAATTACGTTTAACCCCTTCAAAAGATTAAGCGCCTGCTGGAACTGGTAGTCCGAGGCAGTCGCGTATTCCATGCGCGGCAAGGGCATTTCGCTCTCCTGCTGGTTTTCCCGCTCCTTGTCGTTGCCATCCGTCTCTTTGGGCTGATTCGCGGAACTGTCACGATCATTGACAAGGTGTCCGCTCAAGTCGGCTTCACGCAAATAAGGTATGCGACTGCCGCCTCCCTGAGTCTCCTCGACCTCAATATCCGGCTCTATTCCCTTGGCCTGAATGGAGCGGCCACTCGGCGTATAGTAACGCGCGGTGGTCAATTTGATCGCGGCATTGCCGGGCAGAGGTAGCACCGTTTGTACCGAGCCTTTGCCGAAGGTTTGCGTCCCCATGATGACAGCGCGCTTGTGATCTTGCAGCGCTCCCGCGACAATTTCGGAAGCGGAAGCCGACCCACCGTTGACAAGCACTACCATCGGCACGGTTTTTAGCGCGGCAGGCAGATTTCTTAACGGGTCGAGCGTCACCCCGGAACCGCGCAGGTAATCGTTGGGAGTGGCCTTGAATTCCTGGCGGCTTTCAGGCACGCGCCCGTCGGTGGAAACGACCTTTACGCCCGCCGGAAGAAACGCGGCGGAAGCGCCGATTGCGCCATGCAGGAAGCCGCCGGGATCATTGCGTAAATCCAGCACCAACCCTTTAAGATCGCCTTCCTTATAAAGATCCGTGATGTGTTTGGCGAGATGCTCCAGGGTATTTTCCTGGAACTGGGTTATACGCACCCAGGCATACTCGGACTCCAGGCGTTTTGATTTGACGCTTTGCACCTTGATGATTTCGCGGGTCAGGGTAATTTCCAGCGGTTTGTTTTCCCCGCGGCGCAGAATGGAAAGGCGTACCTTGGTGTTGGGCTTACCACGCATTTTTTTGACGGCTTCATTCAGGGTCTTCCCTTTTATAGGCTCATCATCGAGCTTGAAAATCAGGTCGCCCGCCTTGATGCCCGCGCGGTAGGCGGGAGTATCCTCGATCGGCGAGATAACCCGCACCAGGCCATCCTCCATGCCGACCTCAATGCCCAGGCCGCCAAATTCTCCCTGGGTGCTGATCTGGAAATCCCTGAACGCTTCCGCGTCAATGTAGGATGAGTGCGGATCAAGATTGGAGAGCATACCGGCAATGGCATTGGCAATCATTGTCTTGTCTTCCACCGGCTCGACGTAGCCCTGCTTGATGGTATTGAACACTTCCGCGAACAGGCGCAAGTCCTCCAGCGGCAGCCCCGGAGATGTCTCCGTTTTGCCCGCAAAGGCGGGCATTTGCAGGGTCAGAAACACGCCGACGATGAAGCTGGCGCAGATGACAGAAATCTTTTTCAAAGTAATATTCATTTCAGCGATATCCATTGCATGGGATTGAGCGTCGCGCCTTGATGGCGAAGCTCAAAGTATAACCCTGTTTCGGAATGGCCGCCGCTGTTGCCTGCCGACCCTATGGTTTCGCCGCCTTCCACCCGGTCGCCGACCTGCCGGTAAAGCGCGTCCGCGTGACCGTAAACAGTCATATAGCCGCTGTCATGACTGACGATAATGAGATTGCCAAGGCCGCGCATCCATTCCGCGTAAACTACCTGCCCGCCCGCAACCGCCTTGAATTCGTTGCCGCGCGGCGCGCTGATGAACAGTCCTTTCCAGGCGCCGCCTTCCTCCCTTGGCGCGCCGTAACGCGCCGTGATTTTTCCCTTTACCGGCAAAGCCATGCGCCCCTTCAGCCTGGCAAACCTGCCGGTTGTGGCTGTCGGCAGACGGGTATTTTCCAGTATGTTTGCCTGTCCTTTCACGTCTTGCCCAGCGGCGCGACGCGCTTCCTGTTCCGCTTTTTGCCGCGCTGCCGCCGCTTTTTTCTCCTGTTCGGCAAGCAGACGGGTCAACTGATTGATTACCTGATTCAGGCGTTTTTCGTCTTTCTGCATGGAACCTATCTGCTGGCGCTGAGTCCGAATCTGTCCGGCAATACGCGCCAGAACCTCTTTATGCTCGTTTCGCCGTGCCAGCAAATTGGCATGTTCTTCTTCCTGTTGGCCTTTCACGGCGGCAAGTTCAGCAGCCTTCTCTTCCGTATCCTTTGCCAACTGCTGTTGCCTTTGCATCGTTACGCGAATATCCGCAAGCAAAGCGGCGCGCGCCTGGGCAATCACGCGCAGATAGTAAAGATCACGCGCCATGGTATTGGGGTTGTCGCCGTTCAGAAGCATTTCCAGAGCGCCGGGCGAACCCTGGGTATATTGGCGATAAAGCAGGCGCTCCAATTGTTGCTGCTGCTGGTTGCGCGCCTCTTCCAGCGCCACGCCTTCCTGTTTCAGGTCGCGCAGGGTGTCCTGAAGACGCAGTTGCTCCTTTTGCAGAGAATTCAATTGTCGCTGCGCGGTGGAAATCTGCTCTTCCGACTGTTTGAGCTGGGTCGTGACATCCGCCCTGGATTCCTCGCTGGCAGACAACTCTTTTCGCAGCAAGTCAAGACGCTCTCGCAATTCCCGCAAATCGCCTTTCTGGCGCTCGATTTCCTGCGCGCTCTGCGCGTAGAGCGCGGGCGCGCCAGCGGCAATGAAAACATACGAAAGGATGGCAAGCAAAAAACTGCGCATTGAAGGACAGAAGGAATGCAGGGTGAAGAAAGGATTTATTCTATAATGCCTCTTTTTCGCATCAAACATTTGCCGGAGTTTTCAGTGTCTTTTTGGGAATTTGTCCAGAATAATATCCTGATTATCGCAATCGCCTTGATCAGCGGGATCATGCTGGTGTGGCCGGGCTTTCGCTCATCGGGCAAGCGCGTCAGCCCCCATCAGGCAATACAGCTTATCAACCACGAAGGGGCGCTCATCATTGATGTCCGCGACGCGGGGGAGTTCACGACAAGCCATATGCCGGAAGCGCGCAATATCCCGCTGAAGGAACTGGATAGCAGGATGCCGGAACTTGAACAATTGAAAGAAAAAAACCTGCTGCTCGTTTGCCTGTCCGGCGTGCGCGCCGGGCAGGCGTCTGCCCGCCTTGAAAAACAAGGCTTTGCCCGGATCAATTGTCTTGACGGTGGAGTAGACGCCTGGCAACGCGCCGGCCTGCCCCTGATTCGGAGCCGAAAAAAATGAAACCGGTACGCATGTATACCACTGCCGATTGCCCCTATTGCGTCCGCGCCAAACAGCTTCTTGACGAACGGGGCGTGCGCGACATCCGGGAAATTCGCATTGATCTTGATTCTGAAGCGCGTGAGATTATGCAAAAAGAAACGAATCGCCGTACCGTGCCGCAGATTTTCATCGGCGACACTCATGTTGGCGGCTGTGACGATCTGTACGCCCTTGACCGCGCCGGCTCCCTCATCCCGCTGCTCTGCGCGGATAAACCCTGAATTATTCACCACCGTAAGGAAAACATAATGACCCAGGAAACTCTCCCAGGCATACAACCGGAAGACACGCAACCCGTGTTTCTGCTCGAAAAAATTTATGTGCACGACCTTTCAATTGAGGTTCCCAACGCACCTGGCATCTTTCTGGAGCAGGGCGAGCCGCATATTGACATGCAACTGAACAACACCGGCGCGCCACTTCAGGGCGACCTGTTCAACTCCGTGCTGACCGTTACCGTCAATGCGAAACTGGGCGAAAAAACGGTATTTCTCGTTGAAGTAAAGCAGGCTGGCATTTTCAGGATGCGCAATATTCCCACGGAAGAAATCGAGCCGTTGCTTGCAGTCGCCTGCCCTACCGTCCTGCTGCCCTATGCCCGTGAGGCCATTTCCGAGGCCACGATGCGCGCCGGTTTTCCGCCGGTATATCTGCAACCGGTCAACTTCGACGCGATTTATCGCACCCAGTTGCAGGAACGGCAGGCGCAGCAGGCCGGACAAAACGCGCAGGATGGCGGGCAGCAGCCGAATTAAGCGTTCATGAACCCTGTGCGCCAGGAGCTTGCTATGTGTTGCAGACGATTTTTCCTGTTTTTCCTCTTGCTGGGCGCAAACATGGCGCATGCGCTCGACTATCGCTCTGTTTCCGTGCCGGTGGCCATCTTTTACGACGCGCCTTCCGCGCAAGGGGAAAAGCTGTATCTGGTCAGGGAAGGCACGCCGCTGGAAGTATTGGTGCAGATAGAGGGATGGACAAAGGTGCGCGACGCGGAAGGTACAATTGCCTGGATTGAGCGTGGCGCCCTATCGCTGCGCCGTACCGCCATCGTCATCAGCAATCAGGCGGAAGTTCGCAAAAGCGCAAACGACGATGCGCCCATCGTATTCACTGCGGAAAAGTGGTTGATCCTTGATTTGCTGGAAGACAGCCCCCCCGGTTGGGCGAAAGTCCGCCACCGCGATGGCGCAGGCGGATTCGTGCGTCTTGGCAAGGTTTGGGGGTTATGAAAATAACCATTCTGGCGGCAGGCGCCTGGGGCAGCGCCCTGGCGCTGGCTTTCACACGCAACCATGCTGTAACCCTTTGGTCTGGTGAAGCGGATGTTATCGCTGAAATTACGGCAACTCGTGAAAATAGCCGCTTTCTGCCTGGATTCGTTTTTCCGGAGGAAGTTTGCGTTACCCATGACCTGAAAACGGCTGTCCGCCAGGCCGACCTAGTTCTTGTCGCGACCCCTATTGCGGGATTGCGTTCCACCCTGACCTTGCTTAGGGAGCATTGCGCCACGTCTTTTCCTCCGCAAATCATCTGGGTCTGCAAAGGTTTTGAGGCAGAGAGCGGCAAGTTGCCGCATTCCGTTCTTGAAGAAGTTTTTTCCGACCCTTCCCAACGTCCGCCATATGGGGCGCTTTCCGGCCCCAGCTTTGCGCAGGATGTGGCGGCCGGATTGCCTACCGCGATTACCTGCGCGGCGCATGACATGGACCTTGCGCGCCGAATTGCGACCGATCTGCACAACAACACTTTACGTATTTATGCCAGCGACGATTTGATCGGTGTTGAGGTAGGCGGCGCGCTGAAAAACATCCTCGCCATCGCTACCGGCGTTTGCGATGGTCTGTCTCTTGGTGACAACGCCCGCGCCGCTCTAATGACGCGCGGACTCGCGGAAATAGCCCGCCTGGGAGAAGCTCTGGGCGGGAAAAAAAGCACCTTTCTCGGTCTATCCGGCGCTGGCGATCTCATTCTCACCTGTACCGGCAATCTCTCCCGCAATCGCGCAGTCGGTCTGAAGCTGGCGGCAGGCGGATGTCTGCCCGATATTCTGGCTGAACTGGGACATGTCGCCGAAGGCGTGCCCACCGCGCTGGAAGCAGCGCGTCTCGCCGCAAAACTCGGCATTGATATGCCTATTACCCAGGCCGTATCCTCGCTCCTGCAGGGTAAACTCTCCCCACGCGAAGCTGTCGCCGGTCTGCTCGCCAGAAATCCAGCCGAAGAATAAAGTGTCCATCCAGGCAGCGCATAACAAATCGGACGGTATTTTTTGATATACTTCAATAAGAGGAGTGATTCTGGCGCTTCTTGTTGTTAGCACTTTTTTCCAATTTCTTAAACCGTGGAGATTCAGGCCATGAAACAAAAACATCTTGTGAATATGTTTGCAGCCTTGTCGCTCACTCTGGGCGCTGGGTTTGCTGCTGCCGCCAGTGACGAACCAATCCAGCCAATCAAGGCGGCCACCGGCATTAACCAGGCAAAAGCCGAATTGGGCAAAAAACTTTATTTTGAACCTCGCCTTTCCAAATCCGGCTTTATTTCCTGCAATTCCTGTCACAACCTTGCCAGGGGCGGTACGGACAACATTCCGAGTTCTATCGGAGATCGCTGGCAACAGGGCCCGATCAAAGCGCCAACTGTGCTTAACTCCAGCCTCAATGTGGCGCAATTCTGGGACGGTCGCGCCGCTAACCTGAAAGAACAGGCGGGCGGACCGATTGCCAACCCGATGGAAATGGGTTTCACGCATACCCTTGCCGTTAATGTGCTCTCATCCATTCCTGGCTACGTCAGTGAATTCAAACAGGTTTTCGGCAAAAACAAGATTGATATGGACCAAGTGACGGAAGCCATAGCCGAATTTGAAAAAACCCTGGTAACGCCCAACTCCCGCTTTGATCAGTGGCTGCTTGGCAACGAAAATGCCATCACCGCTGAAGAAAAGGCGGGCTATGCCCTGTTCAAGAGCAGCGGCTGTGTGGCCTGCCACAATGGTGAAGCGGTAGGCGGTAATTCCTTCCAGAAAATGGGTTTGGTCGAACCATACAATACCAACAATCCTGCCGAGGGGCGCGTTGCCGTGACCGGCAATGACGCCGAGCGTTTCAACTTCAAGGTGCCGACTCTGCGTAATGTGGAATTGACCTATCCCTATTTCCATGATGGCGCAGCCAACACCCTCACGGAAGCGGTTAATACCATGGGGCGTGTGCAATTGGGCAAGAAATTCACCACGAAAGAAAACGCCCAGATCGTTGCTTTCCTGAAAACACTCACCGGCGAGCGGCCAAATATCACCCTGCCGCAACTGCCGCCTTCCGCCGACAAGACGCCTCGTCCCAACCCTTTTAACTGATAACTCAGTTATCACCCCGACAAACAGGCAGTGCGCCTGTTTGTCTGGTTTTGTTTGTGCGGCCAGCAGTCAATATGCCGCCAAAATCATGATAAAATAAATAATTGATTTATCAGTGTTTGCCGACATGCTCAAGCAACGAACCCTGAAATCCGAAATTCGCGCTTCCGGCGTTGGCTTGCATGGCGGCCTAAAGGTCAATATGATCTTGCGGCCCGCGCCGCCCGACAGCGGGATTGTCTTTCGCCGGGTGGATTTTCCCAGTCCGGTGCTCCTGCCCGCCCTGGCAAATAAAGTTGGCGACACTCGTATGTGTTCCTGCCTGGAAACAGAAACCTCATCAGGAGCAATCAAGGTAGGGACGATCGAACATTTAATGTCCGCCTTGTCGGGACTGGGCATTGACAATGTGACCATTGATCTGGACGCACCGGAAGTGCCGATTCTTGACGGTTCCGCCGGGACTCTCGTCTTTCTCATCCAGTCGGCAGGCATTGCGGAGCAGGATGCACCCAAGCGTTTCATCCGGGTGCTGGAGCCGATACGGGTCGAAGACGGTGACAAATGGGCAGGTTTCGCGCCTTATGAAGGCTTCAGTCTGGATTTTTCCATCGTATTCAATCATCCGGCCATTGCTAATTCCGCCAAGCGTTCGTTTTTTGATTTTGCCGAGCATTGCTACGCGCGTGAAATCGCCAGGGCACGTACTTTCGGCTTCGTTCAGGATGTCGAATGGTTACGCGAAAACGGTCTTGCTCTGGGCGGCGGGCTGGAAAACGCTATCGTGCTGGACGAATTTCGGGTGCTCAATGAAGATGGGCTTCGCTATACCGACGAATTCGTCAAACACAAGATTCTGGATGCCATCGGCGATCTGTATCTCCTGGGACATCCGTTGCTGGCTGCCTTTTCCGCCTATAAGTCCGGGCACGATCTTAACAATCGCCTTGCGCGCGCCCTCCTTGCCAGGCGCGAAGCATGGGAGATCGTAACCTTCCCGGAAGTATCCACCGCACCGGAAAAACCGCGCCGCTGGCTGGCGCAAACCTGGCCCTTACCGCGAGCGGAAACAGGATTGGTTGCCATGCCGGAAGGCTGGGCAACCGCCTGATTATTGACAGTTGCATGGGTTACGTTCGCTTCTTCGCCCTGGCGCTGGTAATCATCATCGGCCTTGGTTTCTTCGCCTACGCCCTCACCAATGACCGCCGCTACCTCCGGCTTAGCTGGCGCTTGCTCAAGGCTGCGCTTGTTTTCGCCCTCATTTTCTTTGGGCTTCTTTTTCTGGAACGTCTGGCCTTCGTTCCCACTGCCATGGTGTTGTGATTCGTTTTCTGCCACGGCGGAAGACCATGCCGGAGGTGCCATAAAAAACGGAAGGTATAAGCCTTCCGTTTTTAGGTTGCGTTTGGCGAAAAATCAAAACTCATGCTTTAGGCCAAACTGGAAGCCGCTGCGAAAACCTTCTCCATCATTGCTTGCGTCAGCGACAGAGGCTTCGCGCAAAAAGCTGCCGTCTTTCTTGTTATTGGTAATGTGAGCATAGGCTGCATAGAAGTTGGTACGCCTGGAGAGTTCATAGGTGTACCCTAAACCCCATTGGCGTGCCTTGCCGTAGGGTGTGTCCCGCGCCGTCTTAAGCTTGGATTGATTGTAGGAAAACTGAATGGCGTTCCTGCTGAAAGGCGCGGCAAGGCCGATCATCCAGGATTTCATCCTTGGGTCATAGATACCGGAAGACATGTTCTGCTTGAAGTTGTCGTAAGCGGCAGCGACCTTGACCGCGCCGAAGTCGTAAGAAGCACCCAGAGTCCACTGGTTCAGGGCGATTCTCGTACCCAGGGCGGATTTGGCTTTATTGATGTTGACACGTTGCCAGGCCAGACCCACGTCCAGGGGGCCGTCGCTGTAGCGGGGCAGCAGGGTGTAAGTGCGAGCGTCAAGATCGTTGCCTAAGCTTTCCGCGCCGAACGCGTTCGTCGCGTAAGCGGCGGTTACGTTGAAGCCGGAGAAGGATGGGGACACATAGGCTACCGCGTTGTTGACCCGGTCAACATTGGCGACAGTAGCGCTGAGAGCCGTATAGTCCTCATAGACATTGCCGAAGCGCCCCACCGTATCATCGCCGAAAGGGTCCAATGCTTTCAGGAAAGCATAACGCGGCGCGATCAGACGCCCGGCAATCGCGGTTCCCCAGTCGCCGCTCATGCCCAGGAAAGCCTGTTCGTTGAAGAAAGAATATGCGTCGATATGCGCGCCGGTGTCAGCCTGAAATGCGGTTTCCAGCACGAAGAGCGCCTTGTTGCCATTGCCAAGGTCTTCCACGCCCTTGAAGCCAAGCATGGAAGCGCCGGCTTGACCGGAATTGATGGCGTTCTGGGATTTAACGCCTCTCTCCATGTTGCTGCCGCGATGGGCAAAACCCATATCTACCATGCCATAGACGGTGACAGTGGATTGGGCGAAAGCAGCGCCGGAAGCAAAGGCGGCAATTGCCGCCGCAATTAGGGTTTTTCGCATGTTTGCCCCTTTATAAAGAGGTTGAGGATACATTCAGAAAACAGCGTCTCAAGGGAAAATCGGGAAAGGAACTCCTTGGTGCCGCCATATCCCCATTTAAAAATGAGAATCATTATCATTGTATCTCTTTTGGAAAAATACTCAAGCGTTTTGATAAAGCGACTGCCAAACCTGTATTCTGTGGGTTAGCGCGGTTTGGGTTTAAACAGACGCGGTGTCATTGCGCGGGGCGTAAGCAACTATCGAACCGGCAATTATTGCTCCGGCAATTATAGTGCTTCTCGTAATTATTTTTACCCTTTCTCGCTTGCTTGCAGGATAGGATGTCTGAAGGTTGATAGAGTAAGATTATTTAGGAACAACACTATAAGGTTTGATTTTTCAGGGGATGCCCCATATGGGCCGAAAGGGCAAATATGTGGCGATCCTTAATTGCCGGATGAATAAGCAGTTCAGAGATATGCCATAGCCTGGGGCGCAATTCGTTACTGTAAGGGCGCGATAAATCGCGCCCCTGTGATTCCGATTTTTTATTTCGACAGCAGCGCGTAGGATGAAATCCAGAATGAATGTATCCACTTGAAGCTAAACCGCGCTGAATAAAAAACCACCCTAACGCATGGCAAAGAGTTCCTGATGGAAGTTGCGCGTAGATGCGCCCTCTGCGGCAAAATCAACGCGTAAGGTTTGTCCGAAGGCAGCAGGACCGCAAAACCAGAGGCTGGCATTCTTCCAATCAGGAACCAGCGAACGTATGCGCTCCCCGTTCAGGAAGCCATCGCGCGGGCTGATGATGAGATGCAAGCGCACGCCTGCCTCCTCTGCGAGCGCGCGGAGTTTTTGCTCCATCTCCGGCGGACATTCCGCAACGGGGTGGAAAAGATCAATGCCAGTCTCTCCCGCTGCCTGGCCGGCAGATGCCGTTCCGCGCTCTTTTGCCAGCGCCTCCAGGCGAGCAAGGAAAGGCGTAATGCCGATACCCGCGCCTATCCAGATTTGCCGTGTCCGATCACTCTCGAAGGTGAAGCGTCCGTAAGGGCCTTCCACAATTGCCGCCTGTCCGATCTGCAATGTCTTCGGGAGGTCGCCGGTGTAATCGCCCAACGCCTTGATGAGGAATACCAGATGGCTTTTATCCTTGTTCCAGGCAGAAGCAATGGTAAAAGGATGCGGTTTGCCGCCAAAAGAGACAAAGGCAAACTGTCCTGCCGCGTGTCCCTGCCAGCCGGGTTCAAGCGCAATAGTAACTTCCAGTGTCGCCGCGTCCGGGTAATGTTTGAGCGCGGCAATTTTGCCCGTGACTTTCCTCTGCTTGCCGACTTTGCCCAGCAGGACAAGAACGGCGGAAACCGTGCCCGCAAGCAGGCAAAGCGCCACCACAATTCCAATCGGCTCTGTCCAGTACGCGAACTTCACCAGCACAATACTATGAAAGACGAAGGCAAGAAAAAGAGCCGCCAACCATTTATGCGTTTTGGCAAACCAGTGATAGGGAAACTTTTTGATGAGCGCCAACACCAGCAAAATCGCTATTATGTAAAATGCCCACTCGCCGATGGTTTCCGCAAGTTTGCGCTGAGTAGTCAGCCAGGCTTCCAGCCCGCTTAGTTCCGGGCGATTGCCGCGCTCAGGACGCGCCATCCACCCCCACTCTACCAGCCACTTTACGCCTCGCGCCCCAATCCAATGCACGACCGCTCCTGTCAGCGCCGTAATGCCAAGCCATTTATGCAGGCGATACATTTTGTCCAGGCCGCCCAGCCATTTTTCCAGCCAGACGGGGCGCGTCGCCAGAACCATCGCCGCGCTCATCGCGGCAATAACAAGAACGCCGGTATATTGAACCAGCCCCCCATGCAGGAAAGCAAACCAGGTAAATGTCTGTGGAAACAGAGAATCCGCCAATGACCAAAGCGCCGTTACCAGCAGAAGTATGCCAACCAGCGTGTATTGAATAGCCCGCATTTTGAACTCCCGTAAAAAAGATCGGGCAGAGTATAGAAAAACTCCAGCAAAATAAGTTTTAGAAAGCGCTAGCGACTGTAACAAAATGTCAGCGCCGTAACGGCTTGCGGCAATCAACAAACCGCATATTACGGTTCAGGGGTAGCAGAAGCCGGATGACCGGTTTTACTGGTAGTCGGCAGAGGCTTAGGCAGGCGCATACCCCTGCTCTGCCGCCATACGAATTAAAGAATTCGTTGATGTACCGATGATGATCGCAAGCAGAATCAGGGAAATAACAATAAAACTACGCGATATAACAAGAGACCTCCAAACAAATGAAATCTGAATAATAGCGGCTTTCCGTCAAGGGTGTTCGCCTGCGCTCCGGGAAGACTTGATCCGCCGCCCGTATAACGGCTGGATCGGACGTGCCAATACAGGATACAGCCGCGCCAGAATGGCCTCCTGTTCGGCGGAAACAGAAACCGGGGTTTGCAGCACGACCCAGATAACTCCTTCTTCGCAAGGCGGGCGGGTCATGGAACCCATGTAAGTATGGTAGCCGCGCTCTTGCGGCAGCAAGGCGTTCAGGTCAATTTCCGCGTCCGGCAAAACCGTCTTGCCTTTCTCCAGCGGCAGGTAATCCCAGAATGTCTGGATAACCGGATTGGCCGCGCCTCGCTCCAGCAGCAGAGCAATATTGAAGCGTTCGCCATCCGCCGCGCGGTGTTCCAGATGGATACCCATGATGAACAGCCTGCCGTTTATCCGCTCTTCCGCCGGGTATTGGAAAGTCAGACGTTCCAGGTAGTAGTCCTTATCCAGCAAGCTAACCCAGTCGCCGCCCGTGGCGACTTCAAGCCCCCGCCCGGTATCGGTTATGCTGAAAAGACCCGGATAATATTCAAAGCGCACCGGCTCAAGGTCTACCTCCAGCCCGTCGCGGATGTCTATCGGCGATTGCCGTATGCCTTCCTTGCACAAACGGTTTTCTGGCGCAATATCCCCCCACCGCTCCGGTCCGCCCAGGCCACTATAGCTCCATACTACGGGAGGCTGAGGCTGGGCGGGCGTTGCCTTTTTGGCAGCGCCGCGCCTGGAAGATGTCCTCGCGGCAGCAGTCTGGCGCGTAACGGCGCGAACATTCGCAAGCTGCCGGTTGATGATTTCCTCATTGGACTGGCGCAACGCCTCTGCGGCCTCCTGCGCTCTGGAACGTTGTACCTGGCTCCCCAGGGGACGACACAGTTCACGCATAACCTTCTCTTCCAGCATATTGCTGCGTAGCGGCATGTCAGGAGCTTCCGGCATGTTTTCTTCGCGCAACACCGTTCCGTTCGCATCCACAAAACTGCGCCTCAGGGTCGCGGCACTACGACCATCGCAGTTATAACGGTTTTGCGTCAGTATATATTTATAGGCGCTGCCGCTTCTGGCATCCACAATTTCCTTGTCCAGCGCCAGACGCGCATTGGCCAGCACCTTGCCCGGCGCGTAATTCTGAATGCTGGCCGTGTCTACTTCAATGGCGCGTCCCTTGTCGCTGGCGATGGAGCGCCAGGTCACGGAAGGAGCAACCTCTACCGGCGGCGCTGCCGCAACAGGCATGGCGGACACGCCCGCCCCCTCCGTCAAAGACGGAGATTCCGCCGGCTCGGCAGCCAGCGCCGGAAAGACAAGACAACCAAGGAAGAAGGCAATTAAGCGCATGGGACAAAGCGTTTGAGTTAACAGATTCGCGTTAGCGCGTCCGGGGTGGGTGAATTGTCAGTCCGCCTGCCTCTGACTACAAGCCCTACGAAAAGTCCGCAAATAGCTCCGCTGGCGGCACCACTCAGAATTAAAGCCAAAAAAGCGTCCCGGGTCCACCTGAAAGTGCCCATGTCCCACTTGTAACGCCACCCACCAAGACTATGCCATTCGATAATGAACCAACCATAAAAAAGGGTTGTAATGGCGACTCCGACTATGAATCCGACTATGGTTGCTTGAACCATGCCCAGATTGTATTTGGCGATGATTGCGCCGAACAGAATGCCGACTACGCCCGCTGGCAAGCCACCGACAACATATGCACTGGCTATTAAGAATAAGAAGAATTGGAATTGGAAGACATTCGAGTTGAATAGCTGGTATGGGGTTACGTCAGCTGCTACCAGAAAAAATACAACAAAAGCAGCAAATCCGACCAGCGGACCTGCTAAAGCACAAATGCCGACAGATGTTGCAAATCTAAATAAAGGTCTCATGCGGACTAACTTCCTATGGCAAAGTTTCAGTCTAGCAGAATCAGGTTATCGCGGTGAATCATCTCCGGGTCGGCAACGTAGCCGAGCAGGGCTTCAATCTCCTGCGAGGGATGGCGGGCAATTCGACGCGCCTCGGAACCGCTGTAATTGGCAAGGCCGCGCGCAATTTCCCGTCCATCCGCGCCGATACAGGCCACCGCCGCGCCGCGCTCGAAATCGCCGATAACGGAAATGACGCCTATGGGCAACAGACTCTTGCCCGCCCGCAACGCCCGCTCTGCGCCTTCATCCAGATAAAATTGTCCGGCGGTTTGCAGGTGATCCGCCAGCCATTGCTTCTTGGCGGCAAGCGCCTCGGTTCTGGCAATCAGGCGCGTGCCGATGGCCGCCCCTTCCGCGACGCGAAGGATAACATCCGCCTCGCGCCCGCTGGCAATTACCGTATGCGCCCCGCTTCGCGCCGCCCGTTTGGCCGCCAATACCTTGGTCAACATCCCGCCAGTACCGATTGCCGTACCCGCCCCGCCCGCCATCACTTCCAGAGCGGCGTCGCCCGCGACCGCCTCTCTGACCAATTCGGCCTGCGGGTCTTTGCGCGGATCGGCGCTGTAAAGACCAGCCTGATCGGTCAGAATCAACAGGATGTCGGCTTCCGTAGCGTTGGCAACCAACGCGCCTAAAGTGTCATTGTCGCCAAAGCGGATTTCATCGGTGACGACCGTATCATTTTCATTGATTACCGGAATAACCCCCAGAGAAAGCAGGGTATTCAAGGTGGAACGCGCATTGAGGTAACGCTTCCTATCCGCGAGATCGTCATGGGTCAGGAGAACCTGCGCCGTATTTAAGCCATGCCGGGCAAAGGCTTCCTGATAGATTTGCGCCAGACCCATCTGCCCCACGGCAGCGCAGGCTTGCAACTCCCGGACTTCGCGCGGACGTTTTTCCCAGCCCAAACGCTGCATTCCGCACGCTATCGCGCCGGAAGAAACCAGCAAGACCTGCCTGCCGGTCTCTCGCACCCGCGCTATCTGTCGCGCCCAGTCGTGGATGGCCTCCACGGCAATGCCAAGCCCGTTATCAGTTATCAACGTTGAGCCGATCTTAACGACCAGACGACGATGCGACGCAGTATTCATGGCGGCTTCAGTCCTGCCCAAATCCAGGTCATTGTGGCGCTTCTTCATGCCTGAAGGCGGGCGGCAATGTTTCCAGCATCTCCATCAAGCGAAAAACGACAGTCTGACAACCAGCGCCGGAAATGGCGGAAACGGCAAAGTGGGGAATATCGTATCCCAAAGCGGCGCTATAGGCCGCCACAAAGGCGGCACTACGGGCAGCGCGTTCGTCTTCGGGAATCAAATCCTGTTTGTTGAGCAGCAGCCAGCGCGGACGCGCCGCCAATTCAGGATCGTATTTTTCCAGTTCCCGCGTGATGGCAAGCGCGTCTTTAACCGGGTCTGCTTCCGGGTCGAAGGGCGCAAGGTCAACCAGATGGAGGAGAATGCGGGTGCGTTGCAGGTGCTTCAGGAAGCGAATGCCCAGCCCCGCGCCCTCGGCCGCGCCTTCGATCAAGCCCGGCACATCCGCAATGACAAAGGAACGATTCTCGTCAACGCGCACCACGCCAAGGTTAGGATGTAAGGTGGTGAAAGGATAATCGGCAACCTTGGGACGCGCGGCGGAGACGGCGCGAATGAACGTGCTCTTGCCCGCGTTGGGCAGACCAAGCAGGCCTACATCGGCCAATACCTTCAATTCCAGGCGCAGATTGAATTCCTCGCCAGCTTCTCCCGGCGTACACTGGCGGGGGGCGCGATTGACGCTGGATTTGAAGTGGATATTCCCCAGGCCACCCTTGCCCCCCCTGGCAAGCAATACTTGCATGCCGTCGACGGAGAGGTCGGCCAGTTGCGCGTTATGGTCAATATCGTAAACCACAGTGCCAACCGGCACTTTCAGCACAATATCCTCGCCTGCCGCGCCATAGCAGTCCGAACCGCGCCCGTTTTCGCCACGCCAGGCCAGAAATTTGCGGGTATAGCGATAATCCACCAGAGTATTCAGGTTGCGGTCGGCCTTTATGTAGATGCTGCCGCCGCGCCCGCCATCGCCGCCATCCGGCCCGCCTAACGGGATATATTTCTCGCGGCGAAACGAAGCGACGCCATTGCCGCCATCGCCAGCCTTGATGTAGATATTCGCCTCGTCAATGAATTTCATGCTGCGCCTCTCTACAAAAAAGCCCTATCCGGGGATAGGGCTTTTTGCGTTCCCGGACACTGCCAGAATTACGCCGGGAGAATACTGACCGTGCGCCGCCGCGCCGCGCCCCTGATGGAGAAGGCGACCGTGCCGTCAATCAGCGCGAACAATGTATGATCGCGCCCAAGGCCGACGCCTTCGCCCGGATGAAACGCCGTGCCGCGCTGCCGCACGAGGATGTTGCCCGCACGCACAACCTGACCGCCGAAGCGTTTTACGCCCAGGCGTTTGGATTCTGAATCGCGGCCATTACGGGAACTGCCGCCTGCTTTTTTATGTGCCATTTACTTCTCCTTTAATCCCACGAATGGCGGGGAGTTCGACCGTTTACCCGATTGCGTCAACGCGCAGCTCGGTATAATTCTGGCGATGCCCCTGATGTTTCTGGTAATGCTTACGCCGACGCATCTTGAAAATCCGGATTTTGTCGTGCCGACCGTGGGAAACCACGGTGCACCTGACAACCGCCCCGCTAACCAGAGGAGAGCCGATTTTCACGTTTTCGCCTTCGCCGGTCATGAGTACCTGCTCAAGGACGATTTCTGCGCCAACTTCTGCCGGTATCTGTTCTACTTTAAGTTTCTGGCCGACGGTAACCCGATACTGCTTCCCGCCGGTTTTTATGACCGCGTACATGTTGGACTCCAAAAGAGTGCAAAAAAAGAATCGCGCATTTTATAGGCATTTCCCAATGCTGTCAAAACCTTTTCCGGATCAAGGGGAATCAGGTTTTATTCCGGGCAGCGGTATGCTTTTGCGGTGGTTCGTGTTTCCGGCGCTCCTGGGCCAACCCGGATTTGCCGGGTTGGCCCAGGAGATGAACCGAAACCACTCTAGCCAATCAGGCAGGCGTTGGCGGCAACGAAGGCGTCGTATCCGGTAAAGGAGTTTTCGGGTAGATCAATATAACCGATCAGTTGGGATGGTTCTCGCGCTTCGTCAGGCTGCAAGGCATCCAGCAACAAGACATCCGGCGGCAAGGCATCAGGCGAGGCATCCGGCAAGGAATTCATACCAGTTCGGGCAGTGAGCGCCGCGAAGTCGAGCGAATCGGGGGCGCTTATAACAGAGTTCGTATCCAGTACTTCCCCCGGAATCTGAACAAGATCAATGCCGCTATCGTTCCACCTGCCGACAAGATCATGCAGGAGCGTCCCCAGTTTGCTTTCGGCGACATGTACGCTCGGATTGGAGGAATTTATCGCGCTCAACCACTCCTTCGCCGCATTGCCAAGACCGATAAGGTCGGCATTGCCGTAAGCCGCGATTTCTTCAGCCGTACCCAGCGCGGCAGTAAACATATTGCTCGCAAGCAGCTTGTTTACGACGCTATGTAAGTCCGTACCCTGAGCGCCCTCCAACACCGCATACGCGACATTGGCAATGGTTACCGCGCCCCTCTCCATTGCGTCCGCCCAGTAGTTCAGGCCGTCTGTTTCAGGAACGCGGGCAAACAGGTTTTGGTAGACTTTGGCGATTATCTGACTGTTATCCAGACCAGCAAAATCGCTCAGGTATTCGGCGGATTTAGAGAACTCCGTCAATAAATCCACCGCGTAGCCGGGATAATCCCGCCAATAGTTGAGTCCTGAAACATCGGCAGGCCGGTTGAAGAAGGCAAGATAAGCCTTGTGGACGCAATCGGCAGTCAGAACAGGACAGCTATCCCACCCGACAAGCAGATCGTTTACAAGCGCGTCCAGTTTACTTTCAGCGGTATCTACGCTCGCGTTAT
>Ga0099364_10003542_pt1 | contig 24165 bp, 32 predicted proteins | sample TergutTh196P3_FD_73070 | JGI IMG/M metagenome (GOLD analysis project Ga0099364, IMG submission 73070) | Microcerotermes parvus P3 segment gut microbial communities from Pointe-Noire, Republic of the Congo - Th196 P3 | ecosystem: Host-associated > Arthropoda: Insects > Digestive system > Gut ...
TTCGACATAATGAGGTCAATGTCTTCTTCGGTGTAGGCCATGCAGGCTTCGTTGCCGCCGAACTCAAGCAGTTTCTTGATGAGGGCGGTTTCTTTCTCTTTGCCCTTTTCAGAGCCTGTGTAGCCTGATGCCCACCACTTTTCCGCATCTATGCTGTCCTGCCACTCCTTGTCCGGAGGATTCCACGCAAGCGGCTTATCGGGCAGCATCTGGGATGCGTCCCTGATAGGCTTGCCGCCTTTCTGATAAACATAAGCAAAATAGTGGTCAACGCTCACTTCTTCAAGAGCTCCTTGCTTTAATGCCATTTTAATCCCCTCCTGTCATTCGTTTGTCTTTCCGCAGCTTCGGTTTGGTCTCGCCAAACTGATCTTTAAGAACCGCTTCCATCCGGACGGAAACCCCGCTCTCGCAGGCTTCCTTTTCCATAATGGCTTCCCACTCGCAGGCGTAGTTGCCTACCGTGATCGGATTCCTGATGCCCCCAAGGTCAATCGTGACTTTGTATGCGGTGAGGCTTGCGACGCTCCGGGCAAGTTCCTCGGGGCTGACTGCGCATTCCGGCGCATACTTGCACTTTTCGCAGTACCGTGCCGCGCTTTCGATGTCCTTGTCCGTTATGGTTCTATTTACCATTCGTTCGTTTTCCTTTCTCGTAGTTAATTAATAACCATATTTAACTGCGCTCCATCCGTCGGTAAAAATATCTATATGAAGTATGTCAGAATTACGATTAATATATTGTCGTGTTTGTAGGCGGGAGCAAAACAAAAAGCCCCGGAGGGCTTTCTGTATAAAATAATATGGCTTTTTCTTATGAGTGATGTTTAGCGAAACTCGTCGACTCTGCTGAAGACCATTATGTCTTTGGGCGCAATGTTCATCAGTATGGATATTTCGTTAACGCGTTCCAGCATAGCATCTTCACCAAGAACGGACTCAAATAAGTCCTGATCTTCATTGGAATAGCAAATAATCCATTCGTTGGTGTCTTCTTCGTTGATTTTTGTTATTTCTACTCCGTACACGGTCTCAATGTTGAACTCGTCAGCAGTGGATTGTGTAAGAATGTTTTTAAGGGTTTTCTTGTCATCCTCGTTCCCGGCAAAGAAGAACTTTGCCATATATATGCCAGCATCTTCGCTGACTTTAGGGTTTTGATGTTCCGCAAACTGGTTCAGCCACAAAGCGGGGCGGACGCCGCAGTCATAGTCAGCCTTGATGCCGCTGATGCCGACAGAGCCAACAATGCTGACTGTGGCAGCGCTACCACTGTCGAGGCCGGGCGACCGAAGCCACCACCACGAAGCATCGCCATTTTCATTTGAGGCAATCCGCGCAGCGCTGTACCTATCATCCATGCCCCAAACACTGTCCGGACGGTTCTCCAGCTGCCCGCTGTCGCCGAAGTATTCTACAACTTCTTCTATGCTCAACAGGAATATCTTGTCGTCTGTCTTGACACCGCCATTTGTGCCAAACCATGGGTTGTTGCCCGTTATTGCCTTTGTTTCGGCTATGTGCGCCTTATCGTCACCGAGCGAGTCGTAAAACTCACCGTTGAGGTATGCGCGTAAATCGCATTCGGCCCATATGATACCATCTACATGCGATCTATGATAGGCTCTGCTTTCAAGCACTTTATCGCTAAGAAGCAGCGCTTTGCCGCCCTGAATGTCAAGCACGCGCCAGTCATAGCCGCCAAATTGGATTATATTGCTAACTTCGGCTTTTATTTGTTCTTCTATCATTGTATTTTCTCCTTATTTTTATCATCGTCTTCGTCCTTGTCGCTTGATTTTTCCAACACTTCATCGTGATTCACGGTGACGTCGATAAAATCCCCTTCAATCGGAGTAAGCCCCCGGTTGACGAAGTATGAGTTCGGAACGAACGACAACACATCGCCCCAGTTGAAGTAGCCGCAGGAATAGTCAATGGCATGCTTTGCGTCTTCGGTGCCTGAGGCAAGGAAGTCCTGCACAGCCGCCCTTAGCGCGGCTTCAGGATCTTCCACGTCATCCCTAATCGCATACGGGACTACGAACGTGTCGTACTTGTCCCATTCCCTGCTGAACTGGATCACCAGATTCAGCGTCTTCATGCCTGTGTACCTACTTTTATAGATTGGGCGTAGTCACGAGGCTCGCCCCACTCATCATTCTCATAGAGTTTAACGATAACCCATTCATTTTCGCATGGTTCGCCCGTCTCAACAGCTCTCCTGATATTGCTTTCCCTCATTCCTAAGAAGAAGATGTCTTCATCTGCGTAGCCTTCGGGGAGCTCGTCAGGGCTGTTTGAGTCGGTGATCATTACGTCCTGCTCCATGCCGTCGTCAAGGAATTTGATTCTGACGTAGAATACTTTGTTTTCAGCCATTTGTTTTCCCTCCATATCATGTTTATGATTCAACCGGAGTTGCATCGAGAAAATTGTAGCGACCACGATTTTCGTTAATGCCGTAGTCCGCTTCGGTGCTTTCGCCAATCAGCATCTCTTCAAAGCCGTCCTTTCCCCATGCCTCGCTGAGCTTTTCTATGGCGTTATATTCGTTGTCGGCCTCGACCTCGAATGTATAGCAGGCCGTGATGTCTTTTGTCACCGTTACGTGATATTTCATTTCTTTGTCCTCCTAAATTGTTGTGATATTTGTGGGCTTGTTTGGTATATGCGCCGCAGTCAGTTCCAGAGGCGTCGTTGCATGGAGGATTTCTTGTTCATTCTCCTTCTGGGCAATCTCACATCTCCCGCAGAAGCTGAAGCGCGCTCCTGTGCAAAGCCTTGCGTCAATATAGCAATGGCTTTTTCTTTGCAGCTTATTAGCATTCATATGCGTTTTCCTCCTGCACGGCTGTGTCGATCTGCTCGCTGAATGACTCAAAGGCATAGCTTTTTGCCTGTTCGCTTGAATCGCCCAAGTCTATCCGATCTTCGTAAACGGCTTCGATCCTGTCAAACAGGTAAGCATAGAACTCAGGGTTTCCGGCATTGCGCTCTTCCTGGAGCCTATCCCATATCCATGCCCCGTCATCATAAAATTTGACTTCATACTTTTTGCTCATTGCCATTTGTGCGCGGATGCCCGCCCGCTGAAGGCGGGGCGCGTCTCTCCTTTCATAGTAATTGTGATTTGTGGTTCATTGGATGTTCAGCGCATCCCTGGCTTTCCTACAGCGTCTCGAACTTCCTCGATTTCTCGAAACTTCCGTATATGATGTCGTAAAGGTCGCTTACGTGTACGTCGCATGCGTCGTCAATGGGGATTTCGTCCTCTGACGTATGCACGTCGTACAGTTCGCTGTAATCCCCGTCCTTCCAGACGGAAACTTTGATGCTCCCGATTGATAGCTCAGTGCCGTTATCGCGTTTCAGCTTTTCGCACAGGTCGCAGAAACCGTCAATGGCCTTCATCACACTTTGCGTCATAAGCATTGCGCTTCTCCTTTCTCTTGATACAGGCAAAGTTCAACGAAATTCCTCAAATACCAAGAACTCCATATCCTCATCAGATATTCCGTGCTCACGCAGGTATGCTTTCGCATCGTCCTCCGTGGCAAACTTCATCAGTTCGTCGTTCTCGTTGAGTATGTACTCCAATGGATTTATGGTTATTCCGTTGATATGCCGTCCGACAATAATCATTAGTGCTCCTCCTTTTGTTTGATGTATACCGGTGTTTTCTTTGGTGTCCATGACTGTCGTTTCCTTAACAGCTTTATAGGAATCTTCCCCATAGACAAGTCCTAACTTTGAGCCTGAATCCCAGTCCACAAACACAGTGCCAGTGTCGTCTATGACGCTGACCGTGCCTTGTGCGCCGGGCATAAGGTTGGAGTACGGGTCGTCCATCGAGATGAGCTCAATTCGTGTTCCTACGGGGTACTGCACGCGCAGCTTTTCCACGATTTCCTTTTTAGGATAGTTCATGCCGTGCATACCTCCCCCTTCTTGCCCCAGTCGGACTGTTTCATTTGTTCTCTTGTCATATGTTTGGTCTCCTTTCTTAATCTTCGTCTTCATGATTCCCTAATAATCTTCTTTCTCATTTTGCCTAAGACATTCTTGCTTCAGCCATTGCTTCCTCAATCGACTCCCTTGTTTGCCACACCGGGCAGTCAAGGCATATATCGACCCATGCATCGTAGCTTCCGTGGCCAAAGGACAGGCTGTATCCTTTGCCTGTCTCCTCGATTCCGCAGTTTTCACAGCTCATACAGGCGATGTCGCAGTCTTCCAGCGTCGGCCAGCCGTTTGCCTCCGTATGCTCCGGCACTCCGTATTTTGCCAACGGGCATACATCGCCGGTGCTTATCATCGGCTCGCCAAGCATAGTTGCGTTTCTGTCGTAACCGCATGTCTCGTAGGCTGAGTAGCAATGCCTGTTGCAAAACTTTTTTACCGTATCGAAGACGTCCTTATTAGAGTCTTTTGTGTGCATATTTACTCTCCTCCTAATTACTCTTCAACGAAAACATCGCCGTCTACAAGATACTCCCGCTGCCTTACCTGTTTCATTACCATGTTTTCACAGTGTTCCATGATATATGAGCCTAAGAACCAAGGCGTCTTCAGCTCGGAACAGCGCTTGTAGGCTTTGTATAGGTTTGAGTTTTTGCTTAATTTGTTGAAGTCAGTCGTCTCGATGATGAAATCAACTTCGCCGTTGATGGCTCTGTCTTGTGCGTCTCCATCAAGTTCGTTGAATTTGTAGACCCTCACTATTTGCGTAACTGTCCTCATTTGTTCCCCTTTCTTTATTCCAATCTTCGAGCCAGTTCATCTGCCAGCTCTTTAGTGGTGTACGTGGCTAACCCTTTGGCGCCCTCGTTCGCGTTTTCCGCGTCGCAATCATCCCCGTCGGTTCCGGTGAAAACCACAAGGCTGGGAGCAAGGAGCAAGGTTGGGCGCGGGCTGATGCCCCAGTCATTGCTGCTGGAGTGCGCTAGGCCACCGCTTTTGGTAACTCGCCAAACGCCATTAGGATTAAAGGAGTACGAGGAGCGGCTGTTTGGCGTACCCCATGGCGTCACTAACCACCACGGTCTGATATCCATCGGTATGAGTTCATTGTATTTGCCGTACTGCTCCAACGTTAGCAGGCCAACTTTGCAGGAATCATAGCCATACTCGCGGCCACCGTTTGTCTCCTTAAGGTCGATCTGCTGCTCAAGGAGGGCGTCAGGATCAAGCCCATTGCTTATGAGCATTTGGGCATAATCCTCGTTCAGGCACCCCCGGATAGGCGATATCCGCCAGTCATTGTATCTTCCAAATGCCATATGCTCAAGCGTGCTGCTTTCTATGCATAGGCAACCCGTTTCGCCTGTACCGTTGGCTATGCCGTAGTCGAGAAAGACATACTCATGCCCAGCCAGCCTGAAACTTTCGCCAGCCGGGATTTTGTCGATGGTAGTGCTTGTCATTTCCTTTTCTCCTTTTGCGATTCTAGTATTTAGCCTTTGTGCGGCGCGGATAAATCATGCCACGTCTTCCTTTGTGTACTTTTTGCCGCTAAGCCATGCGCCGCCGTAACCGATTGCCTCGCCATATATCTCGACAAGGACGCATTTGATGGCTTCAAGGTACGTCTGCCAGTGGCGGGCCATTAAACCGGCGTTTCGACCGTCGTATCGGGCTTCCTCGTTTTCAAGCAGCAGCCATGCATATGACCACTCGTTGTCCGCGACGGCGATGTCAAACAGGCTGTTGCGCAGCACGACTCTTTTGTCGCGGTTGTTTCTGTCGCCGCGCCATGCGTCGCATCGGTAAAACGAAGGGAAGCGCTCAAGCAGCTCCTCGCATACGATTTCAACCATGTCCTCGTAGTTGAGCCTGCTTATATCCTCATCGTATGCCCATCCCGTTTGCTTGCCGTCGAAATCGTATTTGATGCCCTCTTCGTCCAGCTCCTTTGCCGTCATTGTTTCAGAGCTTGCGTCGTTAGTATTGTAGTAGGTTTCTATAAAGCAGTTGTCGAGGTAGTATAATCCTTCGTAATCGTTGTGCGTGCATATGTTTCCTCTGCCCATTTATTTGTTCCCCTTTCTGTAGCAATCACAGCGCTGCCGTTTGGCAGGCTCTTCTGAGTTTTACCAGCTCAAGGCCGTTTTGTTTTATACATCGTTCGGCCATCCGCCTTGTCGTGAATCCCTCAATGGCCGATATGTTCTGTGAGCCCGGTTCGCCCGTATAGGCGATATGAAGCTCGTATCCGCTTGCTGGAAACTTCCCCTTGCGGATAAATCCTTTTCTTTCTTTTGTAATAGCCATATTTAATTACATGCTCCTTTCATCAAAATATAGTTCTGATAGGAGTATGTCGGAAATGATGCTGTAATAAAAACAGGCCGTGCGCGTGGGGCGGGAAGCGGCTGCGTGTGGGATGTGATGGCATGAAAAAACCGCCGGCGGTTGGGCGGGTTTGGCTTACCGACGGCGGTGCGGGTGTTGATATTGTAGGATGATTGGGTGTGGGGCGCGTATCGGGCGAACTGCGAAAGACAACTTCCGGTTAGTCGTCGATGCTGATTTCGTAGGAGTATAGGGCCTTGCGCAATTTTTTGTAATGATGTTCGGGGATCTTGCCTATGTAGGAACGCATGACTTTTCTTATATATGCTTCCTTGGCAGCCTTGTACACGGCGAATGCTTCTTCGGGCGTGTCGTAGGTGCCTAACTGCTTACAGTTAAATAAAACTGAGTATCTTTTCTTATTGGGTGATGCGTGTACGCCTATCGGTAATGCGCTTTTTGCCGCGCCACCCTTTAAAAATAAGTTGTTTATCCTCAATGGCACGTAAATACAGGTGTTTTCGGAATATAATTTATTCCCTTTAAAAAGGATGTCTTTGTCGATACATATTTTTTCGCCATCAACTGCATAGATGTTTTCATCGGACCATGCCGCAAAGTTTTGATAACAAAGCCACTCGTCGGCTATGGTGCAGTTTTCGTATGAAGGGTGTTTCTTTTTTGTTTTTTCGTCATAGCAGCGCTTAATCATATTTCTCCATGTGTTATAGTGGACAGAATGAATGCCATGTTTCTGCGCCAAGTAATTGCCTTCGCCTATATATCCCAAACCACACACGCTTTTATGATATTTATTCTTTATGCTGCGGTCAATGAAGCTCCCATATTTTAATCCTGTTCTAATATACTTGCCATCAATTAGCACATCTATGTCGGTTGCTCCCCTATAGGCAATTATTTCCATCCAGCGCCATCCTTTTTTTGCCACGTCTTTTTCGTTGTTTATCACAATCTCGCCAGTCCTATCTTTAAAAATACCCATATAGCCCTCCCACTGAAGCGTTCTTATATGAGTATGTGAGATTTGCCTTCTGATTATTACCGGGCTTGATTCGGCGAGGCTGGCGTGCTTGGGAAGCAGGGCTTGTTTTGCGGGTGTTGCAATGGCCGATGCAAAGTAGGAGCAGTAATTGCGATTACGCGGATCGGCAGCCGTTACCATCCGCTTGCCGTGAGCGTTAAAAAAAACAGCCGCGTTAAGCAGCTGTTCTTAAAAATTTAAAATGCGATAGCGACGGCAGTGTGTGTTTAATTCACAGGCTTAGCCGGTTCTTGCCCCGCAATGCGAGCAAAAAGCGGCATTTTCTTTTAATAGCTTAAATCCGCATGTCGAGCAAAAAATCAGTTGGCGCTGGGCGGGGACAGCGGCGTTGGCGGCTGTGGGCGCGGTCGCGATGTTTGTGTTCTGCAAACCTCCGTTAGCAGGCTGCCATTGAGGCGCAGGAGCGTTTGCATTGACGGGAGGCGGCTGCGTGGGCGGTGGCTGCGTGGGCGGCTGCGTGGGCAGCATGCCTAAACTGGCCGACGGCGGCTGGGCGGGCGGCAAACCCGTTACGGGAAAGCTGGGTTGCGTTACCGGCGCGGGCGCATTGAGGTAAGCGTTGGGAGGGGCGGTTGCGTGCTGTATAGACGCATTCCTTGGGTACTTGAAAAACACATAGAGCTGGACGCGGTTGGTCGCCCCGATACCCCCAAAGGCAAGTTGGCTTCGGGAGCCATACGAGTGTGACCCACCCCCTTTTTGCAAAACAATCGCGTCTGGGTAAAATGCTTGCCATTCAGCGAGCATCTTTTTGCTGTCTTTTCGATATAGCCCGAAATGCTGCAACTCAACAAGGCCATATTGATACTTATTCTCGCCGGGTAACACATCATACCTAAACGTGACTGAGTCCAGCCTGTACCTATTGACAAAAAGCCAGAAGAGTTTTGTGGACATGTCTAAATCGCACATTATATTTCCAAAGGTTGGATTGGACGCAAGCCACATGTTAATGGCGTAGATAAGCTCCTCTTCATTACGAAAGTCATGCCTGTAAAACACCGCCGTCAACCCCTCTGCGGGGGCTTGGGATGTCATATAAGAGGCATGTTGAGATCGTTGCGCCGGGCTCGGCATATAAACTGGGTAATTGGAGTTTTTTGACATCAAGTATGTAAACGAGAACAATGTTATTAGCGTTGAGCAGGTGATGAAAACTAACACAACGAAATGCACGCCTAAAACCCCCTTTTTCTTTCTAGCCAGCGTCGCTTGCTTTACAAAGATGGCGCGTTGGCGGTACAAACTTGCCAAAACAAATATTATCATATACCGCCATGCCGTGTAAAGACAAAACAACATCATGGCATAGCCAGTGACGGCGTATGGCGGCATTCTCCTACAAGTGAGCTTGTCCCAAACCATAAGAATATGGCATATTTGTAGGAGAGCTGTATGCTAAAAAGACACATACTGTATGTGTCTAAATTCTAGCTTTTGCTTATTAATGTTTCCCGATGCATGGCGTTATCGCAAAAAGACACATACTGTATGTGCGGATTTGACACATACTGTATGTGCATAACGGCGTTTTATACCCAAAAAGACACATACTGTATGTGTCTTTTCCGTATATCAACTGTCGGTCGCGGCAGCGCGGGGCCTTGCTTCCCCTTTGTCGCCGGGCTTTACGCTTTTCCTTATATGCCCTTTAGGGCTTTTTGGCTGGCGCTTGCCGCTCCACAGTTTTTCCAAATCTGACCTTTCTTCATTTGTTACCCCCGATGTAACGCATGCGTTTTTGTCCCTGCTAGATACTTCTTGCATTATATACGCGCCTTTCTTTACTGCTCCGCGTCACTCGCGAAGGCATCGTATTTATGGGTAGCTTAGGTGTGCCATACACACTGAGCTGTTCGTGCTTTGTTAAACCTCCATTCCGCTCACCTGCGGCGCAGTTAATTCTGCCGGCTCAAGCGGTTCCAGCGTCAACTTCGTGTACTCGTCGTTGAGCCTGACGGAAAAGCCGCGCTGCCCGAAGAAATCGCGGACGAAACCGTAGAAAGCGTCGTTCAGGCAGAGGTCGGCTATTCCTATGTATTTGAAGTCTCGCAGCACAATTTCGTATGCCCCGGGGGCGCTTCCCAGCGCCCTTGCGCGGAGGACCGAGTCCAGCGCTTGCAGGTGGTAGTTAAACTCCCAGACTGCATGGTTGGTGCGGATCGCCGCGTCCCCGTCCGTTTTGCTCATATAAACCGCCTTTCCAGCCGAGGGCGTTTCCCTCAGCCATGCTATTTTGGCTTTTTAAGCCAGCTGCCGGGATAATGCGCCGCTGAGCTGGCCGCCGGTTTTTCCAACACACTAATATGTCAGATTTTTATAGGAAAACACGCATTGCGCCAAAATTATTTTCAAAGCGGCATGATTCCGTTGCGTATGGGCGTTTTCCGCCGGGCGCGTTAGGATATGGCGGCTGCCTACAAAAAATAGCTCTATTTATAGGAGAGTTGGAAAACAAGCGGGGCATGATTAAAACAAGCTTGATATGTAGGTTTTTTCTTTTGTTTTTCCCATACGGATTTCCTTTACCGCGCCTATAAGTCGGGCGCGTCTCGTAACATGCTCCCGCCGCCCATATGCGACATACGTAACGGCGATGGCGGGTGCTTACCGCGGACGGCGGTAGTGATGAATAGGCAATCGGCGTGCGGGGTGGCAGATGGAGCGACGAGCCGTGCCGATGTGGCAGCCAAACTTGCTAAGCGCAGCCGGAAAAGCTGCTGGATGCCTGCGCGGCTAGGAGCGCAAACGCGAAAATGGCAAAAACAGCCAAAATGGATAAATTAGTGAAAATATGGAGGAAACACGGCAAATGCGGCGGGTGGGTTTTATCGCGTGCCGGGCGTGCCGGCGAGTGGCTTCTGGGTAGAGCTAAGCGTTCCGGCGTATTTTCAATGTTAAAAGCGGGTGAGATTGCCATCGAGGATAGTTTGTGAGAGAGAGTTATGCGCCCAAGTAGCTTGTGTTTAGCCTAACGCGAGCAGCCTAATAGCGAACGGCTTATTATTCATACCGCCATCAGCCGGCGGATTATGCTTCAAGGCGTAGGAGAAGAATAGGAAAAATATGCGCCCTGCGGGCGGCTTAGATGCTCCCGCCGCCCATATGCAGCGAGCGTAACGGCGATGGCGGGTGCTTATCGCGGGTGTCGGGCGGGTTAAGCGTGTGCTGCGCGATTAGCGGGCTGGGCAGCAACGGCTTCGAGGTGGGCTATGTGAGGGCGACGCCTTCAAAGCGGATAGGATGGTGCTGCCAGCGCGATGGCCGGAACACACATTGGATGAATAGAAAATATACAGGTATAGCCGGAAATGAATTGAGGTTCAATCTTCACTTAAAGGTAGGTGATGTGTCCGGCGTGTTCTCCGGCGTGTTCTCTTTTTATATTATGAGACTTTTCAACACTATTTCTTTAAATTTTCTTCTTAACAGAGACTACTGACAGCTTAGCGTTGCGTGCGACTGCGTTGAAGTAATGATGTGTGTTAAGTGATATCAATACCGTCAGATGGTTATATAGCCAATGTAAAGGAAGTGATAGCCGGAACAAAACATGGTAAGTGGAATAAAGACGCTATCAACAATCAAAAAGTTGCTTTCCGGCATATTCTCTGTTTTTGTTCTTATATTTAATATTCAATTTCAATAGCTATTTTGCATATTTATTCACTATATTGCTTATTTTATTCAATTATACAAAACTTGCATTTATAGGCTTTTATTAATACATTTTCCCTTGTGTCGTCTATATCTTCCCCGTTTTTTAAAAAACGTGGATGAGTATTTCATAATCGCTAATTTCATTAATATTTCAATTTTGAAAATCGAAGATATTATGGCAACATTAGTCGAATTTGAGAGTATCAGCGAGCTATTCTCGTTTTTTGGCTATATTTGCCCATCTTTGATAACTGTGCCCATTTTTCAAGTTTTCTTACTTATATACATCTAAGAAGGGTCCCATTTGCAAAAATGGGGTTTCCGCATTTTTTTCGTTTGAATACATTTTTGCATATTCTCTATGGCCAATCAATCTTGAAGCATAGTTTTCTTCCACATCAACACAAACAAACTTTCTTTTGTAATAACGCCCCAGATCATGCAAAACACTCCTGTTGAGAAAATTATTTTTCCCGGATGATCAATTTCCGGATAAATTCTGACATATTAGAGCATAAAACTTTTACGGGGGATATTGTAATGGAAACTAATAACAAAACTTACCAGCCATTCATTTCACCGGAAGACATCTTATATCAGTACGACGAGATACTTCTTGGGAACAGGTCTAACTGTTCGACAATCATATCCGCAAAGGAAAGCGGAAACAAGTATACCGATGCGATACTACGCTACTGCTTTGACAGCTTTCTGCGCTGGAAACCCCAGGATATCGTAAACGGGCTAACAAAGGAAATCGTGACTCAATTCAAACTGGCGCCTTTCATTGAGAAGCGGATATCACGGCCACCGGAGTTTGACGATTGGGAATATCAATACGTCGGTTGGTATCTATATCCCGATACATGCACCCTTAGCAACGACGAGCGAGTCATCAAAGTCTACATGGAAGTGGTGGATGGCAGGCGTAAGCGTTTTCCAAAAGGCTTCTTTGACGAACTCGCAGGCGAGCGGCGGGCTTTTGTGTGTTTTCGCGTTATGTCAAACGAGTACGTTCGTCCCACGTCAATAAAGCAGCTGTACGAGATTTTCGGAAACGAGCAAAAAGGAAGGCAGCTGCTAAACAAACATAAGCTCATTGTGCCTGTTAAGAGCATTTTCGGAACCCCGCTCGAATACCTGCACAAGACGCTTGAAAACGAATGGATGGACGACGAAGATCTATACGATTTTTACATGGAAAAAGCGGCGCAGACAAATAAGGATGATTTACAGGCGGAAGAAGAATCAAACTTCGATGAAGAGCAAGGCGACGAAGATGAGTTTGCGTATGACGACGATGCAAGCTCGGATTACGATGAGGACGAGGAAGACGAGGATGACCCCTTTGGGCTTTCGGGTCTTGGTTACTTATAGTATGTGGGGTGTTTACAGTGAAGCGATTAATATTCTATGAAAACGAAAAACCCTGCTACCGTCTAACGGTAGAATCGTCCGACGGTGAACATGCAACGGTGACAGTATCGAACTCCGATGTGGCGCAAAGGCTGGACGACTATGAAAACACCCGTATGGAGCCGGAAGAAATCCACGAGATGATGGCAAAAATGTCAAGATCCGGTATGAAGGAAGCTTTACAGAAGATGGCTAAAATGCAGTCTGAGTTGCAGCGTTACGTTGACGCAGAGCAAGAAGGGCGATTGTCATGGCACCCGAACAAACTGGGGGATGTAGTGTACGCGCTTCGCAAAGCAAGAGGCGGGGATATAGTTGTTAAGCAAACATTTATGAAAAAGACCCATCGCGCTCAATACGGGAAAACCATATTTGCTACTGAGCCTGAAGCCGAGGAAGCGCTTGCTGCGCTGAAACAGACGCAATCTTGAGTGCCACAACTTCGTGTCTTCGAGAGCCGATTGTCGCAATTGGTAAAAGAGGTGCATAATGCCAGATATCCAATCTATTTACTCTTGGGGTGGGTCTACTGACGAGGGGTATGGCCGCGAGGTCAACGAGGATGCAATTAAGCTCGTCGACTACTCCAACGACGTTTCCCTATTCATCATAGCTGACGGCATGGGCAGCCAGCCAAGCGGATTACAGCCAGCCATGATCGCGATAAACGAAATTGAATCGGTTATAAGGAGGATGTTCACAGATAACCGGGAACTCCTCCTGCAAGAACCGGGTGTGTTTCTTCGCGAGGCGATGCTGACCGCAAATAGGGTTCTGGGAGCTTTCGTCATTTCCAACGAGGAAAGGCATTCAGGCTTCGGCGCAAGCGTCTCCTGCTGCCTCGTTCATGGCGGTAATGCCTTTTGCTTTGCGCATTGCGGGAATACGCGTCTATACCTGCTCCGCGAGCATCCGCAGGATAGGTCAATCCAAATGCGGCAGCTAACGCGTGACCATACGAAAGCTATAAGGCTTCTTGACGACGGCATAATAACGCCGGAGGAGTACCACACGCACCCGGATAGGATGCAGCTTGCGAGCGGCTTGGGTAATTTCATGTTTCCAGAGATTCAAGTGTTCGACAGCCGACTAAAAGAGAAGGACATTCTACTTATGACTACGGATGGGATACATTATGCTATACGCCCTGACGCAATTGCAGAGATTGTCGTTTCGTCGGCAAGCTGCGAGCTGGCAACGGCTTCGCTGATCCAAGCGGGGAAAATGTTAAAGTACGTCGATAATATGTCGGCCATAATGATTTTTCTCACACCGGAAAGCTAATCCAAATATTTGTAGGAGAGTTGTGGAAACTTGACATTGCAACGCTTTCATGCTATAATCCAATCATAAATAAATAATAAATTCTTCATATGGAGGGCGTTATAATGAGTAAAGTACAACTTAATATTGAGGTCGATGCCGAGCTTCTTGAAAAGTACAGTGAATTTGTCAGAGTTGCGGAAACAACCATTAACGAAAGCATTGTGAATTCGATGAAGAGGACGGTTATGGGGCACGAAAATATAGCGGACATCTTTCGTGAGTGCGCTGAAGAAGTTAATAAAGCATCGTAGCCATATAAAAAGGCGCTAAACGCGCCTTTTTACATGCCGGTAAGGGTCATTCCCCTTTAATCCATTTTCTTGTGTACCTATAGAGCAATTCTTGTAAGTCTTCATCGCTAATCTTTGAGATGCTGGGGATAACCGCGGGATATTTGTGCTTCCTCGCCTCGTTATTGATGGCAGTTGTCAGTTTTCGCATTGAGTTGAGATATTTTTCGATTTTGCCATCATTTTCCACAAAATTGAATTCGACATCTTTATTCCTTTGTGCGCCTTTGTTTACAACTACTGAAAGCTGATAGTTATTCTCAGCTATTCTCCCATGTAGTTTGCAGGCTACCTTTATCCATTGTGTGGTTAAGGATTGGTTTTTCAAACCTAACTCTAACAGTGTTTCATGATTAACATTCACAGCATCCATTTGTTCCCCCGTCCTTAATAAAAATTAACTATTACCCGACATTACACGCTCCGAGTCGTCAGTAACAATTGTCATAATTAAGTATGTTTGAAATGATGCTTCTATAACGATTCTGTCCAATTTACATAAGTGAGCGGGAAAACCCAAGTGCTTTAGCCTTGAGTAGCTCACTCACTAAGACGCAAATGGCGAAACTTTTCAAATCAAAAACATTAAATAGTTTGGAGGGCAAAATGAGTAAAGTACAACTAAACATCGAAATTGATGTCATGCTACTAGAAAGCCTCGACAATTATGCTGAAGCAAATGGAGCAAGCCGAAACGATGCTCTTATTGCCATAGTAAAAAGCTTCTTATATGGCGATGAATTCATAAACAAAGTGTTTCAAGACCTAAAAGCGGAAGATGATGCAGAATATGCGGCTGAACTCGCAGCTCGACGAAGACAGGAAAATCAAAGCAAACAGTGAATCCCACGTCGTGTAAATAGTTTAGTTTGTATGGCAGAACAAAAAAAGACAAGAAGGAAAAAGCACATTCCTTCCGCCGTTCATATCCTGTCAAGCTAAGAAATGGAGATGTTCTACGCCATCTAAAAGATGAGGAGATGCATTTTCTTTATGGTGCATATTGGGATTAAAAACTGCCATCTCCGCGCCGCAAAGAAAAAGCATAGGGCCACGCGCCTTATGCTTTTCCCATTAATGAGGCTTGTTATGCGCCTGCGCCTGAGTTGATATAGTTGACAATTTGCGATGCCGCATTTTCAATTGTGCTGTTGTTAAGCAACACAAAATCGCACTTACCTTCGTTGTCGTACTCCGTATTTAGCGACATAATGCGATTAACCTTGTCGTCCGGGGGTACGTCGCGTGACACAATCTCCGTTATGACCGCTTGTTTCTCCCTACGCACGAACGCCGTAATTACCCTATCGCCAAATATTTGCTTCAATCTCATGGCTCCGGAAATATCAACCGGCGTCACAGCATGCTTACCTGCGTCCCAGAGTTTGTGTATCTCACCGCGCCTCAGACCATACTTTTTACCGGCGTACACGGTCGTGTCTATGAAGCCGCTCGTGTTCATTTCAATGCGCTCAAACTCTTCTTCCGCGACGAAGTGGTAGTCGTTTCCTTCACACGGCCTTTGTTCGCGTGTCGTATGTGACAGTGCCTCTCCGAATGCAGGGCTTTTGCAAAGCTCTTTCGCAATCTCAGTCTTCCCGCTGCCCGACGGCCCGACAAGGGCGATTAGTACGGGTTTGCCGTGGCTCGCCCTTCTTTCTGGCTCTTTAGTGGCCGATATCTGATCTATAAGGCTAACGAAGCCTTGGTAGTCGTTCACCGTTAAAAACCCGGTCAGCGATGCGTTCCATGGCTGACTAAACGCAACGGGATACTCCGCTCGCGTTTTCGTCAGGTTGTGTATGGCATCGTCAAGCAACACGTCCAAATGCACTAAGTCTTTCCGAAACCCGAGCATTATGTTTTTCTCAGGAACCATGCTAAACGACTTGATTAGTTGATCTGCCCTGATCCCCATAAATCTCGGCTCCACAGCGGATATGAACACAACCTCATGCCCGCGGCTCAAAAGAGCATTAACCATTTCATCCGAACCCGGTAGCGGCTTCTGCTTCGCAAAGATTATTCCGCTTCCCATCACATCGAGGAAGGTGTTTTTTACCTCCGTTGAAAAATTCTCAAAATTCCACTTTTCAATGTCCTCGACTCTTATGCGTGTGCCGTGCTGCTCGTTTACAATGCGTATGGCTATGGGAACGCATTCAAAAAGCACGTCATCCACGTCAATCCCAATTGTTAATTGCCTCATTGTTTTGTCTCCTTCCGTCTTTTTATTAGTCTGTTGGTAGTATGTTTGAAACGGCACATGCATAAGAATGCCGCCGGAAAGGCGACTATACGAACGGAGCTCTGCAACATATTATTTGACATAATGTGCGCGAGGTATTATAATCCCATTAACGAAAAGCAAGGGGGTTCGGGATGAGAATTGTACAGCTCACCATCGACGTAGATTCAGACCTACTTGAAAGAATGGATGATGTCGCAAATTTTCAAGAAAAACAATTAAACGACATGATTCTTGAGTGTATGGAGGATTATGTCGAGTTACAGGAGCGTTACGAGGAATCGTTCCGACAAAACATGAACAATGAATCACTTGGGGATAGAATAAACAGATGCGCACGGCTGATTCCTTTTCCGCAGCGATAACGCAAAGTCGTTCAATCACCCGTTGCCTGTAGCGCGTCCAAAAGCTCTTGCGCGTCTTGCTCACTGCTCTTCTCCGGCACGGTCGTCAGCAGGTCCATAATAATCTGCAATGCGTCCGGGGTCATTGCATCTAAGAGCTCGTGCGATTTTTTATACATGATAATCAGATACGTAAAATACAGCGACGGGCAATTCATCTTTACGGAGCCGTTGCGTATGGTGTCAATAAAGAGGTTTATTGTTTTCCGAGCAAGTACGACCTCTTTGTTTTTTAGTGAAATCTCCTTATCACCTATAACGATTTTCAACAGACTCTCCCCTTTCTTGCGCTCAAAAATTTCTCACACTTTTAATATGTCAGAAGTGAAAAGGAAAAATGCCCAACCATTACGGTCGGGCATTCATCTTGAATATCAGTCTTTTACTATGTTAGTTTCCCCGCTGCACAAGCGATGTGATGACCGTCTTAAACAGCTGGTCGACGTCATCGCTTGAGGCAAAATCCTTGAACCTGTCAAACTCCATAAGCCCCAGCCCATTTGTCAGGCTGTTTATGGGTGTTATCTTTGCCGCTAGGTCGAGGAAGTCAAGCTTCTCTTCTCGTGTCGTGTATTTACTTGCTTCAAACGCAAAGCTCCCTGAAAGGTAAGTTCTGCACTCGTCCCTTATTAAACTCTTTTCAGTTGAATCTTGCGGCAGGCCCTTCGCGTGTTCAAACAAGCTTGCCAGCGCCTTGATTCCATCGCGGTGTAATGCTTCCGCAGGGGCGTCCCCAGCGTATTCGCCGCCTGAGACCGTGGCAGGTTTAGGCGTTTCCCCTTCTGTAATCGTTTCCATGCGTTCAATCTCAGCTTCTGTGGGGATGCTTATTTCTGCCATGGCTACCGGCTCAAGGCCGGGAACTTCCCCTCTGAGGGGTTCTTGAGGCGTTGCTGCGCTTTCTGCGGGGCCGCCAATTTCTTCGTCGTTGCCTGACGCCCTTTCTTCGTTGCCCTTACAGCCGGCTTCCGTCATCTGCCGGGTTGCGAGGAATTGGGCTATGAGGCCGTTTATGGCCTCGGCAACTGTTGCATCGGTCCCGTCGATTACGACAACCATCCTACTGCCGTCTTTCAATAGCCTTATATTAGTGCTCATATCTCACCATCCTTTGACTAACTTCGCGACGAACTTGCTCATTTTCTGAAACAGCTCGTCGGGGTTTGTGATATGGAAAAAGTTTACCCCGTACATTTCGCGGTGCTGCGCAGGGTCTGCGTTCCCAAGCAATATGCCCATTGTCGTAGCTTGTTTGTTCGAGTCCCTTATTGCATACTTCGTATCAATTACGCCGCAGTTTCCACCAGCGATGTTATACCGTTGTGCCGATGGGTAGCCATCCGATATTACAATTAGAAGCTTATTGGTTTCATGCCTCTTTTTGAGTATTTCGGTTGCGTACCTAACTGCATAGGAGTCGAAGTTGTAGTCCCTGCTTCTCATGGTCAGCAGCTTAGCTCTATCCTCGACAGTATTGCGCCATCTGATATAGTGATAATGCTCAGCGTCCAACCTCTCCCTTGAAGTAAACCCCATAACATACAGCGGAATCTTCAACGCTGCGAACGTTTCTGCAAGGCCAATTGCGGCAAGGCGGATGTTTTTTATAACAATACCATCCGTCGATCCTGACTCGTCGCAAGCTATGAACACGGCCATGTCATGCCGGTCGGAAGGCTCTTTGCGCCTATCAAAGATGCGGGCGGACGAACTTCCTTTGCTTAACCGGTTTATGTTGACCTTCCCGGATGTCTTCTTCGTTTTCTCCTCGTGAGAGTTTCTGAAGACACGCTTAAGCTGCGATGCAAGCATGCTTATCTGCGGTGATATCGGGCGCACAATGCTCTTATACGCTTCGTTAAGCGCATCTTGCTCACTCGGGCTAAGCATGACTATGTTATTCTTGCTTGTTACGTTTTTGCAGCAATCATGGTATCCGCTGGCCGGAGTGTCAATTATCGGAAGCTTTTCTTCGTTGCTCTTTTTCTCCGCTTCCTCTCTGGCTGCCTCACGAACAAGCTCTTCAAGCTCGTTTATAAGCTCCTCGATTATCCTTGGGTCAAGATTGCCTTCTTCGTGTAACGAACTATCGGCGTCTTCCTGCTCGCTGGAATAACCGTTTGAGCCAAAACTGCTTCCGCTGCCGCTTTTAGTTTTGCCGTCGTTGTTGTCTTCAGCATCAGCCTCGCCTTGTTGTCCAGCAGGTTGGTTGTCACCAGCGTCTTCTTCTTCCGAGTTGCCGTCTTTGTCGCTGCTTTCACCTAACTGCCCATCGGCATGGCTTCCCTGCTCTCCGGACGCCTCATGCGGGGCATCGTCCGACTCGCTGCCATGCGCTTCGTCGGCTTGTTCGTCATTGTTGTCTTCGGAGCTGTTGCCGTCACCAGCTTGATCGTTTTGTTCTCCTTCTGCTTTGCTTCCGGATTGCGCGGCGTTCCGCTGCTCGGATTGACCGTCTTCTTGCCCGCCGGCGTCAGCTTGCCCGCTGGCATCGGTGTTGCCGTTTTCATCTTCGTCAGACTTTCCGGAATCGGCGCCGCCTTGTTGATCGGCTGATTCCTCGTCAGCTTTATCGCCGGACTGAGAGCCTTGTTGCTCTGGTTGCCTGTTGGTTTGCCCCTTGGAGCTGTTTTGTCTGTTAGATTGATTGGCACCTTTTGCTTTTTTACCTTTCTCTCCATCATTGGGTTGGTTAGCGGTTCCGGAATTGCTGCTTTGTTCGCTGCCTTCGTCTGAAGAACTTCCGGTACCCGGCACGGGCAGTTTTTCTCCATCGCCTTCGGGCGGAGGATTGTTTTCCTCCTCGCCTTCAACGATAAGGATTTCAATATCCCCATCCGGCAAATCTCCGCCTTGTCCTGAGTCTTGTTCGTTTAACCCCATTTCTTCGGCTTCTTCTTTCGTGATCCGTCTGACGGTGATCTTCCGCCTTTGCTGTTTTGCAGAATCCTGCCTCGTGTTGTTGCCTTGTGGCTGAGACAGCGGTTTGCCATTGTTCCCGCCTTTTGAGGGGGAGTCGCTTTTCCCATGCTGTCCCATAATATCGGATAGCTCTTGTTGTTTTGTCTTACTATCTGCCGTATCTCTCCAAAGGTGCTCAGTGGCTCGAAAGATTCGGTCAGCTATCTTGATCCTTTTTTTAGCATCGCGTTCGGTTAATCCCTCTTCCCAAAGGTCAAGAGTTGCGTGAAAAGCGTTTTTTGCGTCCTCGAACGTGAACTCACCTTTGATCAAACCTGCATCGCCGTATTGGATAAATGCGGCTACATACTGCGCATAGGCATCTTTGCAGTTTCCATCGTCTATAGGTGGTAAAATGCTGTATATCCGGAATCTCATAAAATCAAGGTCTGTGAGAAGATGTCCGCCAATAAACTCCGGCATAAAGTATTCGATGGCCGAATCCTCCAGTATGTTGTGGAGGCTGTGGAAGATAAGCTTCTCTCCGTTGCTCATGAGCCTTTTTTTCGTGTGCGCCGCAATTGCGCTGAAATCCGACATCACCTGATGCATGGCCTCGTGTGCAAAAATCCCGTTGTGAAAACTGATTGTTTCCCCTAGCTCAAGGCCGCCGACAAACTTGCCGGCTTCACCTAAAAATATGATGCCTCTTTCAGAGGTTGCCCCTATGATCGGATTATTGCTTTCTAGGAAAACAACATCAAGCTTTCTGCCCGTTATTGCGAAGGCTTTTTTCTTCAGCCCCCTACAAAGCCCTGCTTGTTGTTTTAATGTTAATCGAGGCATAGATGCCTCCTTTCTTTGTGATCCTAATTTATAGCGGCATTATCTGAAGGACGTTCTCATTGACGCTTCTTGCAATTTCCAAGTCCTTGACTGCAAGGGCGCCTATTATCGTATCGTTAATCGCGTCCTTTATCGAATACCCCGCCTTCATCAAGGTCAAGGCTTTAATGCAGTGCCTTGTCGTAATTGACATCGGGAGGTCTTCGCTCCCAGCCGCTTCCTCTTTGAGGTACTCAAGGATTTTTGTGTATGCGTTATACACTTTCTTTGAGTTCTCAGTGTCCCCGCTTTTCCGCTCAAGTATTTCAACGAACACTTCGGGCTCAGGGTCTTCCATGACAAGCACGAACGGCGCACGGGACGCAAGCGCCTCGTTTGGTTCGCGACTGCCTTGGGTGCCCGTATTCATCGTAAACAGGAAAACGCACATAGGGTTCCTGTACACTGGCCGATACCCGTCCTTGAGGACGAGGAACGGCGGCTCTATGGCTTGGCCTATCGCGCCTTGAAGCACTCCGGGATCGGCTAAGTTAAACTCCTCTATAACCACAATTCCGCCATTTTCAAAGGCATCGAGAAACGGCGTGCTGACAAAGTTAAAGCCTCCGTTTTGAGCCTTCGTCATGCCTGAAAATGTATCTTCTTCCGTATTCTTAGTAACGGGTATTGTGTAGAGGGGAAAACCTAATGCCGCCGACAGCGCTTCCGCAGCCGTTGTCTTGCCTGTTCCGGGTTTTCCGACAAGTATTGCGTTTAGGTAATTGGTACCGATTGCATCACGCCCGTCTTTTCCCATGTCGAGTCTCGTTACTACTTGGCTTAGCTCGTAATGGGCTACCTTTGTCAGTTTTTCAAATGTTTTGTTACTAACATAGCCGTCCAGCATCTCGGGGCTAACAATCTGCTCTTGCTGCTCTTTTGTCCAGTTCATGCCGATTTCGTAGTTGCCCGATTTACAGTCATCCATAAAAACAGAATCCACGAAATTCGTTTCTTCTTGTTTTAACGTAGCTCCATCCGTGTCAATATGAGAAAATACTTTACCGACGGGACATGCTTTGTCAGCGTAGCTGAACGTGTGTGTCCTTATCCCTTGGTTTATCATTTTAATTATATCGGTGGTAAGATCTGCTTCGAGCAGTTCGGTCGGAAAAACATCCTTTGTGTCATAGTAGAAACATGAACAAGCAAGTGCCATCGCTCCCTCGCTGACTATCCCATTTTTTTCATATTCTTCCCTGACCGCCGCAAAAGCGCTTTGTGTTTCCGAAAAATTGTGCGCAGAGTTAAGGGCATAGAGCAAAATCGTGGTATATATGCCTATTGCCTCGTCGTCCGTCTTGAACGCCTTTGTTTTGCCGCCGCCTATAGTCGTGTAGATCTTTACCCCATCGTAAAACACACCCATTACGCCGTGAGAGTTTGATGTCTCGGCATATATCGAAACGTCCGGGACACAAATGGCAGACACGCTCCTATCCGCAAGCAAGCATTGCATCGCATGGTTGATTATTGAATGCTTTGCGGCTTTACTGGCGGGCGCTTTCGTCGAATTCAAGCCGGCAGCCACTGTCTGCCCAACAACTGCTGTCGGGCACAGGGAAATTCGTATGTTCCTGCCTTTTGAAAATTGCAAATCAGTAAAGTTCATTTGTAATCCTCCTTCTTAGTATTCCTTTTGTAATCCTGATATTCATTTGCTCTCCTTTCTTCAGCGGTAAAATTCTGTTATAAGTATGTCTGAAATGACTCTCCCATAAGAAAAGCCGCCCTTGTGGGCAGCTTTTGAGTTTTTTGAGTTTTTTGCAATAAAAACCTCATAAAATGCAGTATTTCAATAAAAACACTTGAACTTTGTTTCGTTTATGCTATAATGAAGTTGATTTTGAATAATATGTTTATAACAACACGTTGTTTTTGGTTGTTATGTGACATATATTCAAGATTATTAAACAACATTTAGTCATTATTGACATGCTCGTTGTTTTGGGGGAAAAGCGCAAATGGTTGTCGGTTACCGTTTGTATTGCTTGTGAAACCATGAAAGGAAAATTGAATATGGAACACACGGATACTTGCGATAAGGTAAACGCAGTCTTCATGATTGGAGACAAACTTTATTTTTTCGGCTTTGAAGGACTTGGTGAGAAAGTTGTATTAACCCATGTTGACCCGCCGCAGGATGAGTATATCGGTCAAGCCGGTTCGATTCTGCGCACCGCTAAGCAGAATGAGATGGCTACTTTTATCTTAAAAAACCACATAACTGATTCCCAGCCCGTGATTGATTATTTTGTAAAACATCAGGCAATAGGATCATTGTTTTATACTTTTCACGATCCCAACGTATACTTCCAATCAAATGCAAGCATTGACATAGAGGACGTTGATTTTTCCAAGCAATTCCCTAAAGCCATCGTCTGTACCGAAGTAGGTGTATAAATTAATAGAATAAAACCCCGCAGCGGCATAATGCTCGTTGCGGGGCTTTTGTGTTATTTTTTATTGAATCCGGACAGAGCCGTGCCGCCGTCTACGCCTGTTCTTATCTCGCTGTCAAGCGGCACTTGTCTTTTAATCGTTGCTTGCCGGTCTGCCATGTCGGTGAATTGATGTTTCCTAACCGGCTTGTTTTTAATAAGACAATAAATAAGAGTTGTGAAGAATCCGGCTGCAAAACCTACGATCAAGAATATCATGAAGGTCAATAACCCAAACATAAAAGTCACAAATACTCCCCCTTTGTTAGCTTATGTTCTCAATCCTATTGGTGCGATAGTCGTTATGCGTGCCGATTAACCCATTCGGCCCTGCGAGATATGCTATTCCAAGCATATCGGGGGTTACATCCACAGTCCATGTGTTTAGGAGTACCCATTCGTGCATGCCGACTGCCCTATGGTAACGAGTGCCTGTTTTATGATTCTTGTACAAAATAAACCCATCAAGCACGTCATCGTTGTTGTTCAATACCCAATACTCATTAATGCTGTAATAAACCGCATCGGCGCGTTCGGTGTAAGCTTCCTGCCGCGCTGTTATTGTGTACTCTCCCGCAGTCTGGAAAATAAGGGTGAGATGCGGCCCGGCTGTGTGCATATATTGGGAAGCTCCCCCAGTCCTCGTAACCCCCCACCTGAAGTTATTCACAGGCTTAAAGTCTATCATTACGCCTTCTTTTTCATCCACTACCCTAAACTCGGTAATGTTCGCAAGGTTAATCCAGTCTCCGCTGCTAAGCGAGTTTGCATATGCCAGCAGAAGCGCGTACCTTGTGGCTAAGTCCCTTGTATCCCTGATCCCGCCGGGCAGCAGATCCGTGCGGATCAATTCTTCCCCATACAGCCATCCGTCGTAATACCCTGCGCTTCCTTCAACGGATGGTATGAAATGATTTAAGACCTCAGTCACCGTCTCTATCCACTCCGAGCCGTCAAAGCCCGCTATGAGGTCTTCTAAAATCCGGATCATTTCGTCGGATACATCGGAAAGGTCGGGCCTTTGAGGGGCGTTGAATATGTTATCTGCGTCCGCAAGCTGTTTGTTGTTATCCATATTGTCGAAGAAGTCCTGCAACAGTTTCGGCAGATCTTCGTATGTCACAGAGCCGGTTGCGTCTTCGCTCGGCCACTCCGGCATGTCCGGCATGTCAGGCATTCCGGGTAATCCGGGCGTACCGGTGCCGCCGGGAGGCGTACCGCCTGGTCCGCCGGGGCT
>Ga0099364_10003543_pt1 | contig 24165 bp, 24 predicted proteins | sample TergutTh196P3_FD_73070 | JGI IMG/M metagenome (GOLD analysis project Ga0099364, IMG submission 73070) | Microcerotermes parvus P3 segment gut microbial communities from Pointe-Noire, Republic of the Congo - Th196 P3 | ecosystem: Host-associated > Arthropoda: Insects > Digestive system > Gut ...
AAGACATTCCTTTCTCCATCACTATCGGTAAGGTAGGAGCGATTAATGTTACCTTTGGTACTAACCAAGGTATTACTGTATCTACCAACTCCTCTGATGAGATTAGTGTCTCTGGTTCTCTGGCCTCTCCCGTCTCTATTCCTTTTGGGATTACTACTTTAGTGTTTACGGTGTTGGAGGAGCCTTCTACTCAGGTGCAGAATATTGAGTTTTATTGACGGGGGAGGACTTCTGTTATATAATGCGGAAAATTGTTTGCCCCCAGCAGAGCTGGTCCGAACTCAAGGGCAAGAAAGGGAAGAAATGGCGAAAAGCTTAATAACAAAAATAGTGCCAGAGAGAAAGTATGAAATTACTTATCTGGTGAGTAGTGGAATGACTACTTCGGAGTTGAATACAGTCCGAGATGAGATGGTGAGTTTGGTAGGGAAGTATAAAGGGAAGGTGGTAGATACTCAAGATTGGGGAAAAAAGACATTGGCTTATCCAATTAAACATGGCGGCAGAACACTAACAGAGGCGGTTTATACGCATTTGGTGGTGGCTTTAGCGGCCAATAAAGTAGGTGAACTGACTAAGGAAATTGAACTAAAAAAGGAGGTGGTGCGCAGCTTGGTGGTAGGAGTGGGGGATGAAAAATAAAATTGCTCGCGTTTTGCAACTATTTTGTAACTTATGATAGATATAATGACACTGATCTATAGACTTGAAAAGAAAGGAAAAAAATGTCTGCACGATCACTTAATAAAGTAATGCTTATTGGAAATCTCACTCGAGATCCGAATATGCGTTATACACCTAATAATAACACTCCAGTGTGTTCTTTTGGCTTGGCAACAAACCGCGATTGGATGGACGAAGGCGGAGCGAGACAGGAGAGAACTGAGTTTCATAACTTGGTGGCTTGGTCAAAATTAGCCGAAATCTGTGGCCAGATTTTACACAAAGGCGATAAAGTCTATGTGGACGGCAGGATGCAAACTCGGGATTGGAAGGCCGATGATGGCAGTCAGCGCCGGACAACCGAAATTGTGCTCGAGAATATGATTTTGTTGCGCTCTGTTCAGGGCAGAAGCGAGAGCGAAGCTTCTTATATGAGCGAGATTGAGGCGACGGGAGCAAGTCAGGAGGACGTTTTAGTTGATCAAATGCCGGAGGTGGAAGAAGTAGCGGAGGAAGTAGCGGCGGAGGTAGCGGAGGAAGCGGCGGAGGAGAAAGCGAATGAGGATGATATTCCGTTTTAGAATAAAAGTTGGGGCGGGCGCTGACTAGCGCCCGCCCTAAGGAAAAAAAATATGAAACAAAAACGCAAACCAAAAAAGGAAAAAATTATCAAGTTAAACATTGATAAGAGAATCGTGTTTAGTTATAAGGAGCCGGAGGTGCTGAGGACTTGTATTAATGAACAGGGGATGTTGGCGGGAAGAATACAGACAGGATTGAGCAGAAAAGCGCAGAAAAAACTGGCGGTGGAGGTGAAGCGCGCTAGGCATTTAGCTCTCCTCCCCTTTGTGCAAACAGTCTAGAAGGCTCGCTTAAATCGGAAAAATCAGATTTTTTGCTCGATTTATGCTTCGATCTTCCGTTGTTGGATTATCTGACAAAATCCCTTATAATGAAGAAATGAAAGCTAAAGCTGTTCGGAGACGACAGCCAATAAGACCGGTAAGAGTTGGGGCTCATGAGAAGGTGGTGGGGAAAAGGAAAAAAGAAAAAGTCCCAAAAAAGAGAGTGGCGGTGAGAAGGACAAAAAGTTCTTTAATGAACAAAAAAAGTTTGGAGAGAAAAAAGCAGAAGTGGGGAAATGTGCTGGCGACGATAGGACTTTTGGTCGGAGTGTTGTTATTGGGACTAAATCTGATAGTAAACTTTTTGTTGCCGAGTATTTTTAGTCTGGAGGATAATTATAATCTACTGATAGTTAATAAAAGCGGTCCGCAGATAGTGTTGGTGCATTTTAATACTGAGTTTAGAGTGATTAAAGAAGTGGCAATTGATCCGGAGCTAAAAATTAAGGATTTTGCGGGGGAGGAAAAAATGGTTGGTGAGTTGCTCGCGGAGATGGTGGGGCAGGGGAGAGACGAGCAATTTCTCACGGCTCAGTATAGTTTTGCTCTCGAGGAGAGTCTGGATGAGGTGCTGCTCATAGAGAAGGAAAGTGGGGCTTGGGATGAGAAATTGGAGAAGCGAGAGTTGCAGAAGATTTTGTGGACTAAAATGGAGAATCAGTCGAGTAAGAGAATGTTTTTCTTTTTGAATAGGGGGGTGAGTTGGAGCTTTGATACGCTGACAGATGCGAGTTGGCGTAGATTCGCACGGGAAAGTTTTTCTAAGAGATGGAGGAATAGGCAGTGCAGTATTGCGGTGTTAAATGCGACGGAGACGTCTGGGCTGGCGCAGAAGATTTGGAACTTGCTGCATAAAGATGGGCATAAAATGATGAAAATGGCTAATTTTGGCGAGCAACTGGAGAAAACTACCATATATTATGATGCGGAGAATAGTGAGTGTTTGCCGATTGTGCAGCGGGCGATGCGGGTATTGCCGCTGATGCCGGAGATTGTGGATGATGGAGGGGGAGTGGCGAATAGGAATAAAGCTTCTATAGTTGTTGTCGCAGGTAAGGACTTGACAGAGTAGAAACTTCCCTAAATCGGTATTTTCATCGTTGAAAGTCTCGAGCGATCTACCTTTACTTATCGTCTTCGTCGCTGATGTCGGCGGCGGAGAAGCTTAGCTTTTTTTCCGAAGGGTCGTCGCTTTCTTCGCCAGTGTCGATGGGGAGGTTGTTTTCGATGAACCATTCATCTCCCAGATCAGCGCTGCTGAGGGACTTGACGGGCGGGAAGGGGAGACGGCCTTCGTTGCCGGAGGCTACAAAGATCTCACGAATATAGACCAGACAAGAATTATGAGAAGATGAATGAACGAGGCATTGGTATTTATTACCGGTAGAAATCAGCTTTGAGAGACGACGGGAAATATCGTCGGGGAGAGAGCCAATAGTGACTTTTTGCTCGGTCTCAGCGCTGATGAAGCGGGATTTTGTTTTTAGAACGAGAGGCTGGCCGATCACCAGTTTAGTGAGGGTGGTTTTGGGGGCGAGATGATGAAGGGGAACAATTTTGGACTTGCTGGGTTCTTCAATGAAGTGTTGGGAAGTGAAATTGGGAGCAGCAACTTGGCTCTTTTCGATATTGGTGAGTTGTTTGCGGGCGATGATATTACTTTCGTCGAGTTTTAGAACTTGCTGGAAGGTTTTTTTGGCGTTGGAGGAGTCGGCGTTTTGCAGATAGGCTACTCCGAGACGATTGAGGGCGGGCACATTATTATTTTCGAGATTAAGGATCTGGAGATTGATGTCGATGGCCTCTGACCAGTTCTGGGTTTTGGCAGCGAGAATAGCTTGGTTTTGGAGGCTTTGGAGTGTGTTCATAGATTTAATTTGGTGCATTGTAACATAAACTTCTCCAAATCGGCAAAAGAAGTTTGGGGGTGATATAATAGGATTATGGCTGGACACAGTAAATGGAACAATATCAAGCAGCGCAAGGGGGCGGAGGATGCTAAGCGAGGGAGGGTTTTTACGCAATATAGCAAGAATATTAGGTTGGCAGTGAAACAAGGAGGGAGTGGGGATATGGCGGCGAATGCGAGTCTGCGGACTTGGGTGGAGAAGGCGAAAGAGATTAATATGCCGATGGCTAAAATCCAGAAGGCGATTGATAGTGGCTTGGGGAAGGGGAGCGCGGGGGCGGTGACGGAGATAAATTATGAGGGGTTTGGGCCGAGTGGGGTGCCCCTGATTATTATGGCGGCGACGGATAATACTAATCGCACTAGCGGAGAGATAAGATCTATCTTGACTAGGGTAGGGGGGAGTCTCGGGGGGCCGGGGAGTGCTAGCTATATGTTTGAGTTTGACCGAGAAAAACAGGAGTTTAAGGCGAAGATGGGGATGGAAGTTGACGAGGGAGTGTGGGCGAAACTCGAGGAGTTGGTGGATAGTTTGTCGGAGGTGGATGGAGTTGAGGGAGTTTATCTGGGAATCAAGCTCGCCTAAATGGTTATTTTCATCTTAACTTCGAAAATAATCCATTTATGCTTCGCTTATTGTGGTAGAATTGGACTATGAAATTGAGGAGGAGAGAAAAAGTTATCCTGACGGCGGTGTTGCTTTCGGGAGGGCTGTATGTGCTTCAGCTAGTACCGGTGGAGTGGAGGTTTTGGGCGTTGTTGGTGTTGGTGCTGGTTAGTTATATCTTGGCGGCAGTGGCCTTATTTGACGACCTACAGCTTTATGAGTGGGTGACGATTTTGCCTTTGCCGGCGATTTATACAGCGGCGGCGGGGTCATTTTATTTTTTATTACCCGAGAGCTTGTTGAGTCAATTGGTTATTTTGGTGGTATTTGGACTGGGGATGTATGCGATTTTGTTGGCGTGTAATATTTTTTCGGTGTCGAAGGGGAGAACAATTCAGCTGCATAATGCGGCGAGTGCGATGGCCTTGTTTGTGGCGATGGTGAGTTCGCTGTTGCTGATGAATACGATTTACTCGATGCACTGGGAGTGGTGGATGATTGGGGCGATGACCATGTTTATTCATCTGCCCTTGTTTTATATTTTGAATTGGTCGGTGAGTTTGGAGGGGCGGATTTGGGGGCGGAGTATATTGTATGCGGTGGTGGGGGTGGTATTACTCGGGGAATTGGCGATAATATTGGCGTTTTTGCCGATAGTAGAGTGGGCGAGTGGTCTGTTGGTGATGGCGGGGTTTTATTGGCTGGTGAATGTGTTTAACGGGTTGTTGGAAGGTAAGTTTATTAAACAGATGTTTAGAGAGTATGGGTTGCTGGCGGTGGCGTGGGGGGCGGTGCTTATCCTCCTGTTCCCACTAAGATAAGCTAAGCTCGCCTAAATCGGCAAAATCAGATTTTTTTGCTCAAAAACTTCAGTCATTTAGCTTACTAAACTCCTTCAATTTTTTCACAAAGAAAATCTGATTTTGCTCGATTTATGCTTCGCTATCCGTAAAAGTATGCATTGAATCTCTCTTTACTTTCAACTTCGAAAATAATCCATTTATGCTTCGCTATACATTTTAGCTCATCTGCGCTTATTTTTTTAATTAAAACCGCGCAAAATCCTCGATTTAGATCTCGCCGTACGTAAAAGTATGGATCTGACTTTTTTTTATGGTTCTATAGTCTGGTGGAGTAGGGGAGGCTGATGTTTTTTGATATAGTTAGGTGGGTGAGGCGATGATATACTATGATATAGTTAGGGAATTGAAGTTATAGGATGTTTTGTAAGATATAGGTTCTCTGGTGTTAAATATATAGGACATGTGTGGAAAAAGATATAGGATGTTGGGTGTGGACCAGACTACACCGTCTGGGCTTGGTTTCGTGCAAGACAAATCGCCACCCGCCAGAAACATAGCTAATGTGAATAACTTTACCAGATAAGATGATATAGTTTGATAGGGTAGGTGAGGGGGAGGCTGCAGGTATTATGCGGAAATAGATAGGAGGAAAATACTGTGGGATGGCAACAGGTATGGAGAGGGGCAAAATGGACTTAGCTTGCCAGAAAAAACCCGAACGACTTTTAGGCAGTTTGGATGGTTTGGGATGTGTACGGAGAGAGGAGAAAGGGGCGATAATTAGTGTTTTAATTGACATGGTAAAAACACTTAATAGATAAAGAAAAAAGAGAGGAGAGGAGAGGGGTGGAGGGAGGTCAAAATGAGCTATACTTTAACTTCGCACAATGTTTCTTTTACGAAATTAGGGTAGTTTTTACTCTGGAAATTAGTTACAAAATAAATATTTTTGGTGTTGAAAAATGACGTTTTTAGAGGCGCCTAACGGGGAGAAAGGACTCTGCTCTCTCGAGGGAGAGAGTGGAAAAAGGAGGGTCCTGTCTGGCTACTCGAGAAAAAGAGGTGGACTACCCTACCCTATGCCAGATTACACTCGAGGAGCTTCTCTGGAAAAAGGAGGCAAAAAAAAGCGGGGGTTGGTCAGACCCCCGAGGAAGGAGCATCTTTGTCCTTTTTTCCGAAAATACCAGATAAGACATCGGATAAAAGGGCAAGAGTGCCTTTACCGTCTTGCTGCTCGCTTGGCTCATTGAGGTGGGGATTGCGCCAGAGAAGGAGACTGACTAGGAGGATAAATACACCCAGACAGCCCGCTAGGGGAATGTAGGGATTGACGAAGGGTTTTAAGAGAAATGGCAGAACAATACTGCCAATATAAGCGATGATTATCAATACGACAAGAATGATATTAAGCATGTTAATGCTCCTTTTTGTTAAAGATTTCGGTTGACCAGACCAAAGGTATTATACCACTACGTAAATACCAGACGTGAGGCGCTCAGATGGCCTAAAATCGGCTTTTTATAGTGAAAACGATACTTTGTGCGTGGGAAACGATAATTTAGATACAAATTGAGCCGGCGCGGCGGGCATGTTAGAATAAAACTATGCAAAATAAGGGGTTGGACATTCCCACACAAGCTCAGGCGGCGATTTTGATGTTTTTAGAGCATTTGGAGGTGGAGCGGAATATGTCGGCGCTGACGATCAGAAATTATGGGCACTACTTGAGTATTTTTAATCAGTGGTTTAGCAAACAGAACGTAGGCGGGGATCTGGAGAAGTTTGGCGGCAATTTACTGCGTAATTATCGGTTGTTCTTGGCGAGAAAGACGGATGAGAGCGGAAAAACAATTAGTAAAAAAACTCAGAGTTATTACTTGACTGCGCTGCGGAGTTTGCTCAAGTGGTTAGTCAAGAATGATCTGGAAGTGCTAGATCCGACACGAATTGAGCTACCCAAGATGGAGACACATCAGCTGCAGTTTGCAGACGAGAGCGTTGTCGAGAGACTACTGGCGATGCCAGACATAAAAACGACGGCGGGCAAGCGAGATAGGGCGATTTTGGAGGTGTTGTTCTCGACGGGACTTAGGGTGAGCGAGCTGGTGAGTTTGAACTGGGAGAAGGTGGATATTGATAGGGGAGAGTTCGGGGTAATAGGGAAAGGGCGTAAGCAGCGAGTGGTATTCCTCTCCCCTACTGCTCAGGAGGCGCTTTATGAATGGCGGGAGGCTAGAAAAGACAGATATAGTCCGATTTTTATTAATTTGAGTCGGAATAGGCCGGAAGGGGTGTCTCCAGATGGGGGGGAGTTGCGCCTGACGGCGAGGGCGGTGCAGCATTTGGTGGAAAAATATGCCAAAAAGGCGCATTTGCCGCTTAAAATTAGCCCGCATGGCCTACGGCATAGTTTTGCGACTGATTTGTTGACTAATGGGGCGAACTTGAGGGATGTGCAGGAAATGTTGGGGCATAAAAATATTGTTACGACGCAGATTTATACCCATGTGACGCAACCAAGGCTGCGAGAAGTACACAAAAAGTATCATCAAAAAAAGAATTAGTCCTATATTTTTAACAAAACTTTTTTTATAGTGATTTATGTGTGACTTGATTTTGTAGTGGCGGGTTCTGTCGCAGCTCTTTCTTCTAAACAAAACTTTCCCAAATCGGTATTTTTGTTTTTAATAATTTGTTTCAATATTTTCTCTCTCAGTGTCCACTTTTCAAAAATAATTTAATATTTTAGTCCGTTGCTCACTGCCGCGTCAGCGCGGATAAAACACTAGATTATTCTTTAAGCAATGTCCAAGTTTTCGAGATAAAATATTAAAACAATTTTCTTCCAATTCGCTATTGTTTTTTAATCTTTTTATAACAAATTATATCATTGCTATATCAAATTATAAATTAGTATAATTTAGCACTCATGTGTTGTGTCTGCTAAGTTGATTTTTGGGAGTAAAAAATTGATATGAAGCAATTTTTGGCTAATGTGAAAAAGTTGAGGTCTCCCCTACTCTACCGATTTTGGGGGTGAAAAAATGTCGTAAAATAGATCAAAATGTTTGGTTAGTATATCATACTAGTGAAGGGAGATGGGGATTGTTTACGGTGTTGTTTACGGAGACTTTTTTTGTTGCTCAGTGTATGTTAGAAAGCTAGTTATGACGACGAAGAATTGCGAGCAGTTACATCATGAGATCGAGATTAATCTCAGAGCAGCAACTATACCGTAACTAACTACAGCGTAAGTAGGTTAAACCCTACCATTGCCTTGACCTATATTACCTCTTGACAAATGTTATGGGATATGATATACTGTAATAGTTTTTGATATTGGTGGTGGCCACTCGCTGGCCACTGACCGTATTAACAACGCTCTTTCACATAATGACTACGATAGTGCTTGACTGGCGAATAAGATTTGTTCGTCGATTAAGCACTATCGGTAACGATAATTGCTTAAAAAAGAAATCGGAGGAAAATAAATGAGAACCTATGGGATTCAAATGGAAGGCGTTAATAACTATTTCTACAATCTCTACCTGTGGGATTGGGAAAAGAAAGGTTTTAACAGCGACGGTGAAGAATGCTTTGTAGGCTTAAGATTATTAAATTGTCACGCTCCGTATGAAGCTGTGCTTAAGCTTTTGAGTCGGGAGTCCAGAGAAGTACTGTTTCTTCTTACTAAGTTTCATTTTGATAAGAAAGGTGAGAAAAAAACAGACAACTGGTTCTACGATCGGTTGGCCGATGCCCTGCTTGGAGAGAGGCCGAAAACGCTTAAGACACGTCGCAGTATTGTAAAGCAGAGACTTGCTTCTGCTTTCGCGGAATTAGCTGAGACAGAACCACCTCAGGCGTTTGTTGATTACGTAATTGAGGAGGAGCGGCGGAGGGCAAAGGAGGATGACATATTCGAATTTGGAATGGGACATAGGATGCGCCGCCCCGGCACACACTATCCAAGAAAGTTGGTTTTTCAAGATGTGTGGGCTGAAGAACCTACTGCCTATTATTCGCCTTATAAATCCTACTTATAGCTAAGATTAGTCATTATGCAAACGAAGCCTGTTTGGTATTATACCGAACAGGCTTCAATTATTTTGTCCTCATTAGATGTTGTGGACCGTAGGGGACTCGAACCCCTAACCTCCTGCATGCCATGCAGGCGCTCTAGCCAATTGAGCTAACGGCCCTCAAGATGTTAAGGGAGATATTCTATCATAGCTGGCATAAAAATAATAGGGAGGAGATTGGATTACTGGCGTGTTATAATCAAGAGATATGATCAATACTTCCCCACTTTCCGGCATGATGGAATTGTCTCCGGCGGCGCAGATTGAGTTTGACCGCCTGAAAAATATTATCCATCAGACCTATGAAAGCTTCGGCTACTCGAGTATTGATACGCCAGTTTTGGAAAGAGCGGAGGTGTTATTGGCAAAAGCTGGGGGCGAGACAGAAAAACAGATTTATCGGTTTAAGCGCGGGGACGCGGATCTGGCAATGAGGTTTGATTTGACGGTGCCTTTGGCGCGGTATGTGGTGGAGCATCAAAATGAGCTGGCGTTTCCCTTCCGCAGAGCGCATATTGGCAAGGTTTACCGAGGTGAGAGGGCGCAAAAAGGGCGTTTTAGGGAGTTTTATCAGTGTGATGTGGACGTGATCGGTCGAGGCGATTTGGAGCTATTCTATGACGCCGAGGTGTTGGCGATTATCGCGGCGGTATTCACCAAGTTTGATCTGGGGTCATTTACGCTGAGGATTAATAATAGGAAGTTGTTAAAGCAGTTTTTTAGCTTTTTGGAAATTATGGACAGCGCGGAAGTGTTGCGCATACTAGATAAGGCGGATAAGATTGGCGAGGCGAGCGTGAAGAAAGAGTTGAAGCTTTTGAGGCTAAATGGGTTGGAGATCAATAAAGTGTTGGCTTTTAGCAAAATCAGGGGAACACTCGAGGACGTGAGGGGGCAGCTAAAGAAAGTTGACGCAGGTCTATTGAAGGCTTTGGAAAAACCTCTGGCCGAGTTGGAGGAGATAAATGGATTGCTGCTGGCGATGGGGATAAAACAGAATAATTTCTGTTTTGATCTGGCGATTGCGCGTGGACTAGATTATTATACGGGAATGGTGTTTGAGACGAGCTTGGATGAGCACTCAGGTTTGGGGTCGGTGTGCTCTGGAGGGAGATATGATAATTTGACGGGGACTTTTAGCAAGCAAAAAATGCCTGGGGTGGGAGCGAGTATTGGGCTGACGCGGTTATTTTCGCAGCTATTGGAGTTGGGAATAGTCAAGGATGGGGCGCAGAAAACGCCGAGTCAGTTGTTGGTTTTGCCCTTGGGCGAGAAACTGGAGGAGGCATTGGTGATCGCCCAGAAATGTCGAGAGGTGGGATTAAAAGTGGAGACTTATGGGGGAAGTAGAAACTTAAAAAAACAGTTGCAGTATGCCAATAGCAGTAATTGTCCTTGGGCGTTGATTTTGGGTGATGATGAGCTCTCGAGTAAGAAATGGACGTTAAAAAATATGGTTTCTGGAGAACAAAAGACGGTGACTACCGCGCACCAGATTAAATTGGCGATAGAAAAAGCATGAAAATACTTAAATGGCTACTACTGGTCTTGGGGGCAATAGTTATAGGCTTGGGCGTTTTAGGGGGAGTTGGTTATTGGTATTGGCAAGACAATACAAGAGCGGTTTGTGATAAGACGAATATGAGCGGGTGTGCTCCTAGAGAAATTGCGTTTGTGGTGAAGAATGGAGAAGGTATTGCGAGTGTGGCCAAGAGGTTGGTGGAGGAGGGTATGATTAAAAATGAGCCAGTTTTTAGGCTGATTTATAAGTTTTATCCCAGTCAGGCGCAACTTTATGAAGGAGTCTTTCAAGTTATGAACACGATGACGCCCAGAGAAATTGTGGAAGTTTTGACTAGCCCCCCGCAGCAGACGACGGTGACGTTTTTGCCCGGCTGGAGGCGGGAGGAGTTCGCCGAGTATTTGGACGATTTGAGCTTGGCTAATTTTGATAAGGCGGAGTTTTTGGCCGAGACGGCGGGTCTGGAGGGGCAGCTATGGGCCGATACTTACTATATTTTTAAGACGGCCACAGCCGAGGATATAGTGGAGATGCTGACACGAACTTTTGAGGAGAGAACGGCAGATTTGCAGGAGGAAGCTCGGGGAGGAAGCCGGACATGGAAGGAAGTTTTAACCATAGCGTCGATTTTGCAGCGCGAGAGTAAGAAGGGTGAGGAAATGAAGGTGATTGCGGGGATTATCGAGAATAGGCTGGAGGTGGGGATGCGGCTGCAGTTTTGTGCGACGGCGCAGTATGCGAGCGGTTATGACGCTAAGTCGAGGAGTTGGTGGCTGGAGCCAACGCTTTTGGATTTGGAGGTGGCATCGCCTTATAATACTTATGTGAGCGCGGGGTTGCCGCCAGCGCCGATAGCGGCAGCGGGGAGGGCGGCGATGGAGGCGGCGCTGCGCCCAGAGGAAACAGAATATTTCTTTTATCTGCATGATGGCGAGGGGCAGATCCACTATGGGAGGAATGCACAGGAACATAATCAAAATAAAGCAAGGTGGTTGTAGTTGGGCTTGACGACTAGATTAATTAGATATTGACATTGTAGGGGAAAGAAGGTAGAGTCTTTTTAGAAAGGATTAATGTTTATGATTACTCTAGTTAAAGCTCAAGAATTAGCCGCCAAGGCGCATGCCAAGGCTGCCGAGTTGGGGGTGAAGGTGACGGTGGCGGTTACTGATGCCTCTGGGGTGGTGGTGCTTTTGGAAAGAAATGAAGGCGCTTTAGTGGTTTCGCCCACATTTGCTAAGGCAAAGGCCTATACAGCAGCGACTTTATGTATGCCGACTAGTGCTCTGGCGGGCTTTACTGGTGATGGGAAGCCTTATGCGGGACTGCGAGATTTGAGCAAGAAGTTTACGACCATTGCTGGCGGGCTGCCTATTACTGAGGGCGAGCAGGTTGTTGGCGGTATTGGAGTGGGGGGTTCACAAGATCCAACTCAAGACGAGCAATGCGCAGCGGCTGCCTTGGCTTAAAAATAATAGAAAGAAAAATATGGCAGAAACAAAAAAGAAGATTTTAGTCGTTGAGGACGAAGCGGTCTTGTTGGAGTTATATACAGTTACTCTCAGGGGCAATGGCTATGAGGTGATGACGGCTGAGGATGGAGATAAGGCATTAGAGGTGCTAAAAGACAACACTTTTGACTTGATATTGCTGGATATCATGCTGCCGGGCAAAGATGGGTTGGAAGTGCTCAAGACTATTAAGGAAGATCCCACCTATGAACACCAATCTCCCTCGACCATCATGATGTTGACTAATTTGAATCAAGATCAGGTGATTTCGCAGGCGATTTTGGCGGGGGCGAGGGGGTATCTCGTCAAGAGTGATTATAATCCGGATCAGTTCTTGGAGGCCGTGAAGACAACTTTTTCATAAAACTTCCCTAAATCGGTATTTTCATCGTTGAAAGTCTCGAGCACAGCTCGAGAGGTAAAAAGCGATTCTCAACGTACGTAAAGTACGTATCGAATCTCTTTTTCCTTTCAACTTCGAAAATCCTCGATTGAGGAAAGTTTTTACCTCTCCTCTCGCCACTCGCCTCTTGTAAAAGAGTGTATTTTATGGTAAAACTAACCTCTATTTATTTATGGCAGTGACATCTAATTACTCTGGTAAAGATATTAAGGTTCTTGAGGGCTTGGAGCCGGTGCGTAAGCGCCCTGGGATGTATATTGGCTCGACAGATGCCAGAGGGTTGCACCATCTGGCGCAGGAGATTTTGGACAATTCGGTGGATGAGGCCATTGCGGGGTATGGGGCGCATATTGAGATTTATCGCAATGCGGCGAAAAAAGAAGAATACGCCAAGTTGGTAAAATGCAAATCAGACGAGATGGGCGAGCAGGAGATTGTGGTGGTGGATAATGGGCGGGGCATTCCAGTGGACAAGCATGAGTCGGGAGTGTCGGCGTTGGAGGTGGTACTGACGAAGTTGCATGCGGGGGGTAAGTTTGAGGAGACCGCCTATCAGGCGTCGGGTGGGCTGCACGGAGTGGGCTCCTCGGCAGTGAATGCGCTGAGCGCGATTATGCGGGCGGTGGTGAAAAGAGACGGGAAATATCATTATGTATTGCTTTCAAAGGGAGAGGTGGTGGAGCATGCGAGAATAGTTAGTGAGGCGGAGTTTAAGAGCCTTTTTCCTCTGGAGAGTAAGACTTTGATCGAGGAGAATGAGTCGGGAACTTTGGTGGCTTTTGTGCCGGATGCGGGGATTTTTTCGACCACTTCCTTCTCGCATGCCACCCTAGTAAACTCGATTAAGGACCGAGCCTACTTGATGGCTAATATTCATTTTGTTTTTCATGATACGATTAAAAGTTTAGTTCAAGAATACTATTTTGAGTCGGGCATTCGCTCGCTGGTGCAACACCTTAATCGCGACAAAAAGCCCCTGCACGATGTTTTTTATACCACTAATTCTTGGACAGACGAGAAAACGGGCAAAAAAATTGGAGCGGAGGTGGCGCTGCAATACAACGATGCTTTTTATGAGAAGCTGGAGAGCTATGTGAACGTGATTAATACTCCAGACGGAGGAACGCATGTTAATGGGTTTAGGATTGCCTTGAATAAAGTATTGAAGGACTACGCCGACAAGTATAAACTCCTCAAGGAGAAGGAGACTTTTACTTCGGAGGATTTGCGCGAGGGATTGACGGCAGTGGTGTTTGTGAAAATGCCGGCCAATGATTTGCAATTTGAATCACAGACCAAGACCAGACTAAATAACGCGGAAGTGCAGTCGGCGGTGTATCAAATCGTCAAGGATGCGCTGACCAACTTTTTGGAGGAAAACCCCAAGGCGGGCAAGACGATTGTGGATAAGATTATGCTGGCGGCGAGGGCGCGGCTGGCGGCGCGGGCGGCGAAAGATGCGGTGATTCGCAAGGGGGCGCTGGAGGGAAGTGGTCTGCCGGGGAAATTGGCGGACTGCCAGAGCAAAGATGCGGCGGAATGTGAGATTTATTTGGTTGAGGGAGATAGCGCGGGTGGGAGCGCAAAACAAGGCAGGGACAGGAAGTTTCAAGCGATTTTTCCTCTGAGAGGAAAAATCCTCAATACTGAGAGGGCGAGATTAAACAAAATTATTGAGACGGAGGAGTTAAAAAATCTGATTATTGCCTTGGGAGCAGGAATTGGTGAGACTTTTAATCCGGAGAAACTGCGCTATCATCGAGTAATTATTATGACTGATGCGGACGTGGACGGGGAACATATCGCCGCTTTGTGTATGACATTTTTCTATCGCCATTTGCCGGAGATTATCAAAGACGGCTATTTGTATCTGGCGATGCCTCCTCTGTTTCGAGTGTCGGGAGGGGGAGTTGAGGAATATGTTTATACTGAGGCGGAGCGAGATGGGGTGATGGAAAAAATAAAGACTAAGAACCCCAAGGCGACGATTAATATCCAGAGATACAAAGGTTTGGGGGAAATGAATCCCGAGCAGCTCTGGGAAACCACGCTAAATCCCCAGCATAGAATGCTCAAGAGAATTGCTTTGGACGAGGCGGAGAAAGTGGATAAGGTGTTTTCGGTTTTGATGGGAGATGATGTTCCGCCCAGAAAGAAGTTTATCCAAACTCATGCACAATTAGCTAATCTAGATATTTAGAAAGAAAGGTGAATATGTCCGACACATTAAAAGTTTTAATCGAAATCCCTCGAGGATCGCGAGTGAAATATGAGCTCAATGAGGAGACGCTGGAGATGGAAGTGGATCGAGTGATGCCGACGATGATGGGTTATCCGATGGATTATGGTTTGATTGAGGGGACGGCAGGAGAGGATGGTGATGCTCTGGACGCGCTGGTGTTTATTTCCGAGCCGGTGATATCGGGGGTGTTTTTGAAATGCAAGATGATTGGAGTGTTGGAGATGGAAGACGAGGAAGGGATTGATCATAAGATTGTGGTGGTGCCGGCAAAGGCCAAGATTGACCCGATCTGCGGAGAGTGGGAGTCGATCAAAGATATTCCTGAGGCCAGAAAAGCGCAAATCAAACATTTCTTCGAGCATTATAAAGATTTGGAGAAGGGGAAGTGGGTGAAATTGAATGGCTGGCATGATGCCAAGCGAGCGGAGGAGATTTATAAGGCGGGAGTGAAAAGATATGAGGAGGAGATGGAAGACTGCGATTGTGGTTGCAAGGGGAAGTGCGCCGAGTGTAAATAGAAAAAAGTATGTCAGAGGAGAAGAACACCATCACCATCGAGAACGTTGACGAAGAAGTGGTGGATATGGAGGAGCTGGCTTATGTGCAGGATGAGGTGGTGGATTCTCCTTTTGGCAAACTTAAAACTCGAGGTATTGTTAAGGAGATGGAGACGTCTTATCTTAACTATGCGATGAGCGTGATTGTGGCGCGGGCACTGCCAGACGTGAGGGATGGATTAAAGCCGGTGCATCGGCGCATTCTCTATATGATGAGCAAAGCGGGGATGCACTACTCGAGTCCGCATAAGAAATGCGCGCGGATTGTGGGGGACGTGATGGGACGCTATCATCCGCATGGCGACTCCTCGATTTATATGGCGCTAGTGCGGCTGGCACAAGACTTCTCGATGCGCTATCCGCTGATTGACGGGCAGGGAAACTTTGGCTCGATTGATGGCGATGCGCCAGCGGCGATGCGCTACACCGAGGCGCGGCTGGCGAAGATTGCGGCGGCGATGACGGATGATCTGGATAAGGAGACGGTATTGATGGTGGATAATTATAATGGTGAGCTCAAAGAGCCCTCGGTGTTGCCGGGGAGATTGCCCAATTTGCTATTAATGGGGTCGGAAGGGATTGCGGTTGGGATGGCGACCAAGATTCCGACGCATAATTTGGTTGAGGTGTGTCAGGCGGTGAGGGCGATGATTGAGGTGGGGAGTGTGGGGGCGGGGGCGGACAAAGAAATGTTTACTTTTGAGCTGCCGAGCGACTCGAGTAAGATCTCGACGGAGTCGGATTTGATTGATAAGGTGGTGGAGGCCTCACCGGAGGATATTGCGGGAGTGTTTTCCTCGACTATCTCCCATGATGAAATTATGACCTATATTAAGGGGCCGGACTTCCCCACTGGCGGGATTATTTATGACGCCAAGGCTATTTCTGAGGCTTATGCCACGGGGCGAGGGAGAATTATTACCAGAGCCAAGGCTGAGATTGTGGAGAGTAAGAAGGGAGGCTTTCAGATTGTGGCGACGGAGATTCCCTATCAAGTGAATAAGACAAAGTTAATCGAGAAAATTGCCCAGTTGGTGAAGGATAAGCGGATTGTGGGAATTAGAGACATCAATGATTACTCGGACAGGAAGGGACTGAATGTCACTATCGACCTCAAGAAAGACGCGAAACCAAAAGTGATTTTGAATAAGTTGTTTCAACTCTCCGAGTTCCAGACCTCTTTTTCGCTAAACATGGTGGCCTTGAACTCGCAGGGGGTGCCGCAGCTGATGAACTTGAAGCAAGTGTTGCGTGAATATGTTACTCATCGAGAGCTGGTGATTATTAAGAGGAGTCAGTTTGAGCTAGTGAAGGCGCGCAATAGAGCGCATATTCTCGAGGGATTATTGATTGCTCTGGATAATATTGACGCGGTGATTAAGACAATTAGGGAGAGTTATGATGATGCGAAGGAAAAATTGATGGAGAAGTTTAAGCTCTCGGAGGTGCAGGCGCTAGCAATTTTGGAAATGCAGCTTAAGAGGCTGCAGGGACTAGAGCGAGATAAACTCGAGGAGGAATATAAACAGATCCAACAAACGATTATTCAATTATTAACTTTGCTAAATGACCCCAAGAAGATTTTGGCGAAGCTGAGTGAGGAGACGCAGGAGCTGATTGATGCTTATGGCGATGAGCGGCGGACGAAAGTGATGAAGGCGAAGGTGGGTGAGTTTAGTGAGGAGGATTTGATTAGTAATGAGACAGCGATTGTGACCTTGACCCAGACTGGATATATCAAGAGGCTGAGTCCGGATAGTTTCCGTGCTCAGAGCAGGGGCGGGAAGGGGGCGACGGGAGTGAAGATGAAGGAGGAGGACGTGGTGAAGAATCTGCTGACGGTGAAAACGCATGATTATATTATGCTGTTCACGACTTTGGGGAGGGTGTTTAAGTTGCGGGCTTTTGAGATACCGGAGGCGTCGCGCCAAGCTAAGGGGACGGCGGTGGTGAATCTGATTAGTTTGAAGGCAGACGAGAAAGTGGATAATATTTTGATTGTGGATCCGAGCAAAGATGCGGACAAGTATGTGGCGTTGGTGACGCGGATGGGGTTGGTGAAAAAGACGGCGGTGAAGCTGTTTGATAATATTCGCCAGAACGGAATTATTGCGATTGATTTGAATAAAGATGATAATTTAGTCTGGGGAAAGATTACTACTGGCGAGGATGATATTATGCTGATTACGCGAAAGGGCAAGTCGATTAGGTTTAGCGAAAAAGAAGTTAAGAGCTCGGCGCGGGATACGAAGGGGGTGAAGGGGATTGCGCTGGAGAGGGAGGATTATGTGGTGGGGGTGGAGAGTATTAATCAAGAGGAGAAAAATAATGATAATGCGCAGCACTTGCTAGTGGTGACGGAAAATGGGCTGGGCAAGAGGACGAAGCTGAGCGAGTATCCGCTACAGAAGCGCTCGGGGATGGGGGTGAAGGTTTCGGAAGTGACGGCTAAGACGGGTCGAGTGGCGATGGCGGGCAAGACGAATAAACAGAGTGAGGAGCTGATTATCTCGACGCAGCTGGGGCAGACGATTAAGTTGTCGCTGGAGGATAAGAGTGTGCCGGTGTTGAGTCGTGCCACACAAGGAGTGATTTTGATTAGACCAGAAAAAGGCGACAGTGTTGTGACGGCGACAGTTACCATCAAGCAAGAGCTCGCCTAAATCGGTATTTTCATCGTTGAAAGTCTCGAGCACAGCTCGAGAGGTAAAAAGCGATTCTCAACGTACGTAAAGTACGTATCGAATCTCTTTTTCCTTTCAACTTCGAAAATCCTCGATTTATGCTTCGCTTTAACGTTTGGGTCTCTTAAAATTATTTTAATATTTTCTCTCTCAAGTGTCCACTTTTCAAGTTGTGAATAGAGAACTAATTCATTTTTCTTATTCCGAGTTCGCAAGACGAAACATATTTTTCGGGTTGCTAGAAGATGACTTGCAGGGCGTTAGCCCTGACTTTCTTCTAGCCACCAGCGAAAAATACTGTCGTTTGCTCTCTAGTCATAATAAAAATAAACTAGTTCTCTATACATTAATATGATTTCAATTTTTTAGTATCAAACCTTGATATACCAGTCTTTTTTTGCATAACTCCAGATTAGGCAGACGGAGGGATGAGAGTGCCAGAGGCCCGTCTGGAAAGCTGAAGATTTTGAAAGCTTGATATATCAAGCTTTTCCTCGAGAAATCATTTTAGCAGTCGAGTTGGTCGAGTGCGGAGTTTTGAATATTGGCGATGATGTCTGGGGTGAGGGTAATGCCCGCTAACTGCAGAGCACACAGGGCGGCGCCGGCGGCGGGAGGAATAGTGGGGATAAAAGTGGTGGCGCTGGGGAGACGTTCGCGGAGGCATTCTGGGAAGATATGGGCGGCTGGCTCTCGAGTGATGACACTGCCGGTGATGCCGAGCTTGATGTCGGCGGTGGGCAGCTGGAGTTTGTTGACGACAGCGACGATGAGCTCAACTCCTGCTCTCAGGGCTTGGTAAAAAATCTGTTGGGCAATAACATCACCGCCTAGAGCAGCTTGAGCTACCAACGGCGCTAAAGCCGCAATCTTGGTTTTTTCTTGGCGATCGGAGTGGAGCCAAGCGGAGAGATCGCCATACTCCTTAATTTTGAGGTGGGTGAAAATGAGTTCGCGCAAAGCGGCGGCGTCGCTATCGCGGCCGTCGATCCCGCGGATAATACGCTTAAGAGCGAGAAGGCCTAAATGATAGCCGCTGCCCTCATCGGTCAAAACCCAATCTAAGCCGCCGGCGACGGCTTCTTTATTATCGGCAGTGCGGCCATAACATTTGGAACCGGTGCCACAAACGAAGACGACGCCGGATCCGCCAAAAAAGGCGGCTGCATGGAGGGCACTAGTATCGCTTTGGATTTCTAGCTTTTGAAACTTCACCGCGTCAAAATTATGAGTAATAAGCTGCTCGGCTATTTTTTGCTCTTTAGGAGAGTTAATTCCCGATGCACCAATAAAAATAGCTTCGTAGTTTGGCTCCTGATTTATCTTGGCAGCGGCAGCGATGAGAGTGGATTGGAGGTTGACGATGGCAGCAGCACCTTGGGCGATAATGCTGCCAGAACCACCCTTGCTAAAGGCGAGAAAATGACCAGAAGCGTCAATGACGAAACAGCGAGTGGTGGTGCCGCCAGCGTCGATGCCGGCAAAGAGTTTTTGGGACATCAGAATAGCATATCGTATAAGGATCTAAAGAGGAGGGGTTTGGGGTCGGGCCTTTGGGCGACTGCGGCTGCTACCGCATCAAGTTGATCGGGAGTGATGGGCTGAGGGGGAGGGAGGGTCTCGTCTTGGAAATGATCGGAGAGGAGAGAGAGCGGGGTGGCATGGGGGTCGGCCATGATGAGGCTGGGCCAGTTGGGCTCTAGTCTCTCGAGGAGAGCACAAGCGAAGATGCCGATATTATAGCCTTCTTTGACTAGGCCGTGTTTGAGGTAAACATCCTCGCGAGTGGCCAAGAGAGAGAAAGCGCGGTCGAGGTCGGCTTGATCCTTAATTTGGTCTGGGTAGCCGATATAGAGGCCGGTGACAACTTCGTAATAATTGGCGACACCTTCTATGCGGTCGAGATAGAGGGAGTTTTGATAATCCTCGGGGAATTGGGACTTCCAGTCCTCATAGGTGGCGAGGGCGTCGAGAATTGATGAGGTGTCGTTGGGGTTGCTAACAGCTTTCATGAGCTGGCGTTGGAGCTGAGCGCGAGCGGCCCGAGCGGCCGTTTCCTCGAGAAACTCGCTGCGAGAGCGATTGGGGACTTCGTCCATGACTTGCCATTTTGAGCCGCCCTGCTCGAGAAAATGGAAGCTTTCGTGGGTGAGAAAGAGGATGGTGTCGTGGGTTCCGAGATGGAGATATTTTTGCCATTTAAGATAGTTGGTCAGATCTTGTCTGGAAAGAGCATAGTACATGCCGCCATCGAAAAAACTAAAGCCGTCCACATAAGCTTGGCGGGAGAAACCATAGCTTAGAGCCTGAGATTTCGGGAGGGAGGTGATGGCGCCGTCGGGTTCGATCAGCCAAAACTTATTTTGTCCAATACTTTCGATAATTATTGATTGATCGAGTACTGTGTTTTCGGGCCAGAGCGTGGGGGCGAGGTCATTATAGCGTTTTAGCTGGGAGGCGAGCAGGGGGAGAAATGCTTCGATGGTGGTGGGTTGATTTTCCTGAGGGCCGAGGGTGAGGACACCGTCGGTGGCGGCAGCGATAGTGGGGACGGAGGAGGTGGCTTCGGGGAAGAAAACTTTATGGGCGAGGAAGACGCCGCCATAGACGAGGACGGTGGGGATGGCGATGATGAGGGCTAAAACTTTTAATGGTTTGGGGATTTTTTTCATATGGGGAGATTATAACATTTTAATTAACACTCGCATTATTTCAACTCCAAATCCTTCAACCGCTTAGTTAATTTTTGCACTGTTAAAAACGGTGACTTAGTATGATTATCGCGTTGATTAGAATTGACGACGGCATTCTTAATTAGTCCCTCCGGATCGTTAAAAATTGCTTCCTCCAGCCATTTTAGATCAGTTTTGTTATATACACCTGCTAAGCCATATCGGCTGCCATGTTTGGCGAGCTTGGCGATGATCACATCGACTTTGGTATCTTTGGCCGGCTCAAAGTGTTGTAGTAAGTATGACTCAAATTGAGGTTGAGAGAATCCTAGGAGCACATGGTGTGTTTTTGCGTATTCGGTTAATTCTGGATAGCTCAGGGTCATTTCGTCATTGTCACACACAGCCCAAGTTTCGATATCAGTTGTTTCGAACCCGTCGCCATAATACTCCGCAAGTTTCACTCTTTCTTTGACACAACGATCAACTAGCTTTTTGTGTTGTTGGACTACTTTCTGTACCTTAATGTTGGTGACTGCACTAATGCGCAACAATCGAATCAAAATATCAAAGTAAGTTTGTTCGGTTTTACCCTCGCAGCAGATCAGAATGGCGCGAGGGGTCTTTGTCATTTAGACGTCCAATCTAATTTTGGGAACTGCTCCGTAAATGCCTTGTCTGTACCGTTTTTCAAATGACTCTCCCTCCCTTACTGATTTACTAGTAAGGGGGGTAATGATCGACTCCTCATCTAGGTTTTTTTCAACGAAAATAATATCTTCACGACTTAAAGTACCTTCATCTCGAGACATCAAATAGGTGTTGTGGGTATTGAGTATAAGCTTGGCGTTGCCTTTATTTCGCTTATATAAGGCGATTATTGAATTGGCCAATTTGGGATGCAAATAAGCTCCAAACTCGTCGATATACACGGTTTTACCTCTATTAACAGCGTCAATTATCGGTACAATAATTTCAAAAAACTTTTGTGTCCCCATTGATTCTTGACTGCCAAAGTCGAAGCCAATCTGTCCAGTAACCCTTCTTCCTTCATCTCTGACGACATGAACAGTGTGGGTAAGTAGGCCACCACTAGCCCTCATATTGTTCTTTATTTCCTCAGTAAATGGTAGCTGGGAAATCATTTCCTCGGGGAGCGGAGCCGGCTGAATCAAAAAGTCGCGAATAGTAAAATCACTAAGTTTGAGCATTTCCAAAGCCTGCTGTCTTAACTCCTGATTTTGATTTATGAGAAAGATGGCTAGACCGGCAATATTGCCGTCTCCGCCATGGATAATATAGAGAGAATCCATTAAAGAAAAGAGGATGTTGGAATACTCGTTATTATCTTCTCTGGCTTTAGTGATAAGGAGGGTTTCGGCTCTAGTTTTATCGGCGAGCTTCTTATTAAATCCATACTCACCAGCCTTGGAGCTTAGGTTCTTGTCTTTATCGCGAGAAAAAATCACTTTATATTTATCAGTATCGCTGTTTTTTTCTCTTAGAATCTCACTGGTGACCATTTCTTTATTAACTGCAAAAGAGTAAATAAAAATACGATTATTGGAGTTAAACTTCAACTCAAATGCAGAGTCCTCTTGATTAGAGCCTACTCGCAACTGAAACGGATCATATAGAGTGCGGCTATTTGCCAAGGCTGATTTTTCAATAAACTCTTTAATCGTCCATAAGGCTTTTGCAGTATTCGATTTACCGCCGGCATTGGGACCAAAAATAGCTGTAACCTGACGAGCATCGTTGTCGTCATCGCTAAAATTAATTAATTGGGTATTATAAAACGATCTAAAGTTGGTAATCTTTAGACTCAAAAGCTGGACTTTATTTGTCATAGAAGGGTTATTATAACATAATTATCCCGTAAGTCAATGGTTTTGTAAACTTTTTACAAAATTGCGTACTTGTGGGGTAATATATGGCATGAGGCACGGTTAAGTGAGGCACGAGCGGGATTCGAACCCGCGAACCAAGGTTTTGCAGACCCGGCCATTAGACCACTCTGGTATCGTGCCGCGTGGTATGGTTATTATACTATAAAAAGAGAGAACTTAATTTATTTTTATACTGCAGTTTCTCTAATATTTTTTTCTCAAGTGTCCACTTTTCAAGAATAATTTAGTATTTTAGTCCGTTGCTTACTTCGCTCGCAGCGGATAAAACACTAAATTATCCTTTAAGCAGTGTCCAAGTTTCGAAAAAATATCAGAAAAACTGCAGTATAATAACAACTCATGTTAAGTCTAAAAAACTTCACTTACACCCTGCCAGAGGAGCTGATCGCTCATAGTCCCGCGGCGCGGCGGGATGAGTCGCGTCTGCTGGTCTTTGATAAAAACAAGGGCGAGGTGGCGGGTCATAGGCGGTTTTTTGAGCTAGGGGAGGTTTTGGAGCAGCTCTCCCCTACCCCACTAATGATAGTGCGCAATAAATCGGCGGTGATTCCAGCGAGGCTAAAGGGACACAAAATAGATGGCGCGGGGAGAGCAGGAAAAGAGACGGAAATATTGCTGGCGAGACAGCAGGACTGCTCCTCAAAGATAGTATGGGAATGCTTAACTCGGCCGAGGTTAAAAGAGGGCGAGAGGGTGGTTTTTGGACCCGAAAATGCATCTGATAGTTTTGTGGCTGAATGCAAGAAGAATGTCGGTTATACCAGATTAATCTCTTTTGAAAGGAAGGATAAAAATAACCGAAAAGACTCGCTGGATGATTTTTATCGGTGGGTGAATAAAATGGGCTGCACTCCCCTACCCCCTTATATTAAAAGTGATAAAAAAGAGGATGAGCTGCGAGAGCTTTACCAAACGGTTTATGCGGACAAAAAAGCGGCAGGGAGCGTGGCGGCGCCAACGGCGGGACTGCACTTTACTGATGAGTTATTAGCGCGGCTGGGGGAGAAATATCCAATAGTGGATTTGACGTTACATGTGGGGCTGGGGACGTTTTTGGGAGTGAAAGAAACGGACATCGCCAAACATCAGATGCATGCGGAAGCTTATAGTTTAAGCGAGGAGACGGCGAGGGAAATAAATGAGCATAAAGCGCGCGGGGGAGAAATATTGGCCATTGGGACAACAACAACGCGAGTGCTGGAGAGTTGCTGGGATGAGAAAAATAAGTGTTTGACGGCGGGAGAGGGAGAGACCGACATTTTTATTTATCCGCCATATAAGTTTCGGGCGGTGGATCATTTGCTGACCAATTTTCATCTTTCGGAATCGACTTTATTGATGTTGATTGCGGCCTTAACCTCGAGGCCGAATGTGGCGAGTGATTTTGAAACTTTCCCTAAATCGCCCATAGGCAGGGCTTACAGGCAGGCAATCGCCAATAAGTATCGGTTTTTCTCTTTTGGGGACGCGATGTTGATCTGGTAGGAAAAGCGGATTGATAAATGACCCCAATTAATGCTATCATGGGGTTTATGAAAGCGTTCTCTCGCCCAAAATGCGATTAGCACTGCTCAATGACTGCTTGGCCTTGATGGAGCACACGGCTTATCTGGCGGATAAAGTCCCAAAAAAATGGGGATTGTGGCTGGCTGAGCCTTTAAGCAGAGAGCTGGGGGGGGGATGTCCTAATCT
>Ga0099364_10003544_pt1 | contig 24161 bp, 13 predicted proteins | sample TergutTh196P3_FD_73070 | JGI IMG/M metagenome (GOLD analysis project Ga0099364, IMG submission 73070) | Microcerotermes parvus P3 segment gut microbial communities from Pointe-Noire, Republic of the Congo - Th196 P3 | ecosystem: Host-associated > Arthropoda: Insects > Digestive system > Gut ...
CAGTTATGGTACAATCGGCTTAACCTTTCCTCGTAAAAGAGCCTGTTTTCTAGTAAAATCAGGCTCTAAATCTGGGAAGTTCTAGCCAAATTCGGTACAGGTGGCACTGAGTCGATACCCCCATTCTATTATATTATACGTGTCGCGGATGATTCTTGCCATTGAGACAACGGGAAAGTGTGGTAGCGTTGCCCTGTTGGACGGTGATCGATGCCTTCGTGAAATCCGCCTGATTGAACGCAGTGCGAAGTCGCTGGTGCCGACGCTTGTCCGTTTATTAGATGAAGAACATTTCGACGGGATTGATGTGGTCGCCGTGGTTGTCGGTCCCGGTTCGTTTACGGGCCTCCGCATCGGCGTTGCAACGGCCAAGACCCTTGCATACGCACTGGGTACGAAGATTGTTGCCGTCGACACGATGTTTACTGTTGCCGCCGGTTTTCGTGGCGTGGAAAATTCCGTTCGATTTTTGTCGGTCGGCGTCGACGCCCAGCGTGGCGATGTTGTAACGCAAACCTTCGAATTGTCACGGCAAGGACCGCAACCACTTTCGGAACGGCGCCTGATTTCCGTCGCTGAATGGTGGGGCGAAAAGGATCGGTATTCTGGTATCCAGTTTACGGGACCGGCGTTGGAACGCTTTGGCTCACTGGCGCCCGATGGGGTGATCCTCGCGGACGAATCGCTCCGAATGCCTATGGCTTCGGCTGCCGGTCGTTTGGCAGCCACACGATTAGCCGACGACGAATTCGACGACCCGTGGTCGCTTGTTCCGATTTACTCACGCCTCAGTGCCGCCGAAGAACGACAAAGTACCGCCTAGAGCGCATTAAAAATGGGGCTGGACAACACTCCCGTCTCCCCGATTCCCGTCACCCCCGCGCAGGCGGGGGCCTAGAGGACAGATGTTCACATCTTCTTTAATGGCAAAAGGTTATGGCGATGAAACAAACTCAATGACGTCTAGGGTCTAGGCCCCCGCTTTCGCAGGAGGGACAGGTTGTGGAAGCCTATTGAAGTAATGACGAAATTGGAGTATCCTTTTGATCGTACTTGAGTGACGTCTCCTTTACTTGTCGTAATATGTACGGTGAACTGATACCTGTCGGCGGCGGTGATCCGATTCCGCTCCGAAAATCGGAGCTGGTTATCGGACGCCATGAGGACTGTGACATCGTCCTGCGATTCAGCAATGTTTCGAGCAAACACTGCAAGCTCGTTCTTTCCAATGGATATTGGTATGTCCTCGATCAGCGGAGTAAGAACGGCGTCAAAGTAAATGGTGTTCGCGTGACCGATCATCGAGTCGATCCCGGCCAAACGCTCCTCGTTGCAAAACATGCATATCGTTTGCAGTACAGTCCAACGCGAAACGGAGCGACCGGCCCGCCGCCAAGTGAGGTATTTCAGGAAGAGGAACTCATGTCGCGTTCGCTCATGGAAAAGGCCGGTTTGCAACGAGCGGCACAGAAAGTTCATGATGTGGGGAGTACGGTCGCCGATCTGTCCATCGTCGAAACGACGCCAAAACCGACAAAAAAAATCCCGGCAGGGCACGATTTCTTCGACGAGCTGAACTTCGATTGATTGACTCTCGTTGTGTGCGGAGTACCGCACGCGACTTTCGGAGAAAGTCACCTACCTTGGAAAGTCGCCTACCCTGGCACTCACGATGCTCTCACTACACGAAATTCTCGGTCCCGACGGTTCAATTGCCCGCCGATTGGAACGCTACGAAAAACGCTGTCAGCAGTTCGAAATGGCCGAGAAAACCAACGCCGCCTTCGTCGCCCGGCACCATCTTGCCGTCGAAGCGGGAACCGGCGTCGGAAAAAGTTACGCCTACCTCGTTCCGGCTGTCCTTCAAACGGCAGAAACGCAACTGGAAACACCGAAAAATACGCCGAATGAAGACGACGATCCGTTCTACGGTGACAAGCCCGCTCACACGATACCGCCGAACGACACCAAAGACTTTTTCCCACGTGCCGTCATTTCGACGCACACGATCAGTTTGCAGGAACAGCTGATCGAAAAGGATATTCCGCTCTTGCGGTCGGCACTACCCATTGAGTTTTCGGCGGTTCTCGTCAAGGGACGGAGCAACTATCTTTGTCGACGGCGTTTGCGCAATGTGTTCCAAAAACGGACGGCGTTAATCGGCGATTACCATCAACGGGAGCTCGAGCGACTCGCTCAATGGGCTGAGAAAACTGCCGACGGCTCGAAATCCGATTTGAACCCGGAACCGGCGTGGGAAGTTTGGAACGAAGTTTGCTGCGAAACCGGCAACTGCCTCGGTCGCGCCTGCACGGATTACAAAGAGTGCTTCTACGCCAAGGCCCGGCGACGAATCGCCAACGCCCAAATCATCGTTGTCAACCACGCGGTTCTTTTCAGTGATCTGGCCATTCGAATGCAGGGCGGAAGCATTCTGCCGACGTACAATCTGCTCGTGTTCGACGAAGCCCACACGATGGAACAGGTCGCGGCGGACCATCTGGGACTCTCCGTGACGCAGGGACAAATCGAGTACAATCTCAATCGACTCTACAACGACCGAACGAACAAGGGGCTGCTTTCAGGCCGTAACGATGTCGCCTCCCAATTGACGGAAGCCGCAAAACTTGTCGTCGACGAAACCCGACTTCGGGGGGAAACCTTCTTTTGGGACCTCGGCGACTGGCTGCAAAAACGCCCCGGCAACAACGGACGGGTGCGGCAACCGAATATCGTCAACAACGGCCTGTCGGAATCAATCCGAACGTTGGGCGAGAAGCTAAGGGAAATCATCGAAAAGATCAAAAATCCTGAAGAACGGCAGGAACTCCGCGCGGCCAAAGACCGCGTGATGTCCCTCGGCGAAGCCGTCAACACTTGGTTGCGCCAAAGTTTGGAGGACGAATCGGTCTATTGGCTCGAACAAACTTGGTCGGCAAGGGGAATTCCCCGAACGACGATCAACGCCACACCGTTGGATGTCGGACCGATACTCCGGGAACACCTCTTCGAAAAGATTCCGAGCGTCGTGATGACCAGCGCAACCTTGGCAACGGGACCGTATGCTCCGACGCCGATGGTAGGACGCAAAGGTAGCGATCCATTCGCGTTTTTCAAGAGCCGGATCGGTTTGACGACGCTGGATTCGATGCAACTGGGAAGTCCGTTTGATTTCCGAAAACAGGTTACGCTGGTACTTGTCCGAGGCGGTCCGGCTCCAACGGAACGTGACGAGCTATTGCGTCCCCATTACAGAACGATGCTCGAAAAATACCTCACGGAAACAAACGGCGGAGCGTTCGTACTGTTCACGAGCTATCAATTATTGAAACGTCTCGCGGCCGATATGACGCCGTGGATGGCGGAGCGAAATTGGCCGCTGTTCGTTCACGGTAGTGGAATGCCGCGAAGCGAAATGGTCCGCCGATTCAAGGAATCGGAAAACGCCGTGCTGTTCGGCACTGATAGTTTCTGGCAGGGAATCGACGTACCGGGAAACGCCTTGCGCAATGTCATTATCACGAAACTGCCGTTTCTCGTGCCGAATCAACCGGTCGTCGAGGCGAAGATCGAGGCGATCCAAGCACGTGGCGGCGTACCGTTCCGGAAATTCCAGCTTCCGCAGGCGATTCTCAAGTTCAAACAGGGGTTCGGACGTTTGATCCGTACAAAAACCGATACCGGCCTCGTCGTCGTCCTTGATACCCGGATTCAAACGCAATCTTACGGACGCCAATTCCTCGAAGCGTTGCCGACGTGTACGGTTCGTGTTGACAGCGTTACTCCCAGCTCCTTCTAACAAGGCAGGTTGCCGCTCGGCGGTCAGTTGCCTTTGGGAAAATTTGTTAGCGGACCGGAGAAACCTCATTCCGATTCGATACGCACCGGCTCCTGCGACTCCTTCGAGTGTCGGCCTCTGACATACTCCTGATCGTTATCTACCAACTCTGTAATGTCGTACTCGAATGATCGGCCTTCGTCGTCTTCAAAGGTAATGGTATCGCCCTCAAGACGGACAACCATGGCAAAAAAGTCAAGAGGCGCCCCGTTCTGCCCACGCCAAGGGCGAATCTCCGTCAAGTTCTGCTCCCGAAGTGTTTTTGCATCCCATTGTTTGAATTTCTCGTAAAGGGCTGCCTTTGCATCGCACTCGGCAATAACCTGCTCATATTTTACTCTGTTGATCGCTTTTTCTGCGAACTCTTTGAGTACTGCATTGATCTCCGCTGCCTGCTTTATTCTCGGATAAAACAACCACTTGACCTGGACGTTTTTTTTCGCTGGAAACTTTCCTTTGATTGCCTGTAACTTGTCGATCATAATCCCATCAATATCGATCAATGTTCTGATTCTCTTCTCCATACCATCTATTGTGATTTTGGAGGATAAAACGACTCTGAATCTCATGTCCGGATGCTCCTGCCAATACTTGACAAGGTCGTCTCAAATGGCGATTTCCCATACTTTGACAGTGTGTTTCCAGCTTTTTCCCCTAGTTAAACGTAATGTAAATGTAGTCGTTGGAAAGAGCTGGTCGAGTTCTTCCCGAAGATATTGAGCGTATTCGGGATAATAGTGTTTGGGTCTGGGCCTCAACAGAGAGACATAATCTTGCCGGGCTCCGGTCGAGGATACGGAATGACTAACTCCTCCGAAAGAGTAAATGTCAGAAGTGTAGACAACTGTTGCGTGAGGCGACAAACAGGCAATCGTTGTGGTCTGGTCTCCGTTCTCCTCATTCAAATCCAAACGAACTTCAAGGGAATCTTTTCGATTCTCTTCCGCACAAAAAACCGTTTCCAGACATTGGCAAACAATCAAAACGACTACGGCAATACGAATGCTCATGATAATGATAATGGTGTAGGGTGTTGTAGAACTAAATCCATCGGCGAATTATTGCCCCGCTTAATGAAAATTATCCACGTGACCGAAGTTTGCCTAAACTGCCGATTTTAGCTTTACCTTGAAAAACACAGGAACCGGAATAGAGCCTTAAAGAATATGTGGTGGCCTATTCTCTAGGCCACCGCCTTCGTGGGGGAGAATGGCAATAAACGCTCCGTTAATGTTTGTAAAAATATTGAATTTCCCCGTGTTTTTAGCGATCCTATCCGCCCTGTAATGGCAAGAGATAAAACCGTACAGTATCTTGATTCGGGGCGGCAATTTCTACACTTTACACTCTACACTCAGCATAACAACATTGATTCCGGAGCCGATTCCGAGGAGGGCGACCCGTTCGCCGGGATGAACAAATCCGCTTTCAAAGCCGATGGACGCCGCCGTCGGCAGCGCGGCACTGCCCGTATTGCCGAGGTATTCGAGTGTCGAAAAGTTGATCTCCATCGGCAATCCCAACGTCTCGAAGAGCAATTGTTGGTGCGTCCGACCAACTTGATGGCAAAAGGTTCGGGCAATGTCTTTCTGCGTCCAACCGACTTCGCTCAAAAAGGGATCGAAGGCCGCCGCCGCCGCACGGATGCCTTCCTGCATCAGGGTTTCCGAATCGGTCTGCATCAGCGGATTCATCGCATCGCCACCGGATTGGTCCGTATCGCTCCGACAGAGATCGCAATGCTCCGTTTGGGCGTACACGGTGCCGCCGAGCAAGCGATTGCCCGTCCGACTGACCGCCGACGATGTGAGTAAAACCGCCGCACTGCCGGAGCCGATAGTCAGCGAAGCGAACGCCAACTTCACGCTCTTGCGGTCAATCGAGAGGTCTGTATTCAATTGCCGAACAGTCGCTTCCAATAGCGAGCGGGAACTCTCCGTGCCGACGACGATACCCGCTTCGATTTGGCCGAGTTCGATCATATTGGCAATCAGCACCATTCCGTTGAGGATTCCGAGACAGGCGTTCGAGATGTCAAGCACTGTACAGGTCGGCGGCAGACCGAGCGCACGGTGAACACTGCACGCCGTTGCCGGTTCCAAATAGTCGCGGCAAACGGAAGCATGGATCAAGGCCCCGATCCATTTTGGCTCGATTCCGGTCCGTTCGATGAGTTGCCGTACCGTTTCGACGCTTTGTTCGCCGGGCGTTCGACCTCGTTTCCAGAGTCGCCGTTCGCGGATGCCCGTCAGGAGTTCCAATCGGCCTTCCGGCAGTTTCAACCGCGAATAGAGCGGTTGGAGCATTGTTTCCAACTCCGCCGTCGTCAGGACTTCTTCAGGAAGCGTATGCGAAAACGCCTCTATGCAAACATTCGTGTATTTCATCTTTTCACAAGGTGGGCGATTTTCTCCGAAAATCGTGTCAGTTTCGGAAAACCACCCCACCGTCAATTTCATTAGGTCGTTGTGTAACCCAAAATTTCGTCATTTCCGCGTAGGCGGGGATCCAGAGAAACAAGGTTAATATCTGCCCTCTAGACCCCCGCCTACGCGGGGGTGACGGGGTTATACAACAGGTTTATTTAATGGGTTAGACCGAAATTCCACATTGTTTGCTGCACCGACGTACCAGAGCTTCGCCGTTAATTGTATTGCGCATTGTGCCGCTTTTGGTAGGCTCATTTTTCGTCGAGACTCTTGATTCGGACGTTCCGAAACCGAACGGGGTCGCCGTGTCCGAGAAACCCGATGAATCCTTTCTCACGAAACAATCCCGGATGCGGGCCGCCGTGTGGTAGCGGCTTGTCCTTGAACTCCGTAAGGTCCGCATCGACAATCATGACCCCGTTGAGCGTAACAGTGATCTTCGTGCCGCGTGCGATGATTTCCTCCGTGTTCCATTCGCCGACTGGTTTTAGGTGTCCCCTCTTCGCTGGAACGACGCCGTAAATCGAACCGTGAAATTGCCAGGCTTGGAGGTTTTTGTACTTATCCGCCGTGTCGTCGAGAATCTGGATTTCCATGCCGTGCCAAGCGACGTCTTTGTGAATCGACTCGGCTCGGATACCGACGCCGTTGTTTCCACCCGGCGGTAGTGCAAACTCAAATCGAAAAATGAAGTCGCCGTATTCCTTGACGGTCAACAGGTTTCCACCCTCGCGGCAGACGATTTCACCGTTTTCGATAGGATAGCCGGGAATGACGGCATCGTGCCAGATTTCCGGCGAGAGTTCCTTACCGTCGAAGAGTAGCTCGAATCCTTCGGCCTTTTCCTCTTTGGAAAGCGAGTTCACAGGCGATTCCGCAAAAATCAATGCGTCAACAAATAGCGCTAATGCAAAAAAACAGAGTCGTGTCATGGTTTATGGCCGCAACCCGTGGCCGCAGAATACAGAGCGGATCAATCGGAACAAGTCCCACCTCGCTCCTCATAGAGTAACCAATTGTTTCCAGCTTGTCAACCGAGTGATCCGACATTGGAATCAGCGAGGGTGAGTCAAAGTTTTGTTGGCAAGAGTAGGTTGCCGACCGCCGGTCGGCAACGTGCGGTACTCCGCACAAAGACCCCGTGTCGGCTGTCGCCGACGCAGCCGCCCGGCGGTCGGCTGCTTACCTTTCGTACTTTGCAATCCGCGTGGTGAGTGGGGTTGCAATTCGTGTCAAAATTGCGTATTTTCGGAGATACCCTTTCCTTTTCTCCATACCGTCCGGCATGGACATTGTTTTTCCATTAATTCTCGGCTTCGTTGGGTTGTCGTTGAGTGCCGTTTTCAGCGGTTCGGAGACCGGCTTCTATCGGATTCCGCGCATCCGACTGAAACTCGACGCTATGGAACAGGATCGAAAGGCCAAGCAACTGCTTTGGCTCATCAACCGCCCGTCGTTTTTTATTGCGACCATTCTCATTGGAAATAACATCGCCAATTATATGGTCTCTCTGGCGACAGTTCTCTTTGCAGGTGCCGTGCTGTCAAACTATCACGGGATCACCGTCGAAATCGTTTCGACCTTACTTGTCGCTCCGCTGATTTTCGTGTACGGCGAAATGTTTCCGAAGAATCTTTTTCTGCACGCGCCCAATCGGATGTTACGGATGTTCACACCGCTCGTCTTGTGGTGCTTTCGGTTACTTCTGCCGTTGAGTGCGATACTTTGGCTTGTAAACAAAGGGATGTCCCGATTGCTCCGCCGTTCGCGGGAAATGATCCGTTTGACGCTTGGACGCGATGAATTGGCCAGAATCCTCGAAGAAGGCCATGATGTCGGTGTCCTCGTCGATGCTCAACAACGGCTTGCCAATGGGTTATTTACCGCGTCCAACCGGCAGATTAAAGATTGGGCAATTCCCACGACTTATTGGCCGAAGCTGACCACTGACATTACACCATCCGGCGCATTGGAAATTGCGCAATTGCATCGACTGGGCGAGTTGCCGGTCTACGAGGCAACAGATGCCCCGGCGTCTGACGAGGTTCCGCTTGGATACGTTCGAACGGTCGACCTCGAATTCGCCGTGCGGGGATTTTACGGCGACACGTCATCGGAGTTACTGCAACTTTTGAAAACTCGCCTACCGGTTCAGGGATTGGTCGAAATTTCGTCACACCACTCGCCGCTGACCGCCATGATTCTGCTCCAAACGCTCCACAGTTCCTTCGGTTGCGTGATCGACGAAAGCAGGCGTTGCGCCGGCCTCGTCAGCGTTGACCAACTGCGCGAGATTATGCTGAATCCGTAAGTCATTGCGCCACGATCCATTCCGGCTCTTGTGTGTACGGCATATTTCACAGCAGCCCGAATGAAATGTAACGAAATGAAAGCTCTTTCGCTCTAAACCAATTTTTAACACACTCTAAGTGGAGGAAATTTGTTTCCTCCGTCGCGTCCGTGGTACGCCTTCAGATTCCCGAATGCGGCGGACGAAAAACACACCGAAGGCAATCAATAGTGGCGGAATCGGCGGTAAGGCAACGGCGAAAAATTTGTATCTGCCCTGGATGCGACGAATTTCCTTGTTCAGCTTAACACTGGCTTCCTCCAGTTCAATTTTCAATTTCCGGCCCTCTCTTTCCACGGTGGCCTTGAAACGTTTCCTCGCCACCCGTTCCGCAACGTCCCGACGACGGTTGACTTCGTCTCGGTTGACCGAACCACCTTGGAGCTTCTCTTGAAGCTCATCCATCGTATCTTCTAATTTCTTATCCAAATCCTCCACCTGTTTTTTGAACGACTCTTCCAGCACTTCGTATTGTTCCATCGTCTCTTTGCGAATTTCTTCGGTGTCTTTGTCAAACCTCGACAACGTCCGATGCTTAGGTCTGCGAGTCCGAATCGCTAGGAACCGCTCGTCTCCGGCGACGCTGTCGATAGCGTTTAACACCGCCGTTACGTTGTCGAAGTCCAAGTTGATTCCATCATTTGGATCGTTGCCCATTTTGCGCAAGCGGAACAACGCATCGGACAACGCGTCAATGTCGGCAACAAGGACGACGTTGATTTTGACACGTCGTTCATCAGCAACCGGCGACGGCACAAGAAGTTCGCCACGAATGCGAACGGCCAAGTCCATCGGTTCGACGATACTCTTCCAGTCACCGTCCTTCGTTAGTCCTTTCCGCTTCAGAGCCCCAACGGGAACAATTCCCGATTGCTGGAACGTTTGGAATAACGGCGTAACTTCCAGTTTACAATCGGCAAGTTTCTGAATCCGACCAGGAAACGGAAACATCAAATATTGCAGAGATGCGGAAATCGGATCAGTGCTTGAAAACGGCAACGTTCCCATCGACGGTGCGTTTTGCTTTTCGCGGCTCCGGTCAAGGAATACGAACCCGACAGGAATCATCGGAAGTTTGCGGATCGGTTGATAATCCTGCCAAACCGCCTGATGTTCGTCGACGGCAACGCCGAGAGTGTTCCAAAGTACAGTAATGTCGCCCTTTGGATCTCTTGCCCCCATCATCATCATCATTGGGGACTGCGGTACGCGATTGGGATCGCCGGTTCCGGAAACACTATGGACGTAGAGCGGAAACGGGTCCTCGAAGATGACCGTCGGCTGTCCATTCCGAACGATATCGACGAAATTGTTGATCTCCCGCTGTCCCATCGCTGATGGTTGGACGGCAACGAGAACGTCAAATTTTTCCCGGATCGGCTCGAGTGGATCAACTTCGACCACGGTGTATTGTTTTCTCAGTTCGTCAATGATTTCCCATTCCGGTTCCTGACGTCCCGTCGACATATTGAACCGTCCGAAAAGCGGCGTATCCGTCTTGAGGATGCCGATCCTCTTCTTCTGCGGCTGCGTGACGTTACAGAGTGCGTGAACCAGTTCGTACTCGACGGAAAGTCCACGATCAATGAACGGTAACGTCAATGTCCGCTGTCCGTGTTGAAACGCGACACCGAGGAAAATGGTTTTCTGTTCCCGAATGCCCCGCGAAGCAAAGAAAACCTCCTGCGGTCTGATGTCGAATCGCCGATTGGCAGTCAACGCTTCAGGGGTATCCGGTCTAATGGTATGAAACCGCACCGAAACATATTTACCGCAAATCAATTGGATTTCTCCAAGTAAGGAAATGATGTCGTGTCGTGTTCGGACGTAAGGCCCCGGAACATCGGGACTTAAATAAACGTCAATGACGACAGGATGCCGTTGCTCCTGCTTTTTGAGCAGTTCAACGGTGTCATGAAGTAATTGGATGGTTTCCCGTGAAAGCGTACTGAGCTTCTCCTCGGTCAAGTCGGCCCGTAAATTATGTTTCTGGAAAAAAAAGCAAAGACTCAATCCGATGGCAAGGAGCGAAACGGTCCGAGCGGTATAATGGAAAGCTCCTTCCCAGCGTTGATTGACAGTCCAATGGCGACGACCAATAAGGACCATGCTTAGATAGAGCATCGTCGACATAATCATTGCGAAATACACGATGCTAGACAAACTGACGATCCCACGTCCATAAAGATCGAATTGACTCGCAATGCTGAAATTTTTGAGAACCCCGGCGAACCTCGGGTCCACCGGAACAATGTCGATCCACTGCAAGGCGATAAGCGGAGCGCAAAACACCGCTCCAAAAATATACGAAACGGTCAAATTACTCGTCAAAAAGGAGGCGACCATACCAATGGAAAGCATGGCGATTCCGACGAGCCAATATCCGACGTAGGTGCAGAAAAACAGGCCGACGTCCGGTTCCCCGAGATATTTAAGGATCGCAAGGTTACAGACCAACGAAAAGAGAAGCGCAACACTGTAAATGCCGACCGCCGCCTTGAATTTGCCGATGACAATGTCAAAATCGCTCGCCGGGATCGTCAGGAGCAACTCGTCGGTTCCCTGACGGCGCTCGTCGGCCCAAATTCCCATGGTAATCGCCGGAACGAAAACAAGCATAATCAGAGGAAACCAAAGGTTGAGCTGGTCGAGGTTCGCAAGGTTGGCGTTGAAAAACTCGTTCGGCAAAAAAGCGGCAATCGAGCTGAGCAGCACGAAGACACAGATAAAAACATATCCGGTCGGATTCGCAAAATATCCGACGAAATTGCGCTTGAAAACAGCGTAAAGGACTTTCGTATTCATCGAGGAGGATGTTGGCTGGAGGGGAAACACTACGGGAGCCATCAGTCTACCAGTCGGGAGGGATTTTTCAACCCCGCAAACAACCGAATCGACTTCAAGGGGCGTGTCAAAGTTTCGTTGCAAGTTTGGGGCAATGAGGTAAGGTAGGCAGCCGACCGCCGGGCGGCTGCTATTTAGCCGGTACTCCGACGGTGTTTGTGCGGAGTACCGCACGTTGTCGCCCGGCGGTCGGCAACCTACCTCTTGCCAACAAAATTTTGACGCCCCCCATATTCCTGCCGCCTCGGGTTTTCCTCTTGCGTCACTTTCGGAAAATAGTCATAATCCGCAACTTGTTTTTTCACGAACTTCATCAGCGGATAACTGGATGTCGCACCGAAGCGTCAGGCACAGTGGCTCTCGGCGACGGGAACGGCTCGTTCTCCGGTCGATGTTGCGCGCTCTTTTGGTGATCCTTTGCGCCTTGCCCTCATTAGGTGTGGGACAGGCTCAAACGAACGAAAAAAAACAGTGGATTCCGTTTCCGACGTTATCGTCCCTCCCATCAGTGCCGGCGATGCGCCCGTTCCGCCAGCCATCGCCCCCGGAAACGAACGCCTTCCAGTACCTTCCCGGACTCGGAGGAGTGGTCCCATCATCGTCAGGGGGTATGCCTTCTCCATCGCTGGGCGACCAATTTGTTGGCGGGTCACTCGTTTACGCACCGCCCGACGAGCTGGTTCCCGCACTCTACGTCGAAGGGAGAGGGTATGTCCCTCTAAGTGATCCGTCAATTCGTCCTCATCTCAACAAAGATTTTGCGAGCTTGGAGTACAGCACATACGTCGCGTTACTTCCACGATCAGCCTTCGCCGATTGGACTCCCGTAGCAACCGTCGTCAGAGTCGAACCGTCTGGACATAGTATGTCATTCGGTCCCCAAAGCAATAATACGGAGCCGATTGTCATCTCAGCCAATTCCGGCTGGACGAAAACGATGGGCGAACACGAAATTTTCTTTTTAGATGGCGATTGTTGCGTTCGACAAGGCCGAAACGCCGCCCAAGGACCACGCGCGGTCGTTTGGATTGAGCGTGAAATCGATGATCCTGCCATACCACGAGAGGTTGTTGTCTATATGGAAAGCGACACCGACGAAACGCCGCTTGCCATCGAATTCGACCCGGAAAACGTCAACGCAAAAATTTTCGACAAAAAATGGTCAGGCCGTTTTTTCACGACGTCCTCCATCAACGTCCTGATCGTGCATCCAGTGCCGCCGTTCGAAGATGATCCGGCAATCTATCAACGGGCAGTGAACTCGATTGCACCGGACAGCTCGGTGATTCGTCAGGTGCAATTCCTTCAAGTACCGCTCCAGCCGGAAAAGAAACAGAATTCCGCACCGTTACCGTTCCGCCGCGTCATACTGGACTCACGTGACGGTTCGGAGTGGTCCTATCGTTTCGATCCTCTCCCGGACAATCCGAAACGCGGCGTCACCGTTGTCGACAGGGGCATCAACCTCATCGTTGAGGGTGTCAGTCATCAACTGCTTTTGGGCAACGTGATTGACATCTCCGCCGATCGCGCCGTCGTGTGGGGACCGGACCCCAACGCCTCTCGAAGCGACGAGAACGCTCATTACGAAGTCTACTTGGAAGGGAACATCATTTTCCGAGACGGCGAACGACGTATTGAAGCTCATCGAATGTATTACGACACAAAGGACGGACTCGCCTATATTCTCGACGCCAAGTTGGTGTCGCCGATCATGAATGTTCCCGGTATGCAGGGGGCAATCCGTTTGCAAGCGGAAACCATCCAGCAAATCGGCGACGGACTGTATACAGCGAAAAATGGGTTCGTCTCGTCAAGTATGTTGGGGGAACCGACTTCTTCGCTCCATTCCAAAACGATCAAACTGGACGAGTCGAACAACCGCCAAGTCCTCATCGCAGAGAACAACTACGTCGCTATTGGCAAACTACCTATCTTCTATTGGCCATGGATGGCAGCCGATCTGAAGGATCCGACCACTTATCTTACGAACATCACATACGGAACGGATACGTATGACGGCCAAAACGTTCGAACAAATTGGAATCCGTTCCAAATCCTGAACATCCGCAATCGCCCCGCCTGGCTCGATGCCGACCTGGAACTTAAATGGATTGAAAAACGAGGATTCGCACACGGTGTCAATGTCGACTACACACCGTCAAATCATTTCGACACCAAAGGATTCGTGCGATTCTGGGGAATCAGCGACAGCGGACGGGATCGCCTCGGAGGACCACGAAGCAACGTCGACTTTCCAAACTCCTATCGCTATCGCCTCTTTTGGAGACACACACAAGAACTGTTTTTGCCAGGAAGACCCGACCAACCGTGGACATTGAATGCCAAAGTCGGGAAAACCTCCGACCACAATTTCCTCAATAACTACTTTTTAGGCGAGTGGGAACAATTTGAAAACCAAACCACATCGTTGGAACTCAAAAAACTCTGTGGAAATTCGTCCATCTCGATCCTCGCCGAATACGCCCTCGACGATTTTTACACAAACGCCAACTGGTTGCCACGCGCGAAGCATAACTTGATCGGTGAATCGTTGCTCGGAGATCGGCTGACCTGGTACGAACAGACCCGCATCGGGTTCGTCAATTACCACACCGCAACGCCGCCATACGACGCACAAAACGACGCCCAATACACACGCTATTTGCCGTGGGAACTGCGCCCCGGGTCACCGCCGCAAACGAGCCTGGCAGAGACGATCAACACATCGGGAATGGTGTTTTCCACACGGCACGAACTTGACGTGCCGTTCAACATCGGCCCGGTGCGGTGTGTGCCGTTCGTTCTCGGCGACTTTTCTTATTGGAGCAAAGATCGGCACGATAAAGGTGTTGACCGACTCTACGGTCAAACCGGTGTCCGTTTGAACTTGCCATTCTGGAAAGTGTTTCCACAACACTCCAGCCGAACCTGGTATGTCAACGGATTGGCGCACAAAATCGATTTCGATACGGAATTCTCCTACGCACGTTCCAACCGGAATATGGAAGACCTCATCCTGTACGACTCGCTCGATACATGGTCGATCGAAGACGCACGGCGTCGCTATTGGGAGACTTACTACGGAGTTTACGGTCGGGCAGGATTCCCCGGCGATCCGGCAATTCCAAAACAGTTCGACCCACGCTACTACGCTCTGCGAAGCGGAATGGGCGGACGAGTTACCGCCTCCAACATGGAAATTGCCGACGATATGATGCTGACCCGCTTCGGAATGACCCATCGATTCCAAACCAAACGAGGGCCCGTCGGAAAGCGGCGAATCATCGATTGGATCACCGTCTCGACACACTTCAACTACTATCCCGAAGCCAGACATAATTTCGGCGAAACGATCGGACTGATCGATTACGATTTTCTCTGGAACGTCGGCGACCGCTTTGCGTTCTTCTCGTCAGGAATTTATGATGTCTTCGAGCTCGGGCAAAACATCACCCGAATCGGTGGCACATGGCAACGCCCCGGGCGCGGAAGATTGACACTGGCCGTCGATCAGTTGAGCGGACTGATCAGACAGGACGTCTTCCAGATGAATACCCAGTATTATTTCAACGAAAAATACTCGGTCAGTTATTCAACAGCCTACGACATGGCAAGTAACTGGAGGAATCTCGGTCATAATTTCACGTTCATTCGAACAGGAGAGTCGTTCCGTCTCCTCATCGGAACAACCTATCAAGAAGCAACCGACAAATGGGGATTCAGCTTTGGCATTGAACCCGTCTTCCTCCAGGGCATTGCGAGCAAAATGAACCGAATGTCCCGGCAAGCCATTGCCGACACCGGAAGGTAAATCGTCATTGCGCCAACCTCCATTCCTGCTTCGGCTACCTGTCCCTTGAACTGCCGATCGTTCCAAGGTACACTTCTTCAGCATCTGGGACCTCAAACCGCTTCGCTATCCGCTCCAACAAAAGCGAGGATTGTCATGATACAAAAAATTTTTATTCTGTTTTGCGTGCTTTTTTCTACTCTTGCGGCGGCGGACGAATTTGTTTGGATCGAAGCGGAATCGCCGTCCGCCCATTCTGGATTAACGGAACTGAAATCATGGGAACACCAATACTTCTCTGGAAAGTGGTTGCACATCAGTGTCGATGCCGACAAACTTGACACGGAAATCAACAGCGATGCGATCACACTGAAATACGAATTTGACGCTCCCGCCGAAAAATTGTACGAAATATGGAACCGCGTCGGCTTCGAATACGTCCGCAGTCCCTTCGACTGGCGTATCGACGACGGCGAATGGACAACCGCCCAACCCGACGATCTCACGATTGACCTTATGGAAGTCGGTTTTTGGTGCGAAATTGCCTGGCTCAAACTCGGTCAAGTGCAACTCGCCAAGGGCGGACACACGCTCGAAATTCGATTACAAAAACGCAAAAACGCCGAAGGAAAACCGGAGCGAATCCTGTACGCTTCCGATTGTCTCTGCCTTTATCCCGGCGAGTTCAAACCCTATTCAAAATATAAACCGAACGAAAATCATCAAACCGAAAAAGATGTCGAAGCGGCCAGAAGAGTGTTAAAAGTTCCTCGTAGTGGTTCTTCTGGCATCTGGAAATGTGATCTTTCCGGCACTTGGGAAATTTGCCGCGATGATGAATATTTGCCGGAACCGGTAACACAACCGATCTCCCGCTTGCCCGAAACAACCCGATGGTCGGCAATTCAAGTCCCCGGTGATAAGAACACACTGCGTCCCGACTTGATGTTTGCTCACCGGGTTTGGTATCGTACGAAAATAGGAATTATGTTCAAGGATGCCTCAATTGATGCAGCCTACATTGAGTTCCCACAAAATAATCTCAACACGACGGTCTATGTCAACGGCAAACTTTGCGGATTCAACAAAAATCCGTTTGCAAAGTTCCACATCGACATATCGAAAGCCATAAAACCAGGCATCAACGAGATCTACGTCGGCATCCGTGATGCTTGGTACGCTTTTACGGAAAAAGCCGACGATCCGATGAAACTGCGACGAAAATTCAATTTGCCAAAAAAGTTTTTCGAGGACGGTTTTCAGGATTTGGTCTATCCGATCTGGCACCATCCGCAGTCGGGTATTCTCGTTGCACCGGTGCTGCATCTTGTTAACGGCCCGGTCTATATCGACGATGTGTTTGTCAAACCGTCCGTGATAAACAGGGAACTTGCCGTTGATGTTGCGATCAAAAACACTTCAGATAACGACCAAACTGTCGAACTTTTCTGCAAATGTCTGGAGAGCCGCAAACCATTGACCGTCAGCTCGGTAAAACTCTTCACAAGACAAAATTTTACCGTTAAAGCAAACAGTGAAACTGTCGTTCAACTCAAAGAAACATGGGAGAATCCAAGATTTTGGACGCCGGACGATCCACACATTTATCTTTTTGAATGCTTTTTGTACGGAAATAGAAAAAACGCTATTCCAGCTTATACTTCAACAAAAACCGTCGAATTCGGTTTCCGCGAGTGGTCGATCGACGGCAAGGACTTTCTGCTCAATGGCGTGCCGTACCGTGCCTGGGCGGATTGCTTCGAACAGGCAACACCGGAAAATTGGTTACAGTTTTATCGGGACACCAACCAAAAGGCGATGCGGTTCTGGGGCGTGAACTGGAAAGGATTGCCGCCGGAAGACGCATTGAATTTCTTCGACAAAAACGGTGTTGTTGTGCGACGCAGCGGAATCTTTGACGGTCAACGCATCGGATACAACGTCATCGAAAACGATCCGCAAATTCGTGCGCAAAACAAAGCGGTCGATCCGGAAAAGGAACAGATCAAACTCGACCTTTTTCGCAACTGGCGGGATCAAATGACCGCACAAGTCAAAGGCGAGCGGAATCATCCGTCGATTATGCTCTGGTCGCTGGAAAACGAAATTTTGTACATCAATTGCATCAATTTGTACGGTAATCTGATGGATGCCTTCGAGGATGAAATTGTCAAGACTGCCGAAGCCGTGAAAGCGGTCGATCCGACGCGTTCGAGTATGGTTGACGGCGGCGGCGCAACGAAATCGAACCGACTGGAAGTTCACGGCGATCATTACATTATTGACGATTTCACGGCGTATCCTGACCGGGCTTACGAGGCGTTTCCGACGGGCGGCGGCCGCGGTCGTTGGGTGTGGGACGAGCAGCGGCCTCGGTTTATTGGTGAGGATTTTTACGTCAACGGTTACAAGCCGGAGGAGTTTGCGGTCATTGGCGGCGAGGAGGCTTTCGGCGGCCGCACGGCGGCGCGGCGAAGCGTTGGAATTCTGTACAAAATGCTGACCGAAGGCTACCGTTGGAACGAATACGGCGGTTGGCAATTTTGGACCGATCAAAATCGTGCAGAAAATCAATATTCGTCCAACACGCCCATCGCCGTGTTTTGCAAGGAATACGATTGGACCTTCGCGGCAGGAGAAGAAGTCAAACGGACGTTCAAGATTTTCAACGATACGATGAAAGACGAACTCGTATCGTTTCGGTTTCAGTGGCTTGATCCGAACAATCAACTTGCAGGAAATACGGAACAATATGTGAAGGGATGGGAAGAAGCATTTGAGATTCCGGCTGGCAAGAGTCACGAATTTTCTTTGACGCTTGTGCCGCCGAAGCATATTTCGCACATAAACAAAGGAGGATCGGGGCGTGCGGAATTGACACTCGCTTTCTCCGCAGCAACCCGCCAAGGGAAAGACGGCGAATATTGGACGGAGTGTTTTCGAGACGAAAAAGATGTAACGATCCTCGCAGCGGGATTCAAATTTCTTGCTTATGCTTCCATGCCGCCTCGTGGAGTTCCCCCGAACGCACAGATTGCCTTGGATACATTCGGACGTTTTTCCTTGCTCGTTTATGATCCGAATGACAGCGCAACCGACTGGTTGAATGAGCATAATATGACGTTCAAGGCAATCGACACACTCGGAAACCTTCCGCAGGGCGAGTACGGCAAGACGATTTTGCTTGTCGGCAAAGATGCGATAGAGAACGCCGAAACTACGGCACTGCAAGAATTTGCGGCGAAAGGGAACGGCGTTATCGTTTTGGAACAGAAACATCCGCTCGTCGGAGCGGCACTCGGTTGCCAAATTGATGTTGCGCAAAACGAAGGCCGAATCGGATTCATTGAAAACGAATCGCATCCGATTTTCACAAATCTGAAACAGAAAGACTTCTTCACCTGGCCGGACGGACACGTTCTTTATCGTAACGCTTACAAAAAGCCGGCGCAGGGTGCCGGATCGCTCCTCCAATGCGAGAAACTTCTGGAAAACGCCGCCGTCATCGAAGTTCCCGTCGGACAAGGCGTGATGATCCTCTCACAATTGCTCATCGGCGAAAAAATCGAAAAGAGCGCCGCCGCCCGGCAGTTGCTCGGCAATATGATCCAATACGCGGCGGATTATCAGTTACATTATACGCCGGTCATCGTTTGCACGGACGGTATGGATCAACAACTGTTCGCCGAACTCGATGCGATGAAACTGAAGTACCAAACAGTTGAAGACCCCAGAGATGGTCTCTTGAAGTCATCAATACCGGCGGCTGGTTTTGGCGAAAAAAATACTTATACCAAATCGATTCTCATCGTTTCCGCAACGCCGGAGAATTTGAAAATACTCGCCGACAAGTCCCCGATACTTCCGTTATGGTACAATGTTGGTTGCACAATTCTGTTACATGGTTTAACGCCGGAGGGTTTGACGGAGTACAACCGACTTGTCGGGTTCGATCATTTGATTCGCGAGTTTCGGCGTGAGCGTGTTGCATTTCCGGCGAAGCGGCATCCGTTGACGCAAGGTCTTTCACTGAGCGACGTTGCGCTGAGCAGCGGCGTGCGATTGTTCGGCTGGGCAAACGATGAATACGTTGCATCGGACACATTTTCGTACGTTATCGACTACGAAGATGTCGCTCCGTTTGCGGCGTACAAAAATGATTTCGAACAGATGATGAGCAATGGAATGGTCTCCGCCGACGGTTGGCCGTACATCGTGAACGTGCCTGCTCCGAAGGAACCGCCGCTGGACTTTCCGATTAAGTTTCCGAAGGAACAGGAACTCGCCGAAGTGATTTGGACCGGCAACACGTTTTATTATCCGGTCGATCAGTTTCAATTATTTTTCGATGACAAACCGGAAGATGCCGTAACTTTCGATGTGGAGCCGAACAACGAAGCGCAGGCTTTTCCGATAGTGCCGACACTTCGCGGCAAGGACTTAACGTTACGCCTTTCGCAATGGACGGTGCTATCCGACAAAGGCGAAGTAACGGGCTTGGACAATATCGTACTGAAAGCGAAGCGTCCGCCGGAGTTTTACGGCAAGGTGAAGCCGCTCCTGAATGTTGGTGCGATGATGTACTATCCGAAGAGTCCCGACGGCATCAATGGCGGCATTGTTCTTTGCAATTTGCGATTCGATTCCGACGAAAAGACGACGCCGGAAGCCGCCTTGATAAACGCAACGAAAAAGCGGAACATTCTCGCAACGATTTTACGCAACCTCGGCGCGGAGTTTCAGGCGGAATGACAGAGAGCCGCCAATAAAAATTTTGCGAAAAGAGGATTGATTTATCCCCAACCTTGGGGCATACTTAACCGTTGCCGGCTTCCGAACACCTCGTTTCCCTTTGCGACGATGAAAATTTACGCCTGTTTATGCTCTCTACTATTTGCGTCCGTTCTTTCGGCGCAGGAGCATCGTTTCGACATCGAATCCTGGGCTTTTGACCGAGGAAACTTTAAGGTCTACCAGCACGAATGGCGCAACGGCGGACCGATTGCCATTGCACACAATCCGGACGTCGCCGGACAACTGATGTTCGTCGAATACGACATTCCGTTTCCGGTCGCAGGTAAGTATTCGTTTGCCGTCTTCGTCGCCATGCAGAATGTCCGGCCGCTCACGGTTTATCTCGATGGCGAGTTGCTCGGCAAAATTTGTGTCGGTCCCAAACTGTCGCCAAGTTGGCATTCCTGTGATGCCTTTTGGGACGATCCGATTGAGTTCAATCTTGCCGAACCGGGAGTCCATACGATCAAACTCATCGCCGCAGACGGTTATCCGCCGCACCCCGCCGCGCTGCGTTTCGATTCCGAACAGCCGCTGCCCGGCGGTTGGAAACTCGAACGCCCCAACGCCCAAAAATTGCCTCCCCCGCCCGCCGATTCGACGGCCCATATCAGTTACGTCGTTCCATACGCAGAACTACCCAATTCCGACGCCATCCGACGAGCGATCAACGACCTGATCGAAACCTTCGGCAATCAATATCCCAGGGGAGCGGAATACCTCGCGGAACTCGACAGACTCGACAGAAAAGATTGTTTGCCGGAAGCATACGAACCGGTGCGGCGACAGGCTTTGTTGTACGACAATCCGCACATTGATTTCGACAAGGTGATTTTCGTCCGCCGTCACACGAAGGGACCGAATCTTGCGTTTCCGATCAATTGGGACAGTAACTCCTCGCTGCCGCGCGGCGGATACGACGACGAAATCATGACGCTGTCGATCAAGTCGCCAGACGACGAACCGGAATCCTTCTACAAACCGCCGCGTGATACGGCAATCACCGATCTCGACCTGCATTTCGACGCCCATCGGCTGATGTTCTCCGCCGTCGGCGAAAACAACCGCTGGCAAATTTTTGAGATCGACGTTCCCTCACCGGGACAACCCCGGCAACTGACGCAAGGTGATTCGGACATCGACTTTTACGACTCCTGTTATATGCCGGACGGCAATATTATGCTAACCAGCACGGCACCGATGATCGGCGTTCCCTGTGTTGCGGGAAGTTCGCACGTTGCCAACCTGTTCGTTCTCGATCCGGCAACCGGAGCGATTCGCCAAGTCGGTTTCGATCAGGAACACAGTTGGTGTCCGACGATGCTCAACAACGGTCGAGTCCTTTATACCCGCTGGGAATACGCCGACACGCCTCATTCCAACACGCGGCTCCTGTTCAACTGCAATCCGGACGGTTCGCTGCAACTCGAATACTACGGCAGTAATTCGTATTGGCCGACGTCGATGTTCTTTTCGAGACCGCTGCCGGATCACCCAACGGCTGTCGTTACGGTAATCGGCGGACACCACGATCACGGACGCCTCGGCGAACTGGTATTGCTTGATCCGGCAATCAGTCGCCGTGAAGCCGAAGGTGCCGTTCAGCGGATTCCCGGTTGGGGCAACAAAGTCGAAGGGCCCATCGCCGACGGTTTGACTCGCAACAGTTGGCCGAAGTTCGTGCATCCCTTTCCGATTTCGCAGAAACATTTCCTCGTCGCCGCCTATCCGAAGCCGGGAGCACTGCTCGGACTCTATCTCGTCGATATTTTCGACAATATGATTCTTATCAAGGAGATGCCGGAAAACGCCTTGGTTGAACCGATTGCGCTCCGTTCCACAACGCCGCCGCCAGTCATTCCGCAACGGGTCGATCTGGAGCGGGACGATGCCGTTGTCTTCGTCAGCAACGTGCTTGAAGGTCCCGGTCTCGAAGGAATTCCGCCGGGCGTTGTCAAGAATCTCCGTGTTTATACGTATCACTATTCGTATCACGGCACCGGCGGACTTCTCGGAGTCATCGGTCAGGACGGTCCGTGGGACGTTCGCGGCGTTCTCGGAACGGTGCCCGTCGAAAGCGATGGTTCCGTCTGTTTTCGGACACCGGCCAATCTGCCGATTGCGGTGTTGCCGCTCGACGAAAACGGGCAAACCTTGCAACTGATGCGCAGTTGGATGACGCCGATGCCCGGCGAAAACCTCCAATGCAACGGCTGTCACGAATCGCAAAACAGTACGCCGCCGCCGATCAACCGCTTGCCGTTCGCCCTGTCGAAACCGCCCGCCGAGATCAAACCGTACAATAAGCCGAATCCCGATGCGCCTAATTTTCTCGGTCAATTGAACGTTCGCGGATTTTCGTTCCGGGAACGAGTTCAGCCGATTCTCGATCGGCACTGCGTCGTCTGTCATAACGGAACGTGGGAGCCGACCGTCCAAACTGCGACGGTTGCGGATCGGCCCGTCGGTACGGCACTGGACGGCAAACCGTTTCCCTTGGACCTGCGCGGCGACGTGATGATTCAGGGTTGGTCGTCCTCCATTGCCGGGAACGGCGGTCATCGGGGCGGAAAATGGTCCGTCGGTTACGATAATCTCCAACGCTTCGTGCGCCGGGCGGGAATCGAAAGCGATTATCACCTTCTGACGCCGATGGAATTCGCCGCGAACACGACGGAACTCGTCCAAATTCTCAAGGGCGGACATTATGACGTGCAACTTTCTGCACAAGAATGGGAAGACTTGATTACGTGGATCGATATGAACACGCCGTTCCACGGCAGTTGGACGGAGATCGTCGGCAAAACGCAGGTCGAGAACATTGCCAAACGGAGGCTTGATCTCGCCGAACTCTATGGTGCCGACAGCGTCGACTTTGAAGACGTTACAAAAACCGACGACCAAACGCCGTCGGAGAATTTCGTGCCGGAAAATCTTAAAACGCCGGAAAATACGGTGTTTGGAGAACTAATGCCGATGCTCAAAGTCGAACTGACCGTAGCGGCGGAAGGGAAACCAATGATGTTAGAGGGGATTTCCCTCGTTCCGATCAACCACATAGGGCGAATTACTGTAGACAGTAAGGGAGACAACAAGGGAGAATACCGAATTGGTCGCCCTTACTACGACGTTCGTGTTGACCGTCCCTTCCATATGGGAGCATACGAGATAACGAACGCTCAGTTCAGAAAATTCCATCCGAAGCATGACAGCAAGGTGGAGTCGCGGAGCAACTACCAATTCGGACGCCGTGGGTACGATGTCAACGACGACGACCTCCCCGTTGTTCGCATCGACTGGCGGCAGGCGATGGAGTATTGCCGTTGGCTCTCGAAGAAAACCGGTAAGAACGTCGATTTACCGACCGCCGCCGAATGGGAATGGGCCTGCCGAGCGGGAACGACGACGCCGTTCTGGTACGGCGATGTCGATACGGATTTTTCGCCGTTTGAAAACCTCGGTGACAAACGGCTCAAGGAATTTGTTGCCTGCACGACTCATCTCAACTATACCAGCGTGCGTATCATTCCGAATCCGAATCCGTTCGACGACCGTTATCCGAAGGATGAACGCTTTGACGACGGTTCGTTCCTGCACGTTCCCGGCGGGCAATACAAGGCAAATCCCTGGGGACTCTTCGACATGCACGGCAACGTCGCCGAATTTACCAAGACGGCCAGGGACGGTCGAAATATTTCGTCGGCGGAAAATGGAGACGAGGTTGCGGTGATGGGCGGCTCGTGGTATGATCGTCCTTATCGTTCGGCTTCCGACTTCAAGCGATACTATCCGGCCTATCAGCCGGTTTTCAATGTGGGGTTCAGAATTGTGGTCAGGCCATAGGCGTTTTATGAGCCGATGACGTTTCCGCTGGAAGCCTTCCCATACTCTCCGTTCCGCGCCCGATGTTTTGAGTTTCCTCTTTTCAACAAACGAAGATTGATGACTTCCAACAACGTTCGTTTTGGTCTGCTGAATATTGTGATCCTTGCTGCCGCAACAGCAGCCGCGCAAACGTTCGAGATGCCGGCCGGAAGGACAGAAGAACGGGGTTTTGTTGAAATCGACTGGAATACCTCAAGCGTCATCCTGGAACGGGAAGCGGTCCAAGAC
>Ga0099364_10003545_pt1 | contig 24152 bp, 13 predicted proteins | sample TergutTh196P3_FD_73070 | JGI IMG/M metagenome (GOLD analysis project Ga0099364, IMG submission 73070) | Microcerotermes parvus P3 segment gut microbial communities from Pointe-Noire, Republic of the Congo - Th196 P3 | ecosystem: Host-associated > Arthropoda: Insects > Digestive system > Gut ...
GAATTGTCCTCAAGATAGCCTCGAAGGATTCAGGTGGAAGGGAAGTAGGCGTGCCGCCGCCTATGTATATCGATACAATGGGAAGGTTGAGTTTCTCCAGAAGATTGGACAGCATCGCCGTCTCGTGCAGCAACGTCTCTACAAAGGGGTCAATCAACCCAAAAGATTTGTCCACGCTATTGCTTACGAAACTGCAATATGCGCAACGAGAAGGACAAAAAGGAATCCCAATGTAAAGCGCAATGCTTTTCGGGTCAACAGACCGCTTTAAAAGGACGGATGACTGCGCAGCGTCAACGCATAGTTTAGCGCGTTCCGGTGAAACATAATACTCGCGGGTAAGCAGTTTTTCAGCAGATTCGGAACTCTTCCCCGATTCAAGCGTTGAGTAAACAAGCTGTGCCGGACGGATTCCGGTCAAAGATCCCCAATCCGGAGGGTTATCGACGAAAGACATGGCAGCTTTGTAAAAAGATTGTTTAATGATCCGCTGCAATTGCCTATTGGTTTCTAGTTTGTCGGTTAGCTTTTTCTTTTTTATGCGCGCGAAGCCTCGCGATTTTCTTTCTCCATGAGTGATTGTGGTAATCGCCTGTGCGTACACATCGCCATACAGCAAGCGGGAATCGGCGCATAAAGCATCGTTTGCATCTGCAAGGGCATCGTTGGTCTGGGCAGGATGTTTGTTCCCCCTCATTGAAACCGTCGCCTTTTGTTCCGGTGATAGGTACTCAGGGCGCTGCGCAGGAAAAAGCATCAGCAGGATTTGCTCAACGGCGTATCTATAGTTGTGGCCTTTCAGGGATATTTTCATTGAACCATTCCTAACACGGATCTTTCAAACAATGGGTGTTTGATGCCTTTGAAGAATCTCATAACTCGTCTATTGCTGCTATCATGTACCGGTTGAAACTGCGTTCGCGGCTGAGGGTCGTGGACTCGGCATGTCCGGGGTAGACTTCATAATCACCCTCAAGCGCTGCCAACAGACGTAGAGAATCATAGAGCAGGTCGCGGTTTCCCCCTTCGAAATCGGTTCTGCCGCAGCTGCTGCGAAACAAGGTATCACCTGTGAAAAGAGCATTCTCGCATTGCAATGTCACAGAACCGGGTGAATGACCCGGTGTTTCTATTACTTTAAATACCAGATTGCCTACATTGACAACATCACCTTGAGAATAGCGATGCTGGTTGGCGGTGTTCTTAAAATAAAACCCGCCAAAGTGATTTGCTATGTCAACATCGAGACCATGCAGGTAAATAGGCGCATCCGTTGCTTCCAAGACAGCATCAAGCGCCATGAAGTGGTCATAGTGACCATGGGTTATGAAAATTGATTCAGCTTTAAGATTGTTTGACTCAATATAATCGAGAATGGTGTTTGATTCAGCACCCGGATCGATTATTGCGCACTTACATGTGTTTTCGTCTGTGACAATATAGCAATTTGTCTCAAGATGCCCGACAGCCAGAGTCTTTATAAGCATATGCACCACTCTTTTGATTCGATTTCATATATTGTAACACAAAGAACAAAAGGATAAAACTACTTTTTGAAAAGCGATAATAGTCTCAGCGCGCAAAGCTACTGTAGGTTGCAATTGAAGGCTTTGAGTTTAGCCTATAATTGCAACCTACAATCGGCACAAAGCCGTTGCGTGAATAATTATTGCATCGATGCGTCTAAATCCTCATTCATCGCCCATGAAGTCATCAATCAGAGCTACGATATCGTCAAAGTCACTGTGAAGCAAATGTGCAGCAATTGATTCGAACAACTCTTGGATTTGTTGAGTCAATGCAGTACCAAGAAACTCGGAAATGGAGTCTTCGATGAGTTTTTCATCAAAATCATTGCAAGCGACCTTGATTCTCCCCAATGCCTCCCGAACAGATGGAAGATTATCATCCAGTGAATCGCTAAGGTTTGTTTTCTTGAGTATGCCGGAGGACAGTTCATCTACCAAAGATCGCAATTTTTCAATAAAAAGCGCAGATTCGAAGGTTATCGTGTCCAAATCCAGGTTCCTGGAAGCGATCTCCAGCTCGAACGCTTTTTCGGATAGATCAGTGCTGCCTATGCTAGCAAGCGCGGTTTTTATGCCATGTACGCAAATTGTATATGAACGTATATCCGATTCGTTGTATTCACCTCTTTTTTCCATGAAAGAGTCAAGTGTTGACAGAGCCTTGTTAGCATCGCGCAGGAATACTTCCGCAAATCTCGGACCTATTGCAATTTTCGAAGAAGCGTCAGTTACGGTGTCGGGGGACATGGATGTTTGCATTCTGGTTTCATTGATGAGTTCGGGACTTTGCTTGTCTCGTATAAGCCGGTTTAAGACCGAATTCAATTGGCGGACATCAATCGGTTTAGCGATGAAATCATCAAATCCATTGCTTAAAAACAAATCAGCTTGACCGGATACAGCATTGGCGGTCAAAGCGACAATGGAACGCTCATAGCCCATATCGCGAATGATTTTCGTTGCTTCCATGCCGTCCATTTTCGGCATCATGTGATCCATGAAAATGATGTCATATACCCGGCCGCTTTTGATTTTTTCGATTGCGATAAAACCGCTTTCAGCATGATCGACTTGCAATCCATATGGAGACAAAAGCCCCCTAGCCACATATATGTTCGTATCTACATCGTCCACAACCAATACGCTCCCATAGGGCATAGGTTCACGGGCAATTAAGGCTAGCCTGTTGCGCGCTCTGCCGATAGTGCGGAATTTCCGTAGATTTTCAACCATTTCGTTCCCCAGCACGCTGGGACCGACTCTTGTTTGAGGTATCCGCACATAGACAGTGGTTCCGATGTTAAGTTCGCTGTCTACATGTATTGTGCCATTCATAAGGTCGATAAGCTTTTGCGTAATGCTCATCCCCAGACCGGTACCTTCGGTGGTGCGGTTCGCATCAGCATTAAAGCGAGTATATTCGTCGAATAGCTTGTTAACCTGCTCGATTGACATCCCATGTCCTGTGTCACTGATGATTATCAGTATGGGCACATGGTCTGAATCAGAGAAAATATCACTGGACTCATCTAACTTGATAGTGAGGGTGACAGTGCCTGCATCCGTATACTTAAAAGCATTGGATAGTATGTTGTTAAGGATTTGTTTAACGCGCAGTTCATCACCTAGCAGAACCGTTGGCAGGTTTTCGTCAAGATTTATCTCGAATTCGATCGGTTTGCTGCCAATGCGCATCATGTTCAACTGTGCCGAGTCGCTGATTAGGCTTGCTATTTCATATCTATCGTAAACGAGCTCCAGTTTGCCGGATTCGATTTTTGACAGATCGAGTATATCGTTTATTATTCCAAGAAGCATGTCGCCGGATGAATAGATTTTCCCGAGGGCTTCTCTGGTTTCTTCGTCATGGGACGGATTTTGCAACTGGACTTCAGTAATGCCGAGAATTGCATTCATAGGAGTGCGGATTTCGTGACTCATTGTGCTCAAGAAAGCGCTTTTGGCTTTATTGGCGGCTTCTGCTTCGAGGCGCTGCTTTTCTGCTTCGACCCTAGCCCGCTCCAGCTCCATCTCCCGCTCATGGATTTCAGTCATGTCGTAAAAATAGCCAACTACAGCAAAGCTTTCAGCGTATGGGATTCTCTTGAAGTTCACATCCAAAGTCCGCATAACACCCTTAATGATCAAATTTGTCTCAAAATTATCCGAGCCATCCCTTATTACGTTAGCAAACCTTTCAGAAAGAGGCACAGACAACCTGCCGCTGGTCTGGTATTCCGGTATGCTTTCGAGAATGCGTTCCAGGAAACCGTCAACCAGTTCCTGCTTTGTGTCAAAGCCCATGAATTTCAGGGCAGCGGGGTTGCAATCAAGCACTTCGAATTTATCATTGAATAAAACGTTGATATGGGGATTTGCATCCAACAAAAGCCTTATGCGCTTATCCGCTTCACTCAGCTTTTCCATGGAAGCGATTTGAGCGTGGGCGGCAATGTTTTCCATATGCTCGCTTTTAGCTGTTTCCATGGCAAGCACCATGCAATTCGATGCAATGTTGACGCCCAAGGCGATTTTGCGCGCCATGTCGTAACAGGTTGCTGAACCACAAGCGCTACAGTCAATATGCTGTTTATCGTAATCGGTCTTTCGCAACAGTTCAAAAGCATGGTTAATGTCTGCTTCACTGATGGTTTTGTGTGTGTGATCGTTTTTCTTATAATCGCGTCTAAATAGGGATAATTCTAGCTTTTCATCAAAACTGCGGTGCAAGTCCATGAGCCAATCCCTACGCTTGACATCATCAGCCGCGTTTCTTTGGCTTTTCATAACTGAGCCAATCTCGAAGATATTTTTCTCTTTGTGGACAGCTGGACCAACGTTGCAGCCTTCGGAGCAATTCAGGCAATCGAAGAGTTTTGGGAGCAAATGGGAAGGTGTTTGAGCATAAGTATCTAGTTTTTTGAAAACGCCGGAGCCTTCTGCTTGAACAATATGGATGCTTTTATCAAAATAGAAATCAATGTTTTCTTTCAAGCCACCGGGCATTGGAAAAACCGAACCTAACCCGCTTTCGTTATGGTCAAACTCGGTTTCTTCATTGGGGAGCGTAATGTTGTTGTTGTCGAGGTATTGCAATATTCTTGCAAAAGTTACATTGTAATGGACAAGCCCGGTGTCATTGAACTCCGCGGATTTTGCAATGCATGGAGACAATGCAGCAATCTGCCCGAGAATACCTTCATATTCTTTCATATAAATTGCCGTGCAAGCCATGGGGCTATGGAGTGGGGATAGTTTGTCCAGAAGCTCGTGGCGATATGTTTCGCAATATGAAACAATCACAGGGCAAGGCTGAGTGATTAAAGGTTCGGATTTGTTGTTTTCGAGATATCTGACATGAGTCCATATGCATATGTCGGCACCGAGGGAAACATCATAGATTTTGTCGATACCTGAGTGTTTCAGGTATGTAAACAATCTTTTGTACTCGGGGATATTTGTGCGTATTGACGGTGCTGCAATCAATGAGATTGGAATTCCGGATTCCAGGTCACTAAAGAATTTGATTGTATCATCCTCGTAATACCTGGCATCGTGCTTGCACATGATGATGCATCTGCCGCAGTTTATGCACTTTGATGCATCTATCTTGACTTTAATGCGTTCCTCCTCGTCAAGATAAGTGATATTGGCAGTCTCCATGGGGCATTCTCGGACACACTTGTTGCAACCGGTGCACAAATCCTGCTTTGATTTGATTAGTTCAATCATGATAAGCTGTCTTCCTTAGGTGAAACAATTAAAGTTCCTGTGCAATGATTCTGAAATCGTCTTCTACCATGCAAAAAACCTCTGTGAGAAACGGATCAAACTGTTTGCCGGCGCCTTCTTCGATAATCCGCACAGCTTCTTCGTGAGTAAATGCTTTTTTATACGGTCTGACAGACACGAGAGCATCGTACACGTCTGCAAAGGTCATTACCCTGCCTTGAATCGGGATATCCGCCATGCTCAAACCATAAGGATAGCCACTTCCGTCCCAGCGTTCATGATGATAGCCCGCAAACAGCTTTGCATGATATAAAAAGGCTTCATCTTCACCGGCTCTTGAAACGATTTGCTCAATGATTCGCTCGCCTTCGGTTGTATGTGTTTTCATTATCTCAAACTCTTCTTCGGTTAATTTGTCAGGTTTGTTTAGTATTGTGTCAGAAATGGTGATTTTTCCAATATCATGCAAACGAGCGGATGTTATAAACATCTCGAAGTCAAGATCGCTCAGTTCCTCAGTATATAGACCGCGGTTTAGTGCAGACTTGATCAATAAGCTCAAATACTCCGTTGTGCGATCCACATGGCCGCCGGTGCCGTGATCGCGGTTTTCGACCATATCCGCCAGAACATATACAATACTGCTTTGCAACCGTTGCAGCTTATTTGTCCGTTCCTTAATGATTTCGTCAATGCCCAGATGACTCTTTATGCGGTTCAAGAGAACCGGAGCGGAAAAAGGCTTTGTAATGAAGTCCACAACTCCAAGCTCAAAGCCTCTGGCTTCGATAGATGCGTCAGTCATGCTTGTGAGAAACATAACCGGAATGCCGGACTGTACCGGATCTTTTTTAAGTAATTGCAGTGCCTCGAAACCATCCATCACGGGCATTTCTATGTCAAGCAAAATCAGGTCAGGCATGATTCTGCCAATGAGAGCAAACATTTTCGCCGCTGACGGGAGAGTCATTATGCGGTACTGGTTTTTTAGCGCTTCTTTCGCAACTGATAGATTAATGTCGTTGTCATCTACCACAAAAATCGTTTTTTGCAAATGCTGTACCTCCTGGATAGGTTCGATATGCGATACCTATCATTCGACCAATTATCTAAAGTTGAAAATAGACATTTTCACCACTTTATTATACAACTTGGAGTGGATGTTCGTCAAGCTCTTCACAATTATTTTAAACCGGACCGGAATGGTACGTTACTGGTCAGAGCGCCCGGTGAGGAACGGATGTTTTTGTGCCCCGTAAGCGCAACCAAGGACGGTGGAGCGCTCGCGAGTGGGCGCACGGATGCACCCTCGTAGCGATAGGGTCACAAAAATAGCCTTCCGAGCGTAAGAGCGTGACTAGTAACAATGGTACAGCTATGGCAAAATGCTTAAGTTGCATGGGGTTTCGGCTCGGTAATCTGTGCAAATCCATTGACAATTTGGAGAAAATCAAGTAAAATTGAGTTAATAAACGTGGAAATCTCACATAAGAAAACTGACCTTTTTTATAGGTCGAAGGGTGGTGACGAAATGCAAAATAATGCATACTTTCAATTAAAAATAAAAGACGATGGGACATATCTTATGATAGCTCCTGCTTCAGAAGAAGGCGTAAAATTGCAATTATCAGAGATAAGGCACTATCTTAGCAAAATCAATATAGACATTTTTTCTACAGCCGATGTGTCCCAAGCGCTTGTTAAAGCGCTTGAAACTCAGCATATGAAGTCAGAAGTGAAGATTTGCGAGGATAGTATCGTCCCTGTGAACGAAACCGCTGTTGTTTCGGTTTCCAGGGACAAAATGAGCGCAGATATCAGATTCTATCCGCCATCGGACGATGGAGCGCGGCTTGATAAAGACGGCATAATCAAGATTCTTGCAAATGCAGGAATTGAGCATGGGATAATCGAAGTAAACATAGATCAATGGCTGGATGAAAGGTGCTTTTGCACTGATGTGCAGATTGCATTGGGCACCCCTCCGGAAGAAAGCCGGGATGCCGTCATCGAGTATCTGTTTGAGACGCTTTATGTGTTTCGCCCATCTTGCAGAGAAGACGGAAGCATCGATTTTCATGAACTCAATCTTCTAAATGATGTGGCTATTGGAGACAAACTCGCAATTCTGACGCCTGAATACCAAGGTGAATTTGGCACCAATGTCCTGGGGGGTAAGCTACCCTCGCGTAAACCACAGAAAAAAGCCATCAAACATGGAAAAAACACTGAGTTGTCCGATGATGGCTTCGTGCTCAAAGCGACAACCGGCGGTTGTGTGGAACTTGAGCACAGCAAGATTGTCGTACATGATGTATACAACATCACAGGGAATGTAGGGAGTGCAACCGGTGATGTGGATTTCGACGGGATTGTCCGAATTTCCGGCGATGTTCAAGCAGGATATACAGTGAAAGCTACGAAAGACATATTCGTTATGGGTGTAGTTGAAGGTGCAACGCTGGTTGCAGATAGAGACATAATAATAGCCAATGGTGTACACGGAGCAGGCAAAGCCGATATAACTGCCGGAGGCGACATTACGGTTAATTTCATACAGGAAGGTCTTGTTTCGGCAGGGGGAAGCGTTCATGCTTGCAGCATACTTTTTAGCGTCGTCAAAGCAAAAGACAGCATAATCGTCAGTTCCAAGAAAGGCTTGGTCAAAGGTGGTGAATTAAGCGCCAAAACACTGATTTCGGTGAAAAATGTTGGCTCTGCTTTCGCAGGCGCTCATACTCAGCTTACTGTAGGCAGCAATCCCGAGGATACATCGGTTTTGCGAGACCTGGAAATGCAAATCGATAAAAAACGCGATGAACAAGCAAGGCTCAACCAAGCGCTCAGCTACCTTAGCAGGAAAAAGGAGTGCGGTTCAACTATTGAACCTGAGCAAGAAAAGCTATTGGAAATATTGCCCTCATTGCTCGTTACCATAGAAGAGGACCTCAACAAGTGTATGCTGATATACAACGGGATGCTTGAAGGGTATACAATGAACGAATCAGGGAAAATCATTATAGAAGGTGTTGTGTATGAAGGTTCAAGCATAGAGATATCCAATGCTTCATACTACATACAAGAAGACTTGGCTCAATGCCAATTCGTTAAAAAGGGCAAGGAAATCGAAATCACATCGCTATGATTTGAATCTTAGAGGATCACACTTTCGGTATTCAAGGTTGCACTATATAAACTGAAAGGAACGATGGAATGTACTATAAACAGTTCAAAGGCGATCGGCTATCTTTTTTAGGGATGGGAAACATGCGCCTTCCGCGATTGCCAAGCGGAGGGGACGACTTTCGCAATGTGCAAATTGATTATGACAAGGCGAATGAGATAATTGACTACGCTATGGCAAATGGAATCAACTACTACGACACTTCTCATATATACGGCGGTTCCGAAGAGTTCCTGGGGCAAGCATTGTCAAGATACAATCGTGGGGATTATCGCATATGCACAAAATACAACACCATGGGCGGACCGGATTTTAAGGCGAATTTTGAGCAGCAGCTTAAAAGATTGAAGACTGACTACATAGATTTCTATATGATACAAGCAGTGCTAAATGACCAATCTGCCCAAAATTATCTAGATAGCGGATGCATGGAGTTTATCCTTGAACAAAAAGAAGCAGGTCGAATCAAGCATTTCGGATTTTCCTCCCATGCACCGGCAAAAACATTAGAATGGTTCGTTAACGCCCATGAATGGGAAATCGCAATGATTCAGATTAACTATTTCGACTGGGCTTTTGCGGGCGCAGATGAGCAATACAGAGTTTTGACCGAAAAAGGGATTCCAATTGTTGCCATGGAACCTGCAAGAGGCGGTAGGCTGGCGAATCTAAGCGATGAGGCGGCAGCAACGCTTAAAAATTTCAGACCTGAGTGGAGCCTTGCTTCGTGGGCATTTCGGTGGCTCATGGGTCTACCGAATATGCTTGTGATCAACAGTGGCATGTCTACCATGGATCAAATTGTTGATAATGTGAACACTTTTGAAACTCTGGCTCCACTTACTATCGAGGAAACAACAGTGCTGGAGCAGGTGCGTGAACAGCTAAAAACAGAAATTGCTGTCCCTTGCACTGAATGCCGCTATTGTGTGGAGGACTGCCCGGCGGAGATTGACATACCCGAAGTTATGAAAGCATATAATGATTTGCTGCTTGGCTCATGGGCAACATCCGGAGAAATCATGGCAAAGCTGCGTTCCGCTGAAAAGACCCCTACCGACTGCACAGCTTGCAAAACCTGCATAGAACGTTGCACCCAAAGCATAGACATACCGAAAATAATGGAGGAGCTATCAGGAAGGCTTCGAGGCACCTCAAGGGGCAGGTAGCCATATCGCCGTTTCTTAGCTTTAGAATTATACTTCATCACCGGAGCGTCGCTTTTGTCCGCCAAAGCGACGCTCCGGTATTCATCTTCGTTGCGCACTTTGGCATCACTGCGCAAAGTTGAAGCTTTATGGATGCGCTTCCGGATGCACTCAATAAAAAGCTTATCTCCTAATGCATAATATTTAACCTTATAGGCGAGGGGTATCGAATCCGTCATCGGCAGACTATATTATGATTTAGATGGGTTATTACTATGAAAAACACACAGAAAGTGGCTCAATGTTATTTGCCATTTATGGCTCACTTATACTAGCCATTCACAGTTTGCATTGATGGGATAGCAAACAGGAGATTACTTTTTTTAAGATGAGTCTTCCGACAATCTTCTAGTAAAACTGCTTGCGATGTAGTATAATGGCAAGGCTAATTCTCCAAAGGGAAGATAGCGATATGTATAATGTGAGGAGGTAAAATAGCATTTGGCATAAACTGCGGAGTTCCAGGCAAAAGCGCCGTAGCAACGGTTAAGTGTCTAATGGTGAAAGTGCCAAATGGAAGCGCATGGATTCGGCAGAACAGGGCAATAAATGAAAAAAAAAGAAAAGACTATAAGGAGAATGAGAATGAAAAAAGGAATTTCACTGTTACTGGTATTTGCAATGTGTATTATCGCGCTTGCTGCTTGCGGAGGTTCGAGCAATGACCCCAACATTGGCGAGTGGTTAGGTGTCACTGTCGATGTATTCGGTACAACGGACACAGTCAGCAATGTCTATCCGGATGGTTTTTCAGTTGAACTGAAAACAAATGACAATGCAACCTTAAGCATTGAAGGTGAGTCTATAAACGTAAAGTGGAAGTTTGAGGGGACTACTTTGACCCTGAGCGCCAGCGACATGGATATAACTGCGACAATCGTCAATGGTGTTATGACGCTGGAATTGGTGGAAGGCATCTATATCACCTTGACAAAGGATGGAACCCCCCCCGCCGGCACATCTACAAATAACACAAATACTGGCACGAATACCGAGGTATCCGAAGAACCGCCCGATATCAGCCGCGAAGAAAGCGATCCCAATGCAGGCACATGGATTGGGGCATTGTATAAGGACTTGTTTGATGAATACGGCGAGCTTTCCGACTATTATGCCCAAGGCTCAACTTTAGAACTCAATACGGATGGCACCATTGCTGCTGACTTTAACGGCGATACTTCAAGAGGAACTTGGAAACGCGAGGGTGACACTATCACTGTCAACATAGGCGGTGTTGATTATCCAAGCATATTGGAAAACGGCAATCTGATCTTTGAAATGAACATTGGATTCACAATCATCTATACAAGGGATGGACAGATACCGGAAGGATATCTCAATAATGATGCAAACACACAGGAACAGGAAACGATTTTGACACTCTCGGATGCAATTGCTTGGTGGGATGGGACTTGGTATGGATCCTTTTTTGTGTACAACACAAACGATGCATACAGTGATTATGATGGTTACTTTGAAGATGCTTATGCTCTAATCACGACAGAACCATCCGGAAGGGCTATTGTCTATCTGTGGACAGACTCAATGGAACTGGGCACAATAGAATTGAATATTTATACTTATGATAACAATGCGCACCACGCTGCCATCACGACAGGAGAAGGCTATCTTTTTGATGAAGATATAGAGTATGGGTATTGGGATATCTTTCCGTCTCGCGGTAGATACGCTAATATGATTGAGATTGATGAACGTTTCGCAGACATTGACGGAGATTGGTTTGATTATGAAATACTCTTGCGTCCATGGGGTATGGATTGGGAGGATGTAGACAGCTATGACCATCCGCGGGATTATGAGGATTGGTATCTGGAGCTGATGCACCGCCCGATGCTTGAAGTCTTGGCAGAATGGGAGATATTGCACCCTGATTTGCAATAGATTCGACAATAGCTGCTAGATGCAAGGGAATTAGTGGCATCGAGCGCTCCGGGCTATGTAAACGACTGTAATGAGTGGTCTTTTACATACATGGGAAAAGTGGAACTCATCCTATGATGGATTCACCCAGCATAAGTTAAGGCTTATTTGCGTAGTAGAACCTGCACATCCTGGCATAGCACCTAATCTAAAAGAAAAATGTCCTTGGGGAACTAACATTCCTCAAGGGCATTTTTGGTCGGAGTGGTGAGACTCGAACTCACGGCCTCATGCTCCCAAAGCACGCACGCTACCAACTGCGCCACACCCCGATGTCTCGGACGTAGGGTATTATACACCAGGCGGTATACAGTTTCAAGTGCAAATTGGATTTATTGCCGGTTAATAAATTATTCACTGTAAATTCAGCATCCATCAAGTGGTGGAACTTACTCTGGGAATTTATCTTAATCCATTTTGCTGTCGCGGCTAGAGGCTGCAATCAATGCTTTGTAGTACAATTTATCGATTTGGTCAAGAGCTTCTGAACGTACTCGAAACACCCAGTTGCCTTCGATTGTACCAGGGGTATTTGTGCGCGTATCAGCGCCATAACCGAGCAGATCTTGGATGGGTACTATAGCCAACGATGCACCACATGTGAACAATGTGCGTATCCATGCTTTTGTGACCTCGCTGTTAGGCCCACCCATCGTCCAATCTCCCTGGAAACCTATGTAAAGAAGCGCCCGCTCCCGATCTTCTTGGGACATCTCGAACAACCATGCCAAAAGCGTGGTATTGTCATGAGTCCCGGTGTAAGCTATGCAATCCTCGGTGATAAAGTGGGGGATGTGCTTCTCATCGCCGATGAAGCCAAATTGAATCGAACGCATCCCGCGCAAGCGGGTGTCCCGGAGAAGTTTATCCACATTGCCGTAATCGTGTCCCAAATCTTCTGCAATCAATGGCAGATTAGAGTTTTTCAGGGACGATTCGATTGCTTTGAACAAGGGCAAACCCGGACCATTGACCCATTTCCCGGTTGTTGCATCTGTTGCATCCGGCGGTACGCGCCAATAACTGTCAAAACCTCGAAAATGATCTATTCGCACATAATCATATCGAGCTATGGCAGCTTCTATCCTGCGTACCCACCATTTGTACTCCTGCTTTTTCATCAATTTCCAATTATAGATGGGGTTGCCCCAAAGCTGACCCAATGGAGTGAAGTAATCGGGTGGAGCCCCGCTGACAGCGGCAAAATTGCCGTTGGGATCTGCATCGAAAAGGTCTCTTGAACGCCATACATCCACGCTATCGCCGGAAACATAAAATGGCATATCGCCGATGATGGAAACAGCCCTTTGAGAAGCGTATTCTTTGAGCCTTTGCCACTGCGTATGAAAAAGCCATTGCACGAACCTGTGGAATTCCATTTCCTCATGGAGTTCGGACTTGGCTGCTTTTATAGCATCTGCATTATAGCTGCGAAGCCCGTCATCTGCCCATTCATACCAAGGAGCATTGCCGAAACGATGACGGATAGCCATGAATAGGGCATATGAATTGAACCAAGAAGGCTCGAATTCCTCATATGTCTTCACATCCAGACGCGAATAAGCGTTTCGGAGAAGAGCCCATTGTTTCTCGTGAACAAGGGGATAGTCGACTTGATTTTCCCTCATCCCTTCAGCGCGCCATGTGAGTTCTTCCGAGCTTATCAAGCCCATATCGAGAAGCATCCTTGGATCAATTAGCATGGGTTCCCCTGCATATGCTGAAACGCATTGATATGGGGAAAATGATACATCGGTGTGTTCCACCGGCAAAACCTGCCACGCATGAAACCCTGTTTCGTGCAAAAAATCAACGAAGCCCATTGCCTCGGAGCCTAGCACACCAATGCCGAAAGGTCCCGGAAGCATAGGTATCGACAGCAAAACCCCGGATGAACGAGGGTATTTATAAATAGATTTTATTTTGTTTTCTTCCATTAAATGCTCCAGATTTCTTCAGCGTATCTCTTGATCGTTTCATCACTGGAAAACCTGCCTGAATAAGCGATATTCATAGCGGACATATACGACCATTTATCCACATCTCTGTAGCTGCTATCAGCTTTTGATTGAGCGGCGACATATGCATCAAAATCCCTCATTACAAAGAACTGGTCGTTTTGAGTGGTCAATGAATCGAAAATATTAGGGAATTGCGCCATGGCGACCAGATGAGGGTTAGAGTTGATCATCTCATAAACTATCAGACGCAGACGATCATGGCTATTCAGAAAATCTCGGCTGTTATAGCTATTGTCTCGGCGAAGCTCAAGGACTTGCGCCACTGTTAGACCAAAGGGGAAGCCGTTTTCGTCTCCCACTGCTTCAAAAATCTCTACATTTGCTCCATCATATGTTCCGATAGTCAAGGCTCCGTTCATCATAAACTTCATATTCCCTGTGCCGGATGCTTCCATGCTCGCCGTTGATATCTGTTCGCTCAAATCGGATGCAGGGAATATGCTCTCTGCCAAGGATACGCGATAATTTTCGAGAAAGACAACTTTTATCAGATCACGGATGCGCGGGTCGTTGTTCACGGCATCGGCGATAACAGACGCAAGCTTTATGACCTCTTTTGCAAAATGGTAACTGGGCGCTGCTTTGCCTGCTATGATAAATGTCCTTGGAATAATGTCATGGTCAGGGTTGGAAAGCAGCGTATTGTATAAGTCGATGATATAAATCAATAGCAGCAACTGCCTCTTATATGCGTGAATTCTCTTTACCTGTACATCGAAAATCGAGTCTGGGTTAATCACAACATTGTTGCTTTCTAGGATGATTTTTGCCAATCGGAGTTTGTTTTCTCTTTTTATCGCCCTTAGTTTTTCCTGGAAAGCTTTATCATGCACAGCACCGGTCTCGTCCAGCAGAGCGAGTTTCAGCGGCTCTTTTAGCCAATCGCCACCGATGGTATCTGAAATCAGGTCTGTGAGATTCGGATTTGCCATTTGCACCCATCTCCTGTGGGCAATGCCATTGGTCTTATTGCTGAAGCGTTCGGGATATATATCATAAAAATCCCGAAAAAGCTCGTGCTTGAGCAACTCGCTATGTACATGGGCTACACCGTTGACAGCATGGCTACCAATAATGGATAAATATGCCATGGAAATATGATCATGGGATATTATCGACATTCTCGATATCCTATCGGTATCATACTCACCGTATTTTTCAACGAGCTGGACACGAAAACGCCTGTCGATTTCGTGGACAATCATAAAAATCCGAGGTAGCAGATCGGAAAACACCTCGATCGGCCATCTTTCCAAGGCTTCCGGCAAAATTGTGTGGTTTGTGTACGAGATTGTTTTGACTGTGACATCCCAAGCTTCGTCCCAACCGAGATCCTCTTCATCAAGCAAGATCCTCATCAATTCCGGCACTGCAAGGGCAGGGTGGGTATCATTGATGTGTATTCCTACATAATCAGGCAAATTCCTCACATCGCCATAATAGCGTTTATAGTGCCTCACGATGCTCTGTATTCCGGCAGAAACGAAAAAGTACTGCTGTTTAAGCCTGAGCATCCTGTTTTGGTAGTTTGAATCATCGGGATACAAAACCTCGGATATTGCTTCGGCAGAGTATTTCTGCGAAACCGCATTTAGGTACTCACCACCGGAAAAAGCGCCGAAGTCGAACTGCTGCGTGGACTCTGCGCTCCAAAGCCTCAGGGTGTTCACTGAGCCATCTTCGCCCCCCGGTATAGGAACATCGTATGGCATTGCAATGACAGATTCAAAATTCTCGTGATGGAAAAATGAACGATTATCATGTACTTCAACGCGAACAGTGCCATTGAACCTGACAAGGACAGCTTTATTAGGTTTTTTTACTTCCCAAACAACCTCGTTTCGCAACCAATTGTCAGGCATCTCTACTTGGTATCCATCGATGATTTTTTGTTCAAACAAACCGTATTTATATCTGATCGAGCAACCATTGCCGGGCAGCCCAAGATGCGCCAGAGAATCCATGAAACATGCGGCGAGTCTGCCGAGTCCGCCGTTTCCAAGTCCGGGGTCTAGCTCGAGATTGTAGATTTCTTCTAAATTAAAGCCGAATCCTTTCATGGTATCGCTACAGACCTCGCGTAGACCAAGAGCTATTATATTGCTCTCCAACAGCCGGCCGAGCAGGAACTCCAATGAAAAATAGTAAATTTGCTTTTTGATATCTTTCTTATATGTGTTCGCAGCGGTTTGCATCCATCGTTTCATTATCTGATCCTTAATCAGATACGAAAGCGCAAAGTAACAATCTTCGGGAGTCGCGTCTTCGACTGAAACGCCTCGTGTTACTTCCAGCTTGTCTCTGAAGAGCAGAGAAAAAGCCTCTTTGTCGTGTATATACATTAATTCCTTTTCCTTCCCTCGTTTTGCGAGTTTCGCGGTTTTTGGTTTTTGCGGAGCGAGGTTTGCGCAGCAAATGAATTGCGCAAATAGTGAAAACTATCTGCGCGCGAAAATCCCCGCCTCGCCTGCTTTAACAGTAATGGCACCAACTGCTGCATTACATAAAAGATCGAAATTGTAGCTATCCTCATTGATGACCTTGTTGCCGGTCGAAGCGTTGACTGCTATGAGAAGGCTATGTGAATCGTCACCTCTGGTGAAAGCGAATAAACCGTCACGCGCTTCTATGAGTTTGTATTCACCATCAACGAAACAACTGTGGGATTTGCGTAGCTGGCTGAGATTGATATACCAGGATAGAAGGGAGTTGTCTTCATTCCCCCATGGATAGCACCTCCTGTTAAAAGGGTCAAGGCAGCCTTCCATCCCCGCTTCATCGCCATAATATACGCAAGGAACCCCGGGTAAAGTGAATTGCAGAACAGAAGCAAGACGTAGCCGCTGTTTTGCTATTGCAAGTTGATTGGCACACAGTTTAAAGTGTTCCATCTCAGATTTGCTTTCGGGCATTTCCACATCGCTGAGAACGGTGAGGATGCGGGGGGTGTCATGGCTTCCCAAAACATTCATCAGCGAGTGCAGCACATATTTGGGATAATTGCGGGATAACATCGCCATAGTTGCTGCGAGCTGTTCGACGTCCCCTTCCTTTACACAAGAGATAATCGCGTTTTTCAGCGGGTAGTTTGTAACGCTATCAAGTTGCCCGCCGAGGAAGTATTTCCGCCGGACGTCATAGGCGATTTTGTTTGATGCATCTTCCCAAACCTCGCCGATAATCAACGCATCGCTCTTTTCGCGCTTAATTGCTTCGCATAAAGGATATAAAAAGATGTCAGGCAACTCATCCACTACGTCAAGGCGCCAACCGGACACGCCTTTTTTTGTCCAATGGGCGATAACACCATCAGGAGCGCAAATAAAGTCCCTGTGGCTTATGTCGCTCTTGTTGATGGCGGGAAGAAGCTCAATATCCCACCAAGCCTCGTATGAACCGTCATCGCGAAAAGCAAACCAATTGTAGTACGGAGACTGCTCGCTTTGAAAAGCGCCAATGGAGTCGTAATTGCCATATATGTTAAAGTAACGACTATCTATTCCCACATGGTTGAATACACCATCGAGAATAATTCTCATTCCCCACTGAGTTGCTGTTTCGCAGAGAGTATCAAAGGCGCTGTCCCCACCGAAAGCTAAATCTATCTTCATATAGTCACCGGTATCGTATTTGTGGTTGGATGCGGCATCAAATACCGGGCTTAGATAGATACACGTAACACCCATGCTTTTAAGATAAGGGAGTTTTTCGACTATTCCATATAAATCTCCGCCAAAAAAGTCGTTGTTATGAACAATGCCTTCAGCATCGGGTAGATAATAGGGGCATCCACCCCAATCAGGTCTGTATATTGCACCTGGTCTTAACCTCAGTTCCGGTGAACGATGAAATCTATCAACGAAAATATGGTATATCAAACCACCCTGTATCCAGCTCGGGGTCAAAGCAACCGGCATATGCGCTGTTATCTGGAAAGCACCGCCATCGTTCCTCGGTACTGAGACTATATCGCCATTACGCATTCTCAACATAAAGGTATACCAATACAGACCGGGTTGTTCAATATAGAGTTGGCACTCATATATGTCGTAGGAACCGGACACGCAGACATAGTCCATCTCGACCTCGGTGGCGGTTCCATTATCAGGATAAAGACTGACATATAAGCCAACAGCTGCACCGCGAGCTAGCTTAATTGATAAACTGAGTGTTCCGGGCGTTTCGATGGTTCCGTATGGATGCCTGAAGGATTCATCGTTCTCATCGAAAATATACAAAGCTTCGATCATTGCTATTTTAGCTCCCTATAAAGACTGGCATAAGCTTTTGCCGAAAGATCCCACCCGAAATCGCTATTCATAGCTTCCCGCATTAGATTTTTCCAATCATCCTCGCGATTGTTATATAGATCCAATGCTTTTAAAACTGTTTTGTAGAGTGCAAGTTCGCTGTATTCGTCAAAAACGAAACCGTTTCCTGCACCTGCGCGGCAGTCTTTGATAGTATCTGCGAGACCGCCGGTTCTGCGGACGATTGGGATAGTACCATACCGGCAAGCAATCATTTGAGCCAGGCCGCAAGGTTCGCTGCGGGATGGCATGAGCATGACATCAGCCCCTGCGTAGATTTTGCTTGCAATTTCCGGATTATATGCTATGCTCACTGCGACTTTGCTCCTGTTGCTAACAGCTTTTTCCTCAAAGTAAAGCTGAAACGCATGGTCTCCTGTGCCAAGCAACAAGAATTGCACGTCTTGTTTCAGCAAATCATCCATCATGTATGTTATCAAATCTATCCCTTTATGGGATACAAGGCGGGAAACAACGCAAATCATCATCTTTCGCGGCGCTACCGGCAAACCAAACAATGCTTGCAGTTTTTCTTTGTTTACAGCTTTCATTTCAAGAGTGTCCGCTGTGTAATTCATATCAATGGTGGGATCGGTCGCAGGGTCGTTGATCACTGTGTCGATGCCGTTGATTATCCCCGATAGTTTGTACGCATTTTCTCGAAGAATCGCATCTAGTCCAAAACCGCCGCCGGATTTGATCTCCTCGGCGTATGACGGGCTAACGGTTGTAACCTTGTCGGCACAAACTATAGCACCTTTCATAAGATTGACGCAATTGTCGTATTCAACCAGACCCATCTCTTCTGACCATAAATCAAAGACATCGGTTAGTGTTTCTCGGGCGTATACCCCTTGATATTCCAAATTATGGATTGTAAAGACTGTACGAATATTGTCATACTTCCCTGCAAAACGTGTTTTCAAGTAAATCGGCACCAGCGCAGTCTGCCAATCGTGGGCATGTATTACATCGGGAACAAATCCAGTCAATTCGATGACAGAAAACACTGCCTTTGAAAAAACAGCGAACCTTTCGCCATCATCGAAATAACCATATGCGTTATCTCTGCCGAAATAATGCGGGTTGTCGACAAAATAGTAGACGACATCGCGGTATTTAAGCTGCGTAACCTCGCATCGAATGTTGCGCCATGCCAAATTGACATATATCTCGCCTACATAGCTCATTTGCGATTCAAATTTGCAGCGAAATTGCTCATAAAGCGGCAGCACTGTGCGCAGGTCAAGCTCGGCATCATTTTGAGCCAATGCAGAGGACAATGCTCCTGCTACTTGCCCCATGCCTCCTGTTGCAATAAAGGGAACAACTTCAGATACCACGCTGAGCACCTTCAACTTGTCAGAATTGTTAGCCATTAACAAAGCACCTCCTTAGCTTTTGAAAAACTCTGGTTATTAATGTTGTGGTATATCGCTTCCCAATCTTCCGCGCTCCTTCGCACCGATACAATAAACCTAATCCACAATTATTTTTCCAGTTGTTTCAAAAATCATATTATCCTGTATCTATCGACATACACAGGGTAGCTGATATCACCCATTAGGCTGCGGTGTTCAGAAATAATTACGCCGCGATCTGTGATAACGCTATCCAGCATTGCATTCTTTTCGATTATAGTATCGTCTTGAAGAATGCTGTTCTTGACAACAGCCCCTTCTTTTATTTTGACGTTCCTGCAGATAATGCTATTTATCACAGTTCCATCAATCTGACAGCCATCAGCGATGATGGAATTGTTTACTAATGCGTTCTTGCCATATTTCGTTGGTAGTGAGTCCCTCAAGCTGGTAAAAATCCGCCTACCATCATAATCGAACAATGTGTTCCGATTCTTTATATCCAACATGTCCATGTTGTATTGGTAAAATGTCTCGACGGAGCTTATGTGAGCAGAATAACCTTCGAATTCATACGCAATGACGTTCAGTCGCCCAAGAGCGCCGGATAGTAAAATCCGCGAGAATCTGAGCATGCCGCAGTTCTTTTCTGCGGATGTGAGCTGGATAAAGTAGCCCTTGCGCATGACATAAGCGCCAAGGGATACATTTAGCTTGTCGCTTGAGTAAGGAGCACGGTTAACGCCAAAAATGCGTTCATCTTCAGCAATATCAAAGATAACCGCATTCTCGCGGGTATTGGGTGTAATCCTTTTTTTCGTGTATATTGCAGTCACGTCCGCACCGCTTTTTCTATGTGCTTCGATTGCTGTGCGGTAGTCCATGTTATAGACAATGCTGCTGTCTGTAAGGACGATATACTCTTCGCTTGCACCCATGATAAACTCTACCGCGCGTTGAAGCGGGCCGTCATTTTCGCTATTGACGCTTTGGCGCTCATCTGCCAAGTAGGGTGGGAAAAAGGTAACTCCTCCCGTTTTGCGCGCAAGATCCCACTCCTTGCCCATGCCGATGTGGCTGATGAGGGATTGATAGTGGCTGTTGAGTATTATGCCAATCGAGTAAATCTTTGAATTGACCATATTTGAGAGCATGAAATCCACCAGGCGATACCGACCAGCAAAGCGCGAAGCCGAAAGCGTCCTGATTTTGTTCCCGTCGCTTGCGCGATCAGGATGAGGATCTGACAGGCATAATCCGATGTACATAATAAAGCAACCTCCTTACTAGATAATGCTTCCTCGAGCATATACGGTGAGTTTGCTGTTGATGTCACTCAACGGCATCCCAGCGGTTGCGCCTTCGGTTACGATAGTGTGCTCATCCAAGATTGAGTAGTTTACAACAGCGTTTTTGCATACACGGGTGTTTTCCATGATTACGCTATCTCGGACTATCGCACCTGCTTCAATGATGACACCAGCAGATAGAATGCTGTTTTCGACGATTCCGTATATCTCGCAACCTTCAGTCAGCAGCGAGTTTTTTATGCTGCCGGTTGGAGCGATGTATTGCGGCGGCCTCCCTGCTGTTCTGGAGAGTATGTGCCAACCTTCAAGCCCAAGATGCATGTCATTGAGAAGATCCATGTTTGCTCGCCAGAGGCTATCCACCGTTCCGACATCTTCCCAATAGCCACCAAATCGATATGCGTACATTTTTTTCCCTTCCCGCAGCATAGTTGGGATTATGTCTTTTCCAAAATCATGCGAAGATTCGAGGTTTTTCTCATCTTCATACAAAGACTCGCTCAAAACAGACCAGTTAAAAATGTAAATCCCCATTGAAGCGAGATTGCTTTTTGGGAATTCAGGTTTTTCTTCGAACTCGATGATTCGATTCGTCGGATCCGTGTTCATTATCCCAAAACGGCTTGCATCTTCCATGGAGACCTCGATGACCGCAATGGTGCAATCAGCGCCTGTCTCCTTGTGGTATTCCAACATAAGGGAAAAGTCCATTTTGTACACATGATCACCTGCGAGCACAAGCAGGTAATCAGGATCATATGAATCGATGAAATCCTGGTTCTGATACACGGAATTTGCAGTCCCGCTATACCAAGCAGTACTGCCAAGCTTGCTATGGGGGGGGAGAATCGAAACGCCTCCGCTGAGGGTGTCGAGATCCCAGTGCTGTCCTTTCCCGATGTAATCATGCAGCAAAAGGGGTTGGTATTGCGTCATAACGCCCACAGTGTCGATTCCGGAACGTACGCAATTCGTGAGAGCAAAGTCGATGAGTCTGTACTTCCCGCCAAATGTCACGGCAGGTTTCGCAATCTGCTCTGTCAAGGATTCAAGCCGCGAACCTCGACCACCCGCAAGCAATGCGGCAATCCATTCTTTTTTCTGAATAACAAGATGCATAAACATCACTCTCTTTCAGCTAGCCTGTAGAAGTGCTATCTATTTGGTCTTTTTCTGTGACTTCGCCAACGCCATCAGCTCAAACACAATCTCCGTGCACTCCGGATAAATTGCGCCAAACTGGTCTTTTTGCAAGTAATTGCTGCCCAATAGAAGCTCCAACCAATACGAGCTTTCCTCTGCTGCTTTTAGTGCAGCACGGAAGTCAGCCTTAGGAGGATCATGGGTTAATTCACGTAAATGAAGCCCAATTGCTGTTGCGCTTTCTAAAAGCTTCCTTGACAAAACTTGCTCACTCTTGGAATCCACTAGATATCTGTGGAGAAAGATGATTTTTAGTGCAAAAACCTTGCTTTTTTCCACTAATTCGTGTATGTCCATACTGTGTATTCACCTCAAATATGATATCATTATTTCTGTGAAATCATTATAGTTGGTTTATTTGTCATCGCCTTGCTCCAGGGTTCGCAGGATACGCAAAATGTGTGATTTATTGCACGAAACCATTGGCAAGTTTTATTGATATTTTTATGGACTTTCATACTTCAATGCCGCAAGATACAATAATGGGTGATATGGAAGATACTAATTTGCGCTTTTCTTCTTGAGGCATATCATTGCGAGTGGCGGAATCGTCATGCACAAGCTTTGATCGAAACCGTGCATCTTCACAGTATCGGCTATGAGAGTACCGTTAATGTGGTTCCAACCACCGTATTCAAGCCTGTCAGAATTAAACACCTCTGAGTACTCTGCGCGCTCAGGGACGCCGATACGGTAATCAGGTCTGCTCACCGGAGCAAAGTTTATCACAACAACAAGATTATCGCCTTTTGTGTCTTTGCGCAGGAATGAAATGATATTATGGTTCCAATCGTTGTCGCAAATCCATTTGAAACCTTCCCAAGAGTAGTCGATTTCCCATAAAGCAGGTGTCGCTAGATAAAATGCGCCTAGTTCGCTGACAAACTTTTTTAGATTGCTATGCATGGGATAATCCAACAAAAGCCAATCCAGTTCGTTCGCTGGATCCCATTCTTTGAACTGACCAAATTCGCAGCCCATAAACATATGTTTTTTACCCGGATGGGTCATCATGTAACCAAGAAAAACGCGAAGACCAGCAAATTTTGAATCGTAATCCCCCGGCATTTTGTCAAGCAGCGACTTTTTGCCATGGACAACCTCATCGTGGGATATGGGAAGGACAAAATTCTCGCTAAACGCATATAGAAAAGAAAAAGTAATTTTGTTGTGGATGTGTTTTCTGAATAAGGGATCGGTCTCGACATACTCCAGCATGTCGTTCATCCAACCCATGTTCCACTTGAAATTGAATCCAAGTCCACCATCATGAATAGGTTTTGACACCATAGGCCAAGCTGTTGATTCTTCTGCAATCATCAATGCATCAGGGAATAAATTGAAAATAGTAGAATTCAGCTTTTGGAGAAATGCGATTGCATCGAGGTTTTCGTTGTTGCCGTGGGTGTTCGGCATCCACTCTCCGGGCTCTCTTCCATAATCCAGGTAGAGCATTGAACTGACTGCATCAACCCTCAATCCGTCCACATGATAAACATCAAACCAGAAAACCGCATTAGAAACGAGAAAGGATTGTACTTCGGTTCGTCCATAATCGAAACAGCGAGTGCCCCATTCAGGTTGCTCTTGCCGATCATAGCCTTGAGCTTCAAACAAAAACCCGCCATCGTATTCGATAAGTCCATGCTCGTCTTTCGGGAAGTGGGACGGAACCCAGTCCAATATGACGCCAATTCCGGAGTTGTGGCACAAGTCGACAAATTTCATAAAGTCGTGGGGGGTTCCATATCTGGATGTTGGCGCATAGAACCCACAAATTTGGTATCCCCATGAACCTCCGAAGGGATGCTCCATGATAGGCATGAGTTCCACGTGGGTATAATTCATCTCTCTCATGTATGGTATCAGACGTTGGGCAGTTTGCGTATAGCTAAGGATACCGCCATCTTCGCCTCGCATCCATGAACCCAAGTGAACCTCATAAATGTTCATAGGACTGTTATAAGGAGAAGCATTGCGTTTTGAATGCTGCCAGAGGGCATCTGTCCATTTGTAATCGTCTAAATCATAAACGATAGAGGCGGTTTTTGACTCTGTTTCCGAGTAGAACGCAAAAGGGTCTGCTTTGAGCAACCGTTTACCGCTAACTGAGAGTATTGCGTATTTATATCGCTGATTCTCAAGGATATTTTCGATACTGACTTCCCAAATGCCTCCATCGGATATGCGTTGCATAGGAGCAGCTGTGTCATTCCATTTATTGAAGTCACCAACGAGACTGACAGACTTAGCGTTGGGCGCCCAGGTGCGAAAAACTGCTGTCCCGGTATCGCGATTGAAGTGGCAGCCTAGATACGCATAAGAGCGGAAATTTGTACCTTGATGAAAAAGG
>Ga0099364_10003546_pt1 | contig 24147 bp, 21 predicted proteins | sample TergutTh196P3_FD_73070 | JGI IMG/M metagenome (GOLD analysis project Ga0099364, IMG submission 73070) | Microcerotermes parvus P3 segment gut microbial communities from Pointe-Noire, Republic of the Congo - Th196 P3 | ecosystem: Host-associated > Arthropoda: Insects > Digestive system > Gut ...
AACCTTAAAGCGGGCTGCAATTTCTACAAGCGCACCCACAGAAAAATCTTTTTCCCCGGATTCCCATGCTTTATATTCAGCAGGATCAAAACCCAACTCTTTTGCCAGAGCGTCGTCAGAGGTATTTTCAATTTCACGTAGCACCTTTACGCGGGCTGCAATTTCTTTCACATTTTCTTTCATATTTCCTCACTTTCTAATATCGATGCCTGTTGTTCGTGCAATGTAAACAATAGGCTTAATTCTTGTAAAAAAGCCGTTTTCTGCCACGCCCGGTATTTTGTTAAGCTCTGTTTCCATTAGAACAGGGTCGATAATCGTGTTGAATTTAATATCCAAGATTATATTTCCATGTTCAGTTATGACAGGACCAGCTTTTCGCAACGCTTCTCTAATTATAACATTTGCGCCAAGTTTTTCAAGTGCCTTTGAAGCCTGGACACGAGCTTCCGGGACAACTTCTACAGGAACAGGGAACCCTAACCCCAAGTTATCCGTCAGCTTTGATTCATCAACAATGATGGCATAAGCCTGTGAAGCATAAGCTGCCAGTTTTTCTATTAACATAGCGCCGCCGCCCCCCTTTATAAGACGGCTCTGGGGGTCAACTTCATCAGCACCGTCAATGGTCAAATCCAGCCCTGAGGCAAGTTGTTTAGAATTAAGAGAGTAGTGCGGGATACCCAGTTTTTCACATTCAATTTCTGTCTGGAAACTTGTAGCAAAGGCGGTAATATCCTTTAGTTTGCCCTGTACCATTAGCTCTCCAACACGGCGTACCGCATGTATGGCAGTGGAGCCGGTGCCAAGACCAAGCTTCATTCCACTTTTTACCAAATCGTCAACAACGGCTTTTCCTGCTATTTCTTTTAACTTGTTTTGATCCTGGGTCATTTATTTTCTCCTAATATGTTAATTCTGGACAATACATTTTGCGGAATTTCTTTTCCCATAAAATTTACATATTGACGACAAGCCTGACGAATTACCATGTCATAGCCATTCAATGTTTTACAACCGGCCTTTGCCGCGCTTTTTAAAAACGGAGTTTCCTCCGGCATATAGATAAGATCCATTACCGCTTCCTTTCCCGTAAAGTTGTATAAATCCAGCGGGTTGGCAGCTTCGTACCCTTCCATTCCTATAGATGTGGTTTGGATAATTATATCTTTAAATTTTGAAATTCGTTCTATTCCCTGAGTATCTAAAGCTCCCCATTTAAATTTATATATTGATGCAAGGCTTTTTGCCTTATATGCGGTGCGGTTTAATATAAGAGCTTTTCCTCCAAGTCTATACACTTCCGCAGCTACTGCCCGTGCTGCACCGCCTGCTCCTACAATGGTAATTTTCTGGTTTTTTAAATTTTTCCTGCCTATAAAAAATAAAAGCGAATCAGAAAAACCGGTAATATCTGTATTTTCTCCATACCATTCATCGTCAATTGGAAATACGGTGTTACATGCGCGAACAGTCTGAACAGAATCGGAGCATTTTGCAAGTTTGGGAAGAACCGCTTCCTTGTATGGCACCGTAACCGAAAGACCTTGCACATCAAGATCTTTGGCAAGATTTAATAAGTCGCCTACAGAATCTGCCGGAAAAGGAACATATACAGCATCTGTTTTTTCTAGGTTAAAAATTGAGTTAAAAAACCATGGACTTATGGTTGCTTTTAACGGATATCCCGTAATGCCAAATATTTTTGTTTTTTTACTTATTTTTTTAAAACGATACAATTCCGCCAACTCCTTCACATCCAGCTGGCCTGCTGCGCCAATGGTTTCGTTTTCAGATAACGCACTTGAATAAGTAAAGATAGATCCAAACTTTTCTGCAAGGATTCTTGAATAAATACCCAAGTGCCCCATGCAAACAATAATTTTATTTTTTACTGTACAGCTTTTTGACGCTTTGTAAATACGATGAACATCACTTGTTGTTTTTGCAGCTATGGCCATTTTAACAATTTCATCCCCGGTTCTTTGCATGGATTTTATTTTTGCACATATATCAAATGGTTCCCCTTCCAAATCATGGTATGATCGTATGATATGTGTTCCAAATGTACGGGCTGCTTCTTCCAAACTTGGAACTTTTAGATCATCTTCAATATCGACATACGCAAAGTTTAAACGGCTGTCCGCATTGGCAAAAGCAAGTCCGCGTGCAAGTAGTTTTACTCTTGCTCCTTCGCCGCCTGTAAAATGTCCGCCGTCAACATCGCGCCTGATTGTAAGAATTACAGGAATACCTGCAAGCTCGGGAAAGCGGCGAAAGTACAATCTTTCATCTGAATCAAGGCAGTCAACGCGCAGTTCCGCTATGTCTATAAACTTACGGTATTTATTCAGGATTTCCAGATTCCTGTCTATTGTTTTTGCGGTTAAGCACAAACAGTTCTTTGCCACAATTCCTCCTAAAAATCAGAACGGTAAATAAAGATTGATATAACTTGCCCTGAATTGTTAAAATTAACCCTTATCATTGTAGGCCAGTCTTTGTCAGGAATTGACAAAAGAGCGTGATCCCCTTTATCTTCCGCTGTGTTTCCCAAAAGCAGCATAACAGCCGCTTTACGATCCCTTGTAGAAATCCCGCACGCGGTGGAAAACTTTGCCTGCCAGACACGATCCCTGTGAATGAAGAAATCCGCATCAGCATACTGAAAAACAACATCGTCTTGCCAAGTTTCATTGCCTCTTGCGGCTACGACAGTCCGCGGCACTCCAAACCGTTCAATTAACTGTTCAAGCGTCATGCCTATATATGCCAGTTTTTCATCGCCTGTGACAGCCGGACTCAGTGCCGATACTTGTGCCGACACAAATGGCGGCAAAATGAGAAAAATCAACACCGGTAAATAATATATATATCTCAATAATATGAATATACAATGGTAAAAGAAAACCTGCAATACTACTCCCATTCTGTAACTCTGCGTCTCAGCGCCTCTGCGCGAGGGAATCTGTTAACATCCAGGCATTTCCGCTAACTCGTAGTATCCCCGTTTCTGAGACCCACATATTTACCCCTGAGCGTACAGGGAAAACAGGACTCTCCCCCTCTGTAAAAAAAAGCGGGTCAGCAAAGGGGGAAGTCCCGTACCAAGTGCCAAAAGGTACAGGGATAGCGGTCAACTCCGCTGTTTCCGGTACAAGACGGCGGCGGTCAAAATTGGCGGAAATTGTTCTTTCCGCAACAAAACTCCAATCAATAAGCCAGGGGTCTTTGCAGACCGGGTCACTTAGAACACCTGTTGTGAAAAGCTCTCTAAATCGCAGCCAGTCAAAATTGGCAGGGATTTTTGTTGTGTCAGAGCTGTCCTCATAAGACAGTGAGGCATACCGGGCAAGCTCCCAATAAAAGACCGTATCCGGTCCTGCTTCCCAGCTAAGGTGCAGCCTGCCGCCGGACATCTCGTATGGGAAAAACCCGCCCGCAGGCTTAAAATTCCCGGGATAAAGGTTGTGGCTAGGCCAATATGGCCAGGCAGTAACCGGATTTGCCCATGTTACAACTAGTTCAACTGCCAAGCCCTCTCCGGGTTGTATGTCTGTCCTCTGGAATTTCCCGTCAGGATCGATCCATTCAATCCTCCAGCAGGGTTGCCCAAGAAGGGTAGTCCAGGCATCCGGCACAGCGGGAAAGACCAGGGTGTAGCTGGAGCTAAGATGATTTCTGCAGCCCGAAAGCAACAGAACCGGCGCAAAATTTGCAGCAATAATTGCGGCAAAAAATACCATTAGTTTTGTTAAGTTTTTCATGTATATATATGGTGTGGAAGTGCCATTTTGCTTTATCGTTTTTGAAAGTTTTTTGAAAAAAATGCCGATAAATATAGTACTTATATATGGCAGAAAATAGCATAACCAGTTATATCGATACCCTTGGGCAGTCTCTTCTTGCCCGAAAAGAATGGCTTGAACATTCGGAATTGGTGAGACTCAAGGAGAATTTGCGTACTTTCCAGAGTTCCTTTGCCTCATTGTTCAATATATATCTAAAAAAGAAGCTGATAGATGAAGACCCCTATAAGCATGAAGCAAAAATCAGCGAGCTTGAAGTCCCTGATTCCACTCCTTTTCAGGACGCAAAACGAGTAGAGCAACTTTCTATTCGCCTGTCAAATTATGATAATCAACTTGACTTTTTGGTTAACTTTTACCAGTTGGGCATTGATTTTCTTAATCTGGAAAGAATTAAACGGATTTTGGGACTTATCCGTTATATTGACTGGGGGAGTTTCTCTGCAGATTCGCAGGATTTAATGACTGCCGCAGTAGCTGATATGAATACTCATGCAAAACAAGGAGTAGATTCCTTAACCGTGAGCATTATTGGCGGAGGTCTTTCCAGGCTGTCAAAATCAACAAGTGAAATAGTATCCATTCTTAAAAATCTTAACCTCTACTATAGGGAAAGTTATAAGCTTACTGTTCGTAAGAATATAACCAAGGATTTTTCTGAATCTGAGGCAACTTTGGAAAATATCAAGAAAAAGATGCCGCACGTCATGCCGGGTTCGCCTTTCTACAGAGAACTTATAGAGGAAATTATCAAAGAAGATTATTCACCTCGCGGTATCGATATAAAAGATAATGTTCTTAATTCCCTAAAAGTAACAATAGAAAAACCAAAGGCAGCCAAGCCTACTGTAGATTATAAAAAAATTCTTTTGGATGGTATTCAGGTTATTGGCGGAGCCTCCAACTCTTTAGTTGAAATTGCAGCTAAGCTTGATGAGAATCAGGCTGTAATGGAAAGTGGTAAAAAAGGTTTCTTGCATGCGTTAAAAGAATTGATAAGGCAAATTACCCACGCCGAACCTGAAGAAGTTATCTATGATGTAGAATATCTTGATTCTACATCCGGCGTAAAAGTTAAAGAAAAAATTAGTTTCCACCAATTCAAGGAAGATATGAATAAAAAAACACGGATATTAAGTAATTTTGTCCGTGGCCCTGCTTATCAGAAAATAGCTGTTATGACAGAGGACCAGATTATTGGTTATCTGGAAAGATATATTCGGGAAGTACAGACCTTACATAGAACTCTTAATGCGCTGGATGATTATTTTAAAACAACTGTGCCTGCGGAAGACCGTGAAAAGATAAAGGGAATAAAGCCCGAATTATCGGCGCTTAAAAATACCATAGTAAAATCAAACCAGATGCGCTATGAATATAGTGCCCAAAAAGAAGAGGAAGATCAAATGAAGCGCCTTGGGCTTACCCCTGGGGTACTCGGTGCGGCACCAATCCCAGCTTCGGATTCACCTGTAGAACCTGTGCGGAAACCCTGAAATTTTAGAAATTTATAAAATCCCCCCTTTTTTTGCCGATAAATATAGTATATACCATAAAAAAGGTAACAACTTGTCAACATTTTTAAAACCGCTGGCGGTTCTCCTAGTTTCTATTCTCATTTTTGGCGGAGTTGCCTTTATGGCAGACAAGGATCTTCTGGATTTTATTCAAACCCGGTTTTACAATCCTTCTGTTGTTAAATCATATATAACTGAAAACGCAAAAGATGCTGAATTTACCCATAATTATATTTTTGAACTGCAGGAGAAGTTTGCACAAACATTAAATGAGCCTGCGGTTTGCAGCAGTTTTCTTTATAATCAAAGCGCAGAAGATATATTTGAAAGATCCAGAATTTATGGATTATTATTAGAGACAACAGGCGGTCTTCAGTCTGTACAATTTATTGATGCTAACGGAATAAGAATTCACTTTTCAACATCCATACGCGATATTATTGCCCGGACTGCTACATCTACATCTTATCGTAATTATATTGAAGACCCTCTTGCTTTGCCGTATGAAAGTTTGAGTGTTCTTGCCAATGCTGCACCAAAAATTACAATGGATGAAACCGGAGAGAGGATTATTTTTTCTTATCCTTTTAATGATTCTATGGATGTTTATCATGGAACGGCGCTTTTTTCAGTTTCTTCAAGGGCAATTGCGGAAAAACTTGTAGCTGAAGGACGGCTAAAGGTTAATGAAAATATTTCTGTAATTGGTTCTCCGCCTGGAATTCTTTTTGGAACTCTTGACTCATTTAAGACGGAGCTGCAAAGCAAGGTTGCCGAGGTTTGGAATGACGGAATAAAAGACAGAATAACAATAGACTCTGAAGATTCCGGCATTAAATTTTCCTTAATTTCATTAAGATCGGATTCTGGCATTTTCTTTGGCCGCCTTGTTAATGACGAACTATTTAGTATTGCAGACCCCATGAAAATTATTTTGTATCTTTCAATGTTCCTTACTTTTTATCTTGCGTTGTTCTTTATTATTAATTTTAAACCCAATCCTGTGACCGTTGTTCGCAACCGCATACACCGTCTAAGGGAAACACTTTTTGAGCAATTGCATGAAGATAAAAGCACGCAGGAAAAGATTAAGTGGCTTTTAGAATTGGAACAGCGCCGCGATGAAGTAAAATCCGAATTAAAATATAAGCTGCGGATAAGTAATAAAACAGAAAAATTCATAGATAGCATTATTGATAAATCATGGGATGAAATAATTGCTGTTGTCAGAGCCAGCTCAGGTCATGCCGCGCTTGCGTTAAAAATATCGTCCCTTGATGTAAAAGACATTGTCCAAAAGGCACATAATGCTTCTATTGAAGATGTAGAAGAACTCTTGGAAGAAGCGGAAGAATTATCATCTATTGATGATGTCGAGGAATTGGAAGAAGATTTGTCATCTATTGATGATGTAGAAGAGCTCCTAGAAGAAGCGGAAGCTATAGAGGACGCAGAAGTCATAGAAGAAGTGGAAGTCATAGAGGAAGTAGAAGCTATAGAGGAACTTACGGAAGAAGTAGAAGATTTGTCATCTGTTGATGATGTTGAAGAACTAGCATCTTTTATTGATGAAGTTCCTGAAATCGAAGAACTGGCAGAAGAAGAGCCAACTGAAAAACCTGCCATTGAAGCTGCTCCTGTTCCCGCTCCTTCCAATGATAACGCTGAACCTGAACCTGCACCGGAAATATCAACAAAAGGAAAAGGACTTCTTGCACGCACAATTAGTGAAATACATCCTTCCAAACCGGAACCTAAAACAGCTTCCACCCGCAAAGGGCTGCTTGCTATGGCAAGCAAAGTCGAATTCTCAAGCTCTTGCCCGCTTGCTTTGCATGAAATTGATAATACCGCTAAAGATGATTCAGGTGATACTGATGAAAAAGTAGATGAAATTATCAAGATGGATATAGTTTCCCCATTTGCTACAATGTTTTCTTCGTTATCGCAGTAATGTTCGTGGGTTTACCGTTACTCCATTCTTATAAACCGTAAAATGTAAATGAGAGCCTGTACTTAAACCGGTACTGCCGACATCTCCAATACGTTCGCTTGCTGCAACATAGGCCCCTGTTCTGGTTCTGATGGTGCTAAGGTGAGCATAAAGTGTGCGGTAGCCTGAATGATGGCTGATAATTACAAAGTTTCCCCATACACGATCATATCCTACGCGGTTTACACGGCCTGACATTGCCGCTCTTACAGGGGTGCCGTGGCTTCCTCTGATGTCAATGCCTGTGTGGAACTGGCGGCGGCCGGAGTTAAAGGGGTCTCTTCTGTAACCGTAAGGAGATGTGATAACACCGCGAACCGGCCATACAAATAAGTCACCGTTAATTTCCTGAAGCCTTACCCAGTCAAGTCTTGCCCCGGGAATAAAAATATCTGTGCCGGCAGAAATTCTGTCAGAAAACAGCTCATTTGCTGTCTGTATTGCTTCTTTTTCTACTTTATGTCTTTCCGCAATGGAACTTAGCGATTCCCCTGTTCTTACAGTGTGTAAAATTCCATCCTGATTGGGGATAAGTAAAACCCTGCCTGTCTGCAAAAGGCGGGTATTTGTAATCTTATTGACAGATATTATTGTATCCTGATTAAGCCCCAAACTGATGGCAAGACCGCTGATATTTTCACCGCTTTGGACTTTGTAAGAATCGTAAAAAAGAACTCGGGTTCTGGACAAAGCATCGACATCCAAGGATTCTGAAATACCAGCCCCCTCAGGGCCTATTTGGGACAGTTGGTCGATAAAGTCTTCTTCATAAATGATACCGCCGCCAATACCATGCTCGGCAGCCGAGGCTACTGGGAGTAAATTTGAAAAATCCGGCAACACCAGAAAGGCAAGGTACAAGATACATACCAACCTAAAAATATTGGTACTAATCAAACCCAAGCGGCTTTTTTCCTGAATCAACATCATACTACTATTTTAATACAAATCCTTTTTTCTTGCAATATACTGCTTTTATTCATTATCGGAGTCATTTTCTTGTTATTTAAGGGGGAGCGCATATCTATAATTTATGGAATTATATTACAGCAAAATAACAATATTGTCAATATGCCCAAGATCTGCTATAATATCGATATGAAAACAAAACATATATTTATTTTAATGATTGGAGTCTTATTATTTATGAGTGCGGTTGAAGAAGTAGATGCCCAGAATTTGGGCGATGGGCTATTTGCCAGGATTACCACCAATAGGGGTGATATTATAGTGCGGCTTGAATACCAGCGTACCCCCCTTACGGTATGTAACTTTGTGGCTCTTGCTGAAGGTAATATGAGTAATACCAGAGGCAGACGGTATTACGATGGGCTGGTTTTTCATCGTGTTATTTCCAGAGCCAATGGGGATGCGCAGGATTTTATGATTCAGGGCGGCTGTCCGCAGGGGAATGGGCGCGGTGGACCCGGGTATAATTTCCCGGATGAGATCGATCCTAATCTTAAACATGATAAGCCTGGCATCTTGAGTATGGCAAATGCCGGCCCCGGTACAAACGGAAGTCAGTTCTTTATTACCATAGCTCCTACTCCGCATTTGGATGGGCTGCATACGGTTTTTGGACAGGTTGTGCATGGGCAGAATGTTGTGAATACAACCAGACAGGGAGATAAGATCGAGCGGGTTACGATAATCCGTAATGGAACGGCGGCAAATGCTTTTAGGGCGGATCAGGAAAATTTTGACAGGCTTAGAAGAGAAGCGGGTTCTGCAAGTGAAAGAAGAATTCAATCTCAGCGGCAGGCGGATCTTGCCAGAATTACAAAGGATTATCCCAACACCCGTCAGACAGCTTCCGGGATTCGTTTTATCGTTCAAAGAGCAGGTACAGGTGCCAAGCCTACACGCGGTAGAAATGTAAGCGTGCATTATACAGGCAAACTTCTTGACGGTACGGTGTTTGATGATTCTACGCTTAGAGGAAGACCATTGGAATTTCAGGCAGGAGCAGGCAGGGTTATTGCAGGATGGGATGAAATGATTCTTGATATGCAGGTTGGTGAAAAACGGCTTGCCATTATTCCACCGGAACATGCCTACGGCGACCGTGCTGTTGGCGGCGTAATTCCCGCAAACAGTTTTTTAGTTTTTGAGATGGAACTGATAAGCGTTCAATAACAGACATGAGTGAGAAAAACAATACGGCGGATATTCTTGGAAAAAAGGTGTTTTTTCTTTATCCAACTGCTTCTATTCAGAACCAAATTGTAACAGAATTGGTTCAGCATGAATTTGAAGTGTATATTGTAAAAAACCATATTAATCTTCCGAATGTGTTAAAAAGGAATCCGGATTCTATTGTATTTGTGAATATCGATGAAAGAATGTCCGAACAAGAATGGGAAAAGTGGATTTCAGGAATCTTGACTGCTTTGCCGGAAGTAAAAATAGGCGTTTTTTCCGCCAATCCTGATGAAGAGTTACGCGAAAAATATATAAACAAACTTCGTGTTACTTGCGGTTTTATGATATTAAAGCTGGATATGAGTAAAATAATAGGCAAAATTCTGGAAGTGTTGAATGTTATAAATGTAAAAGGCAGGCGAAAGTATTTGCGTACTGTAACAGATAATGATCCCAGTGCAAATTTGAATGTGCCGTTTAATGGTGAGTATGTTAACGGTACCATTAATGATATAAGTGTGGTTGGTTTTGCCTGTACTCTGGAAAGTGACCCCGGTTTTAAAAAGAATGAGCTTGTAAAGGATATTCAAATAAAATTACAGTCCATGCTTTTAAAAGTAGAAGCTGTAGTATTTGGGTCTCGTGAAGATGCCGGGCAAAAAATGTATGTCCTTTTGTTTACTCAACGGATTGACCCGGATATTCGGGTCAAGATCCGCAAGTATATTCAAGGTAATTTGCAGTCCAAAATGGATTTGGACCTTTGAAAATCATCATTCTACTTTAAACCGTGAAACATTGGTTATCAGGGACTGAATGCCGCTACGGTTTTGAGTGCTTAAATCATTGACAGCATTCACCGCGACATTTATCTGATCAGCGCCGCTGGCCATTTCATTCATTCCCGAAGTTATTTCCTGCGTTGATTTTTCAAGATTGGCACTTTCGCTTATTACTTCCCGTGCCCCCTCGTGCATTTCATTTGCACCGCTTTTAACACGGTGGGTTATTTCGTTTACTTCGGCTACGCCCATAAGAAGCTGTTTGTTTCCTTCACCCTGCTCCTCCATTGCCCTGCGGATAATATCCTCTTGTTCCGACACAATCTTGACGCTGGAGTCTATGGCCTCAAACCTGTTGAGGACGGTATTGGTAGAATCAGTTATCTTGTCGATTGATCCCTTGATTTTTTTGAGTACCGCACTTATAGTCTTGGACTGTTCGCTGGAACTTTCCGCCAGTTTGCGTATTTCATCAGCAACTACCGCAAAGCCCTTTCCGGCTTCGCCTGCATGGGCGGCCTCTATTGCGGCGTTCATTGAAAGCAGGTTCGTCTGGCTGGCGATGTTTTCCATCACCGAGTTAATCTCCAAAAGCCCCTCTGACTCACGGGCGATTTCCTGTATGTCGCCTGCAACTTCCTGCAAGCCGCCCCGCCCTGCTTCCGATGCATCACGCAGATTCTTTACATTAACGCCGTTTTTAATGAATGTATCGGTAATTGACTGAATATTTGCGTTCATTTCATCAGTGGCAGCCGTGGCCTGGGAAATCACATTGCTTTGGTTTTCTATATGCCCATTGAGCTTATTGATATTTGTTACAAGCTGATCCATAGTTGCATGGGTTTCGCTGACACTGGCGCTTTGATTAAGTACCCGCCCTTTTATACTTTGAATATTAGCGTTGATTTCATTTACTGCAGCTGCCGTCTCATTCATATTGGATGCAAGGTCGTTGCCAATATCAGATAAATTCCCAGATTCCTTTTTTATGTCGATGATCAGGTTTTTAATTTTTTCAAGAGTCTTATTAAAATAATTTGCAAGGTCTCCAATTTCATCTTTTGAATTTATATTTATGCTGACGGTAAGATCTCCTTCACCTTCGGAAATATCTTTTAGGGTATCAGTAACGGTTACGATGGGTTTGGTCATAAAATGGTAGACAAAGAAAGCTATTACCGAACTAATCACTATTACTATCGCCGCTATTATGATGGCAAAGCTTGTCATAGCTCTTACAGGAGCCATGATAGTAGAATCAGTTTTAGCAAGCATTATAGTCCACGTCATGTCCGAGTCGCCTATAGTAAAGGGGATAAGCTCTATCTGCGTAGCGGATCTCATGGAAGCGGAATAACCTTCAAGCGAAAGATATTCTCCATTGCGTACCGCAGCCTGAACAGTTGATAGATTATTGCCAAACATTGTGGGTACTTCATGCAGTAAATTACCAATATTATCAGGCAGGTAACTTGCTATGATAAATCCGTTATTGGCATAAATCGACATTGCGGCAACATCTTCGTGTTCTTCCATAACCTGCATTACTGAAGGCTGTATCATTACTAAATCCAAAAGACATGATACCATTCCTACTACTTCATTAGTACGCGAGTTGATTATCGGAACCGAAATTCTCGTTAAGCTGGTATTATTACCCCATACTTCTCTGCCAAACGGAGGTTCTACCCTGTCCCTCCTGGCGTTTGGTCCTTGAATGTGCGCCATAATATCGGGTACAGAAGTGGTTGCTCTGGATCTAACATCGTGTATTCCCGCTTCTCTGGTAAAATTGACAGCATATTGTCCTGTGGGAGAAGAACCGGTTCTGCCAATCATTTGGGCATCCATACCGTCTATGGCATTGGGTCTCCATACAGTATTTATTTCAAGAAAAACCGTCTCTGCTTCCACCGTATTCCTAATCATGTCGTCAAAGATATCCCGTCTTGTTCCCGGCTGAAGGCTTTCATAACCGCCCATTACATTCGCCAATGTACGCAATACGCGCACATGACTGTTTATACGGCCGTTCCAGTACTCGGATTGCACATCAGTCAGTTCATGCAGAGAGTCAATGCTCAATTCCAAGCTGATGGTTGAAGCCCTACTTACAAGCACAACAGAAATTGCAAGCGCAACTGCCACTGTCATTGCGATTCCCATGAAAGTCATTTTTACTTTGATTTTCATTTGTTTTTCTCCTTTATTTGTCTTTATGGTATAGCTGCTCTGTTGCCGTTTCTGCGAAGTGGGGCTTTTTTTGCTTTGTCTGGGCAAAATCCAGACTCATGATGGAATTTTGCCATTTTTATAGGATATTGTCAAGTTGGAGGGCTTTAATATACCCCATTATCTTCCAATTCCCATTAAAACTACACAGGCCAGGGGCCGGCTCCTTTTCTGAGTATGTTAATCTCATCTGTAGTCATATCCAGAATAGTAGAAAAAATCCGCTCTCGTTCTTCTCCTGAGTCCAGAATTAAATCCACACCTTCTATGTCTTCCAATTCCCACCCGCTTTCAAAAAGTTCATCCTCTTCTTTGTCATCATCTTCAACAATAGCTCCTTTGACATGGCTTTTCTTTGCCGTTATGGAATAAAGCGGGTGCTGCAAGGTTTCTATAAGGCGGATAGGAACAGGATAGTCGGGAATTCGTACGCCAACCTCGCGTCTTTTAATGTCCAGTATTTTTTCCGTTCCATGCAGTGTAGTCAAAATAAAAACATAAGGTCCCGGAGTCAGGCGTTTTATCAATCTAAAACGGGTATTATCAATACTGCATACTTCTCCAAATTGGGAAATATTTGAACATAAAAGAGTAAAGTGCTGTTCATCCCTTTGTGTGGAAAGCTGCCTGAGCTTTTTTATTCCTGCGGGAGATTTCAATGAACAGACAATGCTCCAGCTTGTATCTGTAGGAAGAGCAACTAACGCGCCGTCTTCCAACAGCCGCGCTGTGCGGGCAAGTACTCTATCATCGATATTTGAAGGGATTATGTATTCGATCATACAACCTCAAGGTTTAGGATACCCAAAGTAATTTATCCGGCTCGGATTCTTTTAAAAATACTTCTTTGTAGCGGCCGGAATGTCTTAGATCTTCTTTTTCTGGAAAATATCTTTGCATAAAAAACCAGACCACATCTGCCATAATATTTGAAGAATCGGTAGAGGAGTACCTGTACCATATTTCTTTATCTTCCAGTATCCTTTTTGTTTTTTCATTGTTAATGCAAAGTTCAGGGTCTGTAAGCCGTCGAATTTCACTTCTTAGACCGCCAAAAATAGTTTGACCAACATTGAACAGGCGTAGGCGTTTTTGATCGTCCATCCAGTACAATTCAAAGACACCGCCAACAGACGGAACTTTTGCGTTAATTTCATAGCGGTCGGCTTTTGCCAACGGAGACCAGTTTACATAATAGTAAACATTGCCTTCTTTTTCTAAAAATGTAATTCCAATATCCATGCCTAACTCTATCACAAGAAGAACAAAATGAATACTGGCAGAATATTATAATAGGTGTATCATTTTTCATACACATATATGTTTTTTCCATATGTTTAAATAACAATGAAATTTGTGTAAATCCTTATCTAATAAAGAATTAACTATTAAAGATCGATACCCTGCCAGACTTGGCACAAAAATTGCTATATAGTAACTAACAGGGAGGATTATATGTTTAATAAGACAGCAAAAGACGATAGTCTCATTGATACATACTTTAAGCAGATTAAAGCTTTTCCTCTTTTAACCTTTGAAGAAGAGCAAGAATTATCCAAACAAATTCAAAATGGTGATGACGATGGCAGTGCCCTGCATAAACTTGTAAATTCCAATTTACGCCTTGCGGCAAAAATAGCCGGTTCGTACAGTGTTCCCGGCATCCCTATTCTTGACCTTATCCAAGAAGCCAATATGGGGCTTATTCAGGCTGCCAAAAAATTCGATTACCGAAAAAACGTAAAGTTTTGTACTTATGCCGGTTGGTGGATACGGCAGTTTGTAACTCGCTTTATTATTAATAAAAGAAGAATGGTGCGTATTCCTCAGCGCAAGGAAGATACCTTAAGAAAAATCCAGCAAGTTTACAATATTCTGTGCCAGACAATGATGCAGCAGCCGCAAACCGCAGATATTGCAAAAGAGCTTGGTATTTCTATTCAGGATGTTGATTCTATTATAAACATGACTGCGGATTCTCTTCCTTTGGAATTAACTGTCATGAATGATGAAAGTATAGGCGGTATTGATATCCATGAAGATTATACATACTGTCCGGAAAGAAATTTGTTAAAACAATCTTCCCGCGACGGTACAATGCGCATTTTAAATAAACTGAAAGACAGGGAAAGGCGGATTATCAATTATCGTTATCAGTTAAACGGCTGTAAGAGACACACTTTAAGGGAAATAGGCAATAAGATGAATATTTCTCCGGAAACTGTCCGGCAGATAGAACTTAAAGCTCTTAATAAAATACGCAGTCATGCTAAAGAACTAAAAGAATGTGTATATGCTGTGTAGTATTTGTTACTCCTGAACAAAAACCGCTTCTCCGCGCGGAATATTTACAGATTTTAAAATTAATTTGATTTCCTCATTTGGGGAAACATCTTTTTGTAGAGCAACTTGAGTTTCCAGCGCAAGCGCAGGGATAATTACCAGCCATCGGTTCCCTTTTTTTTCGATAGCAACTGCATCCCATACAGTATCTTTTTTATTAAAAAGATAAACCATTTTCCAATGATTATCTGATGCGCGTTCAGCCTGAATACAGGCAGTTGCTGCGGCTTCACTGTAACCAAACCGCGCGGATATTTCATCTGCAGAAAGAGGGCATCCAGAGGATAAATAAGCGCGGATCTGTATATGTGCAAGAAGGTCTGTGTATCTTCTAAGCGGACTTGTAACCTGAGTGTAAATATCCAAACCTAAACCTTGATGCCGCCCCGGCTTTGTAGAAATAACACGAGGCCGCATACTTTTGCGTAGCTGCATTGAACCCGCATAACCGGGAAAAACTTTTCCGGGCAACTCTGCTTCCTGGCTTAAATACGGCAGAGCTAACCCTTTTTCACTTGCCCAATTTCCCGCACCTTCACCTGCGGCAATCATACATTCCCTTACCACGATAGACGAAAGGTTTTTATCATAAGGTTTTATATATACTTCTCCGTTTTCTATGTAGATGTGTACATCAGGAAGATCTATATTTACCGCGCCCTGTTCTGTGCGCCGTTTTAATAAAAGCATGGCAAGTTCATTTAAAACGTACAAAGAGGTTCCTTCCGGAGTATCCCTAGAGTTAATCAAATTGTCCGCTTCTTCATAAGTAAGCCGTTGTACTTTTACAATAGAAGGGAAAATTTCTGTCTCTGTTGTTTCACCGCTTTCATTAATAATCATTTTAAAAGTAAGAGCGGGAGATTTTTCATTTAAACCAAGAGCAAAAATTGGCAGACAATCGTCAGCTATCATTCGTACGGTTGTTTCCGGCAAGTAAAGAGTAGCCCCTTTGTCACGAGCTTCTTTTTCTGCAGGACTGTCAAAGCTGATAGAAGAGGCAGGGTCTGAAACATGAACATAAAGTGTATAACAAGGACTGTCCGCTGTTTTTTCAATAGAAACGGCATCATCAGGGTCATTGCTCCACGGACTATCAATAGCAAAAGAGGCAAGATGGCAAAGATCACGGCGATCTTCTGCAGGGGGAGGATCAGGACAAATACTTGCACTATTAAGCGAAATTCCAAAGCGGGCAGGGTAGGGGTTTATATCTGTTGTCCAAATACCGGTTTTTAATAAAAGAGCATGAGCATCTTCCGGCGTTTCAGAAAGCCCAAGTTCTTTCATGGTGCGGCTTTTTGCAGATTTGCCATAGGCAAGGGCTTCTACATCCTGCATAAAACGTAAATCAGTTTTTGCCAGCCGGTTGTTTTTACATCGATCTAAAAAATCAATTCTTTCTTCACCTTCTTGTTTTTTTTCATTGCGTTTTACCTCTTCAGCTTCCACCTCTTCCTTGCCGCGCAGTTTAATATCATTAATTGTTCCTGTAAAATACAAACCGTCCTGTAATAAACAGTAAGCAGTATAAGCTGCAGTAGGGGTAAAATCTCCAAACGCAATGGAAGCCAATTCTTTAAGGGCTATCGTTTGATTTTCATCGTCCAATAAAAGTTCCCAAGCTTCACGAATCTGGCTGTTTTCTATAGAAGCAAGACAATTTTCACTGTTAAAATCGTTTAAGTCCTTTGCCGGCCCGGGATGTAAAAGCTCAATATCTTTATCCCGAACCTTTATTAAAGTTCCTTTCCCAATAGAGATAGTATATTTATCGTCCGCCTGTTCCTTTACAATGGCAGGCTTAGTCTTGTAAACAACAAGCGCATTTGGCTGAATCATTGGTTTATTATAAAACATAGACAAAAAATAAGAAATATGATAAAAATACATAATGTTGAATATGCCGTTACTAGCCGTAACAAATCTAAGTAAACGCTTTAATTTGGAGGCGGGCTTCTTTGCCCGCTTTGGGCGTTTTGTAAATGCGGTTAATGATATATCTTTTTCTATTGGTAAAAATGAAGCTTATGGGCTTGTGGGAGAATCCGGCTGCGGTAAGACTACAACAGCACGAATGTTAGTACGAATGTATGAGGCAGATACAGGGAAAATTCTTTTTAATGAAATAGACACAAGTAAACTTAAAAAAGAAGCATTGCAGAAATATCGTGAAAAAGTCCGATATGTTTTCCAGGATCCTGCAAGGTCGCTTAATCCCCGAATGAGCGTGTATGAGGTTTTGGTTTCCGGTTGCAGAAAACCGCTAAGGCAAAAAGGCGTAAAAGAAAAAGAACTCCGTGAAAAGGCTGCCGCTATTCTGGAAGAAGTGGGGTTGGGGGCGGCTGACCTTGAAAAGCGGCCATCTGAATTTTCAGGCGGACAACGGCAACGAATCTCCATTGCGCGCGCTCTTTTAATGGAACCGGAATTGTTAATTTGTGATGAAGTTGTTTCCGCGCTGGATGTATCGATACAAGGACAGATATTGAACCTGTTACTTGATATTCGTAGAAAAAGAAATATATCTTTTTTGTTTATTGCCCATGATTTAAAAGTAGCCTGTTATTTTTGCGACCGTATTGGCGTAATGTACAAAGGAGAAATGATGGAAGAAGCTTTGGCAGCGGATTTGTATAAAGAAGGAGTGCATCCGTATACAAAGCTGTTGTTCTCTTCTGTGGCGGGGAAGAAAGATGAAGAGCCTCACGCAGAGGCGCAGAGACATCGAACCAAAGGTTCAGGAGAACGCAGAGAAGATGTTTTTGGCTGTTCGTTTGCTCCGCGGTGTCCGCAAGCAACAGAGCGTTGTTGGAATGAAAAACCCCAATGGGCAGAAAAAAACAGCGGACATTACATCCGCTGCTTTAACTATTAACTACTCACTACTAATTACTCACTACTAATTACCTAACGCGTTTAAGGCATTCCTTGCCATTAGGCGTTCCTGCGCTGTATATTGTTGTTCTGACCGCTGAATTGTAGAAAGCAGAAGTATTACATCCGGAGAACGAGTACCTGTAACGCCAATACTGGAAACAACCCATTCAAAAAGCTGTCTTTCTTTGCGTCCCCACGGACCCGATCTTCTTCTTCCGTGAAGTTCAAAAAGGAATTTGTGCAGAAGTGCAACTGCTTCTTCGGTTTTTAACGCCGCAAGTGCATTTAGCGTACCCGCTAATTCATCATAATCCGGCTGATTGCTGATAAAATTATTGCTGTATGATTTTTCCAAATCCGCATAAACGGTATCTCCTGAAACGCCAAACTGACGGATAATATCAATCGCGCTTTTACGCATTTCTCTTAAATTTACTTGATGAGGACGGGTAGTTGTCTGAACAAGCCATCCAATTTCAAGAGCGGTTGCCGCTACCTTTGCTTTGGAAGTGTTTGGCGCCCTTGTCTTTAGCATCTCTCTCCATGCTTCCAATTTGATAGGCGGTTCAGTGGAAGGATCCCGGATAATTTCAATAATTACATCTGCAGGATCGTCGGTAATATTGGGAAGAGCATTACCCGCAATTTGTTTTATCATTGGATCCCAACTGCCGGTATAAGCAAAGAACACCGGTCTATAACCGGAAATATCTTTGAAGGTTTCCAGCGCACGAATACATCCAATTACCGCAGTTTGTACTCTGCGTCTGGTCTCTGTATTTCTGTATATTTGAGTATTGTAGTCTGTCAATCTTTGTACGATATGCGGAATAAAAGCTCTTCCATCAACATCTCCCAAAGCAATAAGGGCAGACTGCATGGCAAGACCTTCGCTTGGGTCTTTGGGGGCTTCTCTTACAACATCAAAAACTTCAGCGGCGTGCCAGAGGTCTGTAGCTGCGGCAGCGTGCTTTGCCGCTCCCAATGCTTGCGCCAAAATAACTACAGATTTTTCCGCCGCTTCCTGTTCCCTTCTGGAATTAATATCAGGAGTCCTAATCAGCAAAAAACTAAGCGCGTTGTGATAAAAAGTCCCCGTTGCCTGTACCCCTGCTTCCTGAAGAGTCTCCAAAACAGCCAGTCGCTCGGCAAAAGAGCTGTCCGCGCGTTCGTATTCTCTGGTAAAGTATGACAAATCCTGTGCAAAGACCGCCATCCCGACTAATAATAAGGTAACTATTAAAATTATTCTTTTCATACTGATATTGTATCATAATTTCTGCCATTGGACAAGGGCTGTGATTAATTAGGTATTCATTTCTGGAATATTTTCTATTAATACTATATACTATTAATATGTTAAATTTAAAGAAATTCATTGTTCTTGTGTTATTTGCCGTCTTATTGCTAGCCGTCTGCCAGACACCCCCTGTGTGGGCTAAGGGTATTCAGGAAGAATACGAAAAAAAAGATTATGCGGAAATGAGGCCGCAGGTTCGGGCAATGGACGAACTAACGGCGGTGTTTTCACGGCATGACATCGAATTGGATCCTCGTAAATCTTACTTTGCCAGTGAGGCGCAGATTTTTACAGGAATTTATGAAGGGCTTTTTTCCTACCACCCGCTTACTTTGGAACCTGTTCCTGCAGCGGCGGCAAGATGGTCGCTGTCTGAAGATAAAAAACAGTGGACATTTACAATTAGGAGAAGCGCTAGGTACTGGAACGGTGATCCTGTAAGAGCGGAAGATTTCCGCGCGGCGTGGCTGTCTCTTATTCATCCTGACCGAGACTCTCCGTATTCAAGTTTGTTTGATGTAATAGAAGGTGCGCGGGATTATCGCAATGGCATAGAAAAAGACCAGGACAATGTTGGTATTATTGCTGAGGATGAAAGGACTTTAATTGTAAAATTGAATGCCCCTGCATCTTTCTTTCCGGCAATGCTTTGTCATCATTCATTTAGTCCAATACATCCTTCCATGTTAGAAAAAGATTCTTGGGAATCTCCTATTTCCAACGGGCCGTTTCACATAACAACAATGAATGAGGAATCTCTGGTGTTACAAAAAAATGAACACTATTGGGACAGAAACAATGTTGCATTAAACAAAATTACAATTAAGTTTGCAAAGGACGGAGATGAAAGCGCAAGCCTTTGGAATTCCGGAGAAGCAAGATGGATAGCCGGAGAAGTAAATATCGATGCTTTAACAGACCGTTCAGGAATTCAGGTAAATGTAATGTTTGCTACACATTATTATTTTATTCGCGCGGGAGAAAAACCGTGGGATGATTACAGGATTCGCCGTGCAATGGCGCTTGCTTTACCGTGGCCTGAGGTTAGAAGCCGATACTATCTTCCTGCAGAAACTTTGATATTTCCAATTTCCGGGTATCCTGAAGTTGAAGGAATTTCTAAAACAGATTTAGAAGAAGCGCAAAAATTGATGGAAGAAGCGGGATACGCCGGAGGAGAGGGTTTACCTGAAATTGTAATAAGGATTACGCCGTCGCAGGATGCCGCTCGTATTGCCTCTCTTATGGCTGTTGCATGGAGAGATAAACTTGGCTTCGATGTACGGGTGGAAGTTATTCCTTTTGACAGATATTTTGCTTCATTAAAAGAAGATAACTATAATATTGGTTCTACTACATGGATTGGAGATTTTGCAGACCCTTATACATTTTTACAAATGTGGGTAAAAGATTCCAATTTAAATGATGCAAAGTTTAGCGATGAAGATTATGAAGCGTTAATAGATAGATCGATGATGGAAGAAGGGGAAGCCCGGATGAATACTCTTGCGGAAGCGGAAAAACTTTTATTAGACAGGGGAGTTATACTTCCAATTTGTTTTAACCCCGCTTTAAATATTGTTGACACTGGTGAGCTAGACGGATGGTATCCCAATGCGATGGATATTCATCCTTTTAAGTATATGTCATTTAAAGGGTACCGTCCTCTTCCCGGCGTTGTAATGGCGCCATAACTTGTCTATGATTAGAACCGGGCTTGGCTACGACATACACCGCTTAAAAAAAGGCAGGCGGTTTTTACTTGCCGGCGTAGAAATACCCGCGCAAAAAGGGGAGCTGGGGCACTCAGACGGTGATGTGCTTGCCCATGCAGTATGCGATGCCATCCTTGGCGCAAGTGCGTTAGGTGACATTGGGGAAATGTTTCCGCCCGGCAATCCTGCATGGAAAGGTGCGGACTCTATGAAACTTTTGGACACTGTTTTTGCGCGGGTAAAGAGTGCGGGATGGCGGCTTGTTAATTTGGACTGCGTTATTATTTGCCAAACCCCAAAAATAATCCCATACCGTGAAGCTGTCCGCACTTCTCTTGCAAAAGCACTGGAAGTTACGGAAGACAGGGTGTTTGTTAAGGGAAAAACAAAAGAAGGGTTAGATGCGGTTGGCAAAGGCAAGGCTGTAGAGGCTTGGGTAATATGTCTTCTGGAAAAATAGTAAAGCCCAAATGGGACAACATTTTTACCGCTCTGGAAAATTGGTACAAGGATATTTCCGCTTCAGAAGGCGCTGATCCGTCTGTCAGCACAATAGCAGAACATTATAGACGGGATGCATGGGCAGTTCTTGCCTCTACAATAATCAGCCTACGAACCAAAGATGAAGTTACCATTGTTGCATCGGAGAGGCTGTTAAAAAAAGCACCTACACCCGCTCATCTTGCCAAGCTGAAAGAGGCGGAGATTGAAAAATTGATATATCCCGCCGGATTTTATCACAATAAAGCTAAATCACTTAAAAAAATAGCGGCAATTTTAATCGATCAATATAAAGGAAAAGTTCCTAATACAATGGAAGAGCTTCTTGCCTTGCCCGGTGTTGGAAGAAAAACCGCAAACCTTGTGCTAAATGAAGCTTTTGATATTGATGCAATCTGCGTTGATATTCATGTTCACCGTATTTCTAATCGTACAGGATGGCTGGAATCCGGCACTCCTGAAGAAACTGAAATGATTTTACGGAAAATTTTACCTGTTAAATATTGGAAACGAATAAATTATCTTCTTGTTTTGTACGGACAAAAACTCTGCCGCCCTGTAAGTCCTTTTTGTTCAAGATGCGTTATTACTAAATTTTGCAATCGTTGCGGGGTAGAAAAGACAAGGTAGGCACCACTGTATGGGAAGTATAACCTGCTTTCGCAAGCGTTTGTACTGCAATATCATAATTTCCGTTTATATGTTCCGCTCTATGTGCATCCGCCGTAATAATTACGGGGACATTGTGTTCGCATAACATTTTCAAAAACGGCAATGACGGGTATACTTCATCTATTTTGCCGCGGTTAATGCCGCCTGTGTTGACTTCTACGGTTATCCCCGTTTTGGCGGCGGCAATGGCAACTTCTTTTTGGCGGGCGGCTTCTGCTTCTTTATTCCACGGTTTTTCATCTTTATAATTTTTTTTGATAATGTCAGGGTGCGCCAAAATATCAAAGCCGCCTAACTCTATCATTTCAAGAGTGGCATCATAATAGGCGTGAATTAATGCATCCATATTGCCGCCAAAACCGTTATTGCCCCCTGTTACAAGTTCTTCCAATGAACCATCCACTGTAAAGGGTTCTGTACCATTTGGCGGAATAATAAAGTGGACTGCCCCTATTATATAATCAGGTTTACAGGAAGTAATATCTTCATCTAACGCTGACCGCAACCCTTTGATATAATCGACTTCAAAGCCAAGTAACACCGGCAACTTTCCTTCCCAGCGGGATTTTGCCTCAAGAACAGCTTTTACATAATCTTCTTTTTTTTCATCAGGTAAATTCCAAAATGTTTTTATTCCTGCTTTTTTTTCAAGGGGGGCATGAGCGCTAAAACCAATTGCATAAAGCTTTTTTTCATACGCGGCGCGGCACATTGTTTCTACATCATCTCTTCCATCACAGAATGTTGTGTGAGTGTGTAAGCTGGAAAAAAGGGAACTCATTTTTTCTCCTTGGAAAGATTGATAATTAAAGCGCCGCTTTTTGCATCTTGTTCATTTGTATCAATAAAGTCAGTTATCAAATCTCCTGATTTAACCTTGTCTTTATTATGTTTATCTTTTGTTAATAAAACAAGCCCCTGCGCAGAACAGCCGTAACATCCTGTTTTTCCGCCGGGCAGGGGGAAGGTATCAGAAATTACCCGCACTGCTTGAGTTGTTTGGTTTTGCGCTGCATTTGTTAACAAATAGCTGTACACTAACCGCTCTTTTGGAAGTCTTGCGGCGGCTGACAAACGGGCAAGCTCTTTTGGCGGATCAAAATTTTCATGGGCAAAGTGACACCACTTTTTATTTTTGTTATCCCCAAGAGGGCATATTTCTGAATGTGTACAGGGAGCCGCCGGGGGTCTTCCCAATTCAATTAACGCTTCCCTTAAAAAAGAAATAAATCTTCCGGATTGCGGGATTCCCGGCTCCACCGTTAAAAGACATGTGTTTTCCGCCGCTTGAGCATGCATCATTTTTGCACAATCAAAAGCTATTTGTTTTAATGCCCCGGTATTAGAGTGAGGGACTCTTTCATAAATTTCATTAAATAAATTAACAGCGGAAACTAGTTTACTTTTTCCGGCTGCATTATGTATAACACCGCTTTTTCTTATATCGATATCTTTACGAACAAGGTTTATTTTCCACAAATTTCCCTTAACTTCTGCAGAAGTTGATGAAGCGGCACAAAGAGTATCAAAAAACTTTTTCCCTGCTTCCAGCGCCTGACTACTGCGGTCTATGCAAAAAATCTCCAACGGCACTGTCCGTAAATCAGGGCGGGCAATCCAAAGAGCTGCAGGAAAGGTAAGTGTTCCGCTTCCTAAATCTGTAATTGTATCATCTGAAGAAAGTTTTATATCTAAATCCTTTAATAAAAGACAAAGTCGATACAAATTCCAAGGTAAAAAATAATGCAAATAAGCGGAAAGAAAATTAGGCCGCCCCAAATAAGAAAGTGACCGCTCCCCCCGCTTATTAGTAAGCAGTCTTGACAATTCCGCTATATCAGACGGTAGCTTGCCTCTAAACTGTGCGGGTATGGGGAAGGTTTTGTTGATTAGAGCGGGAAGGTTATTGAGCAAATTCTGTGTTTCCGCTAATAGTTTGTTTTGCACTGTATTTATTAATTGGTTCCTTTGATATTTTATACATGATTTTATCATGTTGTCAATAGACATAAATGGGGGGGCACGAATTACACTGATTGGAAATCAAATCTTCTTCTGCGTAAATGGCTCACTGTTAAATGGTAACCACGCTTGTTTTGACGGTTACACTAAAATTCCCGCACAGCGCGAAACAAGCCCTCTGCCAACGCGATCCGCGAATAATACTAAAAAACATAGACTTATGCAGATTAAGTGCTGATTTTAGCCAAATCCTTAACACCCGTATAGTTAAATTTGCAACTTTTTTCAAAATT
>Ga0099364_10003547_pt1 | contig 24144 bp, 35 predicted proteins | sample TergutTh196P3_FD_73070 | JGI IMG/M metagenome (GOLD analysis project Ga0099364, IMG submission 73070) | Microcerotermes parvus P3 segment gut microbial communities from Pointe-Noire, Republic of the Congo - Th196 P3 | ecosystem: Host-associated > Arthropoda: Insects > Digestive system > Gut ...
GGCCGCGGGTCGCAGGGATGCGAACTTCAACTACACAAAGACTTGGCGGAGTTCGTGCTGGAGCATATCGAGCATAAGCAGGTTGAGTGGCGCAAAGAAAACAACGGCGATCTTTGCCTGGAGGAAGAAGTATATTTCTAACAATGCAATAAGCTTGGGGCGTCTCTTACGAGGCGCCCCGGAAAGGAAGCTATGGAGTTATATCAGCTTGTCTTGAAAGGGCATTATCTTGTTGGCGGCACTGCGGAATATAGGGACACGGATGTCTACAAGTCGAAAGAGGCGATTACGGATGAGTATGTCAGGGAAAAGAAGGAAATGCTCTTAAACCGTGAAACTTTCTTACGTTGGACAGAGGACCCTGTATCAGACGGCATAATGGCGCCGATAGAGGAGTACATCCAAAAGCTGAACTTGGCCGAATGAGCCGGAAAGGGTCGCGGCATGGCAAACAAAATAGAATGCCCGGTAGGGCGGTGCCATTACAACACGGATGGCAGATGCCGCCTGTACAGGAAAAACACTAATGGCCGGGGCGCGGTAAACGAATGGGACGAATTCTGCTATTCGTATATGGTGCCCGGGGAATTGTCAAAAGAAATGAGAAGGGGGACAGATCCCGATGACACAATACGAGAAACTACGCAATAACTTACTGTCATTGATGAAAGACGCATATTTGCAGGGATACGAGGATTGTAAACTCAAATCACCTTCGTTTGAAGACGGTTTCGACGCCGACGGTAGGATGGAGATTAACGGCATCCTGAGCAGGCATAGGATCGACGAAGGTTATTGGCAGCCAATGCCATAGCTATATAACAAGAAGGGGTACATATTATGATACAAGACTATTACGGCAAATGGTTACTGACATGGACTGACATAGAGATAAAAGAAAGGGATATTCACATCGACGTCGAAGACGGGCAGGTGGTTGTCACCGCTAATATCGAAACTTGGTTTGATGTCGATCTGCGGCTCGACACAAGAACATACGGCGCTGACCACTATATAAACCTGTATTGTAAATACTATCCGAATACCGGTAACATGAAGCTGATCTATTTCATACACTATGCCAACGGCGACGTCAGCGACGAGATGGAAGCCGAGTATTTCGACGAAAGCGAGCAGGAGATACTGCTCGGCCTCATGCGCAGGCACGGTATGGACGAGCAGATCGGCATGCTTATGAGGTGCGACTGATTAAGTGAGCTACCCAAGGCTAAAGCGCTTGGGGTTTCCCGCTCACCTTTGTAAAGCTGCTGACTATCAACGAAGCCAAAGCATGGCTTGAGTCGCGATACGGCGGCAAATGGAAGTATTCTGAAAGCGCAATAACATAAAACCGATAGCCATATTTAAGACAGAAAGCCCTACGGGGCTTTTTGTTTTAGGCACAAACTAGCCGCATGGCTGCTCTTACCGACATTGCGTTTCAGACATACTATGAGAAGAACTGTATATCTGAAGATAAGGAGTAGTTAATTGAATATGGTTATTTTTAAAAGAAAAACAAAGACAAGCAATACAGAAAGGAGAACAAATGAGAATTACAACTTATAATATGCGCTTTAACGAAGACCGCACACATATGCTGGTCAAGGAAGCCGCTACAAACTACTTGAAAATTGACAGAATAGAGAATCCGGCTTGCATTCCGCGTCTGATGTGTGACGTGTTTGATTTATCAAACCGCACGGAAGAACATGTTTATATGTTGGCGATAAACAGCGCTAACAAGTTAATCGGTGTATTTGAAATATCACATGGAGGCACGATGTATTCATACTGCAACCCGCGGGAGATCTATTCCCGGGCGCTGCTCGCAGGGGCGGTTTCGATCATCCTTGTGCATAACCACCCCTCAGGGGATGTTAATCCAAGCAAATCGGACCGTGAAGCAACAAAAACAATAGCCGAAGCCGGCAATCTTATCGGCATTAAGCTGATGGATCATATCATAGTTGGCGCCGATGGCAAATACTGTTCATTGGCCGAGTACGGCGAGATAGAGTAGAAAGGGGAACAAAATGAATTGTTATAGTTTTAGAAACCAGGATGCAAATATGGATAAATGCACACAGATTGGGCGTTGTTTTAAATGCTTGAAGCCAATGACCGACCGCGATAATTTTACCTACATGGAGGATAGGCGCTATCGAGTTAAGTGCCGCGAGTGTGGTCAGTATATCGAGTTTAACGCAGATAGCTATACACAGGCATTGGACATATGCGTCACAATGCTCCGAGAGCAGGAAAAGGCCATGGGCAAAGAAGACATATCCACGCTCAAAGCTGAAAATGAGGCGCTAACCAAGGCGTTGCGCAGCGGAGGCAGCATTTGCCCCATATGTAAGCGCTACAGCCGCCATAGTACGGACGACGCTGAGGCGCGGTGCGGCGCGTGCCCCGGCATGAAAGGAAATGTCAATTTCGAGATTGACCTTGAAGCTCTGTGCTGACAGATGATGAATAAATAACACGGAAAGGAACACAAACAAATGAGTAAAATCTATGTTACGCAGTTTGCGGCAGGCGACAAAAGCAAGCAGGTGAGGGTTGATAAGTTCGACCACCTGCCGGAGTTCAGCTATGTGTATTTCACATGCAGCGATTGCGGGAAAGAAGATTTCTCTTGCCTGAGCTATGATAAGAAAATCTCCAAAGCACATTTTGCAGGCAGGGACGGAAAGCCGATTTGCTTCGACTGCTGGAAAAAAATCATGCAGGAAGAGTATGACCGGGTAGCCTCGATGTTCGAGGAAATGAAGATAGGCGAGTGTATGGCAATCACATATGCAGGCTATATATTTCAGACAGTCCCGGATGGCGAAAGGACGGCCTATTTCCGCAAAACGAAGAAGTCGATTATGGTCAGCAGCAGCGATCGCCGTGGCCGGCGTAGGCTCGGAACAGAAGCAGCCGCCGCATTGTGGCGTACTTACGAAGCGTTATGAAGGAGAACAAAAATGGTTAAAACAATGACAGCAGGCCAGAAAAAACTGGACACGATGAACGTCCACCTGCTCTCCGGCGAGATATCGGAATATGCGGGCAACAAGGGCGCGTTCAAAAGCGCGAGCATAGCGTTTCTAAAGCAGTTGTCCAAAGATATTGACCAGCGGCTCGAAAAGGTGTGTAATGCAAGGCTAATCGAGACGAGAACCACGTTTAACCCCGGAGGCCCGGCAATCGCAGGCAACCCGTCGCTTTATTTTATGACTGACATGGGCACGGGCATAGCGGTGTACATCAGCGAGGGCTTCCATGGGAACCCGAAGAATATCATGTACCGCACAATAAGGCATATGAGTGATTATTGCGGCGGCAACAACTGCTGGCTGTCCGCGCAGGAATCTTACGAGCACATCGTCGAAAAGATAGCAAAGGCTGCGTACCGCGACGCCCAGTAAAGACAACCATATTATGCTGACAGAAAGCCCTCCGGGGCTTTTTGTTTTTGCTGCAAGCTAGTAACGCGACCGTTCTTGTGAGCGTAGTGTTTCAAACATACTATAAACATGCTTTTTACCACAGGAGGAATGCTGCCATGTTCGTATACCGCAAAATGTCCGTCGAGGAATTTGAGAAGTTTAATGACGGAGAAGTGATTGAGGGAAAAATACAAAACCAGCCTCCGGAAATTACCGACTGTGCGGGCAAAGAGGTTGTATGCTTCATGCCAACAAGCAACGAAACTCTGGGAGGCGTGCAAAATGAGGCTGAATCGGTGCTAGACGATTTTCTAAAGGGTTCGACGACCACATCCAGCACGGTCGTTGCTATATTTGAAGCCAATGCCGACTTTGAGCATGGCACGGGCAGGTATAGTGCATCCAGTGTTTTTTCAGTAACGGATAAAGACGATGCTCCAAGGGTAGCCGAGCTGTACATAGGGGAGTACGGCAAGGACAGCGGCTTTGAGCTTGTATCGTATACAGCAATAAATCATTTTGAGCTAAAGAATGATTACGACTGGATCAGAGTTTCTGAAAGCGGCGTCAGCCAAAACGAAATAAATGCTTTGAAAGAAAATCACTTAGATAACCCAATTGACAGCAGGACGAATATCAGCAACAGGGATTTTTCTGAGTTGTCCGAGATTCTAGGGATCGAGCCCGCAGGCTACGGCGAATTAGCAGAAAAAGTGAACTTAGCCGACAAGGCAATGGGCAATGAAAGCAGGTACGAGTTTTCGTCGAGGCGCGACGTTTCGGAATACGCCACAGCGATCAATAACATAGATTTGATGGCAGAGAAGTATGATTTTGAGATAAAAGACATGACCGCGAGCGGGCTTTCCGAGATAACAAACAGGCTGGGCATTGAACTCGGCTCCAATGTTGAGAATCTGGGAAACATCATAGACGATGACGTAGCCGCCCGGGCATTTGATCGGGAACAGGCAATAAAAGACGCACCCGCCACCCAGACGCTCAGCAGGGGAGAGGTTGACGATTTAGCCGACAAACTCGGCATAGACCCTTCAGAAGTAAAAGTGCTTGAGGCAAGAATATCGTATCTTGAAGCGAGCGGCATTAGCCCGACCGAAGGAAATGTCGAAAGAGCCCTGCCTATTTTAGAGGAAACCGGGTTTGTCAGCTGGCAGAATTTTCCGGAAGGCTTTGATGCGGAAAAAGTGAAAAGCGATTTATTGAATGGGATCGGGCATACGCTGAGCGAGGAAAAAATCGCCTCCATAGCTGAGAAGCTGGGAGTCGAACCTGCTGGCATGGAAGATTTGGAAAAAATACTCGGCTTTGCAGAAAAAATGGGTTTGGATGTTTCGGATGTTGACGTTGTTGAGAAGCTTTACGGCGTTATAGAGGAGAATGGCATTGATATGTCAGATGATATTGGAGGAGCCTATGACTATGTAAATTACTTTTATCACCGCGACGACAAAGACGAAGCCACTGTTACAAATGAAGCAGGATTTATGGATTTAGAGGCGTCGGACAATGACATTGATGAGCTTACCGAAGATGATTTAGCGTTAGCAAATTATTATGCAGAAATATACGCAGAGAATCCGAGCTCTGTTAGTTTAGAAAAATCTGATGACAACCTACCCTCAATAGATTCCGGCGAGAAAACCGATACCCAGCCCGAGGCCGATATAGAGGTGGATGAAAATCTTATCACCGACCATTCGCAAATAGAAGCCAGCCCTCAAGAAGATATAAAAGACTCTGAAGTTACACAAGTCGATGCCGACAGCGGCTCAAATACCCACATCACGTTAATTGATGAAAGCCCCATTTACAACCAAATTGAAAGCGGGAAAGACAGCTCTGAACCTCAAAGCGTGTCCAGCCCCGGCAACGCAGCCGTCAACGAAAATGAGATAACTGACGACAGCCTTTACGACAGGACGGTCTCCGCGTGCGAAAATGCCCTAACAGACCCGTATTTTAGTTTTACGGAGGATTTCCTTGGCAAGTTGGACAACGCTGACTATGACAAGCTTACGACCGGGGACATACTGGTCGAGGCGCTGACCGACGTTTACGCCAACTCGCCCATTGCGGAACCGACAAACGGATGTACTTACGCGGAACTGGCTTGCGATATAGTAACGACGCACAATAACCCTCCCTTGGTCTGCATCGAGAACATATGCGGCGCCCTTAGCGACAAAGGCGTAGACAGCGCGGCGATAGGGATTTTTGAGAACGCGATGACTGATGACGTCGTTATAGCCTTAGAAGGCAGCATACCGACTGGCGACATAGATACCGATAATATGCTGTTTAGCCTAGGCGGTGAGGTATTTTTGGTTGGCGCGGACAACATCGAAAACCTTACCGGAGGCGGAGAAGACAATATAAAGCTGTTGGAAAAGGCAGATATCGGCACTGAGGCGTTTGAAAACTTTATGGCAGAATTTTTAGGAGATGACATGATGCAGGCTATAGAAAGCACTGTGGGTGATTTTGCAGATGATATGGAGTTTGAATTGGACGATTTTAGTTTTGATTTAGTCAGCGTGTGAGCTACCCAAGCCTAAAGCGCTAGGGCGCTGGTTATTCGCTTTGGGGCCAGCAAACAGAAAGCCCTCCGGGGCTTTTTGTTTTGCCACGAAACAGGAAAAAGCGCCCTAAGGCGCCTTTCCTATGACCAAACTATTATTGCACTTCCCCGTTTTTTACGGCGCTAACAAAACCGTAGTTTAAGTTGCTGTAATCGCCTTCCCAGCTCTGGTCATTCTGTCTGTCGAATTCGGCAACCCCGTCGACTCCGGACAACCCGTTGTATTCCATTGATTTGTCCAAGATTTCATACCTAATCACCTTCTCCAAGGCACATCTATCAGTAGTGGCTACGACAAGGCTCATGCTTGAGTATTCCTTCGATTCGTTACAGGAATACAGCAGGAAGATCGTTCCCCTGTCTTCGGATTGCTTCATAAGCTGGTCGCGCTCCTTTTTGCAGACGGAGCGTTCGGCGTCAGCTTTCTGATACCACTGCTTCCACACGTCCGCGCTTTCCGCGAGTTCAATTAATTCAGGCAACATGTTTCGCGCCTCAGCAATCAGTTTTGCGTTCTCATTACTCATGGCATCGTATTCGCCCACACTTATGGCAAACGCCTCAGGTATAATGGCTCCCGGTGCTCCCCACTCCCAGAATTCGCAAGTATCGCACCAACCACCCAACTCACTCAAGTCATTATGCCCTTTGCAGCAAGGCCATTTTCCAGAATCAACGGAATCGCACCACCCATCAGCTTCAGCAAAAGTCCATGGGCCGGGCGTGGCTGCTTGTTCCAACTCCTTAAGTGCTTCGATCTTTTGTTTTAGTTGTTCAGTCATTTGTATTTTCCTCCAATTATCTTGTATTTAAAATCTATTGTGAGTATGTTAGAAACTGCGATGCAGTAAAAAAAAGCCCTACAAACAAAGTAAATGTCTGTAGGGACATTTTAGAACATAGGTTTATGGTGGCAGGATCAATAGCTGACATCCTTGACAAGTGCCTGTCTGCCAATAAACTTAACGACCTCGACGGTCTTACCAGCTTCGATTATCGCTACTGCGCCGCCCAACGGAGGGATGTTTTGCTCACCTTTCGGAAAATATCTTGCAGCGCGGTATTCGATGCTCTCGATTGCCACTTTGCCGAGCTGCCTATTTTTGCCGATAACCTCTGTAACAACGCCTGTTTTCCCAGCCAGCAACCCAGTCAGCTGCTTCCCGCTTTTTGCTGTGTATATGAAAAATCCTATCGGGAATGAAACTGCAACGGCTATGAAAGTCGTGATTGCTATTATATTAACGGTTGTTAGATCCATAACGCCCTACTCTCTCGGGACGCTCTCATCGAATATAATCTGCCAGCATCTGTCGCATGTCCGCACCTTTTCGTCCAGTGTCAGCTTCGGATAACTCTCGTCGCTACATAAATCACGCTTCATGAATTCGTCAGGCGGGCATCCGATCTTCCCTATGCCGTCCAGCTTGCCTGTCTCAAGCCTTCTTACGATGCGTTCGGCCTTGTCCATACTATCGAAGTCTCCAAAAGTATACATCTGATTTTTGTAGTAGCCTACGATGTCTTTTTCAGCGAAAACCCCTGTGGCGCATTTCGCGAGGAACTCTCCATGTTTGTCTATATGCGCTTGGACATCCTTTGGAAATTTGTCGTAAGACTCTTTCATAATTTTCCACGATTCGTCGGTTATAAGCCGCGCCGTAAAACCCAGTCCTTTAGGGCTGGGATATAAGGCGCATCTTATTTGCTGTTTACCATATCTCAAGCCACTACGTAACTTGGAATAAGCAAGCTAAAAAAATATTTTGCATTTTTTGTAGCCAGCGTGTCAAAAGCCACTCAATTCCGACATAATATAATATATGGGCTCAAACAGCTCGGAATGGAGGTGACACTGTGAGCAAGGGCAAACCAAAAAGCAAGAAGAAAGCAAAATATCTAAAAGCTAAAAAGTCTGAGTATCGCACCCAAAAACAAAACCTTGGACGCAGCACGTTGACCGCAGCAAAGTTCCGGCTGCTAAAAAGGATGGCACACGCATCCAAGGCATTGAGGAACGTGGCGCTATATACATGGAAGCGAATCTATGAAGCAGAAGGCAGGGCAGCGACTGACAGAGAGATCGACGACGCCATGAAAGCCGATATCAACTATATGGCACTGCAATCTAATAGCGTGCAGGCAATACGTAACACGGTAAAGGAAGAAATCAAAAGCTACTTCGCTGCATTAAAGGAATGCAATACCAACCCTAGCAAGTTCTCCGGGAGGCCCCGCTTCCCCGGCTACCTTGGCTCTGAGGATAAGCGTATCATCCAAATATTCACGGTGTCAAAAATTAATAATGGCCACTGGAAGCTCCCGATGAGCAGGCTTTTCGAGAAGAAACACGGGGCAATACATATAAAGCTCCCCAAAAACCTGTTAGGGCAGGAGATAAAGTACATTGAGATAAAGCCAGTACAAAACGGGCGGTTCTTCGAGGCGCATTACACCTATGCAGCGCCTCGGATTGAAAGCAAGGACAATGACGCCAACAGTGCAAACAACAAAACCAACGCGCTGGCAATAGACCTCGGTGTAAACAGGCTCGCAGCCTGTGTGAGTTTAAGCGGGCACTCCTTTATAATCGACGGCAGGCCTTTAAAAAGCCTTAACCGGTACTTTAACAAGGAAATCGGTCACACACAGCAGAGAAACATAGCCAACGGCATATCTAAAAAGGTCACTACTAACAAGCAAAAAAGCCTTTGGCGGAAACGTGAGCTTCAGATAGACGGCTACCTTGGTTGGGCGGCAGGCGCTATTATACGCGAGTGCATTAAACTAGATGTCGGGACCATAGTCATCGGTAAAAGTGCTGGTTGGAAACAGCATATTAGGCTCGGTAAAATAAATAACCAGAACTTTGCGTGTATCCCATTCGACAAGCTTATATCGAAAGTCGGGAACATCGCGGCAAAACACGGCATTAATGTAGTTGTCAACGAGGAAAGCTATACGTCTGATGCGTCTTTCTACGACGGCGATGATATCCCGGTATATGCTCCCGGCTTCAATGGCACTTACTCCTTCTCCGGCAAGCGCGTCCACAGGGGTAGATATGTTAGCAGTGGTGAAATTCAAGTACATGCCGACATCAACGCTGCGCTAAATATAATGCGCAAGTCCGGGATAGCTGTGTTTAACGCCGGCTTCAGGGCAAAGGAACCATATAATATAAAACGTAACGCGGCTGTGTAGGCAATAGTCTATGCACTGTATAGTGGGCGCGTCAGCCGCCCGGGGCATTGGCTGTTTATGCAGCCGGGTCCGTAATGTGCCTTGGCACATCCCGCTGTATCCATTCAGAGGGTTTTTCGCCACCGGTAAACGAAGCAATTCCTTGCCGGCGATGCGGAGGGTGCGGATGATAGCTTTAGCTATCGGCCTAAATGGGATTTGGCAAAACTCTTGCCAAGTTCATTGTAAGAGGGCTATGGAGCGTCCGGCAAAGCTTTTTTGCCGGACCCGGAAACCCGATTACAAGCCCACGGCTTTAGCCGTGGGTAAGCTGACCTCGGCAAACGAAAGATATTTGCGAGGCGAGCACCTTTAAGCAAGCTGAGCCGATTGGAGGGAAAGTGTATATGTTACCATTGACAGAGCCGATACGCGCCATTACGGTATACCAGCCATGGGCAACACTACTTGCAACTGGAGCAAAAGAGCTCGAGACGCGGAGCCGCAAGCTGAACTACCGCGGCCCCATCGCTATCCATGCAGCCGCAAAGCCCGCCAGCGCTGCACTTCGCGGGATTGAGGCCAAGCTTGGGTTCGATGATGTTGATTCAGCAAGATTTTTTGAGGAATTGCATGAAAGCCTCCAATGTGACCTTGGTGAGCTTCCGCACGGCGCAATCATCGCAATAGCGGAGCTGGTTGATTGTCACATGATACATCGCGCCGGGATGTGCCGATATATATACAAACCCGCATATGTAGCGCACCATATTATGGGCAATGAACGGCTTTTCGGTAATTGGGGGTCTTACCGCTACGCGTTGGAGTTTGCCAATATGACAATGCTACCGGAGCCGATTCCGGCAAAAGGCAAACAAGGGCTGTGGACGTTGGCACCAGGCATATAAGCCGTCCAAGCCTTACGCGTCTGAGGTTTCCCGCTCACATTCGCTAAAACAGGCTCAACTGCTCAATCTGACCGCCTGCCGAAACGTTCTCAAAGCGCAGATCGGTCAGAGCTTCGCCCAATACGCCCGGCGTATCCATAAGCCACCCGTCTGCAAGCGCTTTAGGAATGATTACGGGCATCCTGTCGTGAATATCATAAAACTCGGCGCCGGCTTCGCGGGTCAGTATTGCGTATCGCCCATCTGCGGAGTATATCCCCGCCATGAGCATCAGCCCCTGGCTAGGCAGTGTGAACAGGTATTTTTCCTTGCGCTTCTTATCGAGAGTCTTCCACTCAAAGTATCCCGATGCGGGCACGACGCATCTCCGCGCCGCCATTGCCCCGCTGAATGTTTTAAGGGTCGCCGCAGTTTCGCTCCTAGCGTTGATATGAGGCCGCCTATCAGCATTGAGGGCCGGATAGCCCCAAGTCATGAAACACGCACCGCGCCCGGCAGCCACCACGGGCGCTGTATTGCCGGGGAACACTTCGCCTCCTTTGAATGCCGCCGTGTTGCCGCTCAGGTTTCTTTCTGCCTGAGCGATTATTTCGAGCATTTCCATTTCGTCGGCCTCAATCAAATACCGCCCGCACATTACCCGACGACCTTTCCAAAAACATGGAACGAATCGAACTCACGTAACCTTATAGGTTCGTAGCTTGGGTTTAACGAAACCAGCTCACCACGCTCGTATTTCTTAACATACGAATCTCCGTTGAGCGCGAAAACGCCGATTTCCCCATATTCAAGCGTCTGCTGTTTTTTAATGAAGATAATCTGCCCGTCTATAAAACGCGGCTCCATGCTGTCCCCACTAACCCTTACGGCAAAATCTGCGTCTTCCGGCACTGTTTCGTCAGCCTCAAAATCAACGTATGCGTCGCTATCGAGGAATAATCCCGCTCCGGCGGCGGCAGGCGCGTCGTACAGCCTTAAGTTCTTTCGTTTCGACTCGGCTGCTGCAACACCCTCAGTATCCACGAAAAGGGGATCTTTCATAAGTAGCGAAATATACTCGTTGACGCGGCTTTGGCCGAGCGAGTTGAGCTTGGGGAGGTTAGGATAATTTTTATTAATCCTGCGGAATGTATTTTGAATGTCCACGACCCCGTAAAGCTCGCACATCAACAGGAACTGCTCAACCGGAGGTAAGGCAGTTTCGCTTTCCCAATGCGAAACCATTTTGAGAGAATAAGCCTTGCTCGCATGTTTGTTGAGGTATTCCGCAACATCATGCAACGTAAATCCTTTTTCATTTCTCAGTTTTGACAGAATTATTCCATAGCTCATAGTTATCACATCCTATGGTGATTATATATGCCTTTCAGCAGAAACGCAAGTATTGTTCCAAATTATTTGGAAAAATGTGCTTGATTTCCAAATTATTTGGATATATAATGTGAATCCATCTATTTTTCAGGAGGCTGTTGGCGGTGAGCACACGGACGATTTTACACGCGGATATGAATAACTGCTATGCGAGCATCGAAATGCTGCACCACCCGAAGCTGCGCGGGCACCCCGTCGCGGTCGGCGGCAGCGTCGAGGAGAGGCATGGCATCATACTGGCGCGGAACTATGAAGCGCGGCCATACGGCATCAAGGTCGGCCAAGCACTTTGGGAAGCACGGCAAAAATGCCCCGGGTTAATCATTGTGCCTCCGGACTACGACAAATACTTGCGATTCTCAAGATTGTTCAGAGGCATCCTGTCCGATTATTCCCCGCAAGTCGAGCCTTTTGGGCTGGACGAGTCGTGGGCGGACGTAACCGGATGCAGCTCCCACGGCGGCAACGGAGTGGCAATTGCGGATGAAATCAGGGAGCGTGTGAAGTTTGAGCTTGGCATTACCGTGTCGGTAGGGGTTTCGTATAATAAGATTTTTGCCAAGCTTGGAAGTGACATAAAAAAGCCGGACGCGACTACAGTTATTACGCCGGATAATTACCGTAATGTTGCGTGGCCTTTGCCTGCCTCCGATTTGTTAGGCGTTGGTAGGAAAACTGATGCTAAGCTGGCGAAATACGGCATTCGCACAATCGGCGACATTGCAACCTGCGAGCCCGAGTTGCTAAAGGGGTGGTTTGGCAAATGGGGCCTGTTCCTGTACACATACGCAAATGGGTATGACACATCGCCGGTAGCGGAAACAGGCGGGGAGAACGTCGTCAAATCCATTGGGAACTCGACTACATGCCCCCGCGACATAGAAAACGACGAAGATGCGCACATCGTCTTTCAAAACTTAGCGGAGAGCGTGGCGGAGAGGATGCGCGAGCTCGGACTTCAAGCACGGACGGTTGAAATATCCATTCGCCGAAATGACCTTACAGGCTTCACGCGGCAAACGACACTCAAGCAGCCAACGCATATATCGACGGAGCTTTGCGCCACTGCGATGGGCTTGCTCCGGACATGCTACGATTGGGCTATGCCATTGCGCAGCATCGGCATACGCGGGACTAATCTTGTGCCGATCAGCGCGGAAAGGCAGTTGTCGCTCTTTGACGACGAAATCCGCAGCGGAAAGCGGGAGAGGCTGGAGCATGTCATTGACGATATACGCCGCCGCTACGGTCATTATGCCATAGACCGGGCGCTGCTGCGTACTGACCCGCTGCTTGGCAAGCTGAACGCTAAAGAAGACCATGTAATCCATCCGATCGGATATCTTAACGGTTAGGAGATGTTAGAGATGGCAAACGCAATAATAGACCACACGCCTTATATGGAAAACGACATGAAAGTATACGTTGACGTGAACGAAGACCGGCTCAAGGACGGCAGGGTCATACCGCGCTCCTTCGTGTGGGAGGATGGGAACCGCTATGAGGTGGACGGCGTTTTGGATATGCGCCCGGCAGCCTCCCTTAAAGCCGGAGGCGCGGGTATGCGCTATACCGTGCGCATATGTAACCGGGAGAGGCATATGTTTCTGGAGGAGGACCGCGGGGTCGGCAGGTGGTTTCTTGAGCGCAAAGTGCATTAATTAGAAAAACGGCCCCCGTGTTAGGGGAGCCGTTTTTGATTGGCAACGCTCATTCTTTTGTCGTATTGTATTTTTCCTCAACCTTCTTAGCGTATTCTATGTCACCGGATTCATACATCGAGTAGTAGCTGCCGCCCTGCCCGATGATTATATGATCCATTAACATAACCCTAAGCTGATTTCCCATCGAAATCAACAGGTTTGTGATTTGGATGTCCGACGGCGTAGGATTCGGCGGTTCCTCCGGATGGCTATGGATAATATATATCCCCGCTGCGCCTGCGAGTAAGGCGCGTGTGTAAATTTCCTTCGGATACAGGAACGATTCGTCCGTGGTGCCGTGTGAAATCTCAAACACTCCGGTCAGCTTTTTTGAGGTATTTATTGAGAGCATGTACGAGTGTTCTTCCGGGCGGTTTTGCACGTCATACAGATCGCACATCAGTTTTCTAACATCACTTGCACCGCCTAAAACTTCGGGCACTCCATCATACTCCGTTTCTTTCTCTTTAATCAGCATGCAGACTCGGTCTTCGTTGTACCGCAATCCGTATTCTATAACTTTCATACAATTTGTTCCCCTTTCAGATACTTGCCTCATTTGTTATTTTCCAATTATACCGCGTTGCCTGTGCGGATTCCACTCCTTTCATCATAATTAAAATCCATATGTAAAGTATGTCAGAAACGTCACGGCGGTAAGGGCGGGGCTGAAATCACAACTTCTGTTTTTGAGATAAAAGGAAAAAAACACTGCTGGCTACAGTGTTTTGTTCCTGACGGGGCAGGTAGGTCTACCAGGGAGCGACCTGAACCTTAACCCCGTCAGCGTCGGCCTTATCGACAAGCCCCTGCGCGGAGCGATAATCGAGTTCAGCCAACACTTTTCCGTCAACGACGAGATCAAACCCCATTCCGAACCTCTGGGGGATAATGACCTGCCTGTCGCCAACGACTATGGGTTGATCACTCAAAATCATGGCATATTCTCCTTTCCCCTCACACCGGCCATATGCCAGCTCCGATGCAAGGTTATTCTTAATTCCGGCGCACGCGGCGGCGGGATTTTAATCAACAGAAAAAAGAAAGGAGTCAATGCCGAAACATACTCCAACTCTTCTGAAAAATAAAACCGTTTTTAGTATGTCAGAAATGGTAGGATCATAAAAACGGCTGTGCATGCAGGGGGTAAAATGCCATCAAAGGATGGTAAAAAGAAAAAGCCACCGAATGATGGTGGCTTTTCTTGATCTGAATATGTGTCTTAGTCCTCGCGGTTTCCGGGGGCAGTAAATATCTGCCCAAGTCGGTGGGCGGACATACCGCCGCCGTCAGAGTCTTCCCAATTGTCGTAGGAGAGCCTGTGTCTCCATTCTCCAATTGGGTATACGGCCCAGTCGCCGTAATGTCTGCCGAACTTTGCAAGACCTTCGAGTAGAGGCTTTTCCTCTTTAGTAACGGTAAACATATGCGGCGTGATCTCGGTAAAACGCCTATATACGTAACCGTCTAAATCGACCTCACGCCCCAAAGCCTCTGATAATAACGCAGCATACTCCACTTGCGCTGCGACTATCATCCGCCCGCGTTGTTTGTGTTCCTCATTAACCGCAGCTATATTTCCCATGTAATTTTTTACAGCTTTTTTGACTTCTTCAGTCGTTGCGTCGGCTGTAAATTCTGGTGCGTCTCCAACTTTCGGAGAAACACCACCACGCGCATTGACACGGAATTTATTGTTGTGGTGCCTGTACTCGACCCACCCATCAAAACTAATGCTTTTTAGGATGTCGTTAAATTTTTTTTCGTTTTCTTCCCGTATGCGCCACTCTTCCCTTAGCGCGTCATTTGCACCCTTTATTTCATCAGCGGCGGCAACCTCCGCCCTTTCGCATCGCCAGTAGCGGTCGAAAGTTTCCCCTCGCTTTTCCTTGCGGGGATAATACCGGTTTGCGGAGACTATAACATCTCCACTGCGGACGTATTTGTCCGCAATGTTTGCGGAGGTTGCTTTAAAGAAAACTCCGCATTTTGTGAACCCAAACCCCTTTTCGAGGTTTATGAATTTAACAATATATTGATCCATGATAGGATCCTTTCCGCCCGCTGTACTCAGTCCGGGCAATTTGTATTCCATCCCCATACCTACACCGGTCCCCCGGCTTCGAGTTCCGCATCAGCTCTGACGGTTGCGAAGATCGCGCACGCGCTGATAACGGCAATGGATGTGCAGGGGGCAGTGTATGCTTGTAATTTAGTCACGGAACCTGTTAAAAACAGAACCGCAAAAAACCACAAGCTTTGTTATTTTCAAGCAAAAACGAAAAACCATTAATAGGCAAGCTGGCGCACACGGCGACAACAAAGCCAAAAAGCTTAGTTTTTGCTATAAATTAAAGACATATTCAGATATATTGACACTCCAAAACATCTGAAAATAAAACTATCTACAATATGTCAGAATTGTCGCCGACATAACACCAAAACAACAAAAAGAAAAACCGCCTTACAGGACAAATCCCTGCAAGGCGGCTATTTTAGTGGTGGAGATGACGAGAATTGAACTCGTGTCCGAAAGCGTTTTAACGTAAAATTCTCCGGGCGCAGACGGTTATTTTGGGCATCTGCCCGATTCCCTCGCCATAGCGCAAACCGTCACGCGTTTATGGTTTGGTAGCTTTTGATGCATGGCGCGTACAAAGCAACTTCGCGCTCACGTTCTCCGCTAATCGACGCTCCATCCCGGCTCGCGGACCTTCCGAGCGGAACGGACGGCCTTAAGCGGCCATCAGAACAGTATTATTATTGTTCTTTGATTTATAAGGTTGCCGTTTTAGGAGCCGGCGCCTCCGCCCGCTATTTACGCCTCCACACCCCCGTCGAAACCGGTGCATCCCCATTTACTGAGGCTTCAACGTTTAATCCGATGGATTTTTATGTATACATATTAGCATAATCCAGCAAAAAAGTCAAGATTTTGCAGCTATTTTGCAGCTATTTGCAGACGAATTCTTTATATACACCCAATTCAGACATACTAACAACAGAACTTTATTAACTGATGAAAGGAGCGCAATTTAATATGGGTAACAAAAATACAAAAACAGTTGCGGCACCAAATGCCGCACATGAAAAAGAGAATCACAAAACTACCATTAATCTATATCCGACGACATGCAACATATGCAACGGCAACGTAAAGCTTGTTAGCAACAAGTCCATCTATGGCAGGGAGTACGGCAGTGGAAAATGCTACCTCTGTACGGATTGCTGGGCTTACGTCGGGACGCACAAACCTCGTCCTACAGAAGCTTTAGGGCTGCTTGCGGACGCGGAAATGAGGGATTTGAAGAAAAAATGCCACAGCCTGTTTGACCCGCTGTGGATGGGGGCGCAAGAAAAGAACCGCCGCGCAGTCCGCAGCATGCGGTACGGCTGGTTGGCAAGAAAGCTTGGCATCGACCGCGAAATCTGCCACTTTGGGTATTTTGACACGGCCATGCTAAAGCGGGCGCTCAATGCGCTTGCCCAGAAAGCTCAAACCAAAACGGAAGGAGGCCAAAAATGAGGATTGCAGGATTAACACAGGACTCAACAGTTGACGGCCCCGGCCTGCGGTTCACAACCTTCGTACAGGGGTGTAAACTCCACTGCAAAGGCTGTCACAATCCGGGCACATGGGATATGGACGGCGGCATCGAAATGTCAACCGGTGAGGTCATCGCGGAAATGCGCAGAAACCCGCTGACGGATGGGCTGACCCTTTCAGGAGGCGAACCATTCCTACAAGCAGGGGGCTGCGCTGAAATCGCAAAAGCCGCACGCGAAGACGGGCTCAACGTATGGGCTTACACAGGCTTCAAGTTTGAGGATCTTTTGGCGTTGGCCGAAACGGACGCCGACGTCATGGCCCTGCTTGAGCTAATTGACGTCCTCGTAGACGGGCGGTTTAATATCAAGAAACGCACGTTCGAGAGGCTTTGGCGAGGCAGCAGAAACCAACGGCTCATCGACGTTCAGGAAAGCCTTAAGGCTGGAACGGCGGTCGCTTTGCCGCAAAATTAAGAATAAGAAAGGGAAAAGCCATGATTAACGAAAAACAAATACCAAAATGGCCGGAGAGCCTTTATTGCGTTGCTTTCGACATGCGCGACAGCTATCCGGGCTTGCCCGAGAACGCTGAAGAAACCGTCGAGTGGGCGCTAGGCACGCTTGAGCGCGCTGAAGCGGCGGTTTTAAAGAAACTGCTCAGGGACAATCTGGAAATTGACAAAATTGCATGCATGTTAGGCGTCACGTCTCTGCAAGTGCGCCAATTGGCAGTCAGCGGCATTCTTAAGCTGCGGCTTCAAGGCTGCGCAGACGTGCTGAGAACGGGGATCAAACACATCGAACAGATATTTGATTTAGTGTGATAGGAGATTTACTTATGACAATCCTAAAAGATTACGGCAACGGCATTTTAAAAGCCGTACTCAACAATGGCAACGTCAACTACATATCCGTGCGCGAGTACGATTTTTACGACGCCATGGATGCGAGGGAGACTGACAGGCATTTTCGCAGGGAGAAGCAATGGCTGGACCATTTCAGCGCACAACGGAATGCGAGGGCGCTGTGATGGAAGGCACGGTTGTTTGCAAATATTGCAATGGCGAGGCGCTCCATACATGGCTTACGGGGCCGCTCGGCGTCGAAGAACAGTGCATCCGCTGCGATTGCGGATATAGTTACGAGTTTCTTTACGGTTATTATTTTGAACAAATCCCGGGCGAGCCTGCGATGACATGGAGTTATAACAACCCGGAGCGTGTCGCGGTTCCCAAGAATGACTACAATTTGATACCTTGCCCTTATTGCAATAGCGGCGGGACTAAAGACACCGTTGGTGCCGTAATTAATCACAGTGCAGAAAAGGCATGGGTTTTCGGTCAACTACCCACCGCTTAACGCCTAACGGCGCTTGAAGCGGGGGCTTGCAACTCCCCCCTTTGGTACAAGCGGGCGTATGCCCTCCCACTAGGCGCATGCCATATACGGCTGGCATACAATTGGGGTTGCTATCAAGAGGGGCGGGACATTCCGTACTCCCGCTTCCTCCCCGCAGGCTGACTGCTACGGCAGATTACCATGCATGCATGGCAATCAAGCATGTTTAGCAAAACTTGGTGTTTCGTCGCCTTCCATCACATGCCGCCTGCCAAGCTCGCACAGGTTCATCCCCGCAAGCCTGTCGTCGTTGGACTTGTATCCGCAAACGTCACAGGTGTATAGATGGTTGACATGGTCTCTGTTGTCGGCGTTGATCCGCCCGCACTTAGGGCACCGCTGGCTTGTATAGGCGGCGTTGACCGACAGAACCGACGATCCTTTTAGCTTAGCCTTGTAATCAAGCTTCTGCTCAAGGTCGTAAAAGCTCCACGACACGTTCTCGTAGCGGTTGTCTTTATGCGACTTCTCCGTGGCAAAGCGGACGTCTGTAAGGTCTTCGATGACAAACAGGGTATTAGGCTCATACCGGCCAACAAGTGTCTTAGAGATGACGTGGTTAACATCATTCATCCAGCGGTTCTCTTTTTGGCCTAGGCTGCGCACCCTGCGCTTGGATGATTTGGTGTTGTGCGACTGCAAGCTGCTTCGGAGTTCCTTGTAGTGTTTGCGTTTCTGCAATACCGGGGCGCCGTTGACAAAGCTGCACTTGCCGTCAAAGTCATAGGCAGTCACAACATTGTTAAGCCCTCGGTCTATGCCGACTATCTGCTCGGACTGCATGGAGTCAACCCGGTCAAGTTCCTTGCTGACGGATATGTGCAGGAACCACTTCTTGCCGGATTGGACTACATTAGCCTTACCGAACCGCCAAGAGCCGTCCAAGTAACGCTCAAAGCCTTTGTAGGAGATTGCGAAAAGCTTCCTGCCCTCCAAGGTAAGCAGTGAAACAATATTGCCTTTCTTAAACGAGTAGTCGCGGTCCCTGTCCAAGCTAAGCTGAGGGCGGTTAAACTCAATAGGCTTCCACAGCCACTCAAGGGTCTTGGGGACGTAAATGTATCTCTTACGGCCATTGGCGTAGGTTTCCCCGCTGTCGTATTTGGCAGGCTTGCGGATAAGCTGGGATTTTACCGTCTTGTACTTGGCAATTACGGTTTTAATGCACGTCTGCGCCATCTGAGACTTTAAGCCAAACCCGGATCGCAACTCATGGTATAGGATATCTTCAAGCTTGTAGTAGTTTAGCTCAAACCCATTGTCAAAGATGTATTGCGAAACGTAGTTGCAAGCAAGCCGGTACTGTTCCATCGTCTTGGACATGATGCTGGCATAACTGGGGTCTACTGGGTGTAATCCAGCTTTTATCGTTAGGGTCATTGTTACGGCTTCACCCCTTCCGGATAGTTCAATTGTACCACAAAACCTTAGTATTTGCAAGCATTTGCGACACTTTAATTCAAAGAATCAACAAGAAATTTAAGTAAAACAATAATTCTATAAAGGAGGAAAGCGCATTCCTCCCCGACTTGAAGAAGTCGGGGTATCCTGCGCTAACGAGAGATGAAAAGGCTAATTAAGCGAATCGCAAAAGAGGCGATAGTCATTGAAAATCTCACAGACGAACTGCGCAGCTCCGCTTTCTCTCACGGCCTTAAACCTCTTTTTCCAAAAATGGCTGAAGAGCCAACTGCCGCAGACATATTGAAGACAATTGGCAAAACCGAGGCTGCGGACTTTCTTAAGGACAATATCAACGAACGTCTTAGAAAAATCGCTGCTGCATGATGACACGAAAAACCGCTCCATCGAGCGGTTTTTCTATAATTAAGATATCTGTATTATATTTCCTTTTCTTTTTGCGTTTTTTATTCTTTTATCAGCAAGAACGCTTTCATATAAAGAGGAAAAAAACTCCGGATCTTCTTTTGCACTTTTATTAATGTTTGACTTGGGGAGAGGATTTTTTAGTCTTGAATAGCTAGAAACGAAATCAGTTATTGCATAATTACAAATGCTCCCCACCGATATGCCATCTTGTTTTGCAAGCTCGATTAGTTCGGCATGTATTTCGTCTCGGATATTTAGTTTTATTAACGCACTCATATTCGCATCACCTCATATCACAGGAAATTCAATCACTTTGCCAGAATCGCCATTAGATTCTTTTCTTTTTTGCTTACTCACTTGCTTATAAGCCCTTGACATAGCCTTGCGCACTTCTTTTTGTTTACTCGTAAGCGATTTATTATCTACAGTCGCAATGTTTTTTCTTCGCTTTGCCAAGTAGTTTTCTATTATCTGACAATACAAGTCATCATCCAGTTCCAAGCCGTAATAATCAGTAGCTTCTTTGAGCTTCTGTTGCTTCTCGTGACTTATATTAAACTCTAGCGTTTGCATTCGGCACCACCTAGTTCAGCCCAAAAAGGCTGTTTTTTATATGACTGATTATACCACACGCAGGGCATCCTGTCAATTTTTCACAACTCTCCTACAAACATCGCAGAACAGCTATGGCGGAATATATCACACGCATCGCGAACTAAATTATGCCTCAGGAAAAACTTTGTAGGGAAGAAAAAATTTTCACTGCAAAACTGACATATTATCTGTGTGGATTTTCACATCGCCGTATAACGACAAAATAGCATAAGGAGGACTGCATGATCATCAACTGTAAAACAGAAACAATCCGCGTATCAAACGTCACCGAGAAAGATAGGGAAATGCTGATTGCCGCAGGTTACAAGGACACAGAGCAAGTTGGCGTAGCAAATAACGAAATTTGGACGCGCATGACCACGGCGAGCGAACAGAACCCGATACCACTCTGAGCAAACCAAAATAATTTGGGTTTGCTCGCAAACAATCCGAAGCAGCGAAGCGGACTTGACCGACAGCTTTGGAAAATCATTATTAAAAAGGAGAATTCTTATGAAAAAACAAGTAAAACTCACTCTGACGTGCGAACTCGACAACAGCGTTCTTAACATCACGTACAACCTTGAGGTAGAGACCGACGACCCCGATTACGGCGCAACTGATTTCATGATTGAAACTGAGCAAATGTCTCTCGCAGACATGTGTCGAAAGTTTGGGGTATACACCTACACTGACAATGACAAAGACACCAACGATTAAGTAAAAAGCCCCAAAGAAAAAACGCATAACAGAAAGGAGGCGAGCGCACGCGCCGTCATAATAACACCACGCACCGCTTACGACGACGCACCGCGCAAAAACAAAATGGAAACAGCAACACAGCAAACAACACCATCAACCGCACGGCCCGCGACAAAAGCAGCAACGTCGCAATGTTCCGCCACTGCCGCCGCCACCACCGCCGTAGAAATATACACTGACGGTTCGTGCATCGGAAATCCGGGCTCAGGCGGTTGGAGCGCAATCCTAATCTATAAAGGCGTGAAAAAAGAGATAACCGGCGGCTGGCGGCACACAACGAACAACCGCATGGAGATCATGGCTGCCATTTCTGCCCTGCAAGCGCTGAAGCGCCCCTGCGAAGTAACCCTGTATAGCGACAGCCAGTATCTAGTTAACACAATGACGCAGGGCTGGAAGCGCAAAGTGAACCACGACTTATGGGAAAAGATGGACGCGCTGTGTGCCATCCATAAAGTCAATTTCATCTGGCTAAGAGGGCATGACGGGGACAGGCACAATGAGCGATGTGATGAACTAGCCCTCTCAGCCGCGCAAAACGCAACGGAAGCCGACATTGCTTTTGAGGAATTAACTAAATAGCTGAAAAGGAGAGATATCCCATGTCAACACAAAAAACAGAAGAAAAACAAGACAACATCACCGATAGACAAACAACGCCAAGTAAGATAAGCAAAGTATTTGACGCGCTTGTCATGGAGCGCGAGAAAGCAAGGACTATTGAGCTCAACAGAGTTGAGTCTTACAACGCAGGGTATCAAGCGGCTATAGCTCAGTGCCGCGATTCACTTCCCTGTAATAACTGCGAACAGACAGCTTCGGCACGCGACGCAGTCCGCTATGCTTACTACGAACTTTGCAAGGAGCTGGACATATCGGGAAAAGATATATACGACGCCGGTTTAAGCACCGATGACATGGCTGCCCGGCTCGCAGCTCGGATATGCGACATTTTCGACGTTCCCGCAAAAAATGAAGCCGGAGCGCCCATCAGGAAAAATCAAGACCCGGAAATGATGAATCTGATTTGAGCCGGCAAAAGCCGCAGAGCTGCCACGCCCGGCATCGCTAAAGGGCGCGGCGGCTTGGTTTTCGACCTACGCGTTCATATTAAAGCAAAGGATGTGGTTTTTTGGCAACCGTAAAAACGATGCCCGCCCCAAAGGAGAATCAAGAGCAGCAGGCGCTTTTCACTTGGGCGGCATGGCAGTCCGGCAATTATCCCGACCTGGAGCTGATGTACGCTATCCCAAATGGCGAGTTCCGGCATATTACCACAGGAAAGATATTAAAAATCACGGGCGTCAAGCCGGGGGTGCCCGATATCTGTCTTCCCGTTGCACGGGGGCAGTACCACGGGCTTTACATCGAAATGAAGCGGATAAAGGGCAGCAAAGTCAGCGACGACCAGCAGCGATGGATTACAGCTCTGTCTGCGCAGGGATACCGAGCTACCGTGTGTAAGGGCTGGGAAGAAGCTTCAAGGGAAATCGTTTGGTATCTGGGGCTCGGCGCGGGAAAGGCTCCGGAAACCGCCAAGCAGGAAACTCAAAAATAAGAAACGAGTAAAGTCGCTCGAAAGGATTTTTTTATGACTAAACAACCTGATTACTCGCCAATGCTTCAAGGCGTAGGAAGCAACAAATTTACGCAGGTCAACACTCGGTCAACGCAGCCAATCGTCGATATTTTTTCCAACACAGACACGGCTACGATTGCGCTTGATGAAAAATGGCAGCTTCAGATCAAGGGGTATGGCTCTTCGACAAACATACGGACAAGCACGCATAAACTGCTCAACGCGGCAATAATTGAGCTGACAAAAAACAACAACTATAAAGGCGCGGACAGCGTAAGGACAAAAGTGTACCTGCAACTTGAGGATTTTATGCGAGACTGCGGTATCCCGCTCACGAAGCCTTCTAAGGACAAAACAAGGCAGCGGATAAAAGAGGACTTGGAAGCTCTTTACTCTTGCAGCTTAAGCTGGGTGGAAAGAAGGGGCAAAAGCAACAGCAGCTACATGGACGTCAGGCTTATTTCATCCAAAGGAATAAAGAACAACGTGATAGAAATGGGTTTTTCGCCGGAGTTTGCTGAGTACCTCGTAAACTCTTATGTGATGCCGTTTCCGAAAGCGCTGCTGCAAATTGACGAGCGCAACCCAAGCGCGTTTATCCTTGGGAAGAAACTTGCGTTGAGGCATAGCATGAACAATAAGAAGCAGGAGGACGATGGCGACCACAATACAATCAGCGTGAAAGCGCTTTTGGCAGAGTGCAGTCAGACGATACCGAGTTATGAGACGGTTATGAGCGGCGACAAATGTGTAAAGGACAGGATTAAAAAGCCATTTGAAAGCGCCCTCAATGCACTTGGCTATATCACATGGGAGTATCTGACGCAGGAAAAAGAATTAATTACGAAAGAACAGGCGGATAAACTCAAGTTTTTAGACTATGTAAAGCTGTATGTCCGCTTTGTTATGGATTCTTGACGGCGAAAACACTCAAATAGCATACCGATCTCACCGCAAAATGGTGTGAAAAGCCTACTGTTTAGACTACTAATTTTGTGTCAACTACCCACCGCTTAACATCTAACGATGCTTGAAGCGGGGGCTTGCAACTCCCCCTTTGGTACAAGCGGGCGAATGCCCTCCCACTAGGCGCATGCCATATACGGCTGACATACAATCGGGGTTGCTATCAAGAGGGGCGGGACATTCCGTACTCCCGCTTCCTCCCCGCAGGCTGACTGCTGCGGCAGACTGCCATGCATGCACGGCAATCAAGCATGTTTAGCAA
>Ga0099364_10003548_pt1 | contig 24142 bp, 19 predicted proteins | sample TergutTh196P3_FD_73070 | JGI IMG/M metagenome (GOLD analysis project Ga0099364, IMG submission 73070) | Microcerotermes parvus P3 segment gut microbial communities from Pointe-Noire, Republic of the Congo - Th196 P3 | ecosystem: Host-associated > Arthropoda: Insects > Digestive system > Gut ...
ATCTGTTTTTTATCGCCTTTGCTTTCAGCGGCTGGAATGCTGCTGTTTATGCGGCTTCCGAATTTAAAAATCCAAAACGTGATGTTCCGCGTGCGATGATTCTCGGTTGTCTTGTCGTAGGCGTTCTCTATTTTTTAATTAACTGGATTTTTGTTGCCAACCTGACACCGGAACAATCCACAGTCGTTTTTACGTATGAGACCGACCGCGTAACGCTTGGACATCTCATCATGCGAAATATATTAGGTGACACAGGCGCCGCTTGTATGTCTATTTTTGCGATCATCGCGTTTATATCTTCAGCAAGCGCGATGACTTTTCTTGGTCCAAGGGTTTACGCAGCGATGGCGCAGGACGGTTTTCTACCGGCAGCGCTGAAAGGGAAAAAAGGAAAACCTCCGGTTGGGGCAATCATACTGCAAGGAGCCATCGCCGTGATTATTGTTCTCGCGTATCAGTTGCAGGAAGCGCTCTCCAATGTAGGCGCAATCCTGACACTTTTTTCGGCTTTAACGGTTTTTTCTTTGTTCTGGATATGTTTCAAGCGAAAAAAATATCCGCGACCCGCCCTGCTGACATTGATTGCAGCAGGACTTTTTCTCATGATTTCTGTTGTCATGCTTTACTTTGGTTTCAGTCAATCGCTGACGTTGAATCTCTGGTTCGGCGTATGCCTATTGGCTGCTTTGATCGGTTATTTCATTGCCTTCAAATCAGGGCGATTCAAATAATATACTTATAATTGATTGTTAACCAAATCTGATGCCTGTTATTTCTTTATAACTCGCCAAAACTATGCTAAAAGTATCTGTTTTGGCGAGTTATGTTAAGAAGCGCTTAAAGTTTTGCACAAATATATTCAATATTTTGGGATTCCGGAATTTTATGTTTCTGATTTTTATTTGCGTGAATTTGCGTCATTTGCGTGCTCCCTGTTCAATTTGTGATCTTTACTGCACTGCTGCCGGATACTACAATATATACGCCACGTACGGGCAGGGCGACTTCTGCTTTGCCTTCCTGAGCAACGCCCTGATATACGAGCGCACCAAGGATATTGTAGACGTTCCACGATGCGCCGGGTTTCAAACCATTCACATATAACACACCATTTACTGTCCATGCCTTTAACTGTCCATTGTCAATTGTCCACTGTTCATTGCCCGTCGTGACAGGGCGGAAGACTATGACAATACGGATATGATGTGGCGGCATGGTGAAGGTACACGTGTTGCCCGAACAGTTGAGGGGGATGGTGATGGCGGAATCGTTGTAGTCGTAGATGGTGATGGATTCCAACTCATAACCCTCATCGGGAGTGACGATGATTGTGACCGTTTCGCCTTCTTCGGCAAGGTACGGTTTATCGGTTATCACTTCAATGGAGCCGCCTTCAACGTTGTCGGGGATGTCAATGTAATAGACAGGGTTGGCGACCGTCAATGTAAAGGTGAATCGCGATGTTCCGGCAGCGTTCGAGGCGGTCAGAACGACTTCGTATACGCCCACCGGCAATCCTGCGGCAATATCTAACTGCTTTGTCGTGTTGTTCCAGGTGATATGGTCGTTGTCGGAGGTTTTGACAACAGTAACAGGGGTTGTGCCTGTTATGGTGAAGGCGTCGGATGAGGTTGCCGTATAGCCAACGGTGAGTGTCATTGAGGTGTCTCCGGTGATGCGGGGCGGGGTGGCAGTGGAAGGTGGCGTAACAACCGTACCGGGGGCATTGACCGTTACCGTTGCCACAATGGAAGGGACATCGGTGGCGCCGCCTGTTGCGCTGACTACGCAGTAGTAGTAATACGTTGCTGCTGTGAGCGTCGTTGGGATTGTGAAACCGGCGGCTGTTTCGCCCGAAATCGCTGTGCCGCCCGTATTGCTGTTTGCTGTGTTTTCATACCACTGGTAACTGAGCGTTGCGCTTGGCGTTACCGATGCAACGACTGTGAGGCTGCCGCTGATGCTGCCTTCGGTAAGGGTGGTCGTCGGGGCGGGCTGGGTTGTGATGGTGATAGCAGGAAGTACGGGGGATTCGTATGCTCCCAAATCAATCGTGCCGCCCACAAGACGAGGAGCGCCCGCCAAATCGGTTTCGCCGGTGAAATCGGCAATGCTGCGGGCGGTCAGATAGAGGGCGTTGTCGCCTACGTTGATGGCGGGGCTGCTTGCCTGCAAGCGGTAGTCGCCAAGCGTTGTGGGCGCTGAAGATGCGGCGACGGGGGATACAAACAGCGGATTGGTGTTGGAAATAATGCCGCCTCCTGTAGTTGCGCCGCCTACCAAACTGTGGGCATAGACGGGAATGCTTGTAACGTCATCATTATGTACATTATTTCCTGTTGTCGCCGTATTTCCCCAGATAATGCTGTTCTGTATATTGGGAGAAAAATTATCAAAATTATACATTCCGCCGCCGCTGCTGTTTATTGCGATGTTTCCGCTGATGGTGACATTGGTGAGCGTGGGTGAAGAAGAATAGATGTTAAACATTCCACCGCCGTAGTCGTTTGTGCTGTTTTCGCTAATCGTTACATTGGTAAGCGTGGGCTAAGAATTACGGTTATACATTCCACCGCCAAAGGAACGACCAAAAGATACGCCGTTTACAGAAACATTTCCGTTTCCCTCAGCATTTCCGCCGGTAATGGTAAAACCGTCAATCAGCGTGGCAGCAGTTATGGGGTTTGCAGCAGTGCTAACGCCGATAACTACGTGGTAGCAGTTGCCGTTTAGCGTACCGTCGCCGTCAATATCTCCTGAAAGGACAGTCGCTCCTCCCGCCCTGCCGGCAATGGTGGTTTCTGTTCTTGAAAAGCCGCCGTAGAGTTTGACGCCTTCTTTGAGTACAAAGGCGTTGTCTCGGTTGTTGGGGTCTATTGTCGTCAGATTATTAGCCGGACGGTTAGGCTTGTATGTGCCTTCGGCTACCCATATTTCATTGCCTGCCGTGGAAATGTTAATCATATCCTGCAGGTCGTCGGAAGCGTTGGCCCATGAGGAGCCATCTTTCGTTCCATTGCCGTTTTCTGTTACATAACGGACAGTCTGTGCTGTTGCATTCGTCCACAACGCCCCTGCCATCACGAGGCAGAAGGTCAATAAGTAAAGTGTAAGTTGTTTCATCGTAAAATTCTCCTTTTTTGTTTGTTAATTATTTTTGTTTGTAAGTAATTCGTTTTTGTATATTATTAATGTTCAAAGTTTAATGTTCAATGTTCAGGATTGGTTCTCAGTTATCCCGTAGGGATTAAATATTGGTAGAAAAACGGCATTTCCCGATAAACAGCGTGCCGTCAGGTACGCAATAATTCCCTTTCATATAACGTACCTGACGGCACGTAAAACCAAAGGGGCAATCATTTTTCTACCCATATTTTGTTCCTAACGGAACAGTTCGCAACTCCTGTTGGCGCAAGTCTCCTGACTTGCGCCTTTTTGTTAGTTGAAGTTTGTAACTTCCTTTGTGTTCAGGCAGAGATGCGGCACGCCACGTCTCTACATCTGTTGTTGTCGGGCACAAGTCCGGAGACTTGCACCGGCAACGGCGCGTATCGTCATTGCGAGGAACGAAGCAATCCAGTGTAAAGCAGTGAATTATGCCACTTCGCTCCGTTACCGTTCCTAAGCCTTTTCATTTTCTGCCGACAAGGACAAGTCTTTGCAACGCATTGATACTCTGTTTTTTTATGGATTGCTTCGCAGGCTCGCAATGACGTGAGGTAATAAAAAAAGCGTGTAAACACCGGTTTGGTTTACACGCTTTTTTTACAATTATGAATTGCGAATAATTGAATAACTGAATAAAATATTTACTGTATGGTGATTATGCTTTTAAACGTATCTATATCTACGACATTAACCTTTGGGAAATCAATGTTTTTCAGTCGCCTTACATCTTCAACTCCTTTTTGAGCATATCGTATATTTCACTCCATGGCTTGAGATAGAATCCGGTCGTTTCGTCGGCGAGTTGGGTGCAGGTAGCCGAAGTGTAATGCATATCAATTGCCTCTGTTTCCGTTTTTCCGTAATCGGTCATCAGGGCTTTTACAATTTCATTGTCAATATTCATTACCTTACCGTCAAATTTGTGTTTGGACAAATTCAATGCCTGCAACGACTGCACTGTGCAGAAACATAGCTGGTGCGAAGGAGTTCTCAAGGTCAGTTCATGTAAAAATTGCTGTTTTGAAACTTCCCCTTTCATGTAACCATATACTCTTGTCGCTATATCATCATCGGCTACGGGTCCTTCAATAATGTCGTAATCGTGCGCCTGACGTTCGCTTTTGTTTGTTCTGTTAAGTGTAACAAAATCAAGCCATTCATTGCTTTAACAGTCAAAACGGAGCGTTTTTAAATCCTCGTCGTCAAAGAAACTTTCGTCAAATTCAAACCCGGTAAGAATGCCTTCCGTATCATTGTCATCGCCTTTTCTGATTGCCCAATATTCAGCCTGTTCCCGAATTTTTGTAACGTAAAACCCCCGCCCGAAATCTCTCCATTTCCGACAAAATGAAAAATCAATGTGCTCTATTGCAACGTAACTGCCGCGATATACTTTCATTTCAAACCTCCGTTTTTATAACAGACAGCATACAGCGCTTTTAATGACCAGTACAGGTCTTCGGTATGCAAAGTCCACCAATGTTTGAACAAATATTCCAAACCGCCATATTTTCCCAGATATAAATAGGCTTGCTGCTTATTCATTTTGTATGCGCGTGCAAACATCGGAATGATGAAAGTGATAAAACTGACTTTATCCAGCATTTCCCTGTCAAGTTCGCGCTTTTGCTGTGAAGCTGCCATAATCTTTTCTGTTTTTGAAATTTCAATTATTGGCTAAGGCCGATTTTCAATTCAGTTATTCAATTAATCGTAATTGATTTTCGCGTGTAAACCAATATGTCAAAGAACGCTTTTTTAAAAATATTATTTGTATTCATTTATAATTTTACTGTATTTGATTTGATTCCGACGGGTCGGTTAACTGATGAATGAACCTGTCAAGCGTCTGCTCTATCGCATCCTTTTCCGTCCGTACTCTTTTCAATTCCTGATTCAGAGAATCGTTTTCTACTAACCAGCGGACAATACACCTGTTTTTTTCTTTGATCACCCTGCGAAAATAACCGCACAAAACCAGGACGGCAATCAACAACACGATGATACTGCCGATGACACAAGGGATAAAAAAGGTAAAATAATTGTCCATACTTTTTTTGCGTTCATAAAAAAAATCCAAAAAAACTGTTTCGTTTTTCGGATGCAAAAATAGATGGAGAGGGGAAATAATTTGTTGCAAAATGTAAAATGCAACATTTTTTTTGACTGACGCCTGCGCTGAAAAATGATTTCAAGGATTATCTTCCCTGACTGACAGATTTTTACGGAACAATGACGGCGATACGCCCGTTGATTTTTTGAAGGCGCGATAAAAGGTGGTACGGTCGTTGAATCCGGTCATGACGACAATTTCTTCAATGGGAAGTTTCGTTTTTCGAATTCCGATACTTGTTGAACATGAATTGTGGAACACAGCCGTCAACCGTTTGTATTATGCCTGTTTTTTTGCCGTAACCGCGTTATTGATAAATCTCACAAAAAAAACCTTCACCCGTTCCGGTGAAGGTTTTTGTAAAAGGATGGCGGTTACCTACTCTCCCACTGTTGCAGTACCATCGGCGTTACGGGGCTTAACTTCTCTGTTCGGAATGGGAAGAGGTGGAACCCCCGTGCCATAACCACCTGAATATCTTTAATAATTGAATAACTGAAAAAATCATCCATTGTCAATTATCTTGACATTGAGGACAAAATAAACTGTTAAAACAAATGCACAACTTCCATCAACAGTATTTTTAAATCATTAAATGATTTATCTGCTAAAGCTAAATCAATTCGTTGCGAACGAAAAAAGTGTTCGGGCAATTAGTACTACTCGGCTTTGACATTGCTGCCTTTACACCTGTAGCCTATCAACGTCGTAGTCTACAACGACCCTTATAAAGATATCTTATCTTGAGGCAGGCTTCGTACTTAGATGCTTTCAGCACTTATCCTGTCCGGACTTAACTACCCGGCGGTGCACCTGGCGGTACAACCGGTAGACCAGCGGTCCGTCCAACACGGTCCTCTCGTACTAGTGTCAGAGCCTCTCAAATATCTTACGCCCACGATAGATAGAGACCGAACTGTCTCACGACGTTCTGAACCCAGCTCGCGTGCCACTTTAATGGGCGAACAGCCCAACCCTTGGGACCTTCTCCAGCCCCGGGATGTGACGAGCCGACATCGAGGTGCCAAACCGCCGCGTCGATATGAGCTCTTGGCGGCGATCAGCCTGTTATCCCCGGAGTACCTTTTATCCTTTGAGCGACGGCCCTTCCATACGAAACCGCCGGATCACTATGCCCGTGTTTCCACCCTGTTCGGCCTGTTTGCCTCACAGTCAGGCACACTTATACCATTACGCTCTACGACCGGTTACCAATCGGCCTGAGTGTGCCTTTGGAAGCCTCCGTTACTTTTTTGGAGGCGACCACCCCAGTCAAACTACCCGCCAAGCAATGTCCTCGCCTCTGGCAAGTTAGGCTCCACGTACGTAAAGGGTCGTATTTCAACGTTGACTCCAGGAGAACTTGCGTCCCCCATTCATAGTCTCCGACCTATCCTACACATCGCGCACGCAAAACCAATGCTAAGCTGCAGTAAAGGTTCACGGGGTCTTTCCGTCCCGTCGCGGGTAACCGGCATCTTCACCGGTACTACAATTTCACCGAGCTCACGGTCGAGACAGTGCCAGGATCGTTACACCATTCGTGCAGGTCGGAACTTACCCGACAAGGAATTTCGCTACCTTAGGACCGTTATAGTTACGGCCGCCGTTTACCGGGGCTTCAATTCAATGCGTCTCTTGCGATAACATCTCCTCTTAACCTTCCGGCACCGGGCAGGTGTCAGACCTTATACTTATTATTTCTAATTTGCAAAGTCTTGTGTTTTTGGGAAACAGTCGCCCCGGCCATTTCTCTGCGCCCGCCTCGCAGCGGGACCCCTTCTCCCGAAGTTACGGGGTGAATTTGCCGAGTTCCTTAACCGTGAATCACTCGAGCGCCTTAGTATACTCAACCCAACTACGTGTGTTCGTTTGAGGTACGGGCGGCAATAACCTGGTGCTTAGCGGATTTTCTTGGAAACATGATTACTGGCATATCCGCTTGCCCGAAGGCTCGCGGTACTATCCGGTTTCAGCTTTTATTGCGGACTTACCTGCAATAAAAATACCTACGCCATTCAACGCACTATTCCGTCAGTGCGCAGCCATTTCACTTTTTCGTCCCCGCATCGCTGTTAGTGCCGGTGCCGGAATGTTGACCGGCTTGCCATCGGAATCGCTCTCTCGCTTATCCTTAGGGCCCGACTAAATCTGATCCGATTAGCGTTGATCAGAAAGCCTGAGTCTTTCGGCGTGGAGGTTTCCCGCCTCCATTATCGTTACTTATGCCTACATTTGCTTTTCTGTTTACTCCAGCACTGCTCACGCAATGCATTCTACGCAAACAGAATGCTCCCCTACCAATTTAGTTGTCAGTCGTTAGTTGTCAGTTGTCAGAAAAACTGATAACTGAAAACTGTTAACTGAAAACTTTAATTCCATAGCTTCGGTAGTATGCTTATGCCCGATTATTATCCATGCGCGGCCGCTTGACCGGTGAGCTGTTACGCACTCTTTAAATGAATGGCTGCTTCCAAGCCAACATACCGGCTGTCTGAGCAGCCGTACCGCGTTTGTTCAACTCAGCATACAATTGGGGACCTTAGCTGATGGTCTGGGTTCTTTCCCTCTCGGACACGGACCTTAGCACCCGTGCCCTCACTCCCGGGCAACTTTTGACGGCATTCGGAGTTCGTCAGGAGTTGATAGGCGGTGAAACCCTCGCGTCCTATCGGTAGCTCTACCTCCGTCAAAATTATCCCGAGGCTGCACCTAAATGCATTTCGGGGAGTACGAGCTATTTCCGGGTTTGTTTGACCTTTCACCCCTACCCTCAGTTCATCCGAGAACTTTTAAACGTTCACCGGTTCGGCCCTCCATCCAGTGTTACCGGGACTTCAGCCTGACCAAGGGTAAATCACCCGGTTTCGCGTCTGCCCGCACCGACTACGCGCCCTGTTAAGACTCGCTCTCGCTTCGAATACGCACCTGAAATGCTTATCCTCGCCGGTACGGAGCAACTCGTAGGCTCATTATGCAAAAGGCACGCGGTCACCAGCAATTAATGCCAGCTCCCACCGATTGCAAGCGCACGGTTTCAGGTACTATTTCACTCCCCTGTTCGGGGTGCTTTTCACCTTTCCCTCACGGTACTGGTTCACTATCGGTCTCTCGGTAGTATTTAGCCTTGCCGGATGGTCCCGGCAGATTCAGACGGGATTTCTCGTGTCCCGACCTACTTAGGGTACGGTCTAATATCAAAAACCTTACCAATACGGGGCTTTCACCCTCTACGGCGCAGCGTTCCGGCTGCTTCTCGTTCGTTTTTTGATATATATTGTCCGCCCTGCAACCCCGCAGTCGCTCGCACGACCACGGTTTAGGCTGTTCCCCGTTCGCTCGCCACTACTGAGGGAATCACTGTTGTTTTCTTTTCCTCCGCCTACTTAGATGTTTCAGTTCGGCGGGTTTGCCTCACGTATGAAACGTGATGCATGGCCTTCAGCCATGCGGGTTGACCCATTCGGAAATCTCCGGATCAAGAGTTGTTTGCACCTCCCCGGAACTTTTCGCAGCTAGCCACGTCCTTCATCGCCTCCGAGAGCCACAGGCATCCCCCGTGCGCCCTTTGTTACTTTCTTTCGATTGCTCGTTATATCTTTTGTCCTTTGTTATACATGCCGTTATGTCAATGTGCTTGCTCCGCTATTTTCAGAAAGATTTTTCAAAAAAAGCGGCTGCAAAGATAATGCTTTTATTTTAATATTTGCAAATTTTTTTGAAAAATTTTTGTTATTTTATCATATTTTTTTGCTTTTTGGTTGATTATTAATGGGTTAATTGATGAAATTTTTTTAGGTTTTTGAAAAGGAGATAGTCCTTAATTATAGGGGGTATTAACCAATATAGTTTTCAGAAATAACAATGCCATTAATTACAAAATCTACTGCACAATAAATTCCCGCAATTTTGCAAGATTAATTATTTTTCCATGTTTTCCTTTCAAAGAAATAACCTCTTCGTTTATCATTTCTGAAAGACTTCGGGACAGTGATGGTCGGGCAACACCAAAATATTCAGCAAGTTCTGTTTGACTCATATCGAAGTTAAAAGTCATATTTTCACTTCTTTTCAAAATATATTGCGCTATTTTTCCTTTGATAGTTTTGGTTGAAAGAAATTTTAACCGTTCTGACAAAAAATGTGCGCGATTTGAGTTGTATTTCATAAAACTTTGCAAAAACAACTCATTAGAAGCGAGGAGTTTAACTATCGAATCTTTTGAAATAAGAGTAATTTCGCACTCACTTAAAGCAACCACGTCAACGGGGAATTGATTATTTTCGGCAAATAAAAATGCGGGTGCCAAAGGATTTGGTGCTTGGATGGTTTCGATATTCAAAATCGTTCCTGCTTCTGATATCATCTCCGCTTTTACGTTTCCTTTTGATAATATGTATAAATAATTGACAGGGTCACCCTGCTGTGCTATCCATTCTCCTTTTTTGAAATATTTAGTCTTGAATTTTAACTCTTTAAGAATATTTTTTCTTTCACCTTCGGGAATATTTTTGCATATCGGGCACAAAATTAAATCATCAATTTCCATATCTTTTGTGTTAAATTTTTTACAAAAATAATATTTTTTTCACAATTGTAACAAATGTTACATTTTATTTTGTCTTTGGGTTGTACTTTTGTCAAAATTTTTAATAATAAAATAATGAAGAAAACAATAGTAAAAATAGACGAAAACCTTTGCACAGGCTGCGGTTCTTGTGTGAAAGGTTGCCATGGGGGTGCTTTACAAATTATTGATGGAAAAGCGCGTATTATTAATGAAGATTATTGTGATGGCTTGGGTGCTTGCCTCGGTGAATGTCCCGTTGGTGCTATCACTTTGGAAGAACGAGAAATCAATCCAAGTAATAATCAAACTGTTACAGAGAGAGTAGAATCTACGCAAGAAAAACATTGTGTTTGTCCGAGTATGCAAGAACAGGCATTTAATGTGCCATCAGAACAAAATTCCAGTAATTTTGAGTGGCATCAATTTCCAATTCAGTTGCGATTAGTAAATGCAAATGCTGCCTTTTTGAAAAACAGCGATTTAGTTTTAGCGGCAGATTGCACAGCGTTTGTTTATGCCAATTTTCATAAACGATTTATGAAAAATAGTAGCCTTGTCATTGCTTGTCCAAAATTAGACAATGCCGCTGAAAATTATATTGGAAAATTAATGGAAATGATAGATAATTCATCTATTAATACGCTGACTGTCATTTTAATGGAAGTTCCTTGTTGCGGTGGATTACTACATATAGCACGACAAGCGCAAGTTAATGCAAGTAGGAAAATTCCTATCAAAAAAATTATCATTGGAATAAAAGGAAATCTTATTTCAGAAGAATGGATATAATTAATTGTTTAACATATAAAAAATAGAAAAAATGTTTTGTTATCAATGTCAAGAGACAGCCGCAGGAAAAGGCTGTTCAATAAAAGGGGTTTGCGGAAAAACCGAAGATGTAGCAAACCTACAAGATTTACTTCTTTACTTATTAAAAGGCATCTCAAATTTGAGTGTACGCCTGCGTAAAGAAGGTGAAGAAATGCCCGAAGTGAACAAATTTATCACTGACGGTCTTTTTATGACTATTACTAATGCAAATTTCGACAAACAGCGCTTTATTAAAAAGATAGAAGAAGCGTTTCGTGTTTGTGAAAAAGTAAAAAACAGACTTGCTGAGTTGGGCGTAACTGAGTGTTTGTGCAATTTTAAGGGGTTAGATTGGAAAGAAAAAACACCCGCAGAAATGGAAGAAAAAGCAAAATTAGTAGGCATTTTATCCACACAAAACGAGGATATTAGGTCGTTGCGCGAGTTGCTTACCTACGGAATAAAGGGTTTGGCAGCATACGCCGAACATGCCGCAAATTTAGGCTTCGAAGAGAATGATATTTACGCATTTATGCAAGAAGCGCTAATTGCAACGAAAAACGACAACCTTTCTGCCGACGAACTTACAAATTTAGTACTTAAATGCGGAAGTATGGGGGTTATGGTTATGGCTTTGTTGGATAAGGCTAATACCACTACTTATGGCAATCCCGAAATTACAAAAGTTAATATCGGAGTTCGCAACAATCCTGCAATTTTAATTTCAGGGCACGACTTGCGGGATTTGCAAGATTTATTAGAACAAACCGTAGGCACAGGCGTTGACGTTTATACGCACAGTGAAATGCTGCCCGCTCACTATTATCCTGCATTTAAAAAATTCAGTCATTTTGTTGGAAACTACGGAAATGCGTGGTGGAAACAGACCGAAGAATTTGAAACTTTCAATGGTCCTATTCTTTTTACTACCAATTGTTTAGTACCCCCACGTGCAAACTCAAATTATGCTGATAGAGTTTATACAACGGGTTCTGCGGGATTTGCGGGCTTTCCGCATATTGAAGACCGTAAAAGTGGCAAACAAAAAGATTTTTCCAAAATTATTGAGCATGCGAAAAAGTGTAAGCCTCCTACTGAAATCGAAAAAGGAGAATTAATTGGTGGTTTTGCTCATGAACAAGTATTTGCCCTTGCCGACAAGGTAGTAGATGCAGTAAAATCGGGTGCTATTCGTAAGTTTTTTGTGATGGCAGGTTGCGATGGTCGTATGAAAAACAGAGAATATTACACACAATTTGCCGAAAAATTACCAAAAGATACGGTTATTTTAACCGCAGGCTGTGCAAAATATCGCTACAATAAGTTGCCTTTGGGTGATATTGGTGGTATTCCACGTGTTTTGGATGCAGGACAATGTAACGACAGTTATTCATTGGTTGTGATAGCGCTAAAATTAAAAGAAATTTTTCAACTTAATGATGTCAATGATTTGCCAATAGCCTATAATATAGGTTGGTACGAACAAAAAGCAGTTATTGTTTTGTTGGCTCTTTTGTCGTTAGGAGTGAAAAATATTCATCTTGGACCCACATTACCCGCATTTTTATCACCAAACGTTGCAAAAATTCTTGTTGAAACCTTTGGAATAGCAGGCATCGGAACAGTTGATGAAGATTTAAAAATATTTTTGGGCTAATTGCCTATTTTCAAAAAGTTTATTAAATGGGGCTGCTTCAAAATTTGGGCAGCCTTTTTTTTGAAAGAATAGACTTTGTGAACAGCCATACCATGAACATTTTTTATAAAAAAATAGGTTGGTTTCAATAAATGTGAAAAAACTATTTACTTGCGATACATTCGATTTATTCGAGGCTGCAGAAACCATATACCGATGGGAAAAATAAGTATCAAAATAAATTCTTTAAAAAATGTTTCGAAGTTAGGTTTCTGCTTTATTTCAGCTTGTTTGATTGCTCGTGCAACAAAAAATACGCAATAAATTAACGATATAACAAATGCAAATTGTATAGGCAATATTACAAACAAAGAAGTAAAAAGAACCCCTGCCATTGAAAGTTTTCCAAAACTTAGTCTTAATGTAATTAATAGCCAAAATGCTAAAATAAACAAAAGAACAAAACAGGGAATTATAATAAAAATTTTGAATAATTTTTGGTCATCAACATTTTCAGCAATATTTGTACCAACCACCCAAAGCCATATATAAATTACGGCTTGAGATAAAGCTAATGCTAAAGGAATAGCATAAAACAAAGAGGTCATACTATACCAAAAGGTTGAATAAACAAGACCGCCCGCAATTATGAGAGCAGGAATAAGAAATGCCAACAAAAATATGTGCCAATGTTTTGCCTGTAAAATTAATTTCATGTTACTTCAATTTTTTTTCTCAATTCTTCTTTGAGAACGAAATATTATCTGTATTATTTTATTTATTTAAAAATATTTTTTATATTTCATAAAATAAAAAATCATGTAACAGTTTGAAATTAAGTATCATCAACAAATATGATAAAAAATAAATCAAAAATTTATTTGTTTATTACATTTATTTATTGTTATTTTGCAAACTATGAATTTAAATCCGACCGTAATATTAATATCAATATCTATTTTGCTGTTAGTTAGCGTTTTAGCGAGCAAAACATCAAGCAGAACGGGTTTGCCTATGCTGGCAATTTTTTTGGTCATCGGAATTTTGGCAGGAACAGAGGGAATAGGAAAAATTACGTTCAACAATCCTGTAACTGCACAATTTTTGGGCATAATAGCGCTCTGTTTCATATTATTTTCAGGAGGATTAGACACCCGATTTGAGCATGTAAAACCTATTGCTTGGAAAGGAATTGTTCTGGCTACAGTTGGAGTCTTTATTACGGCTATTACTTTGGGGCTTTTTGTTTATTGGGTAACAAATTATTCTTCTTTTGGTGCCCGTATATTAGGTTCAACAAAATTTTCATTATTTGAGGCTTTCCTTTTAGGTTCTATTGTTTCGTCGACAGATGCTGCGGCTGTTTTTGCAATTTTCAGGAGCAAAAATACGAGTCTTAAACGTAACTTGCGTCCGATACTCGAATTAGAAAGTGGCAGCAACGACCCAATGGCATATTTTTTGACAATTACTTTCATTACGCTTATCCAATCGTCGGATGCATCGATTTGGGTAATGATACCAAAGTTTTTAAAAGGAATGACCCTCGGTGCTATTATGGGATTTGTTATTGGTAAGATAACTATTTTTGTTATCAACAAATCAAATTTGAAAGTTGATGGTCTTTATCCTGTGCTCACTATCGCAATGATGCTTTTTAGCTATTCCTTCACAGAACTTATTGGTGGAAACGGGTTTCTTTCTATTTATATTTCGGGATTAATTGTTGGAAACAGCAATTTTATTCACAAAAGAAGTTTATTGAAATTTTACGACGGTTTTGCGTGGTTGATGCAGATTCTTATGTTCATAACTTTGGGATTATTAGTATTCCCGTCTAAAATGACCCCTATTATTGGTATTGCTATTTTGATTTCTATTTTTTTAATTTTAGTTGCCCGACCCATTGCAATGTTATTATGCCTGTTGCCCTTCAAAGTTTATTATAAAGACCTAACATTTATTTCGTGGGTGGGGCTAAAAGGTGCAGTGCCTATTATTTTCGCTACATATCCTATGGTTGAAAAAATTCCTAACGCAGAGGTAATTTTCCATATTGTCTTTTTTATTACTTTAACATCTTTGCTTTTACAAGGAACTACGCTATTTAATGCAGCAAAATTGCTTAAATTGACTATGCCCGACAAAAAAGCAAGGAAACCTATTTTGGAATTTGACTCTGAGAGCATTAAATCTGTTTTGGATGAAATTGTTGTTAAACACAATTTTAAATGTGTGAACAATTCAATCGTTGATATGAAGTTGCCACGTACAGCACTGATAGTTATGATTGAACGTGATGACAAATTTTTTACGCCAAACGGTAGCACAATTATCGAAATTGACGACAGGCTTACAGTGCTCGCTGATTCCAAAACTAATTTGGAAATTACTTTTAATGCACTAAAATAAGTGAATGAGTAGTGAGTAGTGAGTAGTGAGTAGTGAGTAATGAGTGGTGAGTGGTGAGTGGTGAGTGGTGAGTGGTGAGTGGTGAGTCCTGACTTGGCATTTGCTATCAACTTAAATTACGAATTATTACGAAAATAAATCCGCAAAAATCTGTAAAATAATTGTATCGCCCAATAGTTTTGGGCAAGACTTGAATATTTACAATTTTTTCAACCCTTTTCCTTGTGAACTATCTAACATTTCTGTCAAACTGATTGCATAACCACCACCAGGTGCGCATTTCTGTGAAAGAACAGATTTTTGTGTAACAAGAACTTTTCGAATAGTATATGCCTGCGGATTAGATTTGCAATGAGCATCAGACGCATCGGCGTATATTGTTGCAATAAATGTTTTTCCTTCAGGCAAAAAGGTAAAGTCAATTTTTGATGTTCGGGTGTTGTTGCCATTTGTAGAACCGACAAACCAATTTGTACTACCTTTTGCTTTTCGGGCTACTGTAATATATTCGCCTGGTTCAGCTTCTAAATAATATGAAATGTCCCAATCAAGCGCTACGTCTTTAATAAATTGGAAGGCATCTAAAAATTTTTCATAAGTTTCGGGTAAGTCTGCTGCCATTTGTAGCGGACTCGACATGGTAACGTAAAGTGATAATTGGTTTGCGATGGTAGAGTTTACGTGTGAATTATTGTTTGGGTTATATTTACTTACTTCCATTTCAAAAATTCCGGGTGTGAAATCCATTGGACCGCCTATTAGTCTTGTAAAAGGTAGAATAGTTGTATGATTTGGGTTATTTCCGCCAAATGCCTGATATTCTTGTCCACGTGCTGATTCGTTTCCTATTAAATTGGGGAACGTACGGCAAACCCCCGTAGGTCGAACGGCTTCGTGGGCATTGACCATAATTTTATATTGTACCGCTTTTTCGACTGCATACTGATAATGATTTACCATCCACTGCCCGTAATGAAACTCGCCGCGAGGTATTATATTGCCTACATATCCACTTTTTACTGAATTATAGTCGTTATCGACCATAAATTGATATGCTTTATTCAAATGCCTTTCGTAATTTCGCACCGATGCGGAGGTTTCGTGGTGCATAATCATTTTAATACCTTTATTTTTAGCATATTCTCTAAGTTCTGCAACGTTAAAATCGGGATAGGGAGTAACAAAATCAAAAACATAATCTTTTGAATTTCCAAACCAATCTTCCCATCCAATGTTCCAGCCTTCAACAAGTACGGCATCAAAACCATGTTTTGCGGCAAAATCAATATGTTTTTTTACGTGGTCGTTGTTAGCGCCGTGTCGTCCGTGGGGCTTCGCTTTTGAATAATCAGTAATGCCAAGTTGAATGCTCTGAAAATCATTAGTATATGACCATTCACTTTTTCCTGTAATCATTTCCCACCAAACACCGATATATTTTACGGGTTTAATCCACGATGTATCTTCTATTTTGCATGGTTCGTTCAAGTTGAGTGTTATTCGTGAAGCAAGAATAGTGCGAGCATCATCGCTAACAATTATTGTGCGCCAAGGCGAGACGCAGGGAGTTTGCAAATATCCTTTGTCACCGACCGCATCGGGGGTAAGATGAGACTCAAAAATCATTGTTTGGTCGTCAAGGTTTAAGTGCATACAGGCATAATTAAGCAAAGCCGCTTCGTGAATATTTATATAAAGACCGTCATCGGTTTTCATCATAAGTGCGGTTTGTACTCCTGTGGGTGAAAAAGGGGTTTGTGAACAGTTTGGAGTAATTGCCTTCGACATAAGGTCTCTAATTTCAGAAAGTTTTGATTTTGTGTAATCATACTCTTGCGTATCGTAATCGCCTGGTATCCAAAGGGCTGAATGGTCTCCCGTCATTGCAAATTGAGAACGCTCTTCTTTTATAACAAAATAAATCAAATTATCTTGCGAAGGAAATTCGTACCGAAATCCCAAACCATCGTCAAAAAGACGAAAACGAATGATTAATTGACGTTCTGTTTTGGGCTGATAGAGGTAAACCGCAAGTTCATTGTAGTTGTTTCGAATTTCTTTTTCTTCACCCCATACGGGCTGCCAAGTTTGGTCAAAAGAACTCATTTTGGCATCGGTAAGTTGAAAATTGCTGTAAAAATCGGTCTTTTCATCGCGATTTTCAATGAGATTTCCATCAGTTGAAAAGTCGTAAAATTCGCGAGAATCGGCTTCGGGTTTCAATTCTATGCCAAGTGAACTCGGCTTAATAACTGTTTTACCTTTGTAAGTCAATTCATAAGTGGGAAAGCCATCGTTTTGAAGTGAAAAATTCATGATGAGGTTTCCGTTAGGAGATTTTAATTCTTGAGAATTTATCCCAAAAAGAGATATCATACTAATACCCAAAACAGAGAAAAGTTTTTTTGTTATTTTCATCACTAAAAATTTTAATATATTTTAAATTTCAAAATGCAAAATTAGATGAAATATTTGAGAATTCCAAGCGAGTACAATGAAAAAATATTTTTTCAGAGGAAAGATAGTATAAAATTTACAATTATATCGAAATGGTTAAAATTTTAAATATCTTTTATTTTTTATTTTTGGATAAAAAAATATGTCATATTGTTTAACGGCTTCTGTATGGGCGACCTTTGCGGTAGCCCTGAATGATATGGTGATAGAGATTGTAAGGGCAGCCCTTTCGGTAGCCCAAAATAGATAAAAAGGGCGAGGGGTTGCCATCGCCCTTTTATTTTGGGCAAGCATCGCCCCTACAATAATAAACGTGATGGTACTTGTGCGACCGCAAGGGTCGCACAAACAGCGATATTCAGATATACGGAGCATGCATCGATACTATGAATAGTTATTTTTTTCATGCAAGTGATACTTTAAAAAAGAAACAATTTTTTTTCAAAGTTTAATCGTTTGTGTATAATTAATTGAAAATTTTATGTTATCTATCCTCTGAAAAAAATATTTTTTCATTGTACACGCTTGGAATTCTCAAATATTTCATCTAATTTTGTAATATTAATAAAACAAAAAAGAGATGAAAAAACCAATTTTAACAGGCGAAGAATCCTTTGAAAAAATTATCGAAGGCAATTATTTTTATATCGATAAAACGTTGTTTATCAAGGAATTGCTTGAAAACAAAGGTACGGTAACACTGATAACTCGACCGCGAAGGTTTGGGAAAACGCTTAATATGAGTATGCTGTACAAATATTTTGATGTAACAATTCCATTCTTGAGTTTTTCGCACCTACATTAATTATTAATAACTTCAGGCTAAAGCCTTCATTTAAAAAAAGAAGTCTCGGAAGTTTGTGGTATCATTTTCGTAATACTTTGTAATTTAAGTAAATAGGAACAACCAAGTCAAGAGTTCTGAGTTTAGTAAGTTATTTATCAAAAAAGTTTTCTTTGTAAATTTTATAAAAATTTTTAAAAAATAATTAATCAGTTTGTATTTAATTGAAAAAAATATGCTACCTTTGCACTTTTATTTGCACAATTTTTTAGTACATAAATGACTCAAAACGTACAGTATCAAAGAAGTACAGATTTAGATTGCTTTAAAGCTCAACTTTCTGAAAAAGATTTTGACGACTTCAGTAAGTTTATTTATGCTGAATACGGCATCAAAATGCCACCGATTAAAAGAATAATGCTTCAGGGACGACTCTTAAAAAGAATCAGAGAACTGAAAATGAAATCTTTTTCAGAATATAAAGAGTATTTTTTTAGTAAAGAAGGACAACAAAAAGAGTTGTTACAGTTTTTGAACGTTGTAACTACCAATAAAACAGACTTTTTTAGAGAACCAATTCATTTTACATTTTTGAACGAAGAAATTTTGCCACAAGAAGTACAGAAAATCCATGGAACTACTTTTCGTGTTTGGAGTGCGGGCTGTTCCAGCGGAGAAGAGCCTTACACAATTGCAATAGTTCTTAATGAATTTCAGCAGTTACATCCCGCATTCAAATTTGAAATAATAGCAACCGACATTTCTTCGCAAATGTTAGAGAAAGCATCCAAAGGAATTTATCCCATCGCAAAAGTGAATGATGTACCTCTTAATATTAAGAAAAAATACTTCTTAAAAAGCAAAGAAACTGTAAATCAAACAGTAAAAGTAAACTCAATTTTACAAAAAAATTTATCATTAGATTATGTAAACCTAATGGAAAATTATTCATTTTCCCAAAACTTTGACCTGATTTTTTGCCGAAATGTCTTAATCTATTTCGACCGCGAAACACAGGAAAAAGTTATTCAAAAAATATGTTCGTTCCTCAAACCCGATGGATATATTTTTATTGGACATTCAGAATCAATATCAGGCATGGAATTGCCACTAAAACATATTAAACCAACCATATTTAAAAAAGTAACATAATAATTATCTATAATGGAGATGGAAAATATTTCAGACAAACAGTTACTTAAAGAACTGAAAATAAAATTAGAAGAAAGGAAAAAATTCGAGGATGAAGTAAAATCTTTATCGCTCGAACTACAGACAATTACAAGGCGTTTCAAAGAATCTGAGTCAATGAAAAGTCACTTTATTTCGAATATTTCGAATGAAATCGTTAACCCGTTTACATCAATTCTGGGGTTGTCAAAGTCAATTTTATCTGTACAAAAAAACGATTGGAAAAAAGTTGTCAGTATGGTCGCACTAATTCATAGTGAGGCATTTAATTTAGATTTTCAGCTGCGGAACATTTTTGTAGCAGCAAAAATCGAAGCTGGAGAAATTACACCACACATCTCGAAAGTGAATATTCGTAGTCTTGTCCAGTCAATTATCGAATCTTTCAATTTGGTAGCACGAAAAATGGGAATCGAAATCGAATTCCAATACAATATCGAATTTGGATTTGGTAAAAACTTCTTTTTTAAAACCGACAATGAAAAACTTAAGCAAATTTTAAGTAACCTGCTTAATAATGCTTTGAAGTACAGTTATAAAGACAGCAAAGTGATTATCAAAGTTTGGGTAGAAGAAGAAGTCTTAAACATTTCATTGCAAGATTTTGGTACAGGAATTTCTGAAAAGAATCAACAAATTATCTTTGAACGTTTTAAAAGGCTTGATTCAGGAATCAATTCTATTAACAGAGGACATGGACTCGGGCTTTCAATAACAAAATCTTTGCTTGATGTCCTCAATGGAAATATTGAAATTGTTAGCACCAAAGGAGAAGGGTCAACTTTTTCTATTAGGATACCAGAATCAAGGAATATTGTAGACGGTTTCAGCGGTGATGGTAACGACATATTTTTTGAAGGAGACGACGAGATTTTTTAAGAAAATTTAATAAATGGAACAAACTTTTTTTCAGCATTTTTTATATCCGTCAACACTGTTTGCGAGCCGAGAACCTTACGTGGTTAAAACTATACTCGGTTCGTGCGTTGCAGTGTGCCTTTTCGATCCCGTATTGAAAATTGGCGGCATGAACCACTATATGCTTCCAAACTGGACAGGAAACGACCTCGTGTCCCCAAAATACGGAAACGTGGCTATTGAAAAACTGTTAGAAAAAATGCTCGTACTCGGAAGTAGAAAAGAAAACCTGAAAGCAAAAGTGTTCGGCGGCGGAGATATACTTTTACCCGAAAAAAATAGCTTGCACATCGGCGAAAGAAATATTAGAGTCGCTAAAATGATGCTCGCAGAACTTAATATTCCAATTATTGCATCAAGCACAGGCGGAAATAGCGGCAGAAAAATACTTTTTTATTGCGGAAACGGCGAAGTTAGGCACTCGTTTCTTAAAAAAACAAATGTCTGAAAAAATAGCAACAAAAGCGCACAACAGCAAGTCTGATAGGCGCAAAAAACAAAGAAAAAATGAGGAGCACAAACCCTAAATATGTGTCCTCTCTTATAGTTGTCAATGAATGAGTAAATAAGGTATAGAAAATAAAAGGGCATACTCGCGACTCGTATCTCACTACAAATAGTAATAACCAAAGCCAATATTTCTGAAATTAATCCCCATAAATAACATGTAAAACAGTCTGTCCAACTGCTTTTAATGTATTTTTGTCAATATTTTCCATAGTATCATTGTGTGTATGCCAATAAAAACCAAAATTAGTTATAGTTGTTTGGTCGTGTTCGATGATATTTACGCATGGAATTTTCAGATTACGGTAAACATAAACGTGGTCATCAATAATAGAGCCTCCTTTGTTAGAATTAAACCATTGTCCATAGCCTAATTTTGCCGCAGATTTCCAAATATTGTCAACTAAATGTTCGGCAAAATAGATACTGTATTGCTCTTTGTAGAATTGTGCATTGTGTGCGCCAACCATATCCAACAATATTCCAAATCGAGCATAATAGTTTTTTTTGTGCGGATTTTGAGACCAATATTGGCTACCAAGGCACCATGTATCGTCTTTGTAGGCAATGTTTTTATGGTCAGGTATTCCATAGTCTTCAGCATCAAAAAAGATGATATCTATGCCAAGATTGGTTGGATTATTTTTTAAATGCCTGGCAATTTCGAGTAGGACTCCAACTCCGGATGCGCCGTCATTAGCGCCGTCAATGGGATTATCGCGCAAATTTTCATTTTCGTCATGATCTGCAAATGGACGAGTGTCCCAATGGGCAAATAATAAAATTCGGTCATTTTTTTCGGGCTGAAACTGACCGATAATGTTTTTGATTTCGAGAATTGAATTGTCGAAAGCCCTCACTTTTGCTTCCTGAACAATTACATCTGCACCATACTCAACAAGTTTGGAAGTTAAATATTCTGCACAAGCAGTATGTCCAACTGTGCTGGGTACACGAGGTCCGAATGATACCTGAGTTTCAATAAAATGGTATGCTGAATCAGCACTAAAATCAGGGATATCAATATGAGGTTTTGGTTCTTCTACACCAACTTTGCTTTTCCCTGATTGACCACCACCACAAGAAATTATAAGCAAAAGAATAATGAAAATTAACAGGTGGTTAAAACGAATAATCTGTTTTTGTGCCATTTATGTATGTTATTTTAAAAGTTCATATTCAAATAGTTTTGCCATTCTTTTCTACTTTCATTTTATACTCAGTTATCTCCCTTTTCTCATCCTCAATAGCCAACCCTACCCAAAGGGCATCTGGATATGCTTTTGCATATTTTTCCTCTATTTGTCGATATGCCTCTTCTGCTTTTGACTTCGCGCTTTCATCTTTTGTGGCTACTTTCAATTCGATAAGCCAAATAAAACCTTGATGTGACAACATAATATCAGAGCGTCCAACGTTTGTTTGCACTTCGGCAAATGTAACAATGCCGCAACCGCGCAAAAATGCTATTATACACGAGCGATATAACCATTCTTGTACAGTCAGTTTATTGCCTGTAAGATCAACGCTTTGTTTGGCAGCGTTCTTAAAGTCATCGTAGGGAATGCAAGATAAAATATAATTTGCACATTCAATAAATTTTTTGACATCGTTTGAAACTATTGCAGAACGCAATTTACCTTCAAAGAGGTTATAATTCTGTGTTATAATATTTTGTGTTAGCAATTGAGACATTGATTTTAATACTTCTGTGTTAGGATAATCTAACGAAAGGTCGCTGCCATTAATACCGGGTCGTAAGGTCAGATATCCAGCTTGATGTAAAAAACCTTCGGGCGGGGTTTTGTCCATATCATCTGGGCTGCGGGCAAAATCGGTTGAAATAGGATAATTACGAAACTGCTCTACAGTTAACTTCCTATTTTTCAGGTATTCAGCAATAAATTTCGCACGTCCGGTTTCTATCCAAAAATTGTCAAACGAATGCTCTCTAAAAAACTTCAAAGTAGAAAAAGGATTGTAAAGTTTTGATTTACAATTTCTATCGAAGGTAAAGCCATTGTAATAATATCTAATTTTTTCAATCAAATCTTCTACTGTAATTTTCATCTCGCTTGCCGTTTGTTCAAGAAAATCGGGAAAATAACGAACGACTTCATCTTCTGTATATCCACAAATTTCGGAATATTCAGGCATCAATGATATATCATCAACATTGTTCAAAGTTGAAAAAACTCCAAAACGGGCGAATTTAGATATACCCGTGATGAAAATAAAACGGATATATTTTTCGTTTGCTTTGAGTTGTTTGTAAAATCCTCTCAAAACATTGCGCACATTATCTGCCATTGTGCTATCATTCACAAATTCGGTATATGGCGAATCGTACTCATCTATCAAAATAACTACCTGTTGATTATTTTTTTTGTGAGAAGCTGATATCAAATTATCAAAGAGAATCCCGGGTAGATTGCTATCAGGTAATGAAATATCCATATTATTTGCTATTTTTCGTACCTGATATACCATAGATTCTATAATTCCATCAATACCACTACTTGTTATTACTCCGCTCATATCCAACGAAATAACAGGACTTGGTTCAAAATCCTTCATAAACTCTTCAGCATATAACCCTTTGAAAAGTTTCTTTTCTCCCCCAAAAATCGCCTCGAAAGTTGAGACTATAACCGACTTCCCAAACCTACGGGGTCGGGCAAGAAAATAAATTTTGCCATTACGAATCATTTCGACAAGATATTTGGTCTTGTCTACATATATATACCCTCTTTCACGGATTTCCTCAAAACGTTGAATACCTACAGGTAATTTTAATATATTATTTTCCATTGTTTTTTATTTTTATTTTATACTCAGTTATTTCCCTCTTTTCATCCTCAATAGCCAATCCTATCCAAAGGGCATCTGGATATGCTTTTGCATATTTTTCTTCTATTTGTCGGTATGCCTCTTCGGCTTTTGCCTTCGCGCTTTCATCTTTTGCGGCTACTTTCAATTCTATGAGCCAAATAAAACCTTGATGCGATAGCATAATATCAGATCGTCCAATGTGTGTTTGGACTTCGGCAAATGTAACAATGCCGCAACCGCGCAAAAACGCTATTATACACGAACGGTACAACCATTCTTGCACGGTTAGTTTGTTGCCTGTTAGTTCTACGCTTTGTTTGGCAGCGTTCTTAAAGTCATCGTAAGGAATGCATGATAAAATATAATTTGCGCATTCAATAAATTTTTTGACATCGTTTGAAACTATTGCAGAACGCAATTTACCTTCAAAGAGATTATAATTCTGTGTTATAATATTTTGTGTTAGCAATTGAGACATTGATTTTAATACTTCTGTGTTAGGATAATCTAACGAAAGGTCGCTGCCGTTAATTCCGGGTCGCAACGTTAGGTATCCAGCTTGATGTAAAAAACCTTCGGGCGGGGTTTTGTCCATATCATCAGGGCTGCGGGCAAAATCGGTTGAAATGGGATAATTACGAAACTGCTCTACAGTTAACTTCCTATTTTTCAGGTATTCAGCAATAAATTTCGCACGTCCGGTTTCTATCCAAAAATTATCAAAAGAATGTTCTCTAAAAAACT
>Ga0099364_10003549_pt1 | contig 24140 bp, 19 predicted proteins | sample TergutTh196P3_FD_73070 | JGI IMG/M metagenome (GOLD analysis project Ga0099364, IMG submission 73070) | Microcerotermes parvus P3 segment gut microbial communities from Pointe-Noire, Republic of the Congo - Th196 P3 | ecosystem: Host-associated > Arthropoda: Insects > Digestive system > Gut ...
CCGCTTCGGCGACCGCCACCGCGACTTTTTCCGCCATCGCTATCCCAAGCGCCTCTCCGACTGTCCCGGATCCGCTCTCTTCCGCGGCTTCGATAAAGGCTTCAACGGCAGCCTCATCCGCTGCAATCATCGCCTCCGCGCTTCCTTCCATAGCATCCGCAGGCTCATCCTTTATCAGTTTGGGTAAATCGATCGCTTCCTTAACGCTTAAGCTGATGCGTCTTCTCTCCAGATCGATTTCCAATATCTTTACGGGAACCTCCATGCCTTCAACCAATACGTCTTCTACCTTATTGACGCGAAATCTCGCCAATTGAGAGATGTGCGCCAAGCCTTCCAGGCTTGGTTCCAATTGAATGAACGCGCCAAAAGAAGCGCCACGCATCACTTTCCCTGTATAAATACTACCGACCTGGTACTTATCTGAAGCCAGATCCCATGGATTGGGGATCAGTTTCTTCAAACTGAGGGAAACTTTTTCTTTGTCTTTATCCACCTTCAGAACGTAGACTTCTATTTCGTCATTGATGGATACCACGTCAGAAGGTTTGCCAACCTTACCCCATCCCATTTCCGAAACATGCAGAAGACCATCACAGCCGCCAATATCCACGAAGGCGCCAAAATCAGTCAGTCGTTTGACGACGCCTTTTCGGGTCTGTCCCTCTTCTACACTGCTCCAAAAGCTTTCTTTCATCTTTTGGTATTCTTCTTCCAGCAGTACTTTGCGGGAGAGTATCACTTTTCGACTGGAACGGTTCAGTTCCAATACTTTGAAGTTCAGGGTCTTGTTCAGATACTCGTTCAGATCTTTCACAAATCCCCGTTCAACATGGGAAGCGGGTACAAAGCCACGCATACCGACGTCTACCAGCAAGCCGCCTTTGACAACGTCGATAACCATCGCTTCAATCGGTTCCCCTGTCTTAAACAACTCTTCCAGGAGATTGATTTTCTCTTCAAACAAGGCATTTTTGCGGGAAAGAATAAAGTTCCCATCCCGATCCGTCTTCACGATCTCCACTTGGATCTCGTCGCCTACGCTGACAACGGAAAAAGGATCCACCTTGGTAAAAGCCAGTTCAAAGACAGGGATAATGCCTTCCGATTTATAGCCGATATCGACCAACACTTCGTCGGAAGAAATTTTCACTACGGTTCCCTTAATCAAATCACCGGGATGGAACTCAAGAAAAGTGATTTCCGCTTCAGAAAAGCGCGATTCGGCATCTTCATCCGACTCGATCTCCTCCTCCGCTTCCGGCTCGCTTTCCTCCTGCAACGCAGTTTCCGCTTCGGCTTCCTCCTCCAGGGCATCCTTTGCCTCGGTTTCATCCTGCAGCTCGGCCACTGTTTCCGGTTCAGCCTCTTCTGCCGCCGCTACCTCCGGCTCAGCCTCATCCTCTTGTACAGATTCCTGCTCAGACGCATCCTGATGCAAAACTTCCGCCTCGGTTTCCTCCTGCAACGCAGTTTCCTGCAAAGCCTCATCCTGTAATGCAGATTCCGGCTGACAATCCATTTGCACTACAGCTTCCAGTTCCTGGAACACCTCTTGTTCCATTTCTTGATCCACATCTTTGAACTCTTCCATCATGTCAACAACCTCCTTGATTATCCACTCGGGAGTAGAAGCCCCCGCTGTGATACCAACTGATCCGGCCCCCTCAAGCCATTTGACATCCATATCGTTGACTGTCTCGATCCAATAGGTCCTCTCTGTGATCCTTTTGCAATATTCGGTTAGATTATCCGTATTTGCGCTATTCTTCCCTCCAATCACCAACATTACGTCAACATGGGCCGCCAATTTTCCCGCTACATCCCTGCGTTCTCTTGTCACCTTACACAAGGAGTCGATCACCTGAGGCCGGTAACCCTTATCTATAAGCCAATCCGTTAACCCTTTGAAAGCATCCGGATCCGCAGTCGTTTGTGCCATGACAGCCAATTTCTCCGGTAAAACCCGGTTTTCCAGCTCGGTGGTATACTCCCTTACAACCAGACAATCTTCGCCAAGCCATTCGCTGTAGCCGGTCACTTCTGTATGTCCCTTATCACCATAAATAAGAAGATAATAGCCTTTATCACGGGCTTCGATAGCCCTTTGCAGCGACTGCTGTACAAAGGGGCATACCGCGTCAAGGATGGTACTGTTTTTCTCTCTTACTATATCATAAATCAACGGTCCTTTTCCATGACTGGGAAAAATAAATATACTATTGTTATCTACTAAACGATCTACCTCCCGATCCTCTATTTCCGTGATTCCCAAGGCGGACAAATAGGCGGATACCTGCCGGTTGTGCACCAACTGCCCGGACACATAGATATTCTTGTTTTTTTCTTCTTCCGCCGCTTTTCGCGCCATATCCAAGGCACGCTTCACGCCGTAGCACATTCCCGCGTTCTCTGCAAGAAAAACCTGCAACGGATCTCGTCTTGTTTTTTTTTCGCTGATCAAGCTTTCCTCCTGTTTTGTTCTCAGCGGAACTCTTTATCTGCTTTCAAATTCTCAAGGCTTTGCCTGAATGTCTCCGACATCGTCTGAAATAAAGCCGAATTTGCCTTCTTGTCATGATACATGGAAAGATCCAGCGGTTTTCCGAAGGTGATCCGGATCTTCTGCCAGATCGAACTGGGGAATGTCTTCTGCGTATTCTCGAACAACACAGGGACTACCGTTGCTTTTGTATGGTGGGCAAAAAGGGAAGCGCCTGCCTTGAAGGGCATTAGTTCGCCGGTTTTGCTCCGGCTGCCTTCGGGAAATATCGTCAGAATATGCCCTTCCTCCAACACTTTCAAGGCTGTCCGTATGGCTTTGCGGTCCACAGTATCGCGCGCAACAGGGAAAACGCATATATGCTTAAACAGCAATCTGAGCGGCGGAATCTGAAACAGTTCAGCCTTTGCCATAAAATAAGCGCGCCTTCGGATCAGGCAATAGAGAAACACCGGATCCCAACTGCTGATATGATTGGCAATAATGACCACCGGCCCGTTTGCCGGGATATGCTCCCTCCCATAAATCTTAACCCTATTAAATAATCTGAGAAAGGACAAAACGATATAGGGCGCAAAGATACGGGAAAAAAACTGATAAAACATGCCAGATTACCTCGGGTTTGTATTTTGTGTGCCTCTTTGCCGCGAGCGCTATACTCCCTTGGCGGCCAGAACCATCTCCACTGCGGCTTCTACCGCTTCACAAAAGCTGAGCGTCGTCGTATCCAAAACGACGCTGTCCTCCGCCTTTCGCAACGGGCTGTGTATCCGGCGCATATCTTCTTCGTCGCGTTTTTGGATATCAATGGCAATATCTTCCAGGGATCGTTCTGTATCCTTACCTTCCCTTTCTTTTTTTCGCCGCTTTGCCCTCTCCTCCACGGATGCCGTCAAATAGATTTTGCACTCTGCATCAGGCAATACAACCGTACCGATATCTCTGCCGTCCATGACCACATTTTGACTTTCCGCCATCTTTCGCTGGATATCAACCAAGGCTTCTCTGACGCCGGCTACGGCCGATACCTGTGAAACCGCGGCATTTACTTGCCGGCTTCGAATTTCTTCCGTTAGGTTTTCTCCTTGACAGTATACCATCTGTATGGGCCCGGATTCGTCATGGACAAAGCGGATATCCGCGTTTCTTGCTAATCGGGTCAGCGCTTCTTCGTCTTCAAGGCGAATCGCTTCGTGCAAGGCAAGCCAGGTTACTGCCCTATACATCGCGCCGGTATCAATATGAATGTAGCCCAGCTTCTCCGCGATGGCTTTTGCGACTGTGCTTTTGCCCGCGCCTGCCGGTCCGTCGATGCTTACCTGGATACGGATCCCTCCTTAGCCAGGAAATCCGGCGCAACACGATGGCCCAGCCCGATGCCTACTTCATTCAGATGAAGAAGGCCGATGCCGAGAAACAGGCAAACCGCGATATGGTCTCCGCCCCGGGCAATGGCAAGTTTGCCGCCTACATTCAAGCCAAAAGCTTTGCTCAGAAGCTGTCCTAACGCTTCCTTCGTCGCTCCGGCTACGGCGCCTTCGTCGTAATGATTCTCTTTGATCACGCCTTCCCGCTTTGCTGCGACAATCGCCCGTTCGATAATTTTCTTCGCGGACATGGCAAAATCACCGCCGTAATCCACCGCGACTGCCCGGATACCGATAGACGCCAGTTCCTTCTTTTGCGCTTGCTCTTCTTCTCTTGTGTCCGTCAAGGCTAGTTGGATTGCTGCCGATGCGATCTTCTTCGAACCATATTCCATTCGCGCGCCTGCCTTAGTGCCTTTTGTTTGCTTATATTACCATTTTTAATCATAAAATGCAAGGATTACACAGGCAAGCACGCCGCCCGCCACCTACTGAGTGCGTCTAGTCATGACCTTAAGCCAGAGGGATAGCATCCAGCAGGCACGGCGCTATCCCTCTGCCCATATCATAGGTCCTGAATAGGCACACCTACTGCGTCGGCACTGAATGGTACTCTTGCGTAGAGCGCTTAAGCCGCGCAACTTCCGCCGGTTCCAGCCGCCTGTATTCGCCGGGGGATAAGCCTTTCAACGTGAGAAAACCCATCCGGGTCCGGCACAGATAGATCACCGGTAATCCGAGGGCTTCGCACATTCGCCTTACCTGGCGGTTCCTGCCTTCGGTAATCGTGAGAAAAAAGCGGCTGGCTTCCGCGCCGGCATGCACTGTCTTTACTTTCGCCGGCTTGGTCATGCCGTCTTCCAACCGAATCCCTTTCCGGAAGCGTTCGATTTTTTCCCCGCTGAGAAAACCGCCGGCTTCCACAAGATACGTTTTGGGAACGGCATAGCCCGGATGTGTCAGCCTGTTTGCCAACCCTCCGTCGTTGGTTAGCAGCAACAATCCTTCTGTTAAGTAGTCCAGGCGCCCGACAGGAAAAAGCCTTTCTTTGCCCGGCAGACAATCCAGCACAGTCTTTCTGCCTTGCGGGTCGTCACAGGTAGACACAACACCGGCGGGTTTATAAAGCAAAAAATAACATAACTCTCGCTTTGCTATTACACGCTTGCCCTTCACATGAACCAGATCCTTATCCGGATCAAGTAAGACGCCCATTCGCGTAACCGGCTTGTGATTGACCGTCACTTTGCCTTCCCGGATCAGTTCCTCCGCTCGCCGCCGGGAAGCTATACCGCAGCGGGCAATATATTTATGCAATCGTTCCAAAACGCCTGACCTCTTTTTCTCTTGCATTTGAACAGCTATAGGGCGGGCTAGTTTTCTGCTTCGCTAGTATCCGCTTCGCTGGTATCCGCCTCGCCGATATCCGCTTCACCGGTATCCGCTTCGTTCCTATCTGGAAGCTGCGGTAAATCCTTCAACGACGTCAGGCCAAAATACTTCAGAAAATCGGTTGTTGTTTCAAACAGGATCGGCTTTCCCGGTACATTCTTGCGCCCCGCTTCCCGAATAAGCCCTCTATCCAATAGGGTATTGACGGAGGAATCACAATTCACGCCCCGGATTTCTTCCATCTCCCCTCTCGTGATCGGCTGTCTGTAGGCGATGATGGATAATACTTCCAAAGACGCCTGCGAAAGGCTGGAGAGTTTCGGTTTTACCAGTTTCTCGATATAGGGCGCGTGTCTGGGAAAAGTTGAAAACATCCATCCACCGGCGATTTCGCAGATTTCAAAACCCCGGCCTTGCTGAAGATAATCTTGCTGCAGCTGATCCAGCGTTTCCAGGATATCCTCAGACTCATATCCGGTGATTTCGACCAGGGCCGCCAAAGTAAGCGGCTCGCTGGAACAAAGAAATAAGGCTTCCAGTAGTTCCTTAATTTCCTGTTGGTACAAAATCAAATCCCGGCCCCCTCCTTTTCCGGCGCATGGATTGCACTGACAAAAATATCGCCGAATAATTTCTTCTGGCGAACCCAAACAAGCCCTTTCGATAGCAGCTCAAGAAGCGCGAGAAAGGTCGTAACGGCTTCCATCGTATCCGCACACGCGTCGAATAGCTGCATAAAGCGAATCCCGCCTGGCTGCCGGGAAAGGTTTTGCATCAAATAGGCCATTTTACTGTTCACGCTCATAACGTCTCTTCGAACGGTGATCACCTGCCCCCGCGCAGACATCAGACGCATCACTTCCTGGAAAGAACGGCACAAATCCTCTGCTTTCAGACTGCCCACCGGATTGGGCTGAGGGAATAAAGAAAACAGATGGCCCTCGTTTACTTCCCTAAAATAGATTTTCGTTCTGCTGCTTTCCATTTTTTGCAGTTCCTGCGCATTTTCTTTATAGAGCCGATACGCCAGGAGTTTTTCTACCAACTCATCTCTCGGATCTTCCGCATTGTCGTCGGATTCCTCCTCCGGCGCCCGCTGAGGCAAGAGCATTTTCGCTTTAATGACCAACAAAGTACCGGCCATTACCAGGAATTCCCCGGAAAGGTTCAGATCGATTTCCTCCGCTTTTCTCAGGTAATCCATATACTGGCCGGTGATAAAGGCAATGGGAATATCATAGATATCCAACTCATGAACGTCAATCAGGTTCAGAAGAAGATCCAGAGGTCCTTCAAATATCGGCAAAACAACTTGATAGCTCATGTATTCACCACTAGTGGTTGGATGGTATGGCGTATTAAATCTGCATGGCCCGCCGGACAAGAACCATCGTTTCCTCCGCCGCGCGATTCGCGTTATCGTCGCCTTCACGCAGAATTTCTTCCAGGCGTTCCGGTTCCTGCGCATAGTTCTCCCGTCGCTCCCGAATGGGGGCGAGCTTTGCGTCCAGAATGGCGCTCAACTTTTTCTTACACTCCACACAGCCGATTTGCCCCGCAGAGCAGGCTTCCCTAATTTCCGCCTCTTCTGTTTCATTATATATAATTTGATATTGATAGACAATACAGACGTCGGGATGACCGGGATCCGTCTTCTTGATCCTGGCAGGATCCGTTATCATACTGTGCACCTTCTCGGCGATCTCTTTTGTTCCTGCGCAGAGGGAAATATCATTGTGGTAACTCTTGCTCATCTTTCTGCCGTCCGTGCCGGGCAGCGAGGCAACTTTCGCGTATTTCGGCAGGGGTTCCGGAAAGACGTCCGTTTGATATAAATGATGAAAACGACGAACCAGTTCCCGGGAGAACTCCAGATGCGCCCCTTGATCCTCTCCCACCGGTACAAGATTTGCCCGGTAGAGCAGGATATCCGCCGCCATTAAGAGAGGGTATCCAAGAAAGCCATAGGTATTTAAGTCTTTCCCTTGTTTGGCAAATTGTTGAATTTGGTCTTTATACGTGGGAACGCGCTCCAACCAGGACAGGGGGACATTCATACCCAAAAGCAGGGTTAACTCCGCATGGGCTTTGACGTGAGATTGGACAAACAGCGACGCCTTTCCCGGATCCAGCCCCGCCGCCAGCCAATCCAACAGCATGGTCCGGCGATAATCGGCCAGACGCCGCGTGTCGTCATAATCGCTGGTTAAGGCATGCCAGTCGGCGATCATGTAGAAACACGTGAAATCGTTCTGCAGGGCAGCCCAGTTCTCCAGGACGCTCAGATGCCCGATGTGCAATTGGCCGGTAGGCCGCATGCCGCTCAGGATAATGCTCTTTTGTTCTGCCATATTCCCGTCCTCCGAATCCATTCGTAATTAAACAAAAAGCTCAAAAAACCAGGCGAAACCGCTAACCAGACCGCTGGAAAGCGGGCCCAGGATCATTTCGGGAATTCTGCCCACTAGCAGAATCGTCAAAAAGATAAAACCGTACTGTTCCAGAATATGTGAGTATGCGTACAATCTGTCCGGCAGCATGCCGAAGAGAATTTTTGACCCGTCCAGCGGAGGAACAGGGATCAGGTTAAAAAAAGCGAGGCTGGCGTTGATCCAGACCATGTAATTTAAGAAGGTGCGAAACCAATACGAAGCGTACAGCAGCCTCGAGGGCCGGAGCACCAGAAAGCCGACGCTGAGGAAGCACAATACGATATTGGACATAGGCCCGGCTAAAGCTGTGAGGAGCATGCCTGTCTTTTCGTCGACAGAACGAAACGCATAGGAATTCACCGGTACCGGCTTTGCCCAGCCGAAATTCACAAAGCACAGACAGAGAAAGCCAATCGGATCAAGATGCCGTATCGGATTCAGCGTAAGCCGGCCCATATTTTTTGCCGTATTGTCCCCCAGTTTATAAGCGGAAAACGCATGGGAGAATTCATGTACCGACAGCGACAGGACGATAGCCGGTATACGAAACAATAGGCGGCTGAGAATCTCAACAAGATCAAAATTAAACAAAGCTTATCTGTCCTTTCGATATGTACAGGTATAGGCAGCGGCTCAGGCCAGTAGATGCGCTGGGATGAGATCGTTTCGCGTGATATCCGCATAGTCTTCTCGCTTGACTATCACATGCGCCTTTCCTTTAGAAACCAGAACGATTGCCGGTCGGCCAACACGGTTATAGTTGCTGGACATAGCGTAGTGATACGCGCCGGTAGAAGGCACAGCCACGATGTCGCCGGGTTCCGCCAAAGGCATGGGTACGTCCCAAATCAGAACGTCGCTGGACTCTTCGCAGCATCTGCCCGCGAGAGAAGCCGTCATTTCGTCAGGAGCGGACATTTTGTTCGCCAGACACATTTCATACTTTGCCTGGTAAAGCGCCGGACGGGGATTATCCGTCATACCGCCGTCTATCGTAACATATCTGCGCGTCTGCGGCGCGCCCTTTACCGAGCCCACCGTATAGAGCGTCGTACCCGTGCTGCCAACGATAGCCCGTCCCGGTTCGACGGATATGCGGCGCGGCATGGGGAATGCATATTGTTCAAATACTTCTTTCAACGCTTGTAGAATCGTTTGCGCATATCCCTCCGGTGTATCGGGATGATCGGCGTCCGTATACTGTATCCCGAAACCGCCGCCAAGATTCAGCTCGGTCAGCTGAAAGCCGCCATCTTTGCTGACGCCGGCCATAAAAGCGGCCATGATTTGCGCCGTCTGCGCAAAGGTTTCTTTCTCATGGATCTGCGAACCAATATGACAGTGAATCCCTGTTAATTCCATATTTTGTTTGCCTGCCATGATACGGAGGGCGTCCCCGGCCTGACCGGAGGAAATGCCGAGACCAAATTTGGAATCAAGGATCCCGGTTTGGGTATACTGATGCGTATGGGCTGCCACGCCGGGTTGGATGCGAAGCAGGACCTTGGGCCGGACGCCCAGGCTGCCGGCAATTTGATCCAGTGTTTCGATTTCTGTAAAGTTATCCACAATGATACGGCCTACGGCATTCTCCAGGGCATAGCGGATTTCTTCCACCGTTTTGTTGTTGCCGTTAAAATCAATACGGGAAGGATCGGCGCCCGCGCGCAAAGCGGTATAGAGTTCCCCCCCGGATACGACGTCGATGCCCAGATCCTCCTGGCAGACGATGCGAAGGATTGCCTGACAACAAAAGGCTTTGCAGGCATAGGCGACTTCGCCGCCCGGGATTTCTTCGATAAAGGCTTTATGGTATTCTCTGCAGTTCTGACGAAAGAGATCCTCATCCATTATATGAAGCGGACTGCCGAATTCCCGGATCAAGTCCACCGTGTCGCAGCCGCCGATCGACAAGTGGTCTTGTCCGTTCACGGTCATTGTGCCATGAAATCTCATCTATTTTCCGCCCCTTTCACGCGAAAGCATACATATCAGTAATAGTATCATTTGTTCATAGCCGTGACAATGTTTTTTTCGTTATGGGCGAAGCGTATCTGAGTGACTGAGTGACATACTCCCCAACAAGATCAAGGCTAATCAAAGTTTTAAAGAGTATGTTGCTAACGCTGCGGAATCGCAGCGCCGCGAAGCGGAAGGGATGAGCGACATGCGCGCGAATCCCGACAGGGTATGGGACAGCGTCCCATCAAACATTCACCCAAGGCTTCGCTATTTAGATTATGGGCGAAGCGTATCTTGGAGGGCTTTCGCCGCAAGCAGCAGCCCCAGACGGATCTGCGCCAGGGAGAAGCCGCCTTGGAGATAGGCGATATAGGGCGGCCGAAGCGGCCCGTCCGCAGACAGTTCGCTGGAGGAACCCTGGATAAAGCCGCCGCCGGCCATAACGATGGGACAGTCATAGCCGGGGAGCCTATCCGGCTCCGGCAGGAACGCGGCGTTGACGGGGCAGGCTTGCTGAATCCCCTGACAGAAGCGGATCAGCTTGGCTTCCTCCTCCAAGCGGACAGCTTGTACAATATCCGCGCGGTTTCCCAGGATCGTTTCGTCACTCCCCGTCTGTACCGCCGGCGGCATAACCGCGTAGCCCAGTCTGTGGAAAAAGGCCCCTGCCAGCATGGCGCCTTTCATGGATTGTCCTACTGTCTGCGGGGCTTGCGACAGCCCCTGGAAGGCCAGCCTGTTGAACTCCAGCGTGGCGCCCATATCAGAACGCAAGCCGGGCGCATAAAGCCGTCTGACGCAAGCCTCTACACAGGAACGCGTTCCCACAATATATCCGCCGCAGGGCGCCAGCGTGCCGCCGGGATTCTTAATCAGCGAGCCAATGGTCAGATCCGCGCCGGCGTCGCCGGGTTCCCGGGTTTCTGTCATCTCGCAATAACAATTATCCACCAGACAGAGTAAATCCCCTTTCTTTGCCTTCAGCGCGGAAATGACGTTTTCCAGCTCCTGCAGCGAAAGGGATGGCCGCCATTGGTAGCCCTTTGATCTCTGCAGCAGGATCAGTTTCGTCTTTTCATTGACAGCATCCAAAAGCCGGGGAAGGTCGATGATCCCCTCCGCCCCCTCTTCTTTGAGCGGTATCTCCCGATACGTAACGCCTGAAGCCAATAAAGAATCCGCTTCTCCGTGTAAACCGATGATACTTTGCAGCGTATCGTAAGGCTGGCCGGCGGCGCTGATCAGCGCGTCTCCCGATTTCAGATTCCCATACAATCCCAAAGCTAAGGCATGGGTACCCGAGACAATTTGGTTCCTGACGAGAGCTTGTTCGCCGCAAAAATAAGCGGCAAATACCGCTTCCAGCGCTTCTCTTCCCGTATCGCCATAGCCATAGCCTGTGGATCCGTTCAGATGAAAATCCGTAACCCCGTTTCGCTGAAAGCAATGCAACAAGCGCAATTGATTATAGTCCGCCCGTTCATCGACAGACGCAAAGGCTTCCCTCAGCTCATATTCCGCCTCGTCCAGTAAGGCAATATACGCAGGCGGGATCCGGTATACCTCTTGCAGAAACTGTCGCCGCAGCCTGTCCGGTTCTGTTTGATTCATCCGGTCCTTGTTCATTCTCCCGTATTCCATCCTCTGTTCATCCCGCCGTCATTCCCCGCTTCATACAGCCCGTCTTCGCCGCGGCTGTTGATCAATCCGCTCAGCATTTGTTTCAGTTGCACCAAACCCTCTCCGGTCTTTGCGGAGAACAGGAGCGCCGGCTGATAATCCGTCAGGTAACGCTGCATATCCAAGGGATCCGGTAACAGGTCGGCTTTATTAAATACATGCAGCATGGGCTTCTCGTGACATCCCACCTCATGCAAAACCTGCTGTACGGTTCGGATCTGCATTTCCGGTTCACTATGGGAACAATCGACCACATGAATCAGAAAATCCGCAAAAACCGCTTCTTCCATCGTCGCCCGAAAGGCGTTGACCAGCGAATGGGGCAGCCGTTGGATGAAGCCAACCGTATCGGTCAGCAGGATCCCGGTCTGTCCAAGCTTCAGCTTGCGCGTAATCGGATCCAGTGTGGCAAAAAGCTTATCCTCCGCATCCGCACCGGCGTCGGTCAGTAGATTCAGCAAGCTTGTTTTGCCTGCGTTCGTATAGCCGACAAGCGCCGCTACCGGGATACGGTTTTTCTGTCTGCGGCTTCGGGTCAGCGCTCTGTGTTTCCGTATGCTTTCCGTTTCTTTCTTGAGGGTTTCCATCCGGCGGCGGATATGCCGCCTGTCCGTTTCCAACTGGCTTTCCCCCGGGCCCCTTGTACCGATACCGCCGCCCAGCCGGGACAGAATCACGCCTTTACCGGTAAGACGGGGCAGCAGATAAGTCAATTGCGCCAGTTCGATCTGCAATTTGCCTTCTCTGGTTCTGGCGTGATCTGCGAATATTTGCAGAATCAGCGCCGTTCGGTCGATGACCCGGCAAGGAAGAAGCGCGTCCAGGCGGTTTTGCTGCCGAACAGTGAGTTCGTCGTCAATAATCACCAAATCCAATTCCTTTTCTTCCGCCAGGCCGATAATCTCTTCCAGTTTTCCTTTGCCGAGATAATGGGCGGGATCTGGTTTATCTCTTCTCACCAATACGCTGTCCGCCACCTGTCCCCCGGCTGTCTTTGTCAAACTTGCCAGTTCCAGAAGAGAAAGCGCCGGATCAAAGCTTCCGGCAGGCAGTCGCCTGTCCAGGCCCAGGAGCAGTATTCGTTCTTCGTCATTGTTTCTGTCTGTCATAGGTCCTCTTCTCTGCTTTCCTGATAGGAGAGCCCGCACGTTTGGATCCGATCCGCAAGACTTATAGGCAACGCGCCGGTCGACCCGTTTTCGACCATATCCTTCAGGATGGCAATGAGTTTACGTTGATTCGAACTTTCAGTGAGTTTTTCTCCGTCGAGCCAGACGATCGACCAGTTCCGGCGAAACCAGGTCAACTGGCGCTTCGCATAACGGCGGCTATCCCGCTTAATCCGTTCCACTGCTTCCTCCAGGCTGAAACTACCTTCGAGGCTTTGTAACAGTTGCTTATAGCCGATCGCCTGACCGGCCTGGGTCTCGAGGGTCAAGCCCCGGTCGCGCAGATGCAGGACTTCCAGGAGCAGCCCCGCTTCCATCATCTTGTCTACCCGCTCGTCGATCCGCTGGTACAACTTGAGCCTGGGCAGATTCAAGCCGATCCACAGAAGCGGATAAACCGGCGCCTGCGAGACCCGTGCCGCGGTATTCAGCGAAATGGAACTTCCGTGCGCTTCTGCATATTGCAAAGCTCTGATGATCCGTTTGGTGTCGTTGGGGTGGAGACGTTCAGCAGAAACAGGGTCGATTTCTTTGAGCTTTTTCCACCATAGCTGCGACGGGTCAGGAAGTGGCTCTGCCCCCCGGCTGATGGCGTCCATGCTTTCGGCTTTGTATTCATAAGGATACAGCACACTATCCATGTATAGTCCCGAACCCCCGGCAAGCACAGGCGTCTTCGCCTGCCGCAGAAGATCCTCGATGATGGTTCTTGCCAGCCCTTGATATGCCGCGACGCTGAAGGATTCATCCGGATCACGCAGATCCAGTAAATGATGCGGAACGCCCATCTTCTCCTTCTCCGTAAGCTTTGCGGTGCCAATATCCATGCCTCTGTAGATCTGCATGGCATCGCCGGAGAGAACTTCGCCGCCTATAGCTTGCGCAAGGCTTACTGCCAGGCTGGATTTGCCGGAAGCGGTCGGTCCGGCGATGGCGATGACGGGAAGACCGGTATTCGGCGTCATGTCGCCCTACCGAATGCCCGAATCAAACGAGGATAAGGCAGCAAGTAGAGAATGGGCCGTCCATGGGGGCAGGTCATAGGATGCGCTGTCTCTTGAAGTCTTTTCAGTAATAAAGTCATTTCTGCGAGGCTGAGAACCGTATTGGCCTTCACCGCCGCTTTACAGGCGCGCATCACCAGCAGGGCTTGCTTTGTTTCCTCTATACTTTTTCCTTCGCCTTCCGTACCCAGGATTTCCAGCAGTTCGCGAACCATCGCCTGATCCATGGCGTAGCCGGGCGGCTCCCCGCGCAGCAGGTATTGGCGGGGGCCAAAACGTTCAAAGATCAGTCCAAGGTCATGGAGCAGCAATACTTTCCGGATCATCGTCTCCTCTTCCGAAGTCGTCAGCTGAATCGATAAGGGCTGCATCAACATCTGCGCGTTTTGCTTCTCTCCCGCCTTTTCCGCCATTTCCTCGTACAGAATGCGCTCATGCACCACATGTTGATCCGCAAGCAGCAAACCGGCCTTGAGCTCAGCCAGGATAAAGGTCGCGTGCAACTGGCCGATAACGGTAAAGGAAACCTGCGGCCCGAAGAAAAAATCTCCGGGCTGCCCCCCGGCAGCCAATGCCTGTATGCTACGGGTATGCGTCTCAATCCCCCACTGACCCTGCGGCGCCGCTTCCGCATTTTCAACACCTGCGCGGAGTATGACGGAATCCTCCGGCAGATCATAAGACCTTGCGTCTTCGTGAAAGCCGTCTCCCCGGATCAGGTCGTCAAGCGCCTTTTCCCCGTCGTCGGTTAGGCGAAACAAAGAATCCCACTGTCTGACCGTTTCCTGCACAACCGGAGCGGGATATCTGCCCCCCCGGCTGACGCCGGCATTGCTCCTCAGCACTTCCGTTTCTGTTTTTGTTTCTGATTCTGTTTCTGTTTTTGTAACTGTTTCTGTTTCGCTAACCCCACCGATCTCCGGCATCCTCCGTCCGCCGGATATGGCTTCCCTCAGCGCCCGGGTCAAGGAAGGATGGAGTTGGGGGTCGTTGATCCGGATTTCCAGTTTGCCCGGATGGATATTGACGTCGAGAAGTTCGCCCGGTAGTTGGAATTGAAGAATACAAAGCGGGAAACGCCCCTTAGGGAGCAGATATTCGAATGCCTTTTCCATAGACCATTGCATATCTTTGGAAACGATGCGTCTGCCGTTGACAAACAGATGGTAGCCTTTCCTTGTACCGCGGCTGAAGGGCGGAGCGCTTACCCAACCGCGGAGATTGCCCTGGGATACGGAGGCTTCCACCGGTACCAGCGCTTGTCTGGCATCCTTACCATAAAAGAGTTCTACCAAATCTTCCATTCGATGGATTTCATAGGTATCCACAAGAAGCTTGCCCTGGTTTTCCAGCCGGAAGCCGATATGGGGATAACCCAGGGCCATCTGGATAACCAAGTCATGAATCAAGCCTCCCTCATAACCGGCGCTTTTCATGAATTTCAACCGGGCTGGGGTATTAAAGAACAAATGTTCTACCGCAATCTGCGTTCCTTCGGGACAGCCGGTTTTACTGACGACCGGCTGGGTATCTTCTCCGGCGACCCGCAGGCGATAGCCCAGGATTTCGTCCTTTCTTCGCGTCTCGATTTCTAACGAAGCAACCGAAGCAATGCTTGCCAAGGCTTCGCCGCGGAAGCCCAGCGTACGCAGATCCTCCAGATCCTGAATCCATCGCAGTTTACTGGTCGCGTGGCGTTCGACCGCCAAAACCAGATCCTGGCTGTCGATCCCGTGTCCGTCATCCACTACGCGGATCAACGCGAGCCCGCCGTCCCTGATTTCGACGCGGATCGTTCTGCTGCCGGCGTCAATGGCGTTTTCGATCAACTCCTTCACCACGGAAACAGGACGCTCGATCACTTCTCCTGCGGCAATCTGATTGACGGTCAGATTATCCAGTCGTTCGATCCGTCCGGGAAGCGGCGAATTCCGTTCTTCCATTCGTTTCCCTCCCTATTTGCCCGAAAGCAGGCTTTGCTGCAGTTTATGCAGGAAATTTAAGGCGTCAAGCGGCGACAGTTTCATAATATCTTTTCTCTTCAGTTCGGCGATCACTTTTTGCTCCGGATCCTTCTTTCCTTGCCGGTCGTCTGAGCCGTCGGAAGAAAAGCCGTTGCTAAACAGACTTAATTGCGCGGAATCAAGCAAAGGCAAAACGGCAGGCTGCTGCTGCTGTTGTTGCTGCTGCTCCTCCTCGCGCCATTCCCCTTCTTCCAAGGTCGACAGCTTCACTCTGGCGCCCTGGATGACCTCTTCCGGTAAGCCCGCCAGCCTCGCCACATGGATGCCGTAGCTCTTATTTGCCGATCCCGGCAATATCTTGTGGAGAAAAACAATCCTTTCCCCTTCCTCTTCTACCGCGATCGACAGATTCTTTACTTCCGGATACAGCGCCTCCAGTTCCGTAAGTTCCAGGTAATGGGTAGCAAAAAGGGTCTTTGCCCGGATCCGGCTCACCAGATACTGGCTGACCGCCCAGGCGACGCTGAGCCCGTCGTAGGTGCCGGTCCCTCTGCCTACCTCGTCCAGGATCACCAAACTTCGATCTGTAGCATATTGCAAAATATGCGCCACCTCGTTCATTTCCATCATAAAGGTACTCTGGCCCCCACGGAGATCGTCGCTGGCGCCGACCCTGGCAAACAGTCTGTCCCGCAAAGGCAGATTCGCTTCGGCTGCCGGCACGAAAGATCCCATCTGCGCCATCACGAAAGCAAGGGCCACGCTCCGGCAATAGGTGCTTTTTCCCCCCATATTCGGCCCGGTGATAATATAGAGCCCGGTTTCCTCGCCCATAGTCAGATCATTCGGAACATAACGGTTCCGTTCCATAATCTGCTCCACCACCGGGTGGCGGAGATCCCTGATCCGGATGAGCGAACTCCCGGCAGGCTGAAAACGCGGCCGGCTATACTGCCCGGACGCCGCAAGCTCCGCCAGCGATTGGAACACATCCAGTCTGGCCAGCGCCCCCGCCGTCGCCTGCACCCTGGGCAGCGCTTCCGTCAGAAAAGTCAACAGTTCCTGAAAAAGCTCCAGTTCCAGTGCAAGCATTTTTTCTTCCGCACCCAACACAAGCCCTTCCAAGCGAACCAGCTCTTCCGTCACAAAGCGCTCGCCGGAAACAAGCGTCTGCTTTCGTTGAAAATAATCGGGAACCATGGACAGATTGGACTTCGTCACGTCGAAATAATAACCGAATACTCGATTAAAGCCGATTTTGAGAGACTTAATGCCGGTGTTCTCCCTCTCCCTTTGTTCCAGCTCCAACATCCATGTGCGGCCGTTCATGGCATTGTCGCGGTATTCGTCTGCTTCAGCATGATAGCCGGATCGGATGAATCCGCCTTCCTTCCAATTGTTGGGGATATCTTCCGTCAAAGCCAAGCGGAGCCTTTCGCACAGATCCTCTAACTCGTCTGTCTCCCGGTAGATGCAGGCGAGTTCGCCTTCCGCCGAAGTTTCGATCATCTCTCCCACCAGCCGGCGAATGCGAGGCAGGATCTCGAAGGACTGCCGCAAGGCCACCAGTTCCCGCGGCGTCGCCCTTAGATAGACTACCCTTGTCATCAGCCTTTCCATATCGTAGAGTCCGGCCAGCAGCTTGCGCAATTCCTGCCGCCGGCTCCATTCCCCATGCAGGCTTTCCACTGCGTCCAGCCGGTTCTCGATCTCTTCCCGCGACGTCAGGGGCCTCTCCAGCCAGTTCCGCAGCAGCCGCGCGCCAAAAGCCGTACAGGTTTTGTCCATCAGATCCAGCAGGCTGCCCTTCTTCTCGAACGAACGCAGGTTACGGGTAATCTCCAGGTTTCGGAAGGTCGTCGGATCCATGATCAGGCAGCCGCCGGATCGATCCAGTTTCAGTTCCCGGATTTGCGCAGGCGCCGCCTTTTGGGTGTCGTCCAGATAGGTCAGTATCGCGCCGGCGCAGTCTCCGGCTAAGGGATACGCTATCCATAAAGGCTTGTCTGAAGCGGCTTGCGCTTGCTGGCTATCGCCAAATTGTCTGCGCAGTCTATCCTGTCCGCCTGTTCGGGAAAACGCGGATTCCGGACGCAGCGTAACGGCGCTGTTTTCTCCGTCCTCTTCGTCCCATAAACGGATGTATTCCGCTAAAGCCAGGTAATCCTTTTCTGAAATAAGGATTTCTTTCGGTTTGACCCTGAGCATTTCCGCGGACAATTCCGCCAGACTGCCGGGCCCCTCAAATTCAGCCATGCGGAGCTCGCCTGTCGATACTTCACATAAGGCCATAGCCCAATGCGATTCGGTACCTTTCAGGAGGGCGGAGATAAAAACGCTTTCTTCCTCGGCGCTGATTTCCATTGCGGTACCCGGCGTAACGACCCGCACCACGCCGCGCTTCACCAGCCCTTTCACGGCTTTCGGATCCTCCAGCTGTTCACAGATGCATACCCGAAAGCCTTTTTGCACCAGACGGCTCAGGTATTGTTCCAACGCGTGATGGGGAACGCCGCACATGGGCATGCGTTCCTCCGTACCGGCGTCCCGCCCGGTCAGAACGATATCCAGCTCCCGGGAAGCGACTTTCGCATCTTCGCCGAAAAATTCATAAAAATCTCCCAGACGGAACATCACCAAAGCGCCCGGATTCTCCGCTTTGACGTCGAAATATTGTTTCATCATCGGTGTTTTGACGTCGGTTTCAACCATGCCCGCAGGATTCCCCCTCCAGTGTCCAGATTCGCGCCTTTGTGATCCTGACTTGATGAAACTTGCCTGTTTCTCCGGCCTCCCCCGCAAAGTAAGTCAATTGGTTACCTTCCGCCCGGCCGCTTAACAACCCGTCTTCCCAGTTTTCCGCTAGCACTCGCAATTCCTTGCCGATCAGGCTTTGATGCACGCGTAAGTTATTAGCCTGCTGCACCTCCATCACGGCTTGCAGACGCTTTCTTTTCTCCTGTAAGGGGATCTGCTTATCCATCTTTGCCGCCGGCGTACCCTTTCTCGGAGAATACATAAAGGTAAAGGCAGAGCCGAAGCCGACCTGATTCAGCAAATCCAGGGTATCTTGTAAATCTTCGTCGCTTTCACCGGGAAAACCAACGATAATGTCCGTAGTAAGCGTCACATCAGGGATTTGCCTCCGTATCCCTTCCGTCAGCGCCAGATAGGTCTCTCTATCGTAGCCTCTGTTCATGCTGCGCAGGATCCGGTTGGATCCGGATTGGACCGGCAGATGGATATGGCGGGCGACTTTCCGGCTTTCCGCGATAACCTGAATCAGATCCTCAGCGAAATCCCGCGGATGCGATGTGAGAAAGCGTATCCTTTCCAAACCGTCGATTTTCTCCGCCTGGACCAGGAGATCCGCAAAGGAACCGTAAGGTCCGGCGTGGCCTTGCGCCTTTCCGTAGGCATTGACATTCTGGCCCAGAAACTGGAGCTCCTTTGCGCCTTCCTCTACCCGCAGGCGGCTTTCCGCAAGGATATCCTCCATTCTGCGGCTTCTTTCCCTGCCGCGAACATAGGGTACGATACAATAGGAACAAAAATGATCACAGCCAAAGGTAATATTGATCAAGGCTTTAAAACGATAGGGCCTGACCGAAGGCAAAGCTTCCACAATCTCCGTCGTTTCTTCCTGATCCGCCTGGAAACCGGCGCCGCCCAAGGCGTTACGGATCATTTCCGGCAAACGATGGAGCCGGTGGGTGCCCAGGATAAAATCTACCTGTGGCGCCCTTTGCCGGATAAGGTCCCCCATGTCGGTCTCCTGGGCCATACAGCCGCACAAGCCAATCACCAGGTCCGGCTTGGCTTTTTTATACTGCTTTAAGGTACCCAGATAGCTGAACACCTTCTGCTCCGCCTTGTCCCGGATGCTGCAGGTATTCAACAGAATCAGGTCCGCTTTGCTTTCCTCATTTGTTTTCTCATACCCCATCTGCGCCAGCAAACCCAGGATCGTTTCCGAATCCCGTTCGTTCGCCTGACATCCGTAGGTTGTTAAAAAAACCCGCATAACAGAATCTCCTATTGAGAGTGAATCCCCTAAGGCTATGCTTGGATTATGCCGCCGCCCAACAATCTGCAGCCGGCGTAATACACCGCGCTCTGCCCCGGGGCCGCCGCCCGCTGCGGCTTCTCGAAGATCAGCCTGCCCTTTCCTTCAGGCAGGGGAGTAAAGACCGCCTTGGCCGGCACTGCGCCGGATCGCAGTTTCACCGATACTTCCATTGCTTCTTCCGCTTGCTTCCCGTTGATAAAGTGATTGTCTTCCGTCGGGATTTCCCGCTTATACAACGCGTCCTCCTTACCGAGCACCACCTGATTGCTGTGTGCGCGGATCTCCAGCACATACAAGGGAACGCCCAGCGCAAGGCCTAGGTTTTTTCTTTGCCCGATCGTATACCAGGCGACGCCTCTATGCTTTCCCAGAACTGTACCGCTTTCATCGATGAAGTCGCCGTCGGTAAAAGCGCTTGCCAATCCCGGTATATCTCCTGATCCTTCTTCGAATAAATAGCGCCGGTAGTCTCCGTCCGGAATAAAGCACAGTTCCTGGCTGTCCCGGTCTTCCGCGGAAGGAAGGCCGGCTGTGGCGGCGCCTTCTCTGACTTCCGCCTTCGTCATATCGCCCAAAGGAAAAAGCACTCTTTGCAAGATATCCTGTCCCAGACGGTATAAAAAGTAGCTTTGGTCTTTTTTCTCATCTCTACCGCGTAAGAGTAGATATTGCTTTGTTTCGCGATCATAACGGCAGCCGGCGTAGTGTCCCGTTGCGATGTGCTCCGCCCCCCGCTCTTCCGCTTCCTGAAGCAAAGCGGCGAATTTGATGGCAGGATTGCAAACCACACAGGGATTCGGCGTCTGTCCGGCGGCATAGGTTCGGAGAAAATAGTCCCTGACTTCCTGATGAAATACTTGATGAAGCTGTTTAACAGTGACCTTGATCCCCAGTTTTTTTCCTGTTTCCAAAGCGGCTGCAGGCGCGCCGCTGCCGGCAAATAAATCCAGGCAAAGGCCTTCGACATCATATCCCTGTTCCCGAAGCAGCCAAGCCGCATAGCTGCTGTCCACGCCGCCGCTTAGGGCGAGTATTACTTTTTTCATCCTTCTTCGCCCTTGTCTTCGTTTGCTTCTTTTTTTACAGAGGGTTCCGGCATTCTCATCGCCGGCCCCGTATCTCTGCCAATGCCTGTGGGTATATAGTAGCGCGTTCCCTTCATTTCTTCGGGCAGATAGTCCTGCTCGACCCAACCTCCGAAATTGTGCGGATATTGGTAAGTAAGCCCGTGACCAAAACCGGCGGCGCCGGGATAGTGGGAATCGCGCAAATGGGCGGGCACGGCGCCGTATTTGCCATTTCGCACATCTTCCTGCGCCTTATCCACGGCGACGACCGCCGCGTTGCTTTTCGGCGCGTTACACAGGTAGATTACCGCGTTTGCCAGGATAATCCTGCCCTCCGGCAAACCCACCTGCTCATAGGCTGCCGCTGCGCCGGCGATCACCGCCATTGCCATAGGATCCGCGGGCCCTACGTCTTCCGAGGCTAAAATCAGCATACGCCGGAAGAGAAAGCGGGGATCTTCTCCGGCGGACAGCATACGCGCCATATAATGTATAGCGGCGTCGGCGTCCGAACCGCGCATGCTCTTGATGAAAGCGGAGGCGACGTCGTAATGCTGGTCTCCTGTTTTGTCATAGACAATGGCTCTTTCCTGTATCGATTCCTCCGCTGTCCGCCTGTCAACCCGGCGGATCCCGTCGGGTCCGGGCGCTGTGGACCGTACAGCCAGCTCCAGCCCGTTGATCGCCTGCCTGGCGTCTCCTCGTGCAGCGGCGGCGAAATGCGCCAAAGCTTCCGGTGCAACTTCTGTACGATACATACCCAGGCCTTTGTCTTTGTCTTCCAGCGCCCGCTTCAGCAATAGCATTGTATCCTCTTCGCTCAGGGGTTCCAGGCGAAAGATCCGCGAGCGGGATAGCAAAGCGGCATTCACAGAGAAGTAAGGGTTTTCCGTGGTGGCGCCGATGAGGACAATTTTTCCCTCTTCCACGCTTGGCAAAAGGGCGTCCTGCTGGGTTTTATTAAAGCGATGAATCTCATCGATAAAAACAATGGTTCCCCGGCCATGTAAATGCATTCTCTCCTCTGCTTCCCGGATGACCTGCCGCAGCTCCGCCACCCCTGAAGATACGGCGCTAATCGGCACAAATACCGCATTGGTCGTATGGGAGATGACCATGGCAAGCGTCGTCTTGCCGGTACCGGGCGGTCCATAGAATAACAAAGAGCCGAGCTGGTCGCTCTCGATCGCCCGGCGCAGGAGCATGCCCGGACCCAGTATATGGCTTTGGCCGGCTATCTCCTCCAGCTTCTCCGGCCGGATCCTGGCAGCTAGCGGCATTTGCTTCCTTGCCTGTTCCGTATGCAGTTCGGAAAACAAGTCGCCCATGATTCTTCCTTTCATTCCCGTATCGTGATTCCGAATGAATCGGCGTTTGTCATAAGATGAGCTGCCGGATAATATAGGACGCCATGAGTAAGCCGGCTGCCGCCGGTACAAAGATCATACTGGCAGGGCCCGCAGGCCCGGCGTTTTCAGCTGCATCTTCTCTGTCCGCTGTATCCGCTCTGTCTACTGTATCTCCGCTGCCGGTTGTACCCTCTCTGCCCGCTGTGTTTTCTCTGTCCGTTATAGGCGTCGCGTAGGGAACGACAGGGATTTCGTCGGACCAAACCACCGGTACGCCCTTATCGATCCCTGCCTCCCTCAGGCTTCGTCTTAGCTTTCGCGCCAAAGGGCAGGTATGGGTTTCACTGATATCGCCGATTCTGAGCCGGGACGGGTCGAGCCTGTATCCTGCCCCCATGCAGGAGATGATCGGTATGCTTTTCCTTTTTGCGCTGATGATAAGAGACGCCTTCGCCGGCAGATCGTCGATCGCGTCCGCGATCATCGCCGGAAGCCCGGCTTCTCCCTCCAGGATGCTTTCCAGATTCTCCGCGGTCATTTTCATAGGGTATAGAAACATATGCAAGTTCGGGTTAATGTCCAGCAGCCTTGCGCCGGCTGCTTCAATTTTTGCCATGCCGACAGTACTGCACAGAGCCGGTATTTGCCGGTTTCGATTGGATTCCGTCACCCGGTCGTATTCTACAAGCGACAGATTTCCCAGACCTGACCGGACCAGCGCCTCCGCAACAAAAGAACCCACGCCGCCCAAACCGAACAGTATCACGTGAGCCTGGTTGAGTTTTTCCATATTGTCGTCGCCGATCAAAAGCCGGCTTCGCTCCTGCCAATCCATTCGGCTACTCCTGAGATTTGCTTCGCCGATAACCCAATCAGCGAAGCCTCGAGTGAATGTTATATGGGACGCAGTCCCATACCCTGTCGGGATTCGCGCACGTGTCGCTCATCCCTTCCGCTTCGCGGCGTTGCGATCTCGCAACGTTAGTGACCTACTCAAAAAAGAACTAAGTAATTTGATATTGTTGTGGGTAAGTCACTAAGATATGCTTCCTTTGCTATTATACCATAGGACAATTATGCCATACGACATTATACCATACGACTAAACTCCCGCTTCAACCTTTTTCTTGTTTGTATCGCGGATCGTTAAGGGTATGGTATCTATTCCACTAAGCTCGCTGAAGGCTCGCTAAGTGGAGATATTATACCATACGAAGCGCATCGTGGAGGTTGATAGTATGTACTTATTTTTAGAAGGAGAGCGCCGGATCGGCAAATCCACCATGATTCGCAACGCGCTGCTGCCATACCGGGAGGAAGTAGCCGGCATGATGGTACAGCGTTTGACCGGAGACGGGGAGCAGGCCTTTGGTTTTCGTGTTTGCGCCGTAGAAGGAGAGTTGCCTGTTCTTGAGGAGCCCGCTTCCCCTGATTTACACGGTGTATTCCTACACGAGGGCGTGTATCACGAGGATATTCTGGTCAATGCGATTGCCGAAGTTGTCGCACTGTGCGAAAAGGATCGCTGCAAGCTGATTATACTCGATGAAATTGGCGGACTGGAATTATCTTCCGCAAGCTTTATGCAATCTCTGGAAGCCATACTGTCCTGCGGCAAGCCATGTATAGGCGTGATCAAATCCGTTGAAAACCTGCGGCACAGCGCAAGCAGGGTCCGGACGTCCGATCAGTTGTCACTGCAGAGTGAATCTCTGCGCAAGCGGATAGAGACGGAGGGGCAAATACTGACAGTACAAAGTGAAAACCTTGCGGATACGGCGCGTCGGGTCGAGGATTTTATCCGTATTGCGCGGCAGAAGAACTGAACAGAGTCCGTTGGGGTTGTTAAGGGGAACTTTTTAAGACAGGAAAAACAGCATAAAAAATGGCGCGTTCTCGCGCCTTGTAGACAGGTTAAAGCCGTTTTCGGGGTAGGTAGGGGTAATATACCTAAACCTCGAAAAACGGCTTTTGTGCGTAACAAGAAGCCTGTATTTGCAAGGCTTCACGGACTGACAAAATATGGCAAATGTCAACATCTCGGCGTTACGCAACTGCGCTTGTAACGTGTCATATGGAATCAGTCACCATATAAAGCAACCATGTCTTTTATTCTTCGCTTCATTTCATTACGGATATGCAACGGCTCTATGCACTCGCATTTATTCCCAAAACTAAAAAG
>Ga0099364_10003550_pt1 | contig 24139 bp, 23 predicted proteins | sample TergutTh196P3_FD_73070 | JGI IMG/M metagenome (GOLD analysis project Ga0099364, IMG submission 73070) | Microcerotermes parvus P3 segment gut microbial communities from Pointe-Noire, Republic of the Congo - Th196 P3 | ecosystem: Host-associated > Arthropoda: Insects > Digestive system > Gut ...
CAGCAGCGGCGCGATTATAACTGCGGCAAGTAAAAGCGCAAGTAATCTTAATTTTAGATTTTTCATGTAGTTTCTCCTTTTTTATATTATATTATTTTAAATATTATGCTCAATCCATTTTGCAACGCCGTTTTCCCGGCATTTCTCTAAAACCTGCGCCGCGTAATCCGAAATCGTTTTATCAGTCCGCAGGAGCGTGTTATCCAAATCTGTGACGAGCATTTTTATCTTATTTTTTGACATACTGTTCTTCCCCATGTTTTAATACACTGCTCTTTAAAAAAAACATATAAATCTTCTATATTTAATTTCTCGTCAAAAATATTAAGCGCGCCGTAATATATTTTTTTATCCTCGTCAAAAATAATAACCGGCGGGTGATTGTTCAGCATTAAATAATAATTTAAGAGCGTCCGTCCGACTCTGCCGTTGCCGTCCGCGAACGGGTGAATATTTTCAAAATTCGCATGAAAATACGCGCCTGTTTTTAAAATATCGCCGCCTTTATAATTATTTATTTCAGCTATCAATTCCTGCAAATCATACCCGACTTCTTCAGCGTCTGAACCGACTTCATAAAACCCGACAACATAATCATGCTTTTTAAACTCGCCGGGTTTTTCGCCGTTCTCCAAATAACGCCGCTCGTCATAAGTGCCCTTGCACAGCTCAAAATGCACGCTTTTAATTAAATCAAGCGAGAGCTTTTCTTTATTTATAATCTTATCTTTTAATATATTATAACAGTCTTTTTGATTCTGCTGCTCGAATAAAGTCCGCACCTCCCCCGTAAACGCGCATACCCGCCCATTCTCGAAAACTTCCCGCGTGTCATGATAATTTATCTCCGGATTCTCGATTTTACCTGAATTAAACGCGAACAATATTTTATAATTAGATAAATATTTATCTAATTCCGCAGGCGTGCTTATATTATAAGACCGCCATATTTCTATTATTTTATTATATTTTTCGTTTATAATTTCTCCCCGCCCTTACTGCCGCCTGAAAGACACGCGGCGCCTTTCCTGCGAGTCTTTCCGCGCTTCTTCGTACTTATCATACGCTTTTATGATACGCTGGACTAACCTGTGGCGCACGACGTCGCGCTCCGTGAAATAGTGTATCGCTATATCGTCTATATTTTTTAATATCCGCACGGCTTCTACAAGCCCGCTTCGTGTGGTCCCCGGCAAATCTATCTGCGTTATGTCGCCTGTGACTATCGCTTTCGAGTTAAAGCCCAACCGCGTGAGGAACATTTTCATTTGCGCCTGCGTCGTGTTCTGCGCCTCGTCCAGTATAATAAAAGCGTCGTCAAGCGTGCGTCCGCGCATATAAGCCAGCGGCGCGATTTCTATTATATTGCGCTCTGCATACTTCGTGTACCCCTCATAGCCCAGCATCTCGTAAAGCGCGTCATAAAGCGGGCGCAGATACGGGTCAATCTTGCTGTGCAAATCTCCGGGCAGATAGCCCAATTTCTCACCCGCTTCAACGGCTGGTCTTGTTAAAATAATCTTGTTCACTTTTTTATTTTTAAGAGCTGTGACAGCCATTGCGACCGCAAGAAAAGTCTTGCCCGTACCCGCAGGACCTACGCCGAATGTTATCGTGTTGCCCTTAATCGCCTCGACGTAATTTTTCTGCCCGAACGTCTTGGCTTTTATCGGCTTGCCGCGTGAAGTTATGCAGATAACGTCGTTCGAGTCAAGCCCTGAAAGCTCGCTTTTTTTGCCGTCGATTATCGTGCTAATCGCATAGCTTATATTCTGTTCCGTGAGAGCTTCATTATGTTTCAGCAGATTCATGAGATATTCTATCGTATCCGCCGATTTAGCTATATTATCCGGTTCTTCCCCCGAAATCTTTATTTTGCCCTCGTCCTGATTTTTAATGCTCACGCCGAACGCTTCTTCAATCATGTTCATGTTACAGTCAAGCTCGCCGAACAGATACGGCAGTTTATCTAAATTATGCACTTCGATATATTTTTCTGTCATATATTTTCTCCCCTTGGTTTTATTATAATTATATAGCTAAATAACGCAAGTCAAATTCAAGACCTTTCCGCGTCTTAATAATACGATTTAAATTCTGATTTTCAAGCTGACGGGAACCGAGCCAACATTCTATTAAATTTGAATCTTGGTCAATATACCAGTGTTCTGTGATTTCAGAGGTCGAATATAAATATTTTTTAAAATCACGCTCTTTCTGCATATTGCTTTTTGACCAGACTTCGACTATTAAATCAGGCTGTCCCGCCGTTCTTGTTTCGCGCTTGTTAGTTATAAATCTATTATGATGAAACAAAACTAAATCAGGCTCGACCGTTTTTAAGTCATCGATAACGTCGCTTATAAAATCTTTCGTTATCTCGGCTAAATCAACTAATCTAATATCGCTCACTTTATTTTCACTGCCAAAATAAACTAACGAGCAATCTTCCTGAAGTATAAACGCGTTTTCTTTTTCTTCCAGCATTAAAAGGTTGCCGCCGAGCCTCCGCGTTATTTTATTATGCCTGATAGTCGTTGACATAGGCATATAAATATCCATGTATTTTTTCACCCCAATCTTATTATTGAAATTTGCGCCGTATAAAATGCTTAAACTTCGAAGCTGCAGCCCAACTCCGCAAGTATTCGTTTTACACTCTAACCGTCCGCTTCCGGCTCCGTTTCCAACCGCGCTTCCTGCGCGATATTTTCGATTAAATCGACCAAGCATATAATATAATAATAATCTCCCGCCAATTTCCCCTCGTAAGTTTTACCCGTTATTTCTATTATATTTTCGTCTTTATCAAATTTACCGGCGATGATTTGCTCGATTTTCGCATACGCGATTTTTTCAGCTTCTTCTTCGCTTATAATTATTTCGGGTTCTTCAAATTCCAGATAATCGACGCTGAATATTCTCATGGGCAGATTTATCCCGCCGAACAGCGTAACATTTTCCGTGTATCTTATTTTATCATATTTTCGCATAGATGTCCCGCCCCTTAGATAAAGATTTACATTTCTTCCAAAAATATTTAACTTGTTTTTCCTGACCGTATGCCCCGTATATTCTTTACGCGCCGTCCGCAGCGGTATTTTAAGCTCTATAGTGCGCGAAGTTTCCGCTAAAATTTTACCCGCCGCGTGTGTTATCCGCACGCCCAGCACCTGCGATTCTATCTCGCCGCTTATCATAAGCTCGCCTTTCTGCACCGTGTCGTCAATCAAAACAACCGGCGTGCCTTCATAAACGTCAAAATAAATAATTTTGCCGGATTTTGCCGCGATTATATTCGCCGGGCTTTCCGTATCTACTATTTCGACCGCCGGCTCGCGGTATTTTATCTCGATATTTGCGATAGTTCCTTTGATATTCACAGCGAGCCATGCAATATCCGGATTAGCTAAAATAGCCAGCGATTGAATTTCCGACGGTTCTATGTCTTTTATCCGCGCGCCGTTTTTAACGCCCAGCTTTTGAAGCAGCTCGATAATCTCCGTATCGTCGGGATAATCCGATTTTATTATTTTTACTTCCCAGATAAAAAAAGTCGACGCGTAAATCAAAATTATCCCCGCGGTTATACCTGCATATAAGCCAAGCCTGTTTTTGTGCCGCTCCAGAAAATAACGCAAGCCGGATTTTTTTATAATATTATATTGCGCGCGCGTTCTTTTAGCTATTTCACGGAGCGTCGGCTCATGCGCGAACCGCGCGCTTGTTTTAAAAATAAGCGCGGCGTTCCCGTGATTATCCTGAATCTTTTTTATATCCCAGAATTTTATCCGCAAACTTATAAGCGCGTTCAAAAAGCGCTCCGGCTTATCGCCCGATATTTTTATTATAACGGAGCCGAATAAAAAATTATATAAATTTATTAAAAACATGACTGAACCTCCGGTTAATTATTGCGCGCCGCGCTTTTACAAGTTAAATTCTACGTTCTGTATAAAACCGCGCACCGCAAGTATATTTTCAGCAAGATTTTTTAAGCTCAGGTTTCGCCCCGATATTCTTATGCGGCAATATTTCGTTTCTATTAATATATTATCGTCGGCATACGAGAGCAGACCTGTGCAGCCGTCTATAATTATTTCACGGTTGCCGCGTATCTGAACGGACGGGAAATTCTTGAACGTACCCTGCGGAAGCCCCAGTATTTCAGCGGCTTTGTCCGGTTTATATTTTTTCTCTGTATTTTTTCTGAACATAATTAAGCCTCCGGTTTATTTATATAATAAAAATTTATGCGTATATTTTTTTTATATACTAAATATGTTTTATTATACAGGGGGCGGTTATGATAAAATTTATAAAAGATATGTTATTTTCGGGATGCGCGCTGATTTTTATAATATATATAATAAAGTATCCGCGTGAATCAACCGAAATAGTTTTAAACGGGCTTAAATTATGTTATCTCGTGATTATACCCGTAATTTTCCCGTTTCTTATTTTTGTAAGATTATTCATGAAATCCGCGCTTTTTAAATTTATCGGCAGAGTCCTGAATAAGCCGGCGGGTTTATTATTTAATCTTTCGGGGGAATATGCGAACGCGTTTTTAATCGGCGCGCTGGCAGGTTTCCCGTCGGGGGCGAAAGCCGTAAGCGAAATATATTCGCTTGATACGTCGGAGCAGAATAAAAATCAGGCGGAGCGCGCGCTCGCGTTCTGCAATAATTGCAGCATTTCGTTTGTTATATCAGCGGCGGGGTTCGGTGTAATTTTGGACAATAAATAATTACTTGCCTATAGACAACTAAATAAAGTTTAATTGAAATAAAAAAACCTCCGGATAAATTTATCGGGAGGTTTTTTATTTTTTTATATTTTAAATATATTTTTTCCGGAAATCAAGTTGACGTCGTAATCTTTGCCGGAATAGCGCACTTTCACGCCGCCCGCGTCCTCCGCGTATATCGCGGCTTGAACAAGTTTGCCGTCCGCCCATGATATATCGACTGTAAAATTGCCTCTGGCGCGGAGTCCCGTTATATTTCCCCCGCGCCACTGCTCCGGCAGGGCGGGCAGCAGCTCAAGATAATTTTCATGGCTTTGCAGAAGCATTTCGGCGACGCCGGACGTACCGCCGAAGTTTCCGTCGATTTGGAAAGGCGGGTGCGCGTCGAATAAATTCGGGTACGTGCTTTTTGTCAGGAGCTGCTTAATATAATCGTAAGCCCGCGCACCGTCTTTAAATCTCGCGAACAGGTTTATAACCCATGAACAGCTCCAGCCGGTGTGACCGCTGCCGTTCTCCAATCTAATATCAAGCGATTTTCTCGCCGCTTTAAAAATATCGGGCTCTTTTTCAAGCGTAACGTGAGTGCCGGGATAAACGCCGAGCAAATGCGAAAGGTGGCGGTGTCCCGGTTCCGCGTCGTCGAAATCTTCGTGCCATTCCATAAGCCGCCCGGTTTTTTCAGATATTTGGTACGGGAAAAGTTTTGAGAGCCGCTCTTTTAGCTGCGCGGCGAAGTCCCTGTCTGTGCCGAGCGTTTCCGACGCGTTTATCGTATCTTCGAACAACTGCCTTATTATAGCCATGTCACAGCCGGAGCTTTTGCATATCGGCGAGCGTTTTTTCTCGCCGTTCGCGTCCGTGTACACGAAAGTATTTTCAGGCGAGGTTGACGGGCTTGTCATATAATATTCGCCGTCAAAATAAAGCCAGTCGTAACAGAACAGCGCGGCTCCGCGCAGAATTTTATAATTTGATTTAAGCCAGTCAAAATCCTGCGAGAATAAATAATGGTCCCAGATATTGAGCGCGAGCCATGCCGCCCCGAAGGGCCAGTACGCCCAAACGGGCTGTCCCGACGCGGGCGGGCTGTGCGCCCATACATCGACGTTATGCCCCGCCGTAAATCCGCCGCAGCCGAAATGCACCTGCGCCGTCTTAGCCCCGTGTACTGACAAATCGCCGAGCAGATTAAATAACGGCTGCTGGCACTCCGCGAGATTAGTATTCTCCGCAAGCCAGTAGTTCATCTCCGTGTTAATATTGACCGTGAGATTGCTTGACCACGGCGGGCGTATAGAATCGCACCATATGCCCTGTAAATTCGCGGCGAAAGAATCCCCTCGCGAGCAAGCTATCAGCAGATAACGCCCGTACTGAAAATAAAGCGCGATTAAATCCAAGTCCTGCTCAAGATTATTCTCGAACTCGCGCTGGCGTTCGTCCGTATCTTTATCAGCGTGGCGGCTTTCGCCCAAATCGAAGCTGACCCTTGAAAACAGGTTCGCGTAATCTTTTACGTGACGCTCGAATAATTTATCATAGCCTTTCCGGACCGCGTTATTTATATTATTTTCAAGCTCTTTGCAGAAATCCCTGTTCGGCATCTTGTCAAAGCTCACGAACGAAGTTCCCGACGCCATGATTATAACCGCCGAACCCGCGTTTTCAACTTTTAACGCGCCGTTTTCGCCCGAAGTTGCGCCGTCAGTTATTATTTTTAATACAGCGGCGAATTTTGTGCCTTTAAATGACGTTTCGTCATAAACAGTGGATGCGATATCGTCCGAAGCGTAATGCGGGTCGTTTTGAATAGGCGCGATTCCCGTAAGACAGAGTGTATCATTCGCGGCGGTTTCCGAGTTATATCTTAACTGTGAATCAAAGCTCGCGCTGAAACTTAAAGCTCCGGGTTTATCCGCGGTTATTTTTATAACCATGACTTTATCCGGGTAAGATATAAAAGCCTCGCGCTTGTAAGTAACGCCCTTGTATGCATATACCTGCGTATATTTCGCGTTTTCTAAATCGAGCTGCCTGACATAGCCGGATACGCCGCCGTAATCATGCGCGAAATCCAGATATAAATTGCCCATCGCCAGATAGCTCTGCGTGTAATGACCGAGCATCCTGCTTTTTACTAAATTGTTCGCGTCCTCATATCTGCCCTCGTCTATTAATTTACGCGCCGCCGGGATAATATTTTTCGCGGTATAATTCTGCTGTAAATCAGGCAAGCCCGACCATAGCTTGTCTTCGTTGAGCGCGATAATTTCTTTGCAGGTTTTGCCGTAAATCATAGCGCCGGTCATAGAATTGCCGAGCGGAAGCGCTTCGACCCATGTTTCCGCGCACTTCCCGTATTTTAATATATTTTTTGCCATAAAATAATCCTCCTGTTTTTTTATTTATATTATATATAAAAATTATTACAAAAATATGTATGCAAATTATCATAATTATGCTATAATATATATAAATATAAAATTCAGGAGGATTATTTTTATGAAGCTGCAAAGAAGCGCGCCGGAAAAGCAAGGCGTAAAATCACAGGCGGTTGCCGAATTTCTGGGCAAAATAAGAGAGGAAAACCATGAGCTGCACTCGTTCATGCTGTTAAAAAACGGCAAAGTTATAAGCGAGTGCTGGTGGGAGCCGTACTCGCCGCAGTACAGGCATCAGCTGTTCTCGCTCAGCAAGAGCTTCACGTCAACGGCAATCGGCATGGCTGTAAGCGAGGGCTTGCTGACGGTCGATACGCTTTTAGTTGATATTTTCAAGCAGGAAATTACGGAGCTGGGCAATGATATTGACGAGAAAATGAAAAGCATGACGGTCAAGCATATTTTAATGATGAGCACGGGCATGGAATATGAAAACTGGAATTTCTGGGGTGATATGCGGGGAAGCAATATAAAAAATTTTTTATCGTCGCATATCAAGCACGAGCCGGGCAGTATATTTTTTTATCACACGCTTGCAACTTATATGCAGTCAGCTATTATAACAAAATTAACGGGCTTGAATCTTGTTGATTATTTAAAGCCGCGTTTGTTTGAGCCTCTGGGAATATCTGACCCGTTCTGGGAAAAAGATAATCTCGGCATAAGCTACGGCGGATTCGGCTTGAACATAAAGACTGAAGATATAGCTAAATTCGGGCAGCTGTATTTGCAGGGCGGAAACTGGAACGGCGAGCGGCTTATCAGCGAGGACTGGATAAACGAGGCGACAGGCAAGCGGATAGATAATTTAAACTGGAATGAGGACCCTGCGTCTGACTGGAACAAAGGCTACGGCTATCAGTTCTGGCGGTGCAAGCCGGAGGGCGTTTATCGCGGGGACGGAATGTACGGGCAGTTCTGCATAGTCATGCCTGACGGCAACGCGGTTATAGCTATAACGAGCAACGCCGATATGCAGCGCGTACAGGATTTAATCTGGGATATTTTACTGCCCGCGCTGCGCGAAAATAATCAGCCCTGCGATAACAAGCCTGAATATAATAAGTTAGCAAAGGCGCAGTCAAATTTATCGCACCTGAAAACAAACGCGGACACGCCCGCCCTGCCCAAAATGCACGCCGAATATAAGAGCGATAATATAAGCGCGTATCTTGATATAAACGAAACGGACGGCATACTTGCGCTTGATTACAAGGGCGTAAAGTCCGTGTTTAAATTAAAAAAAGGCGAATGGGCTGATAATGCGTCCGTGTCAAATTTAAATTATATATATCCGTTCTGCCTGTTTTACAGGTGCAAAGTTTACAGCGAATTTAACCCGTCCGAAAATATGCTTGAACTGACGCTCTGGTACTATGAAACGCCGTGCAAAGTCCCGCTTAAACTTAAATTTAATAAGAGCAGGAGTAAGCTGACTGTTATAACGGACGAAAATAACGTGCTTACGTGGAGGCCCATGATGTATGAACTTGATAAAATATAAATCGCCGTTCGGCGTTATCAGCATAGAAGAAAAAAACGGCTTGATTTCCCGCGTTTACCTGCCCAATAAAGAGCCGTCTGCCGTGCCGGGGGAGAGCAGCAGTCTGTTATTAAACGCGGAAAAGCAATTCGAAGAATATTTTAACGGTGCGCGCAGATATTTTGACCTGCCGTTAAGTTTCGACGGCTGCACTGATTTTATGAAGCGCGCGTACCGGCAAATCGCGCAGGTAAAATACGGTGAAACGGCAAGCTATAAATATATTGCTGAACGGATAGGCTCGCCGAACGCTTACAGGGCGGTCGGGCTTGCAAATAATAAAAATATTTTGCCCGTTATCGTGCCGTGCCACAGAATAATCGGCGCGGACGGCAATCTTACGGGATATGCGGGCGGGCTTGAACTCAAACAAAAACTGCTTGAGCTTGAAAAAAATTTTTATTAATCGTCGTCGTCAATCAAGTCCTGAATACCCAGCGGGTCAGGCTCCGGCGCGCGTTCTTTCATAAGGCTTCGCCCTATAAATAACGCGCCCTCGTCCATAAGAACCGCCTCGCTCTCTATGTCGCCCTTTAATTTGCCGGTCGTTTTGATATGCAGCAATTCAGCGCAGGTTATATTGCCTGTGACATTCCCGGATATATACGCGGCATCCACCGTTATATTGCCGTAAATACAACCGGATTTTAATACAGTAAGCTCCCCCTCCGTTCTTATATCGCCGTAATATTCGCCTTCTATACGCACAGCTCCTTTGCCGCTTATCAATTCGGCGTCAATTCTCATGCCTTTGCCGATTATGACCGAAGCCGCGTCCCTTATATACTTTTTTTTCATTTTGCTCACGCCGCCTTTTTAATTTATATATAAAATATATGAGCAAAATATAAAAATTATTCGAAAAAAAACAGGGCTGCGAACAGTCCTGTTTTTTATACGGCTTTATAATATTTTAAAATATATGGTAAGAGAGAACCAGCGCGGCGAAAACTATTGAAACCATCGAGCTTAATTTAAGCAGTATATCGATGGACGGTCCGCACGTATCTTTCAGCGGGTCGCCTACAGTATCGCCTACGACGGCGGCTTTGTGGCTGTCAGAGCCTTTGCCCCCGTGATTTCCCGCCTCGATATATTTTTTCGCGTTGTCCCACGCGCCGCCGGAGTTAGCCGTGAACACAGCCATCATGAACCCGCAGGCGGTGCAGCCTATCAGCAGTCCGATAACGCCGTTCGGTCCAAGTATAAGCCCGGTCAGAATCGGCGTGCCGATAGCCATGATAGTGGGCAGTATCATCTCGCGCAGAGCCGAGCGCGTGCATAAATCTACGCAGCTCGCGTAATCGGCGTCCGCCGTGCCTTCCATAAGCCCGGTTATCTCTTTAAATTGGCGGCGCACTTCGACGACAATCGCCTGCGCCGCTTTGCCGACGGATTTCATCAGCATAGCCGTAAACAGGAACGGCAGCATTGAGCCGATTAAAAGCCCGACAAGCACAGTAGGGTTATCTATGCGCAGGTTTATCTCGAACGCAGGATTCATGCCGCTTTCCTGCAGTACGCCTATCCTGTCAATATATGAGGCGACCAACGCGAGCGCGGTTAAAACTCCCGCGCCTATGCAGAAGCCTTTGCCGACTGCCGCCGTCGTGTTGCCCAGAGAGTCAAGCGCGTCCGTGCGCTGACGGACTTCGTGGTCAAGCCCCGCCATTTCGGCGATACCGCCCGCGTTATCCGCAACGGGACCGTATGAATCGTTGGCAAGCGTCAGTCCGAGAGTTGACAGCATACCTACGGCGGAAATCGCTATGCCGTACAAGCCGATTCCGGGGTCGCTTACGCCGCCCGAAATAAAGAAAGAAGCCAGAATTGAAACGCATACGACGAGCACCGGGAACGCCGTGGACTTCATGCCGACCGCCAACCCGTCAATAATAAGCGTGGCTGTGCCGGTCTTTGTCGAATCGGCTATGCCGCGCGTGGGCTTATAATTATCAGACGTGTAATATTCAGTAAAGTAAGCTATGCCGACTCCGGCGAGCAAGCCCGACAGAATTGCCCCGTAAATGCCGATATAGTCCTGACCGAGCATGAACCATACGAGCGGGAAAGCTATAATCGCGATTAAAAGCGCGGAAAAATTTGTTCCGCGGCGCAGAGCCGACAGAAGATTTTTCTGCGTCGCGTCTTCTTTCGTGCGTATAAGAAACGAGCCGATAATCGTTACGATAACGCCGATGCCCGCCATTGCCATGGGAATAGTGACGGCGGGGCTTCCCGGAGTATCGTTGAACTGCGGGAACGCCGCGACTCCGAGAGCCGAAGCGGCGACAATCGAGCCGACGTATGACTCGTATAAGTCCGCGCCCATTCCGGCGACGTCGCCCACGTTGTCGCCCACGTTGTCCGCTATGACAGCCGGGTTGCGCGGGTCGTCCTCGGGGATGCCCGCTTCGACTTTGCCCACCAAATCCGCGCCGACGTCGGCGGCTTTCGTGAATATGCCTCCGCCGACTCTCGCGAACAGAGCCATACTGGACGCGCCCATACCGAACGTAAGCATTGCGGCGGTTACGTCCGCTATTCCGAGTTTAAAGACATAGTGCAGTAAGTAATACCAAATCGCCAAGTCGAGCAAGCCGAGTCCTACGACCGTGAAGCCCATGACCGAGCCAGCCGAAAAAGCGACGCGCAGACCTTTGTTCAGGCTTTCCGTAGCGGCTGCCGCCGTGCGCGCATTCGCGTAAGTCGCGGCTTTCATGCCGATAAATCCGGCTAATCCGGAGAAAAAACCGCCTGTGATAAACGCGAAAGGCACGAACCACGTCAGGAAGCCGAAGCCCGCCATAACGCACAATATAGCGGTCATCGCGACAAAAAAGATTGAAACGATGCTGTACTGGCGGCGCAGGAACGCGTTCGCCCCCATGCGTATCTTCGCGGCAATCGACTTCATTTCCGGCGTTCCCTCGTCAAACTTAAAAAGCCTGACAAAGAGAAACACGACAAAGCTGAGCGACAAAACCGCTCCGATTGGGGTCAGAATCATCAAATCCATAAAATAAATACACTCCTTTTTTTATTTATATATTATATATTTTAAATTATAGCACAAATAAAACAAAATTGCAAGCGTTAGTTAAAATTTTTATGCCTGCGCCTGAGGCGAATCAGGGGAGACGCACATAAATTCTATCGGGTTGCCGTCGGGGTCGGCGCACCAGCATTGCGAATTTTTATCTTTGCCCACCGACGGACCCGACGTAATCTCCACGCCTTTTGACTTTAAAAACTCCGCGACCGCATAAATATCGCTCACTCTTATGCAGATATGATGATAACGGTTATTGCCGTTCTGCACGCGCTCCGGCGTTGCGTAAAAAAACTCCGCAAAACTGTCGTCCGCGATTTTTATATATTCTATCCATGGCTCGCCCTTGTCATTTTTTAAGCTGAACGCGTGTTTAAATTCCAGCTTATTGCAGTAAAAATCAAGCATTTTATCCATTTGCGCCGTATGATACGCGGCGTGCGCTATGCCCAGAACAAGATTTTTCATAATTTTAATCCTCACTTTTTTTATTTTATTTTATAAATATAAAACGCCGTGGGGTACTCTGCCCCGCCGATAACCAGCGTTTCTTTTTTCTCGCAGATAAACCCGAAATCACTATATATTTTATTCAGCTTTTCAATCCCCGAATCACAGTCAAGCCGCAGTGCTTTAATATTTTTTTCCCTGCATTTATTAACGGCATAATCCATCAAATATCCCGACAGATTATTCCCCGCCGCGCTTCGCTTGACCGCTAACCGGCGCAGGAATAAAGCCTCGCCTCTCTCTATTTTTTCAGTCCAGAAGAACGGCGCAGTATCTACAAGAGCCATACAGCCGGACGGCTCGTCATTTACATACGCGATATAAAAATCTTCGGGCTTAAATTCACGCGACAATCCCGCCCATGAAACGAAATCCTCGTCCCATATATCAAAATTATTCACAACGTCAAGATATATCCCTTCGAGTATTTTAATATCATGCTCCCCCGCCTGCTTTATTTTAATCATGCACAGTCACCGTCTTAATTTTCTGTTCAGTCAGCGGCATATCCTGCCCATCTCTTTCCGTTTCAGCTATCTTGTCGGCAACGTCCATGCCCGATATAACTTTGCCGAACGCCGCGTACTGCCTGTCTAAATGCGGAGCCGCCTTGACCATTATAAAAAACTGCGAGCCAGCCGAATCCGGGTCGCTTGTGCGCGCCATGCTCATAACGCCGCGCTCATGCTTTAAACCGTTCTTCACGCCGTTTTTGGCGAACTCGCCCTTTATATTATAGCCCGGTCCGCCCGTTCCCGTACCGTCGGGGCAGCCGCCCTGAATCATAAACCCTGGGATAACCCTGTGAAATATCAGCCCGTCGTAAAATTTCTGTTTTGCTAGCTTCACAAAGTTATCTACAGTTAAAGGCGCGATATCCGGACATAATTCAGCCGTCATAATCCCTCCTTCTTCCATTATAATCTCAATTTTAACAGCCATAAAAAAATCCTCCGTTTTAAAATTTTTATAATATTTTTCACGCGAAAAAAGGTTCGCCCGGCTTATTATTAAGAGAATGTTTCTCGCTTAAAACAGGCTCCCTTATATTATCCAGCTTGTTCTGCAAAGCTATCATATCGTCCAGCCAAACCTGCCCGTAATCAAGACCGCGCCCGGTTATATTATACGGCTCGCCGCAGATAATCCGCGTATCGCCGTCAGTGCCGGGATATTCCAGAAACATATTTATCAAACTTGTCTTGGTCGCCGCCGCTATTCTTGCAAAACTCGCGTTAATCCGCTCTTTGCCGTTTTTATTTATATCAGAAATAGTCCCCTGCGGGAAAACCAAAAGATGACGCGCCCCGTCAATATTTTTTAAATATTTAAAAGAATTAATATTTATTTTCATGTTATGTTCTTCGGCGGCGTTTTTATCCTCGCCGTCCAGCCCGGCGATTTCAAAATCCCTGAATATGCCGACTATATTATAATGCAGGCTCAAAAAGTCCATCAGCTCTTTGTTGGACGCCCAGCCTATTTTGGCTACAATCCGGATATTCTGGTGAATCAGACCTAAAATAATGGCGTCAAAATCGCTGACATGATTAGACAGCAAAATATAATTTTTATCGTCCAATGCGGGCAGATTAATTATTTTAATATTAAATAATTCAAATATGCCTTTTTTCCATTCCTCTGTTATAAAAGGGTCCAATCCCGATTTTTTAAAATAATCAAACAGATTATTTTTTAAATAATGCACGGCTTCGGAACCGCTGAAGCTAAGCGGAAAATTATCGCTCATTTTATCCTCCTGCACTCGACGTAAAAGCGCTTGTCGTCCGCCTCGCCCATCGAAAAAGTCTTGCGCGGCAAAGCGCCGCCTTTCGCGACAGCCTCAAAAAATCCTGATTTCCGCACAGTTTCGCAGATAAACGCGACTGCGCGCTCACGCTCCGCAAGCTCAAGCACTTCGCGTTCCCCGTGTATATAATCAATCCTGCCGCCGTATTTTTCCAGATAACCGTCCAGAAATATCTGCAAGTTCTTCACCTGCAAATCATATTTTAAGCCGCCGGCGTTATACTCGCGCATTTTATCTTTTAAATGCTCCGGGTCAACGCCGAACATAATCCTGTGAATAGGCTCAAATTCAAGCGATTTATCATATATATTGACTATCTCGGCAAGCGCGTGCCTTGCCGGGTGATTTAAATAATCCGGCTCGCTTTTCTTGATATTCTCGTAACACTCTTTCGCCGTCGCGAGAGAATGATTGCCGTCGCCGACCGCGAATAAAAAATCGTCGTTAGCAAATCCTGCAAGCGTATTTTTCACAAAATCTATATTTTTGCCGTCGAGCAGATACGCTTTAATTCTGCCTGAATTTTGCATGAGCTCAAAATCATATATTTTTTTCAGCTCCTGATTTCTTAAACCGCGCATTATAATATCCTGCGCGTCGTCATATAATATCATAACGTGCGGCATTTCCAAATCCGCGTTTTCACGTATTCTGACGCGCGGCGGTATGCGCGAAATTACGGTTTCTTCCGTCGACCTTATTTTTGCCCGCGAATTTTTCCCGTAATTATAATGCTCCAAATCAACCGCGCCGAGAATCCCGAACCTTTTCGCGCCGTTTTTAACGGTGCGCTCGATTAAAAACATCGCGTTCTCAAAGCACGCCAGACCGTCCGAATATTTTTTCATGTTAGCCGCAATATTTTTTATGCGCTCGCCCTGTTCGGCTTCAGACTCGCGCTCAAGATAAATCTCCGGAAATATTAAGTCAAGCGCGGACATATTATTTCCGCGGAAATTTTTCACCTGCTCCCAGTAATTAATATCAGACGTGTACTGGTCGCAGGCAATGACCGCCCTTTTCTGCATGAAATCCGGATTAGCATATTCCTCCGGCAAAAGAATATCAGCTTCTTTAAAACACATATAATTTCTCCTCTTTTAAAAATGTTGCTTGTATAACTTATTATCTTAATTATAATATACAAATTATATTTAGTCAACCGCTATTTTTCAAGTTTTATAAATATTTATATTTATATTCTTGACATTTCGTGCAATTTCCTGTAAAATATATATATTATATAAAATAAAATTAATAAAATAATAAAGAAGGTCGGAACCAAAATGAAAATTAAAAAATTTACAAGCATATTATTAATTATATTTCTGCTGCTGCCGTTCATGAGTATGCAGTCCGCGGCTAATACCAGCGCGAATAATACTCCCGGCAGAGCAGCCGAGCTTAACGTGAACTCTGCGGTCACAGGAAATATGCTCTCAAGCGCGGACGCGAACTATTTCAGAATGAGATTGCCGTCGCCCGGCTCGGTTATCATTGATTTCAGCGTATCGAGCGCGATAGACTCCGGAAACTGGACAGTTTTATTATATGATAAAGACGAGCGGCTACTGCAAATGGAGCGCGTCGGCTTCGGCGGGCAGATTAATGATAGCAGGCGCGTGAACAGGCTTGATAAACAGCGGCTGCCCGCCGGAGATTATTATGTAAAAGTCGTGCCGCACAGCGCGTCGGTTTTACATACGGCGGAATACCGGCTGCGCGTCGACTACACGCCGGAAACAAGCCGCCGTTTTGAGAAAGAGCCGAATAACACTGCCGAAACTGCGAACGAGCTTCTGCTCAACGCGGCGGTTATCGGCAACTTGAGCAATCATGAGGACTATGATTACTTCAAGTTTACAGTCGCCGAATTCCGGGATATAAAAATAGAGTTTTCAACGCCGAACAGCGTGCACAGAATCGCATGGACCGTATATCTGTTCGACGACAGGGGCGCGCTTGAAAATTATAACTTGGGTCAGTCCGGCACAATGACAAGCGGGCGGCGGCTTTTCACGAGCGAGCTTTTAAATTTGAACCCCGGCGTTTATTATATAGCCGTGTTCACGTACGATTTAAACGCGGCGGTTTACTCAAACGAAGATTATGCGTTGTGCGTCCGTGCGGACGGCGCGCCTATCCCCCTGATTATAGACGACGACGAGCCGTACCTGCCTACAGAAGTGCCTCTTGCCGCTTCCGGCGTAAACAGGGAGCGTTCAGGCTCTATTTCCGGCGAAGCAGATTTTCAGAGATTTAATTTCGGGCTGAACCACAGCGGGGCAATTCAGGCGGTTTTCAGCTCGCCCGCTTCGGTGACAAGGCAATCCTGGATATTAAATATATATGACGCGGGCGGCAGGTTTATATATTCGGGCAGGTTCGGCGGCGAAGCGCTTGACAGCTCCGGTATGCGCACCGGAAACTCTAATCTAATCAGGCTGCCCGCCGGCAGCTATTACGCGGAAGTCCTGCCCATAGACGCTTATAATTATTCCGGCGCGGCATACAGGCTCAGGATAATCTATGAAGAAGAATCAAAAGAAGCCCTTTTTTCGGACAGGGATATATACGAGCGGGAGTTTAACAATTCGCCGCAAACGGCGAACCGGCTTGAGTTATCTCACACAGTCGCGGGGAATATGTCCGATTATACTGATATCGACTATTTTAAATTTAATCTTGATACGAACGGCAGCATAAATATAAATTTTGAAACCGGAACGGAAGTCAGCAGCAACGTATGGCTTATAGACCTGCTGACCGATAATCTGGACGAAATATATTCCGGGAACTTCGGCGCGGACGGTATCGAGGAAGAATCTGCCGGCATACGCGGCGGCGCGTACAAAAAAGATGCAAGCCCCCCGTTAAGGCTGCCTGCGGGCGAGTATTATATCAGGATAGGCGCGTCCAGCAATATACATTTTTCGAACTCTGATTATAAGCTGACCGTGACGTTCGAACCTGAAATACCGGGTTATTATCATTATGAAACCGAGTTCAACGATACTCCGGAAACAGCCGCGCCCCTGCATATAAACACGGATATAAAAGGCAATTTATATAATAATAAAGACCTGGATTATTTTAAAATAAATATAGACGCGCAAAAAGATATACAGATAAAATTTTCGACGGATTTTAATATAAATCAAAATTACTGGTTTTTAAGGATATTCGACGAAAACCTGCGGGAAATTTACGCGTTCAGGTTCGGCGAGGGCGGCACTTTCACGAATGACGGTCTGAAATTTTTTAAAACGCAGCGCGTCAGCCTCAGCGCAGGAGATTATTATATTTTGATATTAGCCGTTTCCGAACAGGATTATTCGGACGCCGAATATATTTTAAAAGTTATGGACGACGTCGGGCAGAAAATAGATATATATAATTTCGCGGCGGACAGCCCGTCAGTCTGGGCTCTCCGCGAGGTCGAATTTGCATACGGGCATGATTTGGTCCCGGCAAATTATCTGCGCGATTTCAGGACGGAGATAAAGCGCGGCGAGTTCTGCGAGCTGGCGATAAAATTTATAGAGGCTGTGCAGGGCGGGACTATTGAGGAAATACTGGGGCTTCGCGGGATTGCCGTTGATGAAAACGTGTTTACGGACACAAGCGAAAATTATATACTCGCGGCATACGCGCTGGGTATCGTAACCGGCAAAGGGAGCGGAATATTTGACCCGGAGGGCAATATAACGCGTGAGGAAGCGGCGACCATGCTTATGCGGCTGGGTATGTTCGCGAATATTAATGTGAACGCACAGTCTTTGAGTTTCAACGATTCGCAGACGTTTAGTTCATGGTCGGGCGACGCGATAACTTATGTGTCAAGCTGTATCGACGGCAGGGGCAACCGCGTCATGAACGGATTTGCCGACGGCGGGTTTCACCCGCGCCAATCATACTCAAGGGAACAGGCTTACATGACGCTGTTCAGGCTTTACGCGGTGAAAATGGGCTTGTAAAAATATATTTTAAGATAAAACGGGCGGTTGGGGAACCAACCAAAAGGTTCCTTTCGCAATCAAATATATAAATAAATATTTTATAAAAATTTTAAGGAGATTATTATGAAGAAAAAATTAATTTGTCTGATTTTGGTTATATCTGTATTCTGCCTGACCGCGTGCGGCGGCGATTCGGGCGGCGGCGCGGATATTAATGACGCGCCGGACAACTTGCAAAATAATGACAGCGCAGACGCAGAGCCGGAAACGGCGGCAGACCCAAGAGAAGAGCATAACCCGAATTTCGACCGCGTTGATATGCAGGGATATGTGTTCACAATCGGCACGAGGGACGACGCGACCCATAATTATCCCGCGCATACCCGCGATTTATTCGCGGAAGAAGTCACGGGCGACTTGATTAACGACGCGGTTTACGCCCGCAACATGGCGATAGAAGAAAAATTTAATATTAAAATCGAAATGCAGGATTTTCCCGAAGACGTCGAACAGCGTCCCAACGAAATAGTCGAAAGAAACTTTCTTGCGGGGGATAAATCTTTTGATTTGCTCATGAGCCATATGCACCACGCGCTGAGTACCGCCGTCAAAGGCACCGTGCATGATATTGCGGGTTTCCCGAATATAGATTTGAGCAAGCCGTACTGGAGCCAAGGGGCGACGAGAGGGCTTTCGCTCAATCACAGGCTTTATGTCGGACTAAGCGATTTGAGCTTCAGTACAAACGAGAATTTATACTGCATATTTTTTAATAAAAGTATGCTTCGCGACCACGGCATCGAAGACCCGTATACATTCGTAAAAAATAATCAATGGACTTTTGACACGTTTAATAATATTATCAGGCAGGGCTATGTCGATTTGAACGGCAGCGGCACAGTGGACTCGGAGGACCAGTTCGGCTATTTAAGCTCAAGCGCGATGAATTTCCTGTGGTCGGGCGGAAGCCAGATAGTGCGTAAGGACAGCGACGATATGCCGGTTCTCGATTATTTGAACGAAAAAACGATAGCTGCATTCGAAAAAGCGTTTGATATTACTAACAACCCGTTCACATGGAAAGTGCAGGAATGGTTTCAGGCGGGACCGATGGAAATGTTCGCGAACGGTCAGGGCATATTTTATTCGTCGCAGTTATGCCGCGTGAACGATTTGAGAGCGACCGAATTTGACTTCGGAATAGTCCCGTATCCTAAATGGGACGCCGCGCAGGAGAATTATTTCTCTTTTGTTGACGGTCACGCTTCGATGATGGCTGTACCGCGCAATCTTCCGAATGATGAATGGACGGGCATGATAATAGAAGAACTTTCTTTCATGTCATACAGGGATATACTGCCGGTTTATTATGACGTTGTGCTGAACGTAAAAATGGTCAGGGACGAGGAGTCCGTAGAAATGCTTAAAATATTATTTGACAGCAAAAACTTCGATTTCGGTTACGTGTGGGCAGGCTGGGAATTCTGGTTTATATTTATAGAAAATATACATCTGGAAAGAACGGATTTTGTTTCGGCTTATGAGAGAAGGGAAGCCGCCGCGCTCCGGCTGATGGAAAGCAGGATAGAAACCGTGCTTGGGTTTGAGAACTAATATAACAAGGGCAGTTCAGAAATGAACTGCCCTGACTTTTTTAATCTTTACGGAAAATCTTAAATTCAAGATACTCGTCGGCATCTTTGGTGCTTAAATCATACTGCCCCGGCGTTATAATCTGGATTAAACTTATATAAGCCCGCGAATTTCTCAAAACCGCGTCAAAATATACAGGCTCGCCTCCGCGCATAATAAACGGCTTTCTTTCGTCATTATCCCAGCCGACTTCTTCGCCCATAAGCTCCAGTATATATCTCATGGGAATGATATTCTCCGTCAGCAGCGCGCCGGAGGTTTCAGATATTTTTTCAATCATCGAAGCGTCCGTATCTAATTTAAAAGGCTCTAAAAGTTCCCGCGTGTCATCTTCGCGCACCGCTAAAACGTGCATATAATTATCCGGGCTTATAATTATATCTAGTTCAGAATATCTATAACCCGGAACGCTTAAAAGCCGCTGCTCCGTGCGCGCTTTTATCTCGTCAAAATAAATAATATGCGCGGCAAAATCCGGCGGCGGCATTTCTGCGGGCATATCATTTGATTTTATGTCAAACTTGCTCGTTATTCTAAAAGTTTTATTGATTTGCTCCGCGAACTGCTCAAACCATGATAAATCAAAATCTTTCAAGTCTATATAAAATAATCCGCTCTGCGCATAGGCAAGCTCGCCGAATATCCGGTTCACCGGGGAATCGACGAATCCTGCCGCCGTAAGCAAATCTAAAATTATCTTTGTCGTTTCGTTATTTTCAAAATATAAAATATCGTCGGTTATAAATATCTGCAGGCGATAATCCGCAAGCGATAAATTTATAAACGCGCCGCACGCCCGCATACCCGCGGTATGCAGTAAATCCCCGTCCAGCTTAAAATTTATTTCGTCCGGCACAGCCTCAAGCTCCGCGTTTTCCAAATCTGTAAGAATACTTGATTCGTACAAATAATCTTTATTTATTTTTATATTTAATTCGGCGTTAAATTTATAGCTTTCGTTATCCTGCCTGTTGTCAAACAGCATTTCTATTAAATTAAAAACCTCCGGTTTATCGCATGAATTGAGCGACGTCGCGGCGCCTGCCAGAATCGCCGCGGCTATTATAAAACTTAATATTTTTTTCCTCGTTATTTTTTCTCTCATTTTTACTGCTCCTCTTTCTGCTTGTTTTTTATATTTATGTTCGCAAGTGGATTTCTGCTCACCGCGTCTTTCATCTGCGCGTTGGCTACGTGAGTATATATCTGCGTCGTATTCAAATGCTCGTGACCTAAAATTTCCTGCAATACGCGGGTGTCGACCCCGCCGTGCTGATACATCAGCGTCGCCGCCGTATGGCGCAGCTTGTGCGTTGAATAATTCTTGTCCGCAAGTCCGGCTTTTTCAAAAGTTTTGTCAAGCATTTTCTGCACCCCGCTGTTCGATATGCGCCGAAGATGATTTGATATAAAAAGCGCGTCTTTTTCTTTTACCGCCGCAAGCGCGCCCCTTGTTTCCAGATAATCGGCAATCGCTTTCTGGCACGGCGGGTTTAAATAAACAAAGCGTTCTTTCCTGCCTTTGCCGAGAATCCTGACAGTTGCGTAGTCCGGCGATATATCCGTTAAATTTATGCCGACAAGTTCTGACAATCTCATGCCGCAGTTTAAAAAAAGCGTAATAATGCAGTAATCCCGAACTTTATATTTATTATTTATATCGTCGGCGACGGTCTGCAAAAGCGCGACGCTCTCGTCAAGCGTCAAATATTTCGGCAGCGCCTGCTTTATCGTCGGATAATCTATATTCTCCGCCGGGTTATGCTCGATTTTATTGACCTTTTTATTCAGATATTTAAAAAAACCGCGAACCGCCGAGAGCTTTCTCGCCCGCGAACTGTTAATATTATCGCGTTTTTCCGATATAAAAAATAAAAACTGGAAAATATCCTCGCGGGTTATATCTTTTATAAAATCTATATCTATGTCAAGAATATCTATTTCGTCCATATTCTCATAACTTAGATTTAACCTGCGCGATTTTATATATCTTAAAAATAACCGCAAATCAAAGATATATTCTTTAACCGTGAGCCGCGAACTGCTCTTTATAGTCAAAAGATACATCAGGTACTGCCGCGCAACCTCCGGCAGCGTATCCATGTTATTGTCAATATTATTCATAAATTCCCTTCTTATCTCATCTTATTTAACGCTTCCAGCGTCAGGAATTAGCCTTTATATGCTCGGCAACTTTTTTGTCCTGACTTTTTATATGGTTTAAAAGCCAGCCGCCGATTATACTGTTCACTTCCATGAACAGCGTTATGGTCGCCCCGTCCGCTTTTAATTTTTTTTCCCATTCCGTTACCGTTTTCCTGAAATCGTCATGATACTGTTTGTGCCGCAGCTGTTCAGGATAATTATACTGCGCCTGAAGCCTTTCCTCGTCGGCAAAATGCTTCGCGGCATAGCTTGTCAGAAAATCAAGCACTTTATTGATTTCTTCTCGTCCTTTGCCCTTTGAACAAGCGTCATATAAGCTGTTTACCGTTTCTATCAGCTGCTTATGCTGGGAATCTATAAGCGCGTTCCCCGTTTCGAGCGTCGCATCAAAAGTATACGCCATAAATTATTACCTCCGCTTTTTTTATTTTATTTATATATTACCAAAAAATTTTTATAATATCAAGTATTTTATGTTGATTTTTTTATAATTTTTAGTTATAATTTAAATATAATCAAAAAATTTTTCATAAAGAGGTGTAAAAAATGGGTAAAATAACTTTTATGGGTGCGGGAAGCACCGTATTTGCGAAAAATGTACTCGGCGACGCGCTCCAAACCGATTCGCTCCGCGAATTTGAAATCTCGCTCTATGATATCGACGGACAGAGGCTCGAAGAATCCTATAAAATGATTTGTGCGCTTAATAACAACACGAACGGCGGCAAAGCCAAAATAAGCAAGTATCTCGGCGTAGAAAACAGAAAGGACGCTCTGCGCGGCGCGAAATTTGTAATTAACGCGATTCAGGTCGGCTTGTACGAGCCGTGCACGGTCACGGACTTTGAAGTGCCGAAAAAATACGGCTTGCGCCAGACGATTGCGGACACTCTCGGAATAGGCGGCATTTTCAGGACGCTCCGCACGATTCCGGTGCTTGAAGATTTCGCGCATGACATGGAAGAAGTCTGCCCGGACGCGTGGTTCCTGAATTACACGAACCCGATGTCAATGCTCGCGGGATATATGCAGAGATACACCGGCGTAAAAACCGTCGGGCTGTGCCACTCTGTTCAGGACTGCACACGCGGACTGCTCCGGGCTTTGGGTATCGAAATAAAACGCCCGTTTCAGGAAAAAATCGCCGGGATAAATCACATGGCGTGGCTTCTAGAAGTGCGCGACGCAGACGGGCTTGATATATACCCGGAAATAAGAAAAAAAGCCTGCGAAGTTCTTGAGCGCGAGGCTTTCAAAGGCAGCAAAGCCAAGCACCACGATTTAGTGCGCTACGAGTATATCCGGCGTTTAGGCTATTACTGCACGGAATCAAGCGAACATAACGCCGAGTATAATAACTTTTTTATAAAGTCAAAATATCCTGAACTTATCGACAGATATAATATACCGCTCGACGAATACCCGCGCCGCTGCGTATCGCAAATCGCGGGCTGGGAAAATATGCGCGACAATTATATCAACGAAAATCTCAAGCATGACAAAACAAGCGAGTACGCGTCTTATATCATGGACGCTATGACGACCAATAAGCCGTATAAAATCGGCGGCAACGTGATGAACAAAGGCTTGATAGACAACTTGCCGAAAGAAGCGTGCGTCGAAGTATTCTGCATGGTCGATAAAAGCGGCGTGACCCCGATGATACAGGGCGCGCTTCCGGTGCAGCTTGCCGCAATGAACATGACTAATATAAACGTGCATCTTTTGACAATCGAGGCTGCCGTCACGAAAAAGCGCGAGCATATCTATCACGCGGCAATGCTTGACCCGCACACTTCAAGCGAACTCTCGATAGACGATATAATCGCAATGTGCGACGATTTAATCGCTGAACACGGCGATTGGCTCCCGAAATATATATAAGCAAAAAAGAACTCCGAGGAGTTCTTTTTTTATAGGCAGGCTGCGTATCAGATAATTTATTATATTGCCAGTATAATACAGGTTGCCGCATCATTTTTGATACGTGTATTCAAGCACTATTCTTTCACCCTCGGCAATATAACGGCTGACATAGGCGAATAAATATTCTCCGCAGTCGATAACGCCGTTCCCGCGAATCATGCGTATATTTTCAGCGGTTTTCGGCAGAGCCATATAAAGCGATGAAAATTCAACATTACAATTCGTATCTTCGGAAAACCGCCACACCAAACGCAGTAGATAAAAGTATAATTACAAGTGCATTTATTATAATAGGCGCTGTATGTGCTGTCGTAAAATCGGGTGAG
>Ga0099364_10003551_pt1 | contig 24138 bp, 18 predicted proteins | sample TergutTh196P3_FD_73070 | JGI IMG/M metagenome (GOLD analysis project Ga0099364, IMG submission 73070) | Microcerotermes parvus P3 segment gut microbial communities from Pointe-Noire, Republic of the Congo - Th196 P3 | ecosystem: Host-associated > Arthropoda: Insects > Digestive system > Gut ...
AAGAGATGAATAAGATAACCACGGCATAAACCGCATGATTGCGGTAGGGAAGAAGCTAGGGCTTCTTCCCTTGCCTTTGTTTAATTTGTTGGGAGTATTCGAGGGATTGGGATTGTTGGGGTTCGTGTGATTATTAGTGTTCTCACCACCATTTGCAATCATTTTATTTTTGTTTATTAACTTAGCTCTAATATTGAACATATAACCTCCTATGTATATTGCCATTATATGTCATTTTAATCCAAAATGCAAGACCTGCGATACAGGGGTAAGGCGTTTTTTATGATGATTAGTTTTTGATAAATGTACACAAATTGTTTGCGTGCCTGCCGTGAATCAATTCCTATATGCCGCCGTGAATAAACCCCAAAGCCTTGCATTTCACATTTCCATATGATACCATATATGTATATCGTGTCAGAAAATGATATAAAAATTAAAAAATTTAACTAAAAAAGGAGGTGGCGATGCATCGCAGCAAAACCAATATAAAACTAAAGAAGTCAGGAATAAAATTCAGAAAATCTGGCGCAAAGAAGCTTCTTTGCGCAATGAGCGCGTTAGCACTCATTGCGACATCTGGAATTCTTATACATAATAATCGCCCAGAAGAAGTTGATGCAACTACAGGTTTAGCCCCGGCGGGGAGTACGCCGAGTAATGTAACCTGCACCACGCCGGGAGTAAGAGGAGTTGGTTCTTGTGATGTTGATGTTAGCACATTGCCGGGTACTACAGGGCTTTCCGGGAAATTGACTTTTGTGTTGGGTGATTCGGGAGAGTTTAGCCCGCCTGATGCGGGTTCAATTATTCCCAGTTGGGCTAATAACCCTAGCGGCCTCGAAGCAAACGCAGTGACTAGTGGAGGACTATGGGATAGCGACATCGGTGCAACAATTCCTGGAATAACTGGCAACGGAACACTTGCCATTCCAAATAGTATTCTTGTGGACGGCGTAGGAAGCCCTATACCAGTAACACAAACGCGCAGTGGAAATGCTTTGAGTTATATTTCAGGTTCGGTTGATATTATCATCCCCAACACAGTAATATTTGTGGGAGAAGGCAGTGGCGGCAGTCCTAATGTAAGCGTTCAGTTTGAAGATGGAGGCACTGAACCACTGACAATATGGAGTGGTAGTCTAAATATTGAATCGACTAGATTAACAACTATTGAGTTCCCCGGACGACTAACTCGTGTCGGTCAACCTTCATCTTGGACGAAACATCTAACGAATGTTACATTTAATGAAGGAAGCTATCCGTTGGTTATCTCCCAAGGGGGTCTAAGCGTTGGTGCAGGCTCGGTTAATGCAAATTTGGTCGGTGCTTCTATCACTTTCCCATCAAACACTATTCTGATAGCCGACAATGCCTTTGTGAATGCTGGCATAACCAACATAACCTTTACGCCCAGCGGCTCTAATCCGCTAAACATCGGCAGCGGTGCGTTCAGTTGTACCAATCTTGCAGACACAATAACATTTCCATCTAATTTGGCAAGTATTGGCGAGTACGCCTTTTGGAATAATCCAAGCAACTATCCATGCGCTTCCGGTATAACTGACAGCATTGGTCTTACTAGCGTAGTATTCACCAATAGCCTATCAATCGCAGGCGTTAGTGATGAAGCCTTTCGTCCGAACACTAGCTTTGCCGATTCTTGCTCTGATGGCAGCACCGAGCAAGCTATCATAGAATTCATTGGTCCTGACGGCGTTACGCCCATCTACACTACAAATGATTTCGGCTGCGAGGCTTATACAAATGGACCAAGCACCTCCGCTCTGGAAACGTACACGCAAAACGGCTGGAAATTAAACGGTTGGCACTTGATGCAGAATTTGTCCAACACTGCTCTTTCCTTTCCTTGGACACCATTCACTGGTGCGGTTGCGGTAGATGATTTGCTTGTATACGGCGATTGGACAGAATTGCAATCTGTGGCAGTAAGCCTACCTGTAGGCACTGCAAAAGTGGGAGAAACTATAGATGTTACAGTAGTTGCAAAGTATGCGGACGGTTCACAAGTAGATGTTACAGGTCAGATTTCAAGCCTTACTTCCGCAGACATTGCTACAGGGAATGCCGACAAGGTCAATGGAAACCAAGTCACATTCGTACAGGCCTCAACCCATGAAATCTGCGCTACATTCCAAGGCGTAACGGGGTGTTCCAATATACAAGTTATCCCGGCAGATGTTGGCGCGCCAGATACTGGTGTGCTTGGTGTTCTTGAAATACTTGGAGCTGACGAAGTTGACGTTACTGGTGCTGCAAGGAGAGCTGCCTTTGGCATCTTTGCCGTAATAGCCGTCCTAGCAGTGGCAAGTGCGGTTTTTATAGGGCGGAAGATATACAAGAAAGACTAGTTCTAGGCACAGATAGTATAGCTCGCATACATAACGTATCCCCCTGATACCCCTCTAGTCATCTTAATCGATGATAAAGCCTTCCTTTGTTATTCCTACATTCTTTGGGTGTACTACAAGCATACCCGCGCTATCAACATAAGCCAATAGAACACTTGCACAACTTTCAAAATTCAGCTTGCTTAACTCATCGCGCAGCCAATTCTCGTCCAAATCTATTGCCCTCAAATGTTCATGTATTACTTTGCCATCAATAATCACGTTGGCGCATAGCCCTTTATATTCGGTTTGCAGGCTCATATCCTTAGATGTCAGCGGTTGGTTTTGCGATTTAAGAAGTACGCTTAGTTTGCCGCTTGTTTCCAGTATTGCGTACTCGATTTCAGCAATATCGAAAACATCCTTTTGCCGGCATTCCTCTAACAAATCATTTATAGTCAATTTTGTTTTCTTCAGCCCATCCTCAATGATTTTCCCATTCTCAATAATAACTGTTGGCGTTCCGTCCAATAGCTTGCGCCCGATATAGCTTTTGACACTGACGATAGACACCAAAAACGAAAACAGCGTGAACACAACAAGCGCCGTAATTCCTTCCTTTGCGCCGACATCAGTATGAATTGCGTATTCTGAAGCTATTGAGCCAATCGAAATCCCAATAACATAATCAAAGAAAGTGAGCTGCGACATTTGTTTTTTCCCGATAAGACGGGTTAAAACAAACAACACGAACACGGCAAGAGCCGCGCTTGATGCAGTTTGCAATATTGCTCCCAAGAGAAATCAATCCTTTTTAGTTTAATATTTCCCTCTTGTCCAACCATAATTCGTGTCAAATAAAAACATTGGACGTATACGGGGGGGTTAAGCGTGCATAATATATTTCTTTAATTTACCCATGCAAGAAAAACCCCACCGAGAAGTTGGTGAGGTTTGGGGTGTTGTTAGATATTGCCAAGTGTGAGCGGATAAATCCTGCAAGCAAACAACTGGAACTATTCCTTCACCACGAAGCGTAAGCCCTCGTGCGAGAACACGCAACCGTACGACCCGCCCATGCGAAGCCGACCAACGTCGTACACGAGCATGTTCGGCACGCAGCGGCCACCGGTAGTCTCAATGAATCCGTCATCGGAAAACTGCGGGAACATTGTGAACGTATAGTCGCCGTCATTGTAATCGAGCAACCCTGCTGTGCCGTCCTCGCTTTCGGGAGCAAGAATTATCTGTGCTGAGATATAAGCTGCCGGCGACAAGTAGGTTGTACCTTCTTTTTCGGTGAAGAACTCCTTGGCTTTGGCAATTTGCTCGAAAATATAGGTGTTTGTAAAGAATAATCCGTCTTTACCTTCACCGCGCAGCAATACAAACAGTTGAGGCTCGTCCTTGAGACCGTAGTCGCCAAAGACTTCATTTTTGTCACTCCAAAACGATGCCCAACGCCATTCGTTGTCCCATTCACAGCCTTTTTCCTTGCGAGTTTCATGTAACTTCCCAAGCAAGCTCTCGAAAGTATATTCGGATGCTGCTGGGACATAAACGAGTATGCCCTCGCTGTAACCAAGGGCAACGGTCTTGTTAAGCAAGCTCGCAGCTCTCAGAGTCCAAGTATTGATGAACGCTTCCACTTCATTTGGTTTTGCGAAAACTGTCGCTATTTGATTTAGCAGTTCTGATACTACTGATGTTTCTGATGTTTTTGGTACGTCTGGTGATTCTGATGTTTTCATGTAAATCGCTCCTTTGAAATTTAGGGCTTTGCCCTTTGGATTTTGAGGTTTTGCCCCTTGGATTTGAGGATTCTAAGCACGCAAAAAAGCCCATAGTCGTGTTGACCTACGGACTAAACTAACAACTTCTTAATGTGCAAGGGAATTGCGGTTTTGAATTGCAATTTTCCCTAAATCAGATAATATTTCTTATTATCTGCCCCTATTATAGCACAAATGGCATAAAATGTCAATAGCTTTGGCTAAAAAGTGATAACAATGGAAAAAGTGACAAAAATAACCGATAATGACTAAGCGGAACGATATGATAGTATGACTGCTGAGGTATTGTTAGCACTCTTGACGGTATAGGTGGCGAATCTAAGGGTGCAAATTTAATTGAATTTAATCAGTCTGTACCCTCAATTCGTCCAAATCATACCCTACCAACCACCGCAATAATGCTGTAATATCGCTTGCATCTACAACTCCATCACCGTTTATGTCTGCGACACGTTCGTCTATCGACCCAAAGCCTGCATGACCTGCGAGATGTCGAGCTAACCAAACCACGTCCGCAGAGGTTACGTTGCCCCTGCCGTTCAACGATACATTCCCAAGACGTAGCCATATGGGGGCTACGGTAGTATCGGCGCTTATGCCTATTACGTCCGTGTCCCATTCGTCAAAAATCCAGCCTTTGCGAGATATTATAGGGGATACGGCTTCGCCACCCTGCGGGATTGTTTGAACGAGTTCACCGCTTATTACAAGAACGTTATCACTGAGTATGAAAGTAACGGTTACGTACCCATTTTGTATTGTAGTTATGTGCGTGATATTGCCAAGCCCATCATAGGTATAGGCAATACTATCGCCGTTTTCGTGGATTATTTTGGTTATTCTGTTAAGGCTGTCGTAGTTGTAAGTTGAGGCGGCGGCAGATATGGCAGTGCAAAACATTATGATAATGACAAAAATTGTTAGACATACGGTTTTTGATTTTCGCATGAGCTGTACTCCCCTTATTTGTTTTTATATTTTATTTAGAGCAAGTATTCCAGTATTGATTGTATCGCCCGCATTACGCATTACATAGCGGTACCCTATTAGTGATGGTCTTTTTCAAAATCAATACCTTGTTGGATAAACAAATCAAGCAACGAGGCCATTCTTACAACATTGTATTTGTCCCCTGTTGGAAATTGTATTTTTTCACTGCATGGGACAAGAACAATAACATCTTCTTCTATTAGGTAGTCAAAGGCTGTTTGAAAATAACAGCTTGTATAATTTATCTTACTTAGCCACGGAAACACGAAAATTCTTTTTTTCAAGGTTAGCCCTATCAATGGTGAGATATACCATATTTTTGAATTTACGCAATCCATTCGCCATCTCGCTGTTTCTTCATTTACGTCAGCCCACCCCAAATTTTTAAACATTTCATTATATGGATACATATACCCTGATTCCCTCGCCGCCTTAGCAATTACAGATGCGAACGATTCTTTGCCGTAATGTGCGTATTGCCCAACATGAAATGCCTCCATTCTGACATCTGCCAACTCCACAGGATTACCATTTAAAATTATTGATTTGCAGTTTACATATGTGTCTGCGTGTTCTGCTAAAGAATACGCAAACGCCCATGCCCCTACATCAAATTCACCTGTAATGAAATAAATACCAGATGTGAATTTATAACTAAAACAGCTACACGAACCTCTTATTTTTCCTAAATGGTCGTGTTGCATTTGTGCGGAGCATATAAAATCATTTACTTCTAGTGTCATATTGTGAATCAGCCCCTTGTCATTCCATTTTCGAGCATTGTTGTGTTGGCTTCACGAGGAAAAGCAATATACGAAAATAAACTCATAATAACGCCCGCCTAGCACTTTCTTATTTCAATTTTTAGTCTGTCACTTAAATCAATATCCTGTGAAAACAAAATTTCATCTACCGTCAAAAATAATTTTTTCAAAGGGGGTCCCAAATTAAAGTTAGTACCCGAAACCATTTCGGAATAAATTTCGGCAACTTCCCCTTTTTCAAGATTATTCAACAATAAATCACGCAATTGTTTTCTGCATAATTCAATGTTTAAAAGGGAAGATTTCATCATATCAATTGTAAATTCAGAATGTTCCTTAAATAAATTAAGGTCACCCCTAAAAGATACACTACCTTGAAAACCATATATATTCTTGTTTTTGAAGCAATTTTCCAGTGTCGCATTTGAAATATCCTCAAACACGCGGATTCCATGAATAAAAAATCTACTTAATTTGCTACAGTCAATAATTTCTCCCCCTCGACTGAATGGATTACAAACAACACTGCCATTTTCCTCATTCCACATTAGTTCGCCCATTTTATAATAATTTAATGCTTTAATGCCGCTTTCAATATCCGTTTTAAGGAGCGAGGCATCAATTTCGCGAGGGAAAGCAATATACGAAAATAAACTCATAATAACGCCTCCGACATCAAAATAATTTCCTTAGGATATTTTTTTTCTAGGAACGAAATGATACCCTTTTTATGCGGTAATCTTATCTTGCCCCACTTTTTTAATGGTGCAAAGTATGGGAAAAGATTTTCCCCGTTACCACCTTTCCCATTATCAATATATATCCATTTTTTGGGAACATTGCGTGGAACGTATATATCACCACTGGGAATATAGATTTTGCCATAGCTCTTAGTTTTACCGCTTTTTCTACAAGCTATTTCTATGTTGTCTGTTCCGTCAAATTGATAAACGTAAATATTTTTAATTTCGTGCCATTGAAATTCATTTACTTTATAAAAAGGGGTTCTGACTTTTATTCGGTTACAGTCTATGGATATTATATTTATATAGCGTGATGTTTCATAAGCACAACAAATGATAATTACAAACAATATCGGTACACCAAACCAAGCTATAATCGGGTTGCTTTGGCTAAATACAATTCCATAAATCACTATAGAAAATAACATTAAATAGCAACAAAGATATAAGAATTTTCGGTAAAATGAATAGTTAATGGTAAAAAACACCCTTTTCATGTTCTTACCTCCATTTCTCAAACATACCATAATGGAGAATCGCCAACTAATACTAATTCCAGATTAAAGCCATGAATATGAACGGCGGTGGAAAATCGTATTTTCTGCGGTTTTGCCGTGCCGTATGAGTGGATTTTTAATCGGAATTAGCCTTGCAATTGCCAAATATTACAAGGTGCTTTTTGTGTGGCTGTTACAAGCTGCCCTTTTGTTTCAGTATCTACTGCACATTCCTTAATTTACAAGCTATTTCTTCACATTCTTCAATAGTTTTTTCAAATTGCAGTCCAAAGCTATCTCGGAATACGGAATAAATCAGATTTCCGCAAGACTGTTCACCACTAATCATACCTTGTTCTATCCTTTCAATTTCATATTGATACTCACTCTGAATCAAAGGATATATTTCTAATGGATTCCACTCGTTTATTATCTGCTGTATCATTCTATCCATAAAATATCCCCCTTTATTTAAGAACCAAATAGGGCTTGTGATAAAGCCTTATATGCGGCATCATACATGCTTGCGGGAATAGCTGTTACTGCTGTGCCATCTGTCGCAACAACTACCGCACCTTGTTGTGTGAAGAATAAATGTTTTGAACCGCCCGCTTGTTCCAATACTTTACCACTTCTAACCCATGAATTAACCATGTCTTGGGTAACACCTCGCTGGCTCATTCTTTGCAATCCATGACTAGATACTCTTGACCAATCCACCCTTGTACCGGGATTATTGACTAATGTTCCAGATTTACCAAATCTATCTCCGATTCTAGCTATATTATCCGCTGTCCCTGTTGCAACCGTAGCGGAAGCTGTTTTCAATGCTCTCGTAATCTTGCCAGCACTCCTTATGATAGCAGGGGATTTTATTAAAAGGGTAAGTGCTACGCCTAGAACAACTGCATCTTTTTCGGGATTTATTTGGAAAGAAGGGTCTATGGCGTGTCCAAAATGGTACATTAAGGTATCCGCACTAACATGTATTCGACCATTATTCTTTCATACGCTACCTCCGCAATTCTCCAACTACTGTCCATGTTGAGTTTGGATTTCCTCGTGAATCTTGACCGAATAGACTAGGACTTTTTTACTTTTGACTTAATTCATTGCATAAATCAAAAGAATCCTCTGTTTCGTTGTATAAATACACCAACCGTATACTTCGTTCTGATAAAGTAGAAATATCAAATATATCGTTTTCATCTAAATGAATGACATACTTTATAATTCCTCGTAAAACAATATCCGTGTTGCCGTCAGAATTTACATCTTCATAACTCACATTCAATTTTCCGCCATCGTAAATGGTTGAAAACCTCGCCGTTTCAATATTTTCTATAGCTTCAATGTTGATGTTTTCGGGGAGGGTAATTTCCTCATAAAGATTGCATTGATAGTATTCGTCAACAACATTGTTAATTGAATAAACAGCGTCATATGGTGATTTTGGCGAAAGCAATACTAAATTGCCCTGTGCCATATTTCCAACGCTCAATATTTCAACAAATACCCCTTGTGAGAGTTTTACTTCTCTAGGTTCAAAAAATCTAGCTAACCCTCCGTGGGCTGTTTCAACTAAAACTTTTTCACCATTTTCATTGACTTCTATAAAAAACAACTGGCGTATTGTGTCTGTTCCCACAGTAAGAGCAGTAGCATTTGATAAATACAGGGGTTTTACAGATATATAATTTATATAATGCGGAAGTGTGGCAAGCTGTTCCGGCTCGCTTAATCTGTCTAATGCCACAGACAAATTTATATCAAATGTATGGTTTGAATGATTTGCTATAGGCTCTGCTATAGGTGTAGCTGAATTAATGTTAGTGCAACCACTGCACAACAACGCAATTATTAAGAACATGATTAAATGTCGCATAAAATCACCCTTGTTTTTGGATTTTTTCATTGATGTTAAATTAGTGCATAATTTCTCTAAGGCTCTGTGCTTTTGTGGTGTAGCTACTATCGCCACCGCCGTTATATCTTTGAAAACTGCCCTTATGTGCATACCATATTATTCCTGCAATAATGCTCATTTCTATGGTTGCGTTTTCAATGGCATAAGTGCCGTCATCATACATATCTTGAAATAATCCGAAGCCTTCCCTCGGCATCAGTCTAGCCCCTTCGTTTGGGTCAAAATTTCCTTGGGCGGCGAGCCTTTGTATTGCGGGATTTCTTCGGTCAAGCACTTGCATTACATCTACCGCCCCATTAGCAGTAGCGCTGCCAGCAAAATACCCCATTTTGCTTTCTATAAGGGCAATTACTTTAATGTCATTTGCATCTATTTCACGACTGTACTTTAAATTGAAATAATTTGCAAATCCTAGTATTTGCGTATCAAATCTGTTCAAGTCATATCGTGTTGTATCTGCATATGCACTATATTCGCCGTTTAATACAGTTTTCAATTTGTCCGTATCGAACGAGCCAATTGACGATTGATTGCCATTTGTAGCAAACCACATTAACGCACTATTCAAGCTAGATTCTGAAGTATGGATACCTTTCAAATAGTCATCAATTACTGCCATGCTTCTTTCCCCCGCACACTCGACCCGTGCCATATATCCTGTTACATTTTGTACAGGGGCAAACATAGGCATACTCCAGCGTGAGGGTAGGTTATTAGCTATCTGCCTTCGTGGGCCTAGTAGTGATTGTGCTGGTGGGCGTGGGCTGGAAATGGGCAGATTTTTTCCAGTCGGGTCAACATGAAGCAATGGATTATTGAGGGCGTATGCGTATTTGTTATGGAATTGCCGAATACTTGCCATGCCGTCATTGAAAATGTTAAATGGTAGTTGAAAATATGGGTCGGCACTGGTAAATCTCATAGTGCTGGAATCGTACATTCTCGAAGGCGAAAAATACAGCCCGAGGACATCGTCGTGGGTATAGTTGGTAAACATGTTTAATATATCCACTTGCCTGTCTGCGAATGTCGGCATGGTTTTTTCTAGGACGTTACCCCATATGTCTAATTCTGTGCGGGCTACTTGTGTGCCTGTTAGGTCGGTGGCTCGTACTCCACTCCCAAGCCTATCATTCTGTATAAAGAATGTTTCGGTTTGGGTGGGGTTAGCTGGGTTGGGGGGATTGGTGGGGTTGACTACGTTTGTTAAGTTTGTAGAAATACGGCTAAGTCCGTTATGCTCGTTGCCGTAGGTGTGGCGTTTGATTATGTCATTGGGTGGCGTGGACGTAGACGTGCCAGTGCCGTATTCCATTAGCACGGTCGGCACTAGGCTTGTATAGTCAAGCACAAGGTCATTGGCGAATGTTCCGTTATCGGTTATGGTTTCCCTGCCGATTAGTGCATTTAGTGCGTTGTAGTGGTAAATGCTTTCTTCGCCTTGGTGGTTTATGCCGTGGGTCATTCTGTTTGTGCTGTCAAAAGTGTACGTCTGTGTTGTGTTGTTGATTGTGTCACGTTCTTCGATTAGGTTTCCTCTGTTATCGTATACATACTCAAACCTATTGAATATGCTTCCCTGTACGCCCATCTCTGTCTGTGTGGTTAGCTGATTTAGTGCGTTGAATTGGTTTAGCGTTATGGAGTTTGGCAGACTGGAATTGAAAGCACTCGTCTGCGAAAGTACGTTTCCTGTGGGGTCGTAGGTGTATTCGCTTAGTAGCTCTGTCGTGTTGTCGGGGTTGGTTTGGGTTACGGTTAGTAGCTGTCCTATGCTGTCGTGGGTGTAGGCTTCCGTTATTCCGTTGGGCATGGCAAGGGCTTTTATTCGCCCCTCGGGGTCGCGAGTGTAGTTAAATATGCCGTCTGCGGTTTGTATGCTTGTCACGCGGTTTAGGTTGTCAAATATGCGGGTTACGCTCGTGTTGTCGGAATAGTTGATTTGCGTTTGGTTGCCTGCGGGGTCGTATGTGTAGCCTACGGTGCGGTTGTTTTGGTCGTTTATTTCGGTCACTCGCCCGAGTAGGTCAAGCGTGAAGTCGGTCGTTCCTGTCCAGTCGGCGAGTTGTACGAGTTGCCCTGCGGCGTTGTAGGCTAGGGTGGCGGTTCTGTTGTCGGCGTGGGTTATGGTTTCGAGCAGGTTTTTGGCGTTGTGTACGTAGGTGGTTGTGTAGCCGTCCTCGTCTGTGGTTGATATTAGATTTCCGTTTTGGTCGTAGATGTATAGCTTTTCGTTGCCTACGGTGTTTATTACTTTCGTTACAAGTCCTCTGCCGTCATATTCATAGAGAGTGATTTGGTTTGCGGTGGTGGTGGTGTTTGCGGTGCTTGTGTTGTCGTTCGCATTGCTTGTTACTTTTACAAGGCGGTTTAAACGGTCGTACTCAAAGCGAGTGATTACGCCCTCCGCATCGGTCGCGGTGGTTAGGTTGCTGTTGCTGTCGTAGGTGTAGTGCGTTTGTTCGCCGTTGCGGTCGGTTACGGTGGTTATGCGGTTGTTTTGGTCGTAGGCGAAGTGTTCGGCGTGGCCGAGGGCGTTTGTTACGGCGGTTACTCTGCCGAGTGGGTCGCGGGTGTAGGTGGTGGTTTCGTTGTTGGGGTTGGTTTCGGCTATGAGTTGCCCTAACATATCATATTCAAATGAAGTGACCCCAGTTGCCGCATCCGTTATCATTTCGAGTAAGCCCGTGGGAGTATAGGAAAAACGCATAGAATTGCCATTGGCATCTGTAGTTTTTGAAATTCTATTCATTATGTCGTATTCGACAGTTGTTTGATTATTGAGCGGGTCTGATACTGATACGATTTGTCCGTTGGCGTTGTATTCGTATGCTGTTTCCACGCCTAGTTGGTCTATGGTTTTGATTATTCGGCTGTCTTGGTCGTATATTTTTTCAATTATGTTTCCTGCTTCGTCCGTGACGACCGTTAAGCGGTTGAGTTCATCATATTCAAAATGCGCTGCGTTTCCTCGTCCGTCTGTTTTGGTGATTACGTTGCCGTTTTCGTCATACGCAAAGGTAACCGTATATCCCTCGGGATTAGTGGAAGATGTTATGCGGTTAAGCGAATCGTACACAAAGGTAGTAACGCCGTTTTCTGCGTTTGTTATTTGGGTGATGTTGCCGTTGGGGTAGTATTCGTAGGAAGTAACTCCGTCTAGGGGGTCGGTGACTGTTGAAATGCGGTTTAGTAGGTCGTAGGTGAATGTCGTCACGCCGTTCATTGGGTCGGTGATGGTTAGAATATTACTGTTTTGGTCGTAGGTGTATGATGTCACGCCGCCCATTGCGTTGGTTTCGGCGATGATTCTTCCCATTGCGTCGTAGGCAAAAGCGGTAACACCGCCTAGCGGGTCGGTGAGTTGTGTTAGTTGTCCGTTGGCGTTGTATTCGTATGATGTGACTGCTTGGGTTTCGTCTTTCACGGAAGTGAGCCAGCCTGCGGAGTTGTAGGTTAGCTCCGAGTAGGTGCTGTCGGCGTTGGTTATTCTTGTCAATCTGCCAGCGTTGTCGTACTCGTAGGCGGTTTCGTTGGCTTGGGGGTCGATTGTTTTTATTCGTCTGCCCATGCCGTCAAATACGCTTGCGAGGGTGTTTCCGCTTGGGGTGGTTAGGTGGGTGAGGTTTCCGAAAAGGTCGTAGTCAAAGGTGGTCGTGTTGTTTAGTGGGTCGGTTTCGCTTGTCATGCGGTTTTCGGCATCGAAAGTGAACGTCCATGTGTTTTCGCGAGGGTCGGTCATGGAGGTGATTCGTCCGCGTTGGTCGTGGGTGTAGGTGGTTTCGTTATTTAATGTGTCTGTTACTTTCGTAAGATTGCCCGTGAGGTCGTAGGTGTAGTGGGTTGTATTGTTTCGGGGGTCGGTGGTGGTTGTGGGCTTGTTTTGGGCGTTGCGGGTTATGGTGGTGGAGTTGGCGAGTGGGTCGGTTGTGGCGGTGTTAAAGCCGTTGCCGTCTACGGTGAAGTGGTGTACACCGCCTAGTGGGTCGGTTGTTTGTAGCAGTTTCCCTGCGGGTGAGTAGGCGAAGTCGATTTCGCCGCCATCGGGGTTGGTTTGTTTGGTTAGTCTGCCGAGGTTGTCGTACTCAAACGCTGTTACGTTGCCTAGCGGGTCGGTTTGGGTTAGGACATTGCCTACGGCATCATAGGTAAAAGTGGTGGTGTTACCTAGTGGGTCAGTGCTTGTGAGCATATTATTTTGAGAATCATACGTAAATGTGTGCGTATTTCCTAAATTGTCGGTAATGCTTGTAATCTTTCCATTTGTGTCATGGGTAAACTCGATAACCGAGCCGTCGCGCTGTGTGTGCTTTGTTACAAGATTTCTGCTGTTATACTCAAAATACTCAACGGCATGGGGCGTGTTGCTTCCTTGGTAAAAATAACTTATGGACGTTCTGTTTCCTGCGTTGTCGTGGGTAAATGCTACCGAGTTTCCCAAGCCGTCAATGGTTCGGACTAGCCGTCCGTTTTCGTACACATATTCGATGTTAGCTACGTTATCCTCAACCGCTGTGATTTGCCCGAGTGCATTATAAAAATATCTGCGAACGCCCGTCGAATCGGTCACAGTTGTTATGCGGTCGTTGAGATTGTAGGCAATCGTTGATGTGCCTTGGTCGGGTATGTCTTGCCTTGTTACCCGTCCTTGGGTGTCGTAGGTGTTTTGCAAGAAAATGTTGCCGTTGAAGTCTGTTATTTTCGTGACACGGTTGTTTGTATATTCATATTCGAGGGTGTCGTTGTCTGCGTTGGTGAATGTACGTAAAGTGTTGTTTGCGTTGTATTCGTAGTATACGGAACGCCCTGTTTGGTCGGTGATTTGGGTTATTTTGTTATTCTCATATGTGAAATTCAATGTACCGCTACGATTGGTTATCGTTTCGATTTCTGTACCGCTACGGGTTATTTCCGTAGTGTTTCCTATGGAATCCTCAATGGCGGTTAATCGCCCATCGCTGTCAAAGTAGTGCTTGTTCTGCGCACGGTCGGAAAGCACATAGCCGTTTCCGTAGGCTTGGAGTGTCCTGTTGGCATGTAATGTCGGTACAAAATTTCCGCCTGTTCTGTCGAAAACAACCCTTTCGCCGTCTGCCATATGTACCGTGGCGCGGGTTGTTTCTACGTCAACGGAGTACATAAAATTGTGCCGCCAACCGTAGCCAAGTTCGTCATTATGCGTATCGCCCGAGTTGTAATGGCGAGTGAAGTTAAGCGGTTCTGCTCCGTGAAGCGAGAAATCCGTGTAATCCAACGTGAAATTTCCCGTTGCCATACACACTGGGTCAAGGTCGCTAGAAATAATGAATGGCTCATCGTCATAGTCCAAAAAACCGCTCGAGTTATCGGACGGCGTTGTTATGATTGAGCCGCTTCTTGTCAGCGTTACGTTTCCGTAGCCTGTAACTGTTCCTGTGATTGTGCTGGTATTGAGGTCGAGGAATCCGTAAAAGGGATAAGCACCCGATACACTAACCGAAATCGCTCTTGTCACAAGATTTATCGTTCCCGAAAAGGGATACCCCGCCGCAACACCGCTTATTTGGCCGCTTGAGGTGCAAGTTATGGTTGCCGAGCCGAGACCTTGTACCGTCCATACGCCGTTGAGGGTGTTTACTATTGATGTGTTCGCCGAAACGGATAACGGGCTTACTGTTCCCGCAAGGAGGGTAACGATAAGTAGTAGGGATATTGCTGATTTTAATTTTCTTTGTGCCGTTTTTAGTAGCAATACCAGTCTCTTCATGGTTTTCATTTTAATCCCACGCTCCTGTAGATATTGTATTGTTTTTCTTGCAATCGTGCAACCCATTTCACTCCATGCCGAAACTACCGCATTTGTAATATTTTCTTCAGTTTTCAGATTTTCACATATACTATATACATTTTGAAATTATATAAAGATGTCACTATGCTGTCAATAGACTGCATTAAATATATTGTATTCATCATACAATGGAAAAGCCCTTTCTGGCGTGCGAAAAATAAATTCAGCTATTTTTTTATCAAACCATTTTTGTCGCCCAATGGCGGCATGGAGGTAGGAGTATCTTTGTATGCCATCACTTAAAAGAGTTTTTACACTGCGATTAAAAGATGAATATTTTGATAAAATGGCGGTTATTGCTAAAATAGAACACAGGAGCTTAACAAATTTAATAGAGCTTGCTATAATTAAATACATGGAAGATTTCGAGTCAAAGAATGGCAGTATCGAAACGAGTGGCGAGGTATAAAACAATAATTTCTTTTAGATAAAATAAAAAGCAGTAGCCTTTATCTCTCTAGGCAACTGCTTTTTGTGCGTAGTTATAGAAGAAGCAAAGCATTCTAATAAAGACAACTACAACAGCAAACACAATAATCGCACAATTGCTTCGGATTGCATACGATGCGTCACCGTTAGCGTATTTCACTCCCGACTCGGGGGATTTTAGCCCGTTGTCGTTATCTTCGCCATATTCGTCTTCCCCGTTGTTTCCGTCATCAGTATCGTCCAATGCTACAATCCGCACAAACCTATAACTCGAATTATTCACAAACGGCACGCCCACACCGTTGCTAAAAACTGTCCCTTCGCCGCCTGGGTCGGCTGTGGTTGTGTTCACCCAATATGTATAAGATTTCGGCAGGCTTACCAATCCGCTAATACCCGCACCTGGGTCATATGACGAATCGCCGCCGATTGCCGTCACAGTTCCGCCGTTAATTGCTACTGTACCGCCTATACCATCGCCGCCGCCATAATGGTCTGCGTTACCGGTCGCTGTCACCACTCCGTTATTTATCGTAACATTGCCATAAATCGCACCATTCGGACTCGATAACATGCCAACCGCCCCGCCGGTAACGGTAATATTGCCGCCGTTTATGGTTATGTCGCCACCGCCCGTCAGAGAATCTCCAACAAAACTCTGTCCAACCGCCGCATTTCCACCCGCTACATTTGCAAACAGCGTTCCCATTTCTACCCCAAAAGACTGAGAATAAATCGTCAAGCTGTTCCCCGGCAGCACGGCAAATCCCGAATTATTTATTAAAAAACTGCCATCTGTGAGTATCAGCACCACATCTCCGCTAACAGTGGTTCTGCCGCCCGCCAAATGTGTCCACCCATCCACCACGTAGCAACCGCTTGTCAAAACGGTTGTCGTTGTGTCAGTTCCTGTCAGCACGGTTGCATCAGCACAGCTCGCAGGCGTTCCGTCAGCATTAACATAGGGTACGGATACCGCAAATACATTTGCGGAAAACGCACCAAACACCAACGCTAAAGCCCCAATAATCGCTATCACGTATTTCTTTATAGTTTCTTTGGTAGTTATATCCATAACACAATTGTATCACGAATATGCTTAAAATTATAATAAATCGTATTTAACGCATCTTTTTTTACCGCTCTACCCTTGCTATTCGCCGCAGATTTATGATGAATCGTTGACACGCTCTGCTTTTTGTATCCAAAATCTTGACTTTTTTCTTTTATAATGAGGACGTGCAGCGATATTGCAAGAAAGGAAAAAAGATATGAAAATACGATTTTTTGATATGTTCGCAGGGATTGGCGGCTTTCGAGCAGGGCTTGAGCGAGCCGGCGGCTTCGAGTGCATCGGTCATTGCGAAATCGACAAACACGCAGATAGAGCCTATCGCGCAGTACATAAAATTAAAGAAAGTGAGATTTATTATGAAGATGCAACAAAAATTAACGCAAACACCATGCCGAAGTTCGACCTGCTCTGTGCAGGATTTCCATGCCAGAGTTTTTCAATTGCTGGGCGGCGGGCAGGCTTTGCCGACCCAAGAGGAACTATGTTCTTTGAGATTGCCCGACTGGTTAAGGCGCGACGACCTGCGTATTTGCTCCTTGAAAATGTCATCGGACTGCTTTCGCATGACGAAGGCAGGACGTTTGGTACAATCCTCAAAACGCTATGCGAGCTTCGGTATCATGTCGAATTTCAAGTTATTAACAGCAAAGACCACGGAGTGCCGCAATCCCGCCGCAGAGTGTATATTGTCGGATATCTTAATCAAAGATGCGCCGGAAAAATACTTCCTCTCCGCGGAACAAACGAAAAAACTCTTGTTCAAATCTTAGGCGGGCGGCAAGATTCCAGAGTTTATGACCCCGATGGATTGGCTAAAACATTACTTGCCAAATCAGGGGGAATGGGAGGAAAAACAGGCTTGTATTTTATTGACTTAAACCCAAATCCGAAAATAACCTCGCAGGCGAGATGTATAAAATCTCGATATGATTGCGGAATAACCAAACGGAAAGGTGAGAACTCCGGCGTTATGTATCCTGTGGGGTTTAACCGAAAGGACGGAATAACGAAAAAACTTGATACGGCATATACAATTCTTGCAAGTGATTTCCGCGGATTGAATCGTAACAATACGCAAAACGCTGTTCTTGTAGCAAACACTACCCATTCCGCTCATGCGGTATTAACACCAGAGCGCGAAAATGTCCGCCAAAACGGAAGGCGAATCAAAGATGCCGAAGAACCGATGTTTACACTAACATCGCAGGACAAGCATGGCGTATTGCTTATCAAAGAAGCAACCAAACGCGGCTTCAAAGAAGCCTCGCCCGGGGATTCCGTGGATTTAGCTTTTGCGGGACAAAATACAAGGCGTGGACGTGTAGGAAAAAGTATTGCCAACACGCTTGATACTGGCAGTTCGCAAGGCGTGGTAACACTCACAGGGCGTATTCGCAGACTTATGCCAAGGGAATGCCTCCGCTTGCAAGGCTTTGACGAAAACCAGATTGACAAAATTCTTTCTGTGGGTTCAGATGCACAGGCCTACAAGCAAGCTGGGAATGGTTATGATGTTCTCAGAAAATGGGGATTTACACCGCGTTCGATTTTCATTTGGATTAAACCGCGTATGGGGCTGGGTGTTTACCTCCGAAATTGTGCAGAATTTGTACTTCTCGGTACAAAAGGTAAAGCCCCGATACAATTTAAGGCACAAATGAATTGGCTTTTCGCGCCGATTCAAAGCCATAGTCATAAACCCGAAGAATTTATGGAAATCGTCAGAAGATGTTCGCCCGGCCCATATTTGGAATTATTCGCTCGACGGCGGCATTCAAGCGATTGGGATGTCTGGGGTAACGAAATCGAAAGTGACGTAGTTATCAAGGGCTACCCTGTCCCTCGGTATTCAAAGAAGGCTACCGAAAGCGAGGCTGTATGAAACGCGGCAACACGGAGTTAATATGGCAAGAAATACAATGGCAGCGTCCGTTTCAGTCTGCCGATGTTTTGGAGTTTTTAACCCATTTAGCGGTGTTATCGCCGCGAAAACAGATTGTTTGGGAAGTGCGCGGCTGCGGCGGCAAAGTCCGATACTTTATCGGAACACATAGGCGGTACTTGAAGCCCCTAAAAACCATGTTTGCGGCACATGGCAAAATAGAATTTTCTGATGTGCCGAAAACCGAACGTACAGAAGTAACCGCCGTAAAAAACATTAAACGGACAAAATCTATGCTATCCCTCAAAACGGATAATACATTGGCAGTTCTCAAAACCGCATTGGCGGCATTGGCAGACACGAGAGAAAACGAAACACTGGTAATCCAAGTTGTGCTAGGTGAAACATATTCGCCAACCCCCGCACTGGACAAAGCCCCAAATCCACATGCAACCCTACTGGATACAATCTGCGGAAAAATCAGTACAGCATCAAAGGAAAGTTTATCTTCGATTAAGAACAAAGCCAATCAGCACGGTTTTTACAGCTTAATTCGTATTGGGGCAAGGGCTGAAAACTCAAACCGCACGATTGGTTTATTGCTCAGCCTTATGAGTGCCTTTCGCCAATTTGAAACCGCAGGAGTGAAGCTCGTCTTTTGCAATACGGACAGCGAATCCTTGAACAGTGCGAAAATCCCATGGTTTTTAACACTTAGGCTGTCGATTGCAGAATTGGCGGGATTCGTGCTGTTACCCTGCACGGACACAGCGTTGGCGGGTATTGACGGCTTACACCCCAAAATACTCCGCCCTCCCGTTTGGCTAAATGCTACCAACGAACGCTGTTTTGCAAAGAGCTTGGGCATAATCCCAAAATGCTTGGGTATACCGATAAAGGATTCTTTGGAGCATACGGTTATCTTGGGGCCTACAGGGAGCGGTAAGTCAACCGTTATGCAAAATCTGATATTGTCCGACATTAAAGCATCTCGCGGCGTGTTGGTAATCGACCCAAAAGCCGATTTGATTAGTGATATATTGGCGCGAATACCAAAAGAACGTGAGGCTGACGTTGTTGTTATTGACCCATCAGATACGGCTGTCGGCTTAAATCCGTTTAATTCCCAAGCAGACCCCAGCTTAATTTCCGACACTATTTTAGCAATCTTTCAACAAATATTTAAGGATTCATGGGGCGTGTACTCGCAGGACGTGCTTACTGCTGCGCTTTTAACGCTTGCCCAAACAGAGAACGCAACCTTATTGCAGCTGCCCACACTCCTTACGGACGAGGATTTTAGGCGAAGCGTCACGGGGAAAATAACCGACAAAGAGGGACTGGGAGCGTTTTGGGAAAGTTTTGAAGCCATGAGCAAGTCGGAAAAAGGGCGAGTTATAGCCCCTGTGATGAATAAACTGCGGCAATTTACCCTACGCCCTGCACTGCGGAATATGCTCGGGCAGGCACACCCTAAGTTTAACTTGTCCGACCTTTTTGACAAGAAAAAAATCGTGCTTGTGCCGTTAAACAAGGGGCTTATTGGCGCGGAGGCGGCGAAGCTGCTCGGTTCGCTTATTGTGGGGCTTACGTGGGCTTTGGCATTATCACGAGCAAATACCCCTGCCGAAAAACGCAACCCTGTAAGCATATATATTGACGAATTGCAGGATTATCTTGCTTTGCCTGGCGATTTTTCCGATGCTTTGGCACAGGCGCGAGGGCTTGGCGTTGGGTTTACTGTGGCGCATCAGTATCGTTCGCAGTTACCATTACATATGAAAGCGGCTATTGATACCAACGCAAGGAACAAAATTGTTTTTGGACTAAACGCTGCCGATGCCAAGGAAATGGCGGCAATGGCTACGCCCCAACTTGAAGCAAAAGACTTTGCGGCGCTTCCGCGTTATCACATTTATGCCAATTTGCAAAATAACGGCAAAAACACAGGCTGGATTAGCGGCCGAACAGTATCGGGAACGCCCCCGCTCCGCTTGCCGAAAGAGCTGAAAGCCGCCAGTGTTGCACGTTATGGACAGGAGCCATTAGACCCCGAGCCAATAGCCGAGTCAAAACCATTGGCTTCTTTTATTCAGATTGGAAGAAAAAAGAGCGCGTAAATTTTAAATAAAAACATATCCCCGTCGATTCGATTGTTTTTTCACGTTGTCAAATATTCGTGAACAACGCCGATTTTTAACGGCAAGGGATATGGCTACCATGCCTTTTGGCATGATGTTTAAGGTAGCGTCGCACACGGAAAATCGCCAAAGGCGAAGCAAAAAAGGAAAGGAAATAAACTATGGAAAAAATAACAAAGCGAAAGCTAAACGAATATAATCAAATTCTAAGTGAGCGGGATAAGGACATGCTGCGCTCCGTCAAAATGTGCCGCTTTCTCAAAACCGACCATGCGGCGCGGCTGCATTTTTGGGACACGCCGAACTCAAAAGCGGCATCACTTGCGGCTATCCGCACCCTTACTAAGCTCCAAGACTTGGGGTTTGTGAAGCCCTTACAGCGGCGTATCGGCGGAATTAGGGCGGGTTCGGCATCGTATGTCTGGACGTTAAAAACAGCGGGTGTGGAATTATTGCGGTTAATCGAAAATCCGCACAATGCCGAGGATAAACCAAGCAAACGGTATCGCAAGCGAAACTATGAACCGACATACATATTCCTAAAGCACACCTTAGCAATAGCGGAGTTATATACTCGCTTGAAAACAACAGGAAATCTTGAAAAAGTCGAATTTGAGCCGTCATGTTGGCGAGGTTATACAACTCGGCTCGGCGTGAATGTTACACTAAAACCAGATTTATATGCTGTGACTGCTACCGATGACTTTAAGGACTATTGGTTTTTTGAGTTGGATTTAGATACCGCTCCGCCTTTTCGTATCGCGCGAAAATGTGAAACATACGGGCGATATTGCTTAACGGATAACGAACAACAGCGAATCGGCGTATTTCCCCGAGTGGTGTGGATTGTGCCTGACGAAAAACGGCGTGATACCATTTGGCGGTATATATGCAAGGATTTGAACGAATACAAGGATTTATTTGTTGTGATTACCTTTGACGGCTTGGATTCCTTGATTTCCAGCGGAGCCGCGCCTGTGATGGATACGATTAAACAAGGTACTTGATTATGAATAACAATAAACCACCCAACGACAATCATGAAGCCGATAATTTAATAGCTTTTGTTAATCAGCTGCGGAAAATGTCAGAACAGCCCTGTCCGTCAAGGACAGAATGCGATAGTGCATTCTGTATGTCAGATAGTAATGGGGATATAATCCGTTTTTAGTAAATCAGTTGAATAATATGGGATATTATGGTATAATATCAGCAATATGCCCTATTCAATAAAATACAAGAAAGCTAGACCCATAGCTGCCTCCGGCAGACTTATGCGATATGTTCTGTATGTCCGCAAATCATCAGGCGATGAAGACGCACAAGCTAAATCTATTCCGGATCAGATACGAGCCTGCCTTGAGTATGCGGAGCGCGAAAATCTAATAATTGTCGGTGAACCGGTAGAAGAGAGCGCGTCAGCAATGATGTCGGGTAATCGACCAAAGTTTGATAAAATCCTTAAAGATATTGAAAACGGCAAGTATGACGGCATACTATCATGGCATCCTGACAGATTGTCCAGGAACTCTTTGGAATCTGGCATAATAGTTGATATGCTAGACAACGGCATCATGAAAGATTTGAAATTTCCTACTTTCCAATTCACAAATAACGCAAGCGGCAAGATGATGCTGAACATTCTATTCGCTATGTCAAAACAGTATTCGGAGGGCTTGAGCGAGACTATTCGGCGCGGCGTTGAGAGCAATCTTGAAGATGGTAAATCGGGCGGATATTATAAATGGGGTTATACCAGAGATGAAATCACAGGTTATTACACCCCAAACGCTGAACACTTCGACCTGATAAGGCGTGGTTGGGAAATGCTGATGGAGGGGAACACCCAAAGTGATATTATTGATTTTTGGAAAGAAAACAATGTTCACCGCTGGACGAAAATAACCAGAAAGAACAAGAAGCAACGAAAAATAACCATATCCAAACAGATGACTTCTAATATATTCAATGACCCATTTTACTATGGTATTCTTTGTCAAAGCGGTCAAGAGGTTGATTTGAGAAAAGTATGCGGTTTTATTCCCATGATAACCGAGAAAGAATATGGTATTGTCCAAGCCGTCAGAGAAGTTCGGGCAGGAAAGCCAAGCAAGAGAAAGAAAAGAGAAACATTCTTCCCTCTGCGTTATCTTGTTAAATGCGGCGTGTGCGGCGGGAATATGGCTGTAGCCCCGTCTAAGGGCAGTTCAGGCGATTGGCTTCTATATTACAGATGTGACAACAAATTATGTACGCGTAGTGCCGAAATAGACAGGCTCAATAATGAGATAACGGCAAGCGGTGGAAAAAAGGGCGACCGAATAACAAAAAGTATACGGGCAAAGGCTGTATTCGATGGCATATATGAGGCGTTGGACAGAATGGAATTCACAGAAAAAGATTATAAAAGATATGACAAAATGATTGGAAATCATACTGAAACGGAAATTGAGCAGCTAAGAATTGAAAAACATAGAAAGAGGGGGCTTCTAAGCCAATATAAGGCAGAACAAAAGGTTAAATCGAGGAAACTAACTGATTTGCCTGCAAGCACGCCCCAAGTGGCACGAGAAACATTAGAGGACGATTTAAGGGAACTCTCCAACAGCATTATCGACTTAGAGGAAGCGATTAAGAAAATTGATGAGAAGTTAAACGACACGGACAAAATAAAGCTAACGAAAGAAGAGTTCTTGAACCTCGTTAAAACAGCCCCCCAACAGATGAGAGATGGCTCTGTTATTGAAAAAGACGCATTGTGCCGAACAATGCTCTTGAACATAGAAATTGATATAAAAAATACTCCCTCCTACTACTGGAAAGAGCCTTTTTTGAGTATATTAAAAACTCGGCACGTCAATTTTGGTGCAACTGAAGCGACATTTCTTGAACACATTTGTATTATATCACAGTGGCTAATAGAACACAAGGATTTTGATATGTTTTCCCATCTTAAAATCTCGGCTTTACAGAAAAAAGAACAAATGGCTACTGTTAAATATACTTTGTGATGCTGTTTCAAGGTGAGTATATATTTGGGATTTTCGACAAATAGTGTTATAATATAAATATATATACGATTCAATAAAGGATTTTATGAAAGCAAATGAAACGATGGAAAACGGTAGCGCAAAGCAATTCGATTTGACGACCATTTTATCAATAACCACTGGAATAAACTTAAACGACATAGATAAAATACTCGCTGCTTTAGAATTTATCACTGGAAGGGCATTGTTTACCCATGAACTACCAGAGGCATTGCCGATAGCTTCTAAGAAACCGTTCAGAATCTCCTAATCATCAATGCAACAAACGCAAAAACCAACATTTGTAAAGACGTAGCGAGCTTGCGTTCGGTGTTTTTCCAAAGTCTGTGACACTTTTCGAGCCAGCTAAAAGTACGCTCAACAACCCAACGCTTGGGCAAAACAGCGAATGTATGCAGTTCGCTCCGCTTCACAACCTCAACATTCGCGCCAAGAATATTGCGAACAGATTCCGCAAACGGCTTGCCTGTATAGCCACCGTCAACAAGAACATTTTGGACATTTGACAAATCGTCGCGGTAATTCTGAAACATTTCAATTGCCCCGGCACGGTCGGTTATGTTGGCTGTTGTGATATGAATCGCGTGCGGCAAGCCGTTTGTGTCAACCGCGATATGACGTTTAATGCCGCTGACTTTTTTGCCCGCATCATACCCTTTTTCCTCGGCG